>OGON01001749.1_pt1 | contig 14324 bp, 15 predicted proteins | sample 1552671 | NCBI WGS metagenome assembly OGON01 (sample SAMEA2580136, study PRJEB22360) | human gut metagenome | biome: human gut; feature: human-associated habitat; material: faeces | place: Denmark | collected 2008/2010 | reverse complement strand
GGTCAGGTCGAAGATCGGCTCCGCCAGCGTCCTGCTGGGTGCCGGCCGCCAGAAGAAGGGCGACCCGCTGGACTTTGCCGCCGGCATCACCCTGCACAAAAAGCGCGGTGACTATGTGCACAAGGGCGAAAGCCTGGCCACCTTCTACGGTGCGGCAGATAAGTTTGAAGCCGCTGCTGCGGAGTACCGCAGCGGTCTGGTCTATGGTGCGGAAAAGCCCGAGGAGGCCCCGCTGGTCTACGCCCTTGTCACCAAGGACGGCGTGGAGCGGTACTGAGAAGCCCTGAGATGACGCAGAAAAGCCCCGCAGGATATATTTTTATGTCCTGCGGGGCTTTTGCTGTCTGTGGGGCCTTAGAAGGTCACTGTGAGGTCTTTTGCGGGAGCTTTGATGTCGATGGTCTTGTAGATGAGCTGCCCGTCTGCGGTGGTGTAGGCGGCTGTCAGCTCATAGCTGCCGCGCTTTGCCTTGAAGGCGAAGCTGCCGTTCTCGTCGGCGGTGGTCTGCGCCACGACCTTGCCTTCGCGCAGGAGCGAGATCTTCGCGCCCGGCACGGCGGCCTGATCAGCCAGCACGACGCGGCCCTTGACGTCAACGGGGGACATCATAATGACGCCTGCCGTGATGGCCGCAGCCGCGCCCACGCCGATGAGGACAGCGGCACCGCCGCCACCACCGCCGCCGCCACCGCCGGAGGAGGAACCGCCGCCGGGGGTGGGGGTAGGTGTGGAATTGGTACTGTACTGTGCCGTAATGGAGACTGCTTTGTCGCCCATCGTGAAGGAGGTGGGGGATGCAGAGCTGTCGTTCAGCGTGACATCACCGCTGTTCATGACCCAGCCGGTGAAGGTCTTGCCCTCGGAAGAGCGGTCATTGGCCACGATGGTGACGACATCGCCGAGAGCAGCGCTGTTGACGGGCTGCTCCGGGTCATCGATGTAAGCGAAGCCGTTCGTGATGGTGATGGCATTTCCGGTGGTGGGAGCGGAGGGCGTGACGATCTCGAGGGAGTCGCCGGAGCTGGATTTTTTGTTGGTGATGGTGACAGTCGTGATGCCGTCTGCGTCCGGCTGGACAGAGATGGTGCCGCTGTCAACATTTTCAGTGTCGGCGTTCTCGGTCGCATATTTTGCGTTGGTGATGCCGTCACCGCTCAGATGCAGGCCGTCGTCGTCGAGGTCGGCGTGGAGAGTGGTGGTGCCGGTGGTGTCCAGCGCCCAGCTGTGCCACGGCCAGCTCTCGTTTACATCGTTCTTGGTCATGAGCAGGTTGACGTCGGTGGGGGCCTCCGCAGTCACATCCACGGTGCGGTCGGCTTCGTTGTAAGTCAGCTCGACCGGGCCGCTGGTGGAGATGGAAAGGAGGGTGTCGTTGAGGAGGAGGCTTGTAAGCCCTGTATCAGAAGAAGACGTTTCCAGTGTAAAATCTGAACCATCCGTAGGTGTTGGAACGGAAATCCACAGATTGCCAGCATAGGTGCCGTCTGCCATAGTGGAGCCATCAGGAATGACAGTTATATCGTCGCTATATTCAACTAGTTTGCCATTGGAAGCACGATAGTAAGCACGTCCCCATTTGAAGGTCAAGGAGTAGTCACTATTTACGATTACAAAATTTTTATCATAATCAGTGGCGGTTTCGTTATCACCAATCTCATAAAAATTTCGTAGGTCGAGGAAGTTCAAATCACTTTTACTCAGAATATACGACTGTATGCAGTCGTAATCTCCATAAGAAATTGGTAAAAAATCAGACTCTGTTTCAGTGGTTTCAGCTCTGAATTTATGGAGATAAAGTGTTTTTTCGTTAGGCTCGTTAGGGTCGTAGACACGAATAGTATAATATTCATGTGTTTCTTCTAGTATATTGAGCAGAAGGATTTCATGATAACTATTTGGAGAATGCAAAGAAACGAGGACAGGAAAGCCGGAACGTAGTTCTGTTGTTATCTCGGAAAGTGGTTCTTCGAAATGATTTATACAGAATGCTCCACGGTCAAGCAAAACTTTGCGAAGAGTAGGGGTGTATTGTAGGATATGATAGTAGTTTATTAAATCTTGGACAGATTTATCATTGACAGGGGCGGCAAGGTTATATGTAGTGGCAGCAGAAAAAGGAAGCTTATAGGGGGAAACATAATGGATAGCTGCAACGGCAGACATTCCAAAACAGGAGCCGCCCCAGGAGTCAGAACGACAAAAATCTAACGCGGTTTTTACACGAGGAACATAGTTCTTTGTTAATAAATCGAATTTTTCATCAGAAACAGGATGACCGGCATCAATATACTTATTTGTCATCCAACCAAAAAAGCTTTCCAGTGGAGTCCGATCTTGCTCGCAAAAGTACTTCTTGGTATTTAAAAAACTCAAATTATCCCGTCCGAAAGTAAACTCCTTCTCATCCTCCGGCCCGGTAGACTGGTAGTGGATAGTGGCGTTTAGAAGGTCGTCGTTGTCGAAACCAAAAGAAATTGCATCCCACTGCTCTTGAGTGCCGGAATAATAGACATCACTTAGAGATGTGCAATTTGCAAATGCGGAATTTCCGATAGAGGTTACAGAATTAGGAATAGTGATAGCGGTTAGAGAAGAACAATAATCGAATGCATAATTTCCGATAGAAGTTACGGAACCGGGAATATCGACAGAGCCCAAAGAAGAGCAGCCTATGAATGCCTGTTCACCGATAGAGATTACAGAGTCAGGAATAGTGACAGTAGTCAGAGAAGAACAATAAGCGAATGTGGAATTTCCGATAGAGATTACAGAATCAGGAATGGTAACAGAAGTCAAAGAGGAGCAGACACCGAATGCGGAATTTCCGATAGAAGTCACGGAACTGGGAATATCGACAGAACCCAAAGAAGAGCAGCCTGTGAATGCACCCGCACCGATAGAGATTACAGAGTCAGGAATAGTGACAGCAGTCAGAGAAGAACAATAATAGAATGCGGAATTTCCGATGTGGGTCATGCCGGAATTTGCTATAATAGTGTTGATTTTATTCATATGAGCATTCCAGGGAGCAAGGGGATAATTGAGAGGGCGATAATCATCCATCTCCCCCGTACCATCAATGGTCAAAACACCATCGCTGGACAGAGACCACTGAAGATTATCGCCGCATTTGCCGATGATGGTAGCCTCGCCATTTTCCTCCTCGAGGCTCTGTGCAGCGGCAAGCGCAAGCTGCTGCCCGACATCAGACTGCGCAAATGCACCGAAGGGCAGCAGCTCGCACAGCATGGTCAGCGTGAGCATCCACGCCAACAACCGCAATCGTTTTTTCATAAAAGACCTCCTACATTTTGATAAACCGGCTGCGCCGGAGCGGACCAAAGCATTAAAAATTGTTTGAGATAAACTCGTTCAGCTGCTTCACGGTGTTATAGATGGTGATGAAGTTGTTGAGCATCGCGCTGGTGGAGGAAAAGATGCGGGCCATATAGTTGAAAACCTTGCTGACTTTTTCGATATTGGACAGCACGGTGGTAAAGCTGCCCTCGTCGGTGGCGGTGTCCGCGCCGCCGAGGACGGCGTCTGCCTCAGCGGGGGAGAGCGGGCGGCAGGCGGCGGGCAGGGTGAGCGAGTGGGTCAGAGTCATAGAAAACCATCCTTATCTGGCGTAGAGTGCCACAAGTGTGAAAAACATTGTCCCAGCGACAAGAAACGTCCCGGCGTGTGCTCGAAAGGAGAAGCCTTCGTCCTCCTGCGCCGCCGTCGGCGTGTTCGTCGAGGGCTTGGACGCAGAGGAGGAACCGCTCTTTGCGATGGGGCGCCAGTGGGCGTAGATGGTGCCGTCCGAGGTGAACTCGGTGCTGGTCGTGATGCGGTCACCGTCCAGCTCGTCGGTGTACCAGCCCTCGAAGGTGTAGCCGCCCATGACGGGGCTGGGCAGGGAGGTGAGCTTGCCGTCGAGATTGGTGCTGGCGATGATGGGGACGCCGGTGCCGCCGCCCGTCTCAAAATAGATGAGATACGATTCGCTGCCGCCATCCGCATAGGCAGGCAGTGCCAGCGTAAACAGAAGCAGCAGCACCAGAAGTAGACTGATAATTTTTGAAAGCTTCATAAAATCCTCTTTCCAAAGTCTTTTTTGACAAAATTATAGCCCGTTTACGGGTAATTGTCAACCTGCGAGTCCTCCCTTACCATTCAATTACATAATGGTAAGATTGGATGGTATTTCGTATGATTTCGTTTGAACCGCTTTGGGAGACGATGAGGAAAAAAGGCATCTCGCAGTATAAACTTATCAAAGAATACAAAATCAGCACCGGCCAGTTGGACAGACTGCGCAAAAACGGGAATGTCAGCACCTACACCCTCGACCAGCTCTGCCGCATTCTGGACTGTCGGCTGGAAGATGTGGCTGCCTACCACCCTGACACGGAGGCAAAGCTGTAAAGCACGCATATTTAACAACGAAAAAGCACGTTTCGACGGATAATCCCGGTTTGAGTAGATGTTTTGCCTGAGATGTGGTATAATCTACTCAATAGCGCCCAGACGGCGCAGGAGAAGAGAAAGGGTTATTCTATGAAGATCGTTTTAGTGGGCGGCGGCAAAGTCGGCACAGCGCTGGCGCGGCAGCTCAGTGAAGAGGGTCACAACGTGACCGTTATCGATACGAACAAGGCCCGTGTGGAGCATATCGGGGAATCCTACGATGTGATGAGCATTCTCGGCAACGGCTCCTCCCCCCCCACCCCCCCCGAGAACCCCCCCCGCCATAAACGGGTTGTCTTCGGGAGCGTTACAGAATACAACGAGCTTTGCGGCACCGATGCAGTTTCTGTCGGCTGTTACTTCTGCAGCCTGCTTAACGACCTTACCCATCATCTTAACAGCATCCATATTGATGCCGGCTTTTGTAGAACCGATATTTACGGATGAACAAACGAAATCGGTTTCGCTCAAGGCCTGTGGAATACTCTCGATAAGAGCGTAGTCACCGCTTGCAAAACCCTTCTGAACAAGAGCGGAATAACCGCCGATGAAGTTTACGCCGAGTTCCTTTGCGGCTTTGTCAAGAGTGTGGGCAAACTTGACAACATTCTTGCTCTGACACGGAGCGGCTACCATACCGATAGGGGTAACTGAAATTCTTTTATGGATAATCGGAATACCAAATTCCTTCTGGATGTCTTCACCTGTTTTAACAAGGTCTTTTGCATTTCGACAGATTTTGTCATAAACCTTTGTGCAAGCCTTATCAATGTCCTCGTCAATGCAGTCAAGCAATGAAATACCCATTGTAATTGTTCTTACATCAAGGTTTTCATTGTCTATCATATTTATGGTTTCAAGTATATCTCTTGTTTCTAACATATTATGTATATCCTTTCAATTCGGTAGCACTGATCAAATTCTGTGCATGCTGTTAAAGATGTCCTCGTGCATAACATGAACCTTTGTATTTGTTGATTCTCCGACTGCTTTGAGGTTTGTACGGAGCTGCTCAAATCCGATGTTGGATTTGTCAATTTCAACAAGCATAATCATAGCAAACATATCCTGAAGAACACTCTGTGTTACTTCCACGATATTAACATCAGCCTTTGAACAGGCCTCTGAAACTTTTGCAAGGATTCCAACGCTGTCTTTACCGATTACTGTGATAACTGCCTTCATTTTTTACCTCCTGTTTATGCAGATTTTCGTTGGAATTCTGCATAAAACTGCTTTTCTTTATTTGTGCATATTATATAACTAATTTTTAATAAAGTAAAGTGCAATATTGAAAAAAATTTTTTCATATGTTATCATCTTTTTTGTGAGGTGTTTTACTAATGAAAATATGTGATATTCATACCCATTCAAGCAACTCTTTTGATGCTGAAAATACAGTTGAAGAAATGTGCAACAGTGCCTGTAACAAGGGACTTTTTGCACTTGCAATCACCGACCACTGCGAAGCTCCCGAGATTTTGCTCGGCTCTGAAAGTGAGTACGGAGATTTCAGCAAATTAATTCCAAAATCGAATTATGAAACTTCGATTATGCAAGATAGATACAAGGGTAAAATCAAAATACTGAGAGGCATTGAACTCGGTGAGCCGATGCACAATGACGAATGTACAAAAAAAGCACTTTGTTTTGGAGATTTTGACATAATAATCGCATCAGTGCATAACCTGAGAAACAGACCGGATTTTTATTATATGGATTTCAAAAAAGAAGATGCACATATAATTCTCGATATGTACTTTGATGAACTTCTCGAAACCGCCTCTTTTGACAGCTTTTGTACTCTTGCACACCTTACATATCCGTTGAGATATATTAAGCGTGACACGGGCGTTATTCCGAGTCTTTCACCGTACAGAGATAAGATTGACCTTATATACGAAACACTTATTAAAAAGGATAAGGCTCTTGAAATTAATGTTTCGGGACTGTTCAAGGGACTCGGTGAAACTCTCCCTGCATTTGATGAAATTAAACGCTATCACGACCTTGGAGGCAAGTACATAACTCTCGGAAGTGACGCACACAATATAAATGATGTCGGCAGAGATATTGAAAAGGGGATAGAGCTTGCTTTTAAAGCCGGATTCAAATCATACTATATATATGAAAACTGTTGCCCTTATGAAATAACAATTGAATAACAAAGAATTAAAATAGTTCTTAAAAGCAAAAAGAGGATTTCGCACTGATATGATGTGAAATCCTCCTTGTTTTTATGAATCCAATATTCAACTGCAGCACATTATACTGCACTTTTCTGAAAATTGCAATACCTTTTTACAAAGTTTTTGCAAGATTTTTTATGTAATCCTTCAATAAATCTTTTGTTTCAGGGTGTTCAAGCCCAATTTCTATCTGAGCCTGCAAGATTCCGAATTTATTGCCCATATCGTATCTCTTGCCCTCAAACTCAACGGCTGTCATTCCTTTTGTTATTGCAATCTTTCTCATTGCGTCTGTAAGCTGAATTTCTCCGCCAATTCCGGGCTTTGTATTTTCGAGAATTTCAAAAATTTCAGCCGGGAGCACGCATCTGTCAAGAATCGAATAAAGTGAAAGAACTTCTTCGGGAGTCTGCGGCTTTTCCTTCATGTCCGTACAGGCAAAAATATTGTCGTGCATATGTTCAACTTTGAGTGAACCGTACTTGTGAATGTCTTTGGCGTCAACCTTTTTAACACCTACAACTCCTTCACCGTATTCACCGTAATGATCAATGAGCTGTTTGATTGCAGGAACCTTGCCTGTAATAACGCCGTCACCGTACATAACGGCAAAAGGTTCATTGCCTACAAAAGATTTTGCTTTGAGAACGGCATGTCCAAGACCTTTCATTTCTTTCTGTCTGATAAAAGAAATGTTTGCAAGGTTTGAAATATTTCTGACTGTTTCAAGAAATTCTGTTTTGCCGCTCTTTTCAAGCAGACTTTCAAGTTCGGGAGAAGCGTCAAAATGATCCTCCATAAGTCCTTTGCCACGGTTTGTGATGATGAGAATATCTGTAATTCCTGCCGCAACAGCCTCCTCAACTATGAACTGAATAGTTGGCTTGTCAACGATAGGATACATTTCTTTCGGCATATTTTTTGTTGCGGGAAGAACTCTTGTACCGAGTCCCGCCGCCGGGATAACCGCCTTTGTTATACGCATAATATTCCTTCTTTCTCATTAAACTTTTTACTTATTATGTTTCTATACATTTACTACGGTGTTTCTGTCGTTTACATTAAGAACATCGGCAGATAATTGACAACAAGGAAAGCAAAAGCTACAGAAACAGCAATCGGGAGATTTACTCCGCCTTTTGTTTCGAGTGCCTCATTCAAAAGCTCTTTATTTGTTGTACTTTTTATCTTTTTAATTTTCTTAACAGAGTGATTGTAGTAACATTTATTTGCAATTAAACCGCTGATAACCATTACTATAAGTGAAACCGCATTTGCAAGCAGAGGAGAGAGAAACAGTAAAAACTCAGTCGGTGAAAGTCCGAAAGAATTACCAAGAGAAAGCACCTGTCCGGATTGCTGAGCCTGTACTATGCCCGTGTAGATAGATTTCCAAGCGGGAAGCGATGAAATATAAGCAGAACCTACCATTGAACCGAGTACGAGAGCTGAGAACAATACGCCTAAGCCGTACATTTTTCGGTACAGAAAATATATTCCCGATAAAATAAATGCGGAAAAATTGAATCTGCTCTTTTTAAACTTATTGATAAAGCTGAAAATCCTCAGATAATAAGGGGTGTTCTTACCAATGAATTTTGCGGCTTCACCTGCAGTGATATCGTCAACAAGCGGTTCGTCGCTCTTCATTCCTGCCATAGGATCAAAAGCGGCAGCCATTTGCGGATTTGCCTGACCAAAAGGAACACCAAACGGCGGCATACCCTGATTCTGATTGAAATTCGGGTTTGGCTGACCGTTATTCTGATTCTGCTGAAAGTTCGGATTGTTTTTGTCATCACCGTAAAGCGGTGCGCCGCAGCTGCAGCAATAGAACATTTCTTTCGGATTTTCCGCTCCGCAGCGCTTGCAAAGAACTACACCGTCTTTAGCGTCCTGCTCTGCCTGTTGTTCGGCCTCTTCCAGCTGTTCCTTTTCAAAAGAAAAATCAGCACCGTGTTTGTCTGCAAAATGACAATGACCCTCTTTTTCATAACATTCTCTGTGATGCGGTGCTCCGCATTCAGGGCAGACTACAACATCGTCACCCTTTTTGAACTGTTTGTCACATACCGGACATTTGTATTCTGTAAATTCCATTATAAACCTCCAAAGGATACACGATACGGTGTACCTACACACTTTAATTATAACAAATAGTATTGACAAATGCAACTTGTTTTTGTGTATAAGTTTACTTATGAATAAAATAGCTGTTTTTCTTTACTTTTGTGGATGTTTTTGCTATAATGTTAAATTGTAAAAGGATAAACTATATTCAGAAAGGTACATGTTTATGGTACAGTTTGAGGAATTACTTTTAAAGCTTCAGGCTTTAAAGCCTGAAATAGACGATTTGTCCGATGCACTCGGTATGAAGGGCATGCTCTCGGAGATTCAACAGCTTGAACTCAAGGCAACCGAGCCGGGATTTTGGGACGATGTGGAAAAATCACAAAAGGTTTTACAGCGTACGGGTTCTTTAAAGGGCAAGGTTGAGGCTTACGAAGGTCTTGTTGCCAAATACGAGGATACTCACGCTTTGATTGAACTTGCAAATGAGGAAGAGGACGAATCTCTTCTTGAAGAGGCAGAAAACGAAGTTGAGGCTGTCAAGGAAAATCTTGAAAAACAGCGTTTGCAGACTTTGCTCACAGGCGAATATGATAAAAATAACGCAATTCTTACATTTCACGCAGGTTCGGGCGGAACAGAGGCTCAGGACTGGGCTGAAATGCTTTACAGAATGTACACTCGTTGGGCAGAGGCTCACGGCTTTAAGGTTAAAGAAGTTGACTACCTTGACGGCGATGAGGCAGGACTTAAAAGTGCCGTGCTTCTTGTTGAAGGTGAAAATGCTTACGGCTACTTAAAGAGCGAGGCAGGCGTTCACCGTCTTGTTCGTGTATCTCCGTTTGACTCGGCAGGCAGAAGACACACAAGCTTCTCATCTCTTGAGGTTATGCCGGAAATTGCAAAAGATACAGAGGTTCACATTCCGCCCGAAGATATCAAAATGGATGTTTACCGTGCCAGCGGTGCAGGCGGTCAGAAGGTCAACAAGACTTCATCTGCTGTTCGTCTTACTCATATTCCTACAGGTATCGTTGTTGCCAGTCAGGTTGAGCGCAGTCAGTATCAGAACCGTGATGTTGCTATGAATATGCTTATTTCAAAGCTCGTTGAAATCAAAGAGCGTGAGCATCTTGAAAAGATTGAGGACATCAAGGGTGTTCAAAAGGAAATTACCTGGGGTTCACAGATCCGAAGCTATGTATTTATGCCGTATACAATGGTAAAAGACCACAGAACAGGCTTTGAAACAGGTAACATTCAGGCTGTTATGGACGGCGATCTTGACGGCTTTATCAACGCGTATTTAAAGTGTGCAAGTCTTGGCACACTTCAGAAATAAATTTCATATTATACGGAAAGGCTATGAATTAGTATGAAGTATTTAGTAATGCTCTGTGACGGTATGGCTGATGAGCCAAACGCACAGCTTGATAATTCAACTCCTATGGCAAAGGCTGTTAAGCCTTGCATGGATTACCTTGCCTCAAAGGGCGAGGTCGGAATGGTTAAAACCGTTGCCGAAGGACTCAAACCCGGCAGCGATGTTGCAAACCTTTCGGTTCTCGGTTATGAGCCTGCTGTTTACTACAGCGGTCGCTCTCCACTTGAGGCGGCAAGTATCGGTATTGACCTTAAAGACACCGATGTAACATTAAGATGTAACCTTGTAACTCTGTCCGATGAAGAAAACTTCGAGGACAAGTCTATGGTTGACTATTGTGCAGGTGATATTTCAACAGAAGAGGCAAGAGAGCTTATCAATTATGTTGAGGAAAAGCTCGGCAACGATATTTTCAAGTTCTATTCGGGTGTTGCATACCGTCATTGTCTTGTATGGAAAAACGGCAATCCTCATCCGGGCGAACTCACACCTCCTCACGATATCTCAGGTCGTGTAATTAAAGAATACATTCCAAAGGGTGACGATACTGCCGCTCTCTATGATTTGATGAAGAAAAGCTATGATTTGCTCAAAGATCATCCTGTAAACAAGGCAAGAGTTGAAAAAGGACTTCGTCCCGCTAACTCAATTTGGCTCTGGGGCGAGGGTACAAAACCCGCTCTTGACAGCTTCTTCGGCAAGTTCGGCAAAAAGGGCAGTATGATTTCTGCTGTTGACCTTCTCAAAGGTATTGCAATTTGTGCCGGAATGAAGAGTGTTGATGTCGAGGGTGCAACAGGCTATATTGACACAAACTTTGACGGAAAGTGCAAAGCCGCAATTGATGAATTCAAAAACGGTGCGGACTTTGTATATATCCATGTTGAAGCTCCCGATGAATGCGGTCACAGAGGAGAGATTGAAAATAAAGTAAAGGCTATTGAACTCATTGATGAGCATATTCTCAAGCCTGTAACCGATTTTCTCAGAACTTTTGATGATTTTGCCGTTCTCGTATGTCCCGATCATCCCACACCTCTTTCTATCCGCACACACACTTCAAATCCTGTTCCTTATCTTATCTATGACAGCAAAAACGAAGTTGACAGCGGCGTAAGCAAATTCTGTGAAGAAGAGGCTAAAAAGACAGGCAACTATATTGAAAAAGGTTTCACAATGATGGATTACTTCCTTTCTAAATAATTTTTTGCTCTGTACTACATAATAAACCAAAAAAATAACATCCTTGCAGATATAATGAAATTAAAAATCTGTAAGGATGTTTTTATGTTGTGTTTGTTCATTATCATAACAATAATGAGTGTGATTACCTTGTTTGTAATTGCGTTTTCTTATGCAGTAAAATTCCTTATCGGAATAATAATTAAACTTATACGCAAAAACGATTTAGATGAGTTTTAATGCTTCAACAAGAGCCTTTGAAAGCTGATCGGGGCAGGATGTGCCTCTGCCACGGCAGTCAATGCCTTTTAATCTGTCAACAGCGTCTTTTGCGTCCATACCTTTAACAAGCATACAAATGCCCTGAGTGTTGCCTGAACAGCCGCCCACAAACTCACAGCTTGTGATTTTGCCGTTGTCATCAAGTTCAAGATTAATCTGTCTGGAGCAAACTCCCGTAGGGAAATATGAATATTTCATTGTAATACCTCTTTTCATAATTTGAAATCATATTATCACAGAAACAGAAAAAAATCCAGATAATTTTATTTTTTTGTTTTTAAAATTGAAAATCTATGTTATAATTTAAATACAGATTGCACTTTGTTACAAACCTTGCTCCCTGTTATGAAAGCAGAGCGTTGTTTTAATTGAAATCCAAGTGCAGATGTTCCACAGCTCTGATAGAATGGAACTATTACAAATATTGTAACAGACATTTACAAAAAGCAAATCACAGAAAGTAGGATATAATGTCAATTAATATAGATTTGGGAGCATGGAACTCAGTTTTTGCAGTTCCCTCCAAAGTAGTCGATGAAGGATTAAAATTTTCTGACGGCGTAAAGCTTAAAGTCCTTTTGTTTGTCCTTCGTAATGCCGGTCGTTCCGTTGACGACACAGAAATTTCAAAGGCAACAGGTGTCAATGTAACCGATATTCCAGAGGCGCTTGACTATTGGGTAAGTATGGGTGTGTTTAATCGAATTGAAAATACCTTTACTCCAGTAAAAAATAACGAGGAATTTGTTTCTGCACCGCAGACTTCTGTTCAAACGGAACAGACACCGCAACCTGTTCAGACTGTTTTACAGCCACAACAGACAGTGCCACAGCCTGTTCAAGCGGTTCAAGAGCCTGTAAAACAGGAAACAGAACAGTCACCAAATGAAAACGCAGAAGAACCGCAAAAACATTTTACGGCTACAAGACCGCAAAAGCCTGATTTTGTATTTACGGCACAAAGACTTGCGGTTGATGAAGAATTAAAAATGCTTGTTGAAGAAACGCAGACAACACTCGGAAAGGTTCTTTCAAATTCCGATATTGCAACTCTGCTTATGCTCAAGGACACCTGCGGACTTCCGCTTGATGTTATCTTTATGCTTATACATTATTGTGCAAGCATTGATAAGGGCAATATAAGAACGATTGAAAATATCGGTATTCAATGGGCAAATGACGGTGTTTATTCGCTTGAGGCGGCTGATAACAAGATTAAGCAGATTCAAAAAACAACGGCAAACTTTTCAATTGTTTCAAAAGCATTTGGACTTAAAAATGTCGGTTCTCCTACAAAAAAACAGCTTGAATACGGTGACAAGTGGGTAAGCGAGTGGAAGTTTTCGCCCGAAATGCTCAGAGAGGCGTATGAAAGATGCGTTGATACAAAGGGAACAATGAATCTTCGCTACATTGACGGAATCTTAAAGCGTTGGAATGCAAGCAATCTGCACACGCTTGACGAACTTCATAAGTATGAAAAATCAGCGTCAAAGCCGTCGCAGAAACAGTCGTCATCTTATGATATTAATGAACTCGACAAATTTAATTCACTTGATAATTTTTAATTAAGAGGTTGGTATGGGATACAGCAATAGTGTTTATAAGGCTGCTTCGGACACATTACATGAACGCAGACTTAACGCCGAAAAGGCAGCGGAAAGAAGAAAAGAAGAGGTTTATAAAAAATTCCCCCGTGTGAAAGAACTTGAAAAACAGATTTCCGTGGGCGGAATCAAAACAGCCCGAGCAGTCCTTGCGGGCGGAGATGTGAAGGATGCCGTTTCAAAGCTTCGTGATCAGAATCTTGCAATGCAGGCAGAGGTCAGGAAAATCCTTACAGATAACGGTTATCCCGAAAATTATTTTGAACCCGATTATTTTTGTAAGAAATGTAATGACAAGGGCTATTGTGACATAAACGGCAAAACTGTCAGATGTTCATGCATGAAGTCTGCTCTCATAGCCTGTGCATGTGCCGAGCTTAACAGAAACGCTCCGCTGTCACTTTCTACATTTGAGAGCTTTAATCTTGAATATTATGACAAGACTGTTGATCCAAAGCTTAAGGTATCTCCTTACGACCATATGAGCAGAGTTTTAAGATATTGTCAGAATTATGCCGACAACTTTAACTCGCATTCGGAAAGTATACTTATGAAAGGCGCAACCGGACTCGGCAAAACTCATTTGTCGCTTGCAATTGCAAACGAGGCAATAAAGAGGGGTTACGGTGTAATTTATGCGTCTGCTCCGCAACTTGTTTCAAAGCTTGAAAAAATATATTTTTCAAACAAGGAAGATGATTCAACATTTGATATGCTTGTTGAATGCGACTTACTTATTATAGATGACCTCGGAACGGAATTCCATTCTCAATTTTCTGTATCACAGCTTTACAACATTTTTAACTCAAGGATGTTGTCAAACAAGCCCGTAATTATAAATACAAATCTGACAATAAGAGATTTGCAGGAGAATTATACTGACAGATTTGTTTCAAGAATCTGCGGAAATGCCCGTCAGCTTGATTTTTTGGGCAGAGATATAAGAATCAGACGAAAATAATTTTAAAATCTTTTCGTCAAAAATCCTGTTGCTATCGGCTGTTTTGAAGGTCTGAAAACTTTTTTGAAAAAATTTTAAAAAAAGTATTGACTTTTTTAACGATATGTCTTATAATTCATATCGTTGCAAGTTCGGTAGCAATTACATCTTGTGGAATAGTGTAACGGTAGCACGACAGACTCTGACTCTGTTTG
>OGON01001744.1_pt1 | contig 14349 bp, 6 predicted proteins | sample 1552671 | NCBI WGS metagenome assembly OGON01 (sample SAMEA2580136, study PRJEB22360) | human gut metagenome | biome: human gut; feature: human-associated habitat; material: faeces | place: Denmark | collected 2008/2010 | reverse complement strand
GTTACATTAATTTAACGTTTATTCGAAAATGAACGATATTGGGACGAAGTTGTGAGGGAAAAAGATGTATAGTAATGATATAGATTAAAAAAGGCTTAAATTTATAAAAAATAAAAACGAGGAGTCATGTTATGAAAAAATCAGGGAACAAAAATATTCTTTATGCAGTGTGGGGCATCTTGTGTGCGGCGACAGCTTTTTTGGGTGGATTCAGTCATAGTATGCTGATCAACTATGCTTTTCTGGCAGTTATGGGCCTGCTCATTTTGATTGTGGACAGGCACGGACTCAGCAAAATCTGCCGCATAACGAAGGATTTGAAGGGTATTACAGAGACTTTTTCAGAGGCAGAAGCGAAAGGAACGCGGGGAAATGAAGCCTATCTTTCTTTGATGGAGAGCATGCACTTTACATACCCGGAAACAGAAGGAGACTGGATGCGGCTTCAGGAGAGCTGGAAGAGTTCAGACGGGATGGATTGCGATGTGGAGGACTATATTTTTGAGAGTGAACTTCTGGAATCCTGTAATTACAATGTGTGTACGCAGGTGGCCGGTATTTTAACTGCATTAGGTATTCTGGGAACTTTTCTGGGACTGGTATTAGGACTTCGCAGCTTTGATTTTTCCAATGCAGATCAGATGACATCATCTGTTGAAGCACTGGTAGGCGGTCTGAATGTGGCTTTCTATACATCCATATATGGCGTAACATTATCTATTCTTTACAACATTATTTTCAGAAGAATCACAACAGGACTGACACAGGAGCTGAATCATTTTTATGATGCTTTCAATAGTGCCTTAGAACCGGTTTCACAGAAAGCGATGGTCGAACGTATGGACAGCCGTCAGGCAGAGAACAATGCATTGATGCAGGACATTAAAGCGCTTTTGGATGAACGCCTCGGGGAGCGCCTGGGACATCAGATGGCAGAGACATTGACACCGGTATTTGACAGGATCATTCAGTCCCTGGATTCCATGATGCTGGATTTTCATAAGGAACAGGCCAATTCCCTGGAGAAGATTGTAGATGCTTTTGTTGACAGGATAGGTGGTGCCCTGAACAGTCATGTGAAGGCACTGGGTGAAAGTGTCGATGAGTTAAGCCAGGCGCAGAAGACAATGAGTGTTGAGCTGCAGCGGCTGATTAAGCAGATTGTCAAGACAAGTAAGGATACTTCTCAGATCAATGAACATGCCGGTATTATTCTGGAACAGTTGAGCGGTTATATTCCGATTCTGACGCAAACTTCCCAGGATTCTGCAAAAGTGATTGAAAATATGACCCAGTGGTCGGAAGATGTTCAGAAAATGACGGATACCCAGCAGAAGGTGATGAAGGAAATGGCCGTTGAACAGAATGAACTTCTAAAAACCATGGCGGAACATGAAGCACATCTGGATCAGACATGTGAACAGATCAATCTTAATCAGCAGCAGTTGAGTGACAGCCTGACTGAATTTACAAAGGCAGCTCAAATCATCGCTGAGCGCGAAGAGGATCCGCTTCAGCTTGATGGTATCAAGGATATGCTGTCCGGTTATATGACCACTATGCAGAAACTTCAGCAGGAAAGTGCACAGAATATTGAAAATATCCAGAGTGCAGGTACCGGCAAAATCCAACTGCCGTCAAAAGGGCTGCAGCAGGATGAGGAAAAATGGAGCAAAGTATTGAACGAGAAGATGGATGCCTGGATCAGAGAGCAGAAAGCTTTCCAGGAAAGACTGCTTCAGCTGGAAGAAGAGAGAAGTCAGCCATTTTGGTCCAGATGGGGAAGAAAGTAGTCAGAGAATCCTGTAAAATGTAAGTGAGATCGTGCATCTGGATATAAGAGGAGAGTAAAAGACAACTATGCGGAGAAGAGATCATGTAAAAAAGGAAGAGAATGTCAGTTACTGGCAGAGTTATTCAGATATGATGGCAGCACTTCTGTTGATTTTTGTACTGGTCATCGCAGTGGCCATCGTGGCATTGAATGATTACAAGGAAAAACTGGCAGAACAGAATGAAGAACTGCTGGCCAGACAGGACCTTCTTGAAAAGCAGGCAGATGAGTATTTGAAATTAAAGGAGGAACTGGAGGAGAAACAGGCAGAAATCGACAAGATTATCGGTGTTAAGCAGGAGATTATAGAGGCATTGAATCAGGAATTTTCAAAAGAGGAGATTGCCATCAATATCGATCAGCAGACAGGAGCCATTGTTTTTGATGCCAGTATTTTATATGACCGAAGTAAATCCGAATTAAAGGGCGAAGGCATTCAATTTCTGGATCGTTTCCTGCCGATTTATATAGGTGTTTTGTTCAGCAGTGAATTTAAAGATGATATCGCCGAGATTATTATTGAAGGCCATACAGACACGGATTCCGGCTATATGTATAATCTGGGGCTCAGTCAGGACAGGGCATTATCTGTTGTGGAGTATTGTCTTTCTGACAGCAGCCTGAGCAAAGAGCAGAAAGAACAACTGCGTTCAGTCATTACAGCCAATGGACGCTCCTTTAGTAATCCGGTTTATGATGCGGACGGCAAAGTGGATTTGGCGAAATCCAGACGTGTGGAGGTCAAATTCAGACTCAAAGATGAAGAAATGATTCAGGAACTGCAGGGTATTCTGGAAAGGGAAGATACACAATGAGTACTAAACGGAAGATGAGTGAATGGGTGAAAAATTATAAAGAGCTGCTCTTATTTCTGCTGTTCAGTTTGTTCTGTGCTTTTGAGGCAGCCGGAAAGGGGGCTCTAAACGAGTTTGGCAATATTGAATTCTGGCTGATGTTGTCTGCCATTGTTCTGCTTGTGGCTGCAGAGCAGCTGGGGGCTAATAAGAGATTTCTGATGACCGTATTTATGTTGGCAACGGTGGGTAATCTGATCCATGCCTGTCAGGAAGTCTATTATTATCATGCAGATGAACTCAGGGAAGCCGGGCAGGCGATAAAGATGGATTATAAGTCTGTAAATACGGATTATATTCTTGGCTTTCTGGCAATTTTGGCCGTCCTGGTGATTTATCCACGTTTTCATAAGATACTCAGCAATGATTTTGCCGTTTTAGGTATGGCTGTACTTACATTTGCTATTTATGGATTACTGTTGGTGGCCGGTCAGTCTGTTGGCGGTGTCAGAGCATGGTTTCATGGAATTCAGCTGACAGAATTTGTCAAAATTCTCTTTGTCTTTGTCATTGCAGGTCTGTTGAGCAAACAGCAGATGAGCAGGAGACAAAGCTTCATACGCGCCGGTCTGGCTGTTTTGTATATGTGCGGAAATATTGTGTGCCTGGGGATTATTTCCGAGTTCGGTACGCTGATTGTGATGGGCATTGTTTTTCTGATTTTCCTGTTTATTTTTCCAAATAAGTTATGGTGGCTCGGCGGTGTCCTGCTGGCAGGGGCAACGGCTATAATTGTTCTTTTATCTGTTGGTTCCGGCATTTACCAGGAAGCTTTGGCGAAAGCACCGGCAGCATCATTTACCAAAATGTTTGCTGGTGAGCTGAAAGAAGTGACAGATGATGAGGGCAATCGTGTCTCCGGTGTTGAAATGACACGTCAGTTGGCAGAAAAAGTTCTGGAAGATATGAATAATGCTGAGAAAGCGTCGTTTGAAAAAGCCAGTGGGCAACTGACAGGTGATAAGGTGCCGGAGGAGGTATTGACAGTACTGGTAGGAAATTCGGATTTCCGAAGTGCCTACTTACAGACTTTTTGCCACGATGATTTCTGGGGCAATACAGCGGAAATATTATATGATGAGACAGGTCATGGCCTTGTCCATAAGGTGAAAGGGGCTGTTCTGAGTTTATACAATAAATGTGTGCAGCGTTTTGTTCTTCCGATGCTTCCAAAGGATCTGCAGGAGAAATTTCTGGGTGTCAGAGACATGAATAAGACAGATGCTGTTTATCAGACGAATCAGGCGTCCAGAGCTATGCAGATTGGCGGTCTGACCGGTTCGGGCAGTCATGAATTTATGTATATCGCCGTTATGGAATCTGATATGATTTTCGCGTCGATGGTCAGCTTCTTTGGATTTGCTATGGGATTTTTTGTGATTCTGTTGAATATGATTTTGCTTCGTGAGGGAACCCGTATTCAGAGAAGTCTTGAGACGACATCTTTTCATCATGGGGTGGCCATGGGCCTGACGCTGATGTTATTTGTGCAGGCGATGTTTATTATCGGAGGCAATCTGGGGGTTTTTCCGTTAACAGGTATTACTTTGCCATTTATTGCGGTGGGTACGACTTCTATGCTGGTTTGTTTTGCTATGGTCGGGCTTTTGATGACTGTTTCTTTTATCAATGTGACGGAGCAGAACAGACAGGCGGATAATAAATTTAAAACAATATGCTTTATGATCTGCGGTATGTTGAAAAAGACAGTTCGCAACACCGGCAGGGGATTGGGCAAAGGCGCTGGAAAAATGTATAAAATTGTAAAAGCTGATCTGGATAAAGCTGATTTTGATGACAGTATTGAAGAAGATGATGATACTGTGGAAGCGGATGATGAAATTGAAGCTGACGATGATATCGAAGAAGACGATGATATCGAAGAGGACGGTGATATCAAAGCTGACGATGATATCGAAGAGGACGATGAGATTGAAGAAGATGATGATACCGTGAAAGTTGATGATAATAGTGAGACAGCAGATACCAGCATGAGCGAAGCAATTATGAAAAAAACGGCTAAAGATGAAAGAGCCCGGATGCGTCGTGGCAGAGACAGCGGAAAAAATACGATTTTTGACAATTGGGATGACGAAGGGGAGGATGAAGATGGTTTATAAATTCAGAGTGGAGATGACCTATGATAAGAAATTAAACTATATTCGTCATTTGAATGATCTGGATAAGATATGGAAAATAAAAATTTTCAATGACGGGGAAGAGACGGTACGCGGGCTTCAGATTAAACTGTCTTTTGTCCCGGATTTTGCGGAATCATGGATCGGTCATATCGATGAGATCAAGGCTGGTGAACGTGCAGATATCAATGAACCGAATCTGGTAATTAATCCTGAGAAACTGCTGAGCTACAATGAGAAACTGGAGGGCAATATTATTGTGGAACTGATGCCGGCGGATGGTCAGAGTGAGGCCGTTTACAAAGAGGCGTTTCCCTTAACAGTGCTGCCCTATGACCAGTGGTTGTCCAATGATCATCCGGAACTGCTTGCAACTTTTGTGACACCAAATGACCGAAGAGTATTGGAAATTCTTGCAAAGGCAGGCAAGCGCCTGGGCGTTCAGGAGGGGATTGCATTCAGCGGATATGGCAGTAAACAGGAAGTGCTGCGTCAGATGCAGGTCATTTTTGAAGTCATTCAGGAAGAACAGATCAGTTACTGTTATCCGCCGGCTAACTGGGATCGTGGCCAGCGTGTACGTATGCCGGGATTTACATTGGCGAATAAGCTGGGATGCTGCATTGATATGGCTGTTTTGTATGCGTCCTGTCTGGAAGCAGCCAGTCTGAATCCCCTGGTGATGATCCTGCATGGACATGCAGTTGCGGGATGCTGGCTGAAAGATGCTTCCTTTGAAAAGACTGTTATTGATGACCGGGCCAGTGTAGAAAGCCGTTCTTACAATAAACTGGGAGAACTGGCCATGGTGGAATGTACACTGATGGACAACTATGCCGGCAATACATCCTTTACATCGGCGATGAATTGTACGGATAAACACTTTGCCAGATTTGAATATGTGGTGGATATTAAGCGGGCCCGACAGGGCGGTATCCGGCCGATGCCGCTGAAAGAAATTCATGATGATATGTCTGAGGAAAATGGTGGAAAACTGCCGGGGCAGGGAACAGAAGCGGTGGATAGTGATGCTTTTTATGAAGAGGATGATCTGGATATTCTTCCTGAAGAAGATCATACAATGACGAAGATGGATTATTGGGAACGCAAGATTCTGGATATGACACTTCGAAACACTTTGCTGAGTACTTCCTTTAAAGGTAAACAGCTGCCGGTGATGGGAACGATGCCTCAGATGGCTGCTTTGACAGCAGGTCTTCAGGAGGGCAGATGCTTCCGAATCCTTGAAGCACCGGATGAACTGGCATTGAAAAGAAAACAGGTGACAGAGCCGGATGAACAGAACCGGTTGAGTCAGCAGTTTCAATCTCTGACAGAAGGTGAACTGCACAGCGGGCGTATTCGTGTATTTTTGAATCGGGAGACCTATGCTTCCTATGTGAAATATTTATATCGTCAGGCCCATACCTTTATGGAAGAAAGCGGCGCAAATGTTCTGTATCTGGCGGTTGGTTTTCTGAAATGGCGTCAGAAAGATGAAACGGCGGACCGTTATGCACCACTGGTATTGATGCCGGTGTCCCTTGAGCGTGGGCGTGCGGATACGGATTATACATTGACTATCCGGGATGATGAGTGGCAGATGAATATTACACTGTTTGAGATGCTCAAACAGAAATATGGCATCGATTTGACGCATCTGGATACGGTGCCGATGGATGATGAAGGAAAAACAGCGTATAAGGCTCTGTTTAAGACAGTACGGGAAGCAATAAAACTGAAAAAGGGCTGGGATGTGGAAGAGAGAGCCATGATCGGCATCTTTTCCTTTGGACAGTATATGCTGTGGAAGGATTTGCATGACCATGGTGATCAATTTGCAGCGCAGCCATTGGTGGGCAGTTTGATGAATGGTCATCTGCTGTGGAAACCGGAGCATGTTTTTATGAGCAGGGCACAGCTTGACAGGGAAATTCGACCGGACGAGCTGGTGACACCGGTCAGCGCAGATGGCTCTCAGTTGACTGCTATTGAAGCAGCCTCCCGGGGAGAAAGCTTTGTGATGCATGGACCGCCCGGAACCGGCAAATCCCAGACGATTACCAATATGATTGCCAATGCCCTTTATCAGGGAAAAACGGTATTGTTTCTTGCCAAGAAAATGCCGGCGTTGGAAGTTGTTCAGAGTCGGCTCCAGGACATCGGACTTGGACCGTTTTGTCTGGAACTGCATGCCAAAAAAGCCAGCAAATCTCATGTGCTGAATCAGTTCGCAAAGACACTGAAACTGGCGGATGAGAAAAATGTGCCGTTGTATGCACGGACTGCAGATCAGTTGATGGAGAAACGCAAAATGATCCGGACATTGATTGAGAGACTGCATATCCCTGCAAAGTGTGGCAAATCGCTGTATGAGTTAATGAGAATCCTTGAAAAATATCAGGATGCACCGGACAGCGTTCATTTTGATATTCCGACGGCAATGCTTGCATCGGAGGAAGACCTGGCGGACTGGGAACGGCAATTGGAAATTCTGAAACATACCGTGGCTTCTCTTGGTACAATTCCGTCTCAGCATCCGCTGCAGCAGATTCGTACAAAAGAATTTAAACGGCATGAGAAACAGCAGCTGCGTCAGGAAATGCAGCAGTGGTTCAGTTGTATGGCGCATCTTCGCGAAGATGTGGCCGGCATGAAGCAGAAGGTTGGGATTGCTGACTGTGACACCGTGAACTTCAAAGTGTATATTTCACTGGCAGATATTTTGTCTCATGCAGTGATCTATCCGGAATATATGGCAGAACTTCTGGATAAAGATCATTCTTTTGAAGATATTGAGCAGGCATATGAGAAGACTGCGGCTATACAGGAAGTTTTGAGAACCGTTGACAGTCTTTACGACAGGGAAATTTTCTCTGAGGACTTGGCGTATGAGAAGAAAAAACTGCAGATAGCCGGAAATGGCGATGGCAGATTGGCGCGTATGCAGCGCTCAGGTGTTTTGAGAATGTTGAGGAAATATGCCAAAGACCCGGAACAGGTTACAGCGGAGAATTTGCCTGAACAGTTGGAACAGCTTATGGCATTGCAGGAACAGTATCATGATGTGGGTAAATTATCTGCACTTGAAACGGAAGTGTTGAAAAACGGAAGTAAAATTGACTGGACATTGTGGCAGAAAGCCGACAGAAGAATGAAGCTGGTGATGGACCGGTTGGATACACTGGCCATTGATGAAGAAAGTTACGGTATTTTGCAGAACTATATTGAAGAGGAAGCATTGGCTCCGGATGAGACATTTCGTTCAGACCGTTTGTTTTATAAAAAAATTGCCAATCAGTATCTGGGTTTGAAACAGTGTACAGAAAATATCATGCAGATGGCAGACTATGATCATGACGGTCGGAAAGACAATATTTCAGAAATTATGCTCAGTGATGCATGGGAAGGAATGCTTAAAAACTGGCAGGCCAATTACCAGGATTTGGATGCATGGTGCAGCTATCGAAAAGAAAGCCGGCAGGCGCAGGCCATGGGCCTGTCTGCGGTTGTGGCAGCCATTGAACAGGGGCTGCAGGGAGAAGAGATGATTCCTGCTTTTTATAAGGGGTGGGCAGGCACTTACGTGAAACGGACGATTGAAAAAGAGCCGCAGCTTCAGTATTTCAGCGGTCTGGCTTATGAACAGATCATTGAGAAGTACCGTAAACTCAGCGAGGATTTTGAGGAAATGAGCCGTCAGGAAATCCGTGCAAGATTACTGGAGCGGCTGCCGGACCGCATGGATGGCAGCGATTCCAAAGACCTGAGTATTCTTAAGAAAGCCATTATGGGTGCCGGTTCAAAAATGACGATTCGACAGCTCTTCTCCAAAATGCCTGAGGCTGTACAACTGCTGGCACCGTGTATGCTTATGAGTCCGGCTTCTGTGGCTCAGTTTATTGCTCCGGATTTTCCGAAGTTTGATCTGGTGATCATGGATGAAGCTTCCCAGCTTCCGACCTGTGAAGCGGTGGGCGCCATTGCCAGAGGAAAAAGTGTGGTTATTGCCGGGGATGAACAGCAGATGCCGCCGACCAATTTCTTCAAAAAGAAAAGTGCCGGAGAGGATATTGAAATGGATGATCTGGAGAGCATTCTTGACGATGCATTGGCGCTGAATATGCCGCAGTGTTATCTGAGCTGGCATTACCGCTCAGCCCATGAGAGCCTGATCATGTTTTCCAATACCCATTATTATGACAGTGAACTCAGAACATTTCCGTCGGTGGATGCATCTGTTTCAGCTGTTCAGTTTATCAATGTAGGTGGTATTTATGATCGTGCCGGGACAAGAACCAATGAAGCAGAGGCAAAAGCTGTTGTGGATGAACTTGAGCGGCGTATCATGGCCGGAAAGGCTCAGTCCATCGGTGTGATGACCTTGAATATTCAGCAGAGAGGATTGATCAATGATCGGCTGCAGGAAAGAATGGACCAGAATCCGGCCTTCCATGAAGCAGTTTCCGGGATGAATCCGCCATTGTTCATCAAAAATCTTGAAAATATTCAGGGTGATGAGCGGGATGTGATTATTTTTTCCCTTGGTTACGGACCGGATGAAGAGGGGCATATGAGCATGAATTTCGGACCGGTGAATCAGGAAGGCGGACACAGACGTCTGAATGTGGCAGTGACAAGAGCCAGACAGGAACTGTTGGTTTATACATCCTTTGAACCATCTGCCATGCGGACAACAGAGCACAGTGCCAGAGGGTTGAGAGATTTGAAAGCTTTTCTTGAGTATGCCAAGCAGGGGGCGGCAGTTTTGGACTGTCAACCTGGTTCGGCATCGAAGGAAAAAGAAACAATTAATCGACAAATTGCAGAAAAATTGAGGGAAAAAGGCTGGAAAGCAGATATAAATATTGGAACAGGAAAATTCCGGATTGATGTGGCGGTGCATCATCCGGAGAAAACAGACAAATATTGTCTGGGAATTATGTTTGATGATGATGCCTCTGCACTTCAGGATACTGTGCGGGACAGAAATCTTCTGCAGAAGAATGTTCTGCAGAGAATGGGATGGAACATTCTGAATTTGTGGCTGCTGGATTGGTATGAGGACAGCGAGACGCAGATTCAGCGTATTGAAGATACGCTGAAGAATATGACAGGATAATGACAGGAGGAAAAGATGGAACAGTGGGTTTTTGTGCTCCCCGGGGCAGACGATCAGTCAGAATGTACTTTTTTTGCGAACCCCTCCATTGCCGGTTATCATGTAGACGACGGCACAGATATTCAGCTCACAGTAACTTTCAGAGATGAGAAAGGGGACCATGTATATGATGTCGTGCTGACAAAAACAGCTCGGAAAAACTGGTATGCCAGTGAGACGTATGACATTGCAGCAAGAGCATGGAAGAAAGACTACAAAGTCCAGGCGGAGATAACTCAAAAAGATGGAACAGCGGAAACTGAAGAACTGTCAAGTGAGGAAGTAACAGCTGCATGGCCGACATTCAAAGAAAAAACAGTGAAACTTGAAAAAGACAGCGATGGGCAACTGCAGAAGGAGATTTCGCTGAATCAGTGGATTCAGGAGGAAATGACCAGTCCACTGTTTGAGTATAAAGTAGAAGACCAAGCGGGATGTGAGATTATTCTGGATACACAGAAACAGTGCGTGAGCATAAACAATGCTGAATCAAAGGGAGAATTTACCCTTGCGATTGTAGATCCGGCGGGAAATGAGGAGGTTACAGAAATGAGTATCATAGCGGCAGCAGGAACGGAGAAAGGACTGGGCATCGGAATTGTCGCATTGGCAGTGATTGTTGTTGCGGTGATTGCTGTGCTGCTTCTTAAAAAGAAGACAGGTTCAGTCGGAGCAACAGCCAAAACAACAAAAATTTTGGCGGCGCGTGAAGAAGTGGACAAATATTGCAAGCGTCTGGAACTTCTGACAAGAAAAACAGAGAATACCATGCATGAGATACGAATGGCCGCACAGGCAGCAGAAGAACGCATCCGCCAGGATGGAGAAGCCAGTGCCTATGATGTCGATGATATCCGGACAATGACAGAGGAAGCTGAGAACCTGTTTAAGGAGCCGTGCTGTGAAAATATTCATACGATGCGGGTGATCATGGGTGCAGTCAGTCAGAATCTGTTGAAAATGCAGGGAAACGCCAGTATTAAAGTGGATAGCGGCAGTCACAGTGGCATGGAGAACCCCAAAAATTATCTGGACCCTGCCAAAAGACAGGATATCCTGTCAAAAATTGAAGTGGATGCCGTCAGTGTTGAAAATCTTTGCGCTGAAATGAGTACAATTCTGAATACATTGAAGGAAATTGCTTATCGGGAAGAAGTGCCTTTTGAAAAAGATATCAGTATCACAGTGACAGACGGACATGGAGAATATGAGACGCGAAGAGCCTGTAAAGAAGCCTATGGTGCAATGGCCTCCGGTGTTTTTTCACTGGATACGCTGAAATTCCTGTCAAAAAATGAGGTCTGGATGACGTTGCCGGAAATTATCGGGCAGAAAACGGATATTCGTATTTTTGCTATTGATGACAATCGGATGCGGGCAATCGCAGAAAAGCCGATATTAATCTGGCAGGGAAAAAATCAGCGCATTTTGGAATTTACATATGATGAAGACGTGGTTTTCAGACTGCGGGATCATGCTTATGCAGAAATCAAACTGCATTTTGAAAGATAGAGACAGAGGAGGAGATGGACATGTCGTGCTGTTGCCCGTATTGTATGAGTGAACTGGATATAAACAAAATAAAATATTATGTAAAGGTTGAAAATGAGCCCAGTCAGCCGAAACTGAAAGCATTTTTGGCAGTGAATAGAGAAGACCGTCATTTTTACAATTTCTGGTCACGGTATAATAGGAAACTTTCTCCGGAAACACTGGAGAAGCGAATTGTGAAATCTCTGGAGGAAATGGAGAATGAGCGGGCCAGACTGGCAGCGGATGCAGAGCAGTATGAACGGAGAATGGCTGCAAAGAACCATTCCGGGGAGAATGATGAGGAAATTCGTCCGGGCCAGGGCATTGATAATACGCTGAGTGATGTGCCATCTGATCATTTTGTTGTATGTGAGATTATCAAAGAAATGAAGAATCGCAAACCGACACAGTTTACAATCAGGGAAGATGGTCAACGCATTGCCATTACCTATCCGGTGTGCCCGAGCTGCTATAACCGTATTCCTGAAGAAATATTTGAACTGCCGTTGATTAAAATTGCACTGGCAGCCAGTAAGTCCGGAGGAAAAACCTGTATGGCTTTATCCTGGTTCAGAACATTGAATGATGCCAGGGGCAAAGGTTTGAACAGTCATGTGAGTCAGATGGATTTTATTTCCATGCTGCAGGATCATCTGGGCATGGAGGATGATTTCGGGAAAATGCTCCAGAAATTTAATCGGGAAAATATCTGTCCGGGCGGTACGCATAAACAGTTTATTCCACCGATTTTCCTGAAAATGAACTGGCACGGCAAACAGGAGCGGCAGGCACTGGTTGGTATTTATGATGCGGCAGGAGAAGTTATCACAGAATCTCAGCGGGATGCAGAGCTTGTTTATTACATGAAGTATATGGACGGTGTCATTTATATGATAGAACCGGATAGAACCGGGTTGAAAAAAGGACTCACGAATCAGTATTTGTGCATACGCAATGAGGATATTGATGCCTATTATGAAAGGGCAAGAATGCTTTCCGTGGAGGAACAGAGCAGCGTGCAGGCCAGAAACTTTAAAAAGGAAACGCTGGCACAGATTATGAATGTCCGGGATGGGGATATGAAGATATTCCGTGAAAATTCAGCCATGGAAGTGCTGACAGCATTGCGTTCTTATGTGGAAGATATGAAACTTCAGCAGATGCATGTGGCGCTGGCAATTTCCAAATGCGATGAATTGCGCAGCAACCGTGAGATTGCAGAATACAACAAAGGCAATTTGTTTTTTATGGATGAGGAAAAGGTGGACAATAATCTGAGGAATATGAGAAACCTTGCCATTCGTAAATTATTTGAAGAGAAGATATTTAATATGCAGATTTTTGACAATGTCTTTAAATCCTGTTCTCTTCATATGATTGCAGCCCTTGGATGTCCGGCGGAAGTACCTGCTGACAGTGAGAAAAAAGGTGATTGGGAGGAAAGCCGTGAATCCAGATTAACCGGAGATTTCAATCCGATACGTGTGGAAGAGCCATTGCTGGAACTGATCTTCAGATATGCGGAGGAACATGGATGGAACGAATAATACATTTTGAGCAGTTTTATTATACGAACTATGGCCAGGGAATGCGTTTTGAAGGCAATAGTACAGAAACAGCCCGGACGGCCTCTGCACTGGAGCTACTGGCTGCAAACTGGATGAAGCAGGAACTGAATGAGCCGGTAGAAATGGTATTATATAATAGTCATCTGGGGTGCTATGTGTCTGCAATGACCGTACCGTGTACACAGACAGGAGATGCCAGAACAAGTTACTGGATACATGCTGTGATGCCTGATGAAAAAGAAAGTGATGGATTTATGGACTGCCTGTCATGGCCGCTGCAGGATTATGTGACAGAAGTTCATTTGGCACAGCATCTGTCACCGGTGACTGTTAGAACAGAGACCTGTGATCTGTCTGCGATTTGCCGGAAATACCATTTGACGGGTGAACGCCTGACACAGTTTTTATATCAGGTACTGCAGAATGTCTGTGATAGTTCAGCGCCTTCGTGTCTATGTTTTGTCATGGGGGAAGAAGAGGAGGATTATAATGCAGCAGCCAGAGAAATCATGGCTGTTGTGTATCATCTTTTGCCAAAGCCCTATAGAAAGAAGGCAGATTATCTTGCAAAAGCCGGAAAGGATATGGATAATGTCCGTTTCTATTTTCGAACTTCCTCACATCAATCCTGGCAATTTGATATGGATACGGCACATCCGTGGATAAGGTCGGAGCTGCCGGAAGAAGAAACCATATTTCTGAACCGGATGACGGAATTATTCCAGCAGAATCCGGCTGAATACGAACAGATGATGGAACAATTGTGTCGGCAGGAGACAGACGATTATGATGCGATTGTTTGGAATTATTATACATACTGCCTCCGGGAAGGAGAGATGCTTCCGTTCTCGCAGGAAACATTGTTGAGAATCCAGCCATTTCTGGAAGAAAGACTGAAGCTGGATGAGGGCTGCCGGCAGTTGCTCTGTCAGTGTATGCATCAGATTGACACAAAAGATAAAACCAGAACCTTTGTCCAGACACTGATGGAAAAATATATTTCGGCAGCGGCCGGCTTGCCGCAAAGCGGCAGCAGCGGTTATAAGCAGAGCCTGGAGAGAAACTGGCAGTTGATGGATCAGCTCAGTGCAGGTAAGACAAAAATTGTGGCTTCTTATCTGAAGTGGATGAAAGACATTTCAATACCGTATTATCAGGATTTCGTTGAATATGGTTCAAAAGAGGGCCGGGACTGGCTGATGGATATGCAGTTTGCAGATGAAGCGCCGCCGGGCTGTCAGGAATTACTGAAGATGGATGT
>OGON01001742.1_pt1 | contig 14361 bp, 10 predicted proteins | sample 1552671 | NCBI WGS metagenome assembly OGON01 (sample SAMEA2580136, study PRJEB22360) | human gut metagenome | biome: human gut; feature: human-associated habitat; material: faeces | place: Denmark | collected 2008/2010 | reverse complement strand
ATTCATTCGGCCTAATTCATTCACCGTCAGCCAAAGGGTAGCTAAAATAGCCCCGTCCCAAATTGACTACCCCGGATGTCCGGTTTGGCGGCCGCAGCAAAATTATCCCGCCTAAAATGAGCTACTTTTCAACTTTAACTTTTTGAATCGTGCAATGGCCGATACCCGTGAGGCGCACGATCTGCTTGATCGAAAAGCCCTCGCTTTTGAGTTTACGGATACAGTCATCACGCACGCCCTTGGGCAGAGCGTTGAGATAGTGAGGCTCGTATGGTTTGAGCAACGCCTGCGCAAACTCAAGCGCGTCAGTATCACTCACATGAGCGCCATAACGGAAGCAATAGCCATTGGGCTCGCCCGAGGTGCTAAATGCAAAAAATCTCTGGGAATTCCCGAGCAACCCGAGCACGCAATCAGTCTTACAAATTCCCGGATAGCCCATATACTCGCTAAAGCTGCTCCAGCGATAGAGCGAAGCAGTGCCAATTCTGGCTTTCGCAGGGTTATCGTGAATGTAACGAACGCAGTTGAGCAGCTGATCATCATCGAGAATCGGCACACTCTTAAATCGATCCTGGAAAACAGGACCTCTCCTGCCTGTCTTAGAATTGAAATACATGGCATACGCCGTCGTAATCGAATGCATACAATCGCTCAGGTGAGCATGCCCGTCATCTAGCAACAAGTGAATGTGATTATCCATAAGGCACCATGCGATAACATCCACTTTGAACTTCTGGCATTTCGAAGCTATCAGTCGAATCAGATAGAGTCGATCGTCAGCATCCTCAAATATCAGCTGACCACCACAGCCCTTTTGGACGACATGGTAATAGCCGTAAACAGAGATTTCCCGCGCGGTCCGAGTCATACGCATCTCCTCCTCTACAGATAACAAATACGTTACCCGAGTCGGAAAGCTAAATATCACGCAATGAACCGCAACTCGCTTCTATCGGCGAACGGTAGGTAGTAGCTAAAAAAGCCCCGTCCCAAATTAGCTACTTTGGGCAAAAAGAAAGCCGGGCAGGTGCGGAAAACCGCACCTGCCCGGCGATATGCGTGAGGGTAGCTAAACCCCGTCTCAAATGAGCTACTAGAGGAGGTTGAGGGGGAGCTGGGGAGCGTCTCCCCAGAGTTTCTCGAGGCGGTAGAAGTCGCGGGCTTCGGGAGTGAAGACGTGGACGACAACCGAACCGTAGTCCATGAGCATCCAGGTCTTCTGCTCGCGACCCTCGATGGAGAACGGGTGCTCGCCGCAAGCCTCGGCGACCTTCTCCTCGATCTCGTCGACGATAGAATCGACCTGGCGGTTGTTGGTACCGGTGGCAAGCACAAAGTAGTCGCATACGTCGGAAAGCTCGGTCAGGTCGAGCACCTGAACGTCCTCGCCCTTCTTGTCGTAGGCGGCCTGTGCGGCGGCGCGGGCGACATCCTCGGCGGCGACACCGCTCGCGGACAGCGAGGCGGCAGTGCGGTCGGACGTGGCGGCGAAGCTCTTGTGCTCCACATGTTCAAGAATCTGCTCGTCGGTCATGGTCTCGTCGGCCATGGAATACCTCTTTCTAGACAGCCCGAGCTAGCGCAGCTGGACGTAATGGTTGTAAATCGAAATAGCCGTGGGATAAAGATAGCGCCCGGACTGGATCACATAGACCAAACCCTGCGCAAAACAGGAGAAGAACAACTCGTCGAGCGACGACTCCCCCACCATCTTGCGCAGCGCATGCGCATAGTCGCCGTGACGGTTGGGCTCGATGGCATCGGCCACAAAGACCACCATATCGAGCGGCGTCATGTCGCAAGCGCCCACGGTATGACGGTCGACAGCCTGGAAAACGGCCGGCGACAACTCGGGGAAAAGCTGCGGAAGCTCATAGGCGGCAACAGGACCATGCAAAAGCGGCGTCGCGGCGGAAGGAGAGCCGGCAATCTTAATGCCGTAATGCAGAGCGCGCGTAACCAGCTCGTTGTCGGAGAGCACTTTGTCCCAGTCGTGGATCAGACCGGCAGCAGCGGCATCAAAGCGGTCAACGCCGTAGACCTCGGCCAGATGAAGTGCGGTCTCGGCAACACCCAGCGAATGCACATAGCGCTTGCGCTTATCCTTCATGCGAACATCGAGCAGCTCTTGAATGCGCTTGAGCAGTGCGCGCTCATCGCCCTCAAACTGATCCTCTACCGACAACGTAGACCCCCATCACTCAAAATCTTCTTGGCCCAAATCGGCATATAGCCTGCGTTTGCGAATGTAGCCGAGCACGGACTCGCTCGTAAGATAGCGCACGCTCATGCCGCGGGCAACTCGCTTACGAATGTTCGTCGAGCTGATCGCCAGCGCCGGAATCTGAATATAGCGCACGTCGAACGGCAGCCCCGACTCTTTGATTCGGGCACGCGCCGTATCGATATCAAAGCCCGGTCGTGTCGCCGCAATAAAGGTAGCAAGCTCACCGATTCGTTCGGCATCATGCCAGGTCACGATATCGATAATCGCATCGGCGCCCGTAATAAAGTAGAGCTTTACCTGCGGCGGGTAAAAGTCGCGAAGGGCATGAAGCGTATCAGCCGTATAGGTTACGCCCGGGCGGTCGATCTCGAACCGGCTCGCCAAAAAGGCCGGGTTCGCGGCGGTGGCGAGGACCGTCATGGCATAACGGTCCTCGGCAGGCGTCACCGGCTTGTCAAGCTTAAAGGCAGGCGTGCCCGCCGGCATAAAGAGCACGGCATCCAAGTCGAGGGACTCACGCGCCTGCTCAGCGGTCACCAGGTGCCCGTAATGGATGGGATCAAAGGTGCCACCCATAATGCCGAGCCTAAACTCCTGCCCGTCCTCTAGAGGAAGCTCGGGCAGACCGATTCCACCGCGCAGCGACATGGCTTACTCGCCCTCCGAGATCTCGGCATCGTCCTCGGCATCCGCCGCATCGACAACCTCGACGCCCTCATCCGCAGCATCGGCCACGTCAATGGCCTCGACGGCAACGTCCTCGCCAGCATCCTCGAGCTCTTCGTACTCCGAGAAGTCCTCGGCGCCCTCAAAGTCAAAAGCGCGCTGGCAAATGCGGACCTCGTCGCCCGCACGGCAACCGGCCTTCTCGAGCGCGTCGTCAACACCCATACGCGCAAACTTATGCTGCAGGTAAATGACGGCTTCCTCGTTTTCCCAGTCGGTCTGGATGACCATGCGCTCGATGGCACGACCGACCACGCGGAAGGCACCGGGCTCTTCCTGGACAATGCGGAAACGCTTCTCGCGCTGCAGGCGGCGACGCTCCCACTCCTCGTCGCGCAGATCGACCGGCTCATCAGAGACCGCCAGCTCGGCGCGAAGCTTAGCCACCTGCTCGCCCACGGCAAGCATCAGCGTGTTGAGGCCGGCGCCCGTAACAGCAGACACGGCAAAGAACATATGGCCATCGTCGAGCGCCGCACGCTTAAGGTCGGCAATCTTGTCGGCCGTGCCCGGCGCATCACACTTGTTGGCAACGACGATCTGCGGACGCTCCGAAAGCTCGGCGCCATACTGCTCGAGCTCGCGGTTGATGATGCGATAGTCCTCGACCGGATCGCGATCCTCAAAACCACCCGTCATATCGACGACGTGCATGATGAGTGCCGTACGCTCAATGTGGCGCAGGAACTGGTGACCCAGGCCCTTGCCCTCGCTCGCGCCCTCGATGAGACCGGGGACGTCGGCAACGACGTAAGAATATTCACCGGCACGCACCATGCCGAGGTTCGGCACGAGCGTGGTAAACGGGTAGTCAGCAATCTTGGGACGGGCGGCACTCATGCGCGCGATGAGCGATGACTTACCCACGGAGGGAAAGCCCACGAGCGCGGCATCGGCCATAAGCTTCATCTCGAGCTCGATCCAGTGCTCCTCGGCCGGTTCGCCCAACTGGGCAAAGGCCGGAGCGCGACGCACCGACGTCACAAAGTGCGTGTTGCCCAGACCGCCGGCACCGCCGGGCGCCACGACGACGCGCTCGCCGTCGTGCACCAGGTCGGCAATCTCAAACATCGGGGTCTGCGTCTCGGGATCGAGCTCGCGCACCACGGTACCCATAGGGACCTTGAGAATCAGGTCCTCGCCGCTCTTGCCGTTACGACGGGCACCCTGCCCGTGCGTGCCGCGCTCGGCGCGAAAGTGATGCTTAAAGCGGTAATCGATCAGCGAAGACAGCTGAGCATCGGCCTGGATGACGACATTGCCGCCACGACCGCCGTCGCCGCCATCGGGGCCGCCCTTGGGGACAAATGCCTCGCGCCTAAACGACATGCATCCGGCTCCGCCGTCGCCGCCGCACACGTTAATGCGGCTGATATCGGTGAACTGTGACAACAGAATCGCCTCCTACAAAAAAGAGGGAGACCCTTGAATCCTAAAACTCAAGTGCCTCCCACATATGTGCTCTATGAAGGGTGAATTACGCGTTCGCGAGCGGGCGTACGCTGACCCTGTGCTTGATACCCTTGTGGAACTCAACGGTACCGTCGACCAGCGCGAACAGCGTGTCGTCCTTACCACGGCCAACGTTCTCACCCGGGTGGATGTGCGTGCCGTGCTGACGGACGAGAATCGTGCCCGTGGTTACCGTCTGGCCGGCATAGCGCTTCGTGCCAAGGCGCTGACCGCGGGAGTCACGGCCATTACGGGAGGAACCGAGTCCTTTTTTGTGTGCCATTGTGTATACCTACTCTTTCGTTACGAGTGTAATCTACTCGGCGACGGGAGCCTCGGCAACAGCCTCAGCCTCTGCCTTGACAGCCTTCTTGGCGCGGGAGGTAGCCTGAACCTTCACGATCTTCAGCTTGGTGAACTGCTGACGGTGACCCTTCAGACGACGATAGCGCTTGCGCTTGTGGAACTTGAAGACCAGCTGCTTCTCGCCCTTGAACTGCTCAACGATCTGAGCGGTAACCTTGGCCTTGGCCAGCTTGTCGGGATCGGTGACGATCTTCTTACCATCGTTGAGGAAGATAACCGGCAGGGTGACCTTGTCGCCCTCATTGCCCTCGATCTTCTCGACGGTGATGACATCGTCGGTGGCGACCTTGTACTGCTTGCCGCCCGTGTTAACGATTGCGTACATGTTTACTTGCCCTTCATGCATCAGTTAGTGCAACAGCCGAATATAGTAGCAGGCGAAAATACCCCCGTCAACGAGTATGTGGAGCAAATCCACAAGTTCGCACAGGTATGGGGCTGACGAGTCGGCCCTCGTCGTCCTCGCATGCTTGATTCTGACGCTCGACATCGTAGGAGCAGATGGTCACGAGGTCTTGCATACCGGTGGAAACAATAGGTGCATCCACGCCCGGGGTCAAGCCCTGCAACAAAACATCAGCAGCAGAAAGCAAAATTTCCGGACGCATGGAGCCCTCGTTGTCGGCATGGGTGTCGAGCATGAGCACCAAATGGTCCGGGCGCTCCCCCGCCGTGAGCTCATAGCCCACGAGCGTGTGATCCAAATCCAAGCGCTTGCTCTTTTTGCCGCGCGCGTAGTCGATGCCGTGGCCCGCGCGCAGCGTGTCGATCGCACGACGCACCTCGTCGGCGCTTACGGGCGCCTCGGGATCCAAGTGCAGGTCGATGCGATACGACAGGCGCGTGAGCTGCGCCGTCAACGCCGGCGTGCGCACGTCGATGTACGCCGCCTCGATGGGCGCCAGATCGGCCGGAGACGCCGCAGCCAGGCGCCCAAACGCCTCGTCGAGCGCCACGAACTCGGTCATAAACAGGTCATACCACTCGCAGGTCGACGACGTACCCACCGGCAGCGCCGAAGAGAAGCCCACGCGCATGTGCGGAGAGAAGCCCTGCGTGACGGCATAGGGAAGTCCCGCACGGCGCACGATGCGCTCAATGGTATGGATTACTTCGAGATGGCCCAGGTACTTAAGGCGATCGCGCTTGCCATAGCGAACACGAAGTCTAAAGAGCGAGGGGTTGTCGGTCAGGCGCTCACTCATGCGCGATCACCCATCAATACATTCTTGGCGTGGAGCGTGGGGCAGATCCCGCAGCCGGTGCACGACGTGCGGGTACAGTCGGGAGTCGTGACGCCCTCGAGCGAGCGACGGTACTCGCGCTCGAGGAAGCCGCGCGTGCAGCCGGGGCTCACGTGCTCCCACGGCAGGCGCCAGTCCAACTCGTAGGGCAGGTGCACGAGCTCATTGAGGTCGATGCCGTTTTTGGCAGCAGCTTCCTTCCAGTTATCGAGCGAGAAATGCTCTACCCAGGCGTCAAAGCGAGAGCCCGAGCGCCAAGCATCGATGATGACGGGCGTCATGTCACGACCGGCGCGGGAAAGCGCGGCCTCGATGAGCGAGGTCTCGGCATCGTGGTAATGCACGCGGACGGCACGGTTGCGAACGCTCGTGATAAGCAGCTTCTGGCGACGCTTGACGTCGTCGTAGTCGAGCTGCGGGCACCACTGGAACGGCGTGGCAGCCTTGGGGATAAAGACCGAAACCGAGATCGACACCGAAATCGAGCCGCGACGAGCCTTGGGCACCACGGAACGACCGAGCTCCAGCACGTGATCGGCCAGATTGGCGATGGCCACGATGTCCTCATCGCGCTCGCCGGGAAGGCCCATCATAAAGTAGAGCTTCATGCGGTTCCAACCGGCCTCGAAGGCCGCCTTGGCCGCACGGTCCAGGTCCTCCTCGGTCACGTTCTTGTTAATGATGTCGCGCATGCGCTGGCTGCCGGCCTCGGGCGCGAACGTCAGGCCGCCCTTCTTTTCGCCGGCGACCGACTCGGCCATATCCACGCCAAACGAATCCAGGCGCTGCGACGGAATAGACACGCGAATACCCGTATCCTCCAGGCGACGGTTGAGCCTGCCGAGCACGTCGCGAATGCAGGAGTGGTCGGTCGTGGAGAGCGAGGTCAGCGACACCTCGTCATAGCCAGTCTTTTCCAGGCCCTGAATCACCGACGAGACGATCTGGTCGGCCGAGCGCTCGCGCACCGGGCGATACGTCATGCCGGCCTGGCAAAAACGACAGCCGCGGGCGCAGCCGCGCAGGATCTCGATAGACAGGCGGTCGTGAACCAGCTGCGCATAGGGCACGCACGACTGCGACAGCGGATTCGTGGCGCCGAAATCCTCGACGACGCGCTTGTAGACCACGGTCGGCGCATCCTTGCCCTCACGCGGCACGGTGTAGCCATGCGGCGAGCAGGGCTCGTCATGACGAACCTCATAGAGTGACGGCACGTAGTTGCCGGCAATGGATGCAAGCTGCTCAACAATCTGCGCGCGCGGGACTCCTTCGTCACGCAGGCGGCGATGCAGCTGGCAGGTCTCGAGCAGCGATTCCTCGCCCTCACCGATGAGGATGGCATCGAAGAAGGCCGCGTACGGCTCGGGGTTGTACACCGAGGGGCCGCCGGCGATGATGATGGGGTCGTCTTCACCTCGGTCGGCCGCTAACAGCGGAATGCCAGCGAGGTCGAGAGCCTCGAGGAAGTTCGTCACCGCCATCTCGTGCGGCACATGCAGGCCGACGATATCAAACGAAGCGACCGGCGCTGCACCCTCGAGCGACAGCAGCGGAATGCCCGCCTCGCGCATGGCGTCACCCATATCGGGCCACGGCACATAGCCGCGCTCGCAGGAGATGCCCTCGGCCTGGTTAAGGATGTTGTAGAGGATGGCGATGCCCTGGTTGGGCAGACCAACCTCGTACACATCCGGGTAGATCAGGCAGCAACGGTAGTCGGCATCGGCCTTGGAAAGCGTGCCCCACTCGTGATCGATATAGCGGCTCGGCTTCTCGACCTTGGCGAGCAACGGCTCAATTAAATGAAAACAATCTTGGTACGGAACGCGCAACGGAAAACCCCTAAGCAGCGAGATCTGATGCGTCCTGGTAGGACGCCATAGGACGGGTAGCGCCCGCGACCGTGGTCACAAGATCGCGAACGCGGGAAAACGTGGCAGTGACCACCTCATTGGCACGGCTGTAGTCGACATCGCGCTCGTAGAGCGAAACGAGCGCACGGCCCATGCCATAGGTGCCCGCGGCAGCAGTGAGCGCCTTGACGGCAAACCCAATATGCGGCGTCTGCTTGACGAGCGCGCGGGTGACCGCGCGGATCACAAGACCGCCGGCAAGCACGCCCGCGACCTCGTAGCCACGCTCGGGTTTAATGCCGCGTCCAAAGACGGCAGCGAGCTCAAAGAGCATGCCCACCTGCGCCAGCGCCATAACGGGATAATCGGCGCCCGGCAAAAACACCAGTGCACCGGTCGCCATATTGGTGAGCGCGCACGAGGTGATGATACGGTTGGCCGCCGCGATGCGCATGAAGGCAAAGTTCGCCGCAAAAGCCGTTTCCTTGTCGGTGCGATCGAGAATCCAGCGGGCAAGCGTCTCGAGCAGATACGTCTTATCGATTGCCGCTACCACGCCGAGCATGGGCGTGGACTCCTCGATAAACGGCACCTCCACAGCAGACTCGGCAAGCACGCACACGGGCGCGCCGGCGATCACGAGCTCCTGCACGGCACTCTCCAAGCGGTCGGAACCACACGAGAGCACCAGCACCACATCGGTATCGGTCTTTGGAGCAATTCGCTCCTCCCCCAGACGCTCGACGCGCACAATGCCCGAGGTCGTCTGCGGCACAAAGGCGTCACGCACCGTCTCGGCCAGAAAGCGCGAGGCGGACGAATCCAGATAGACCGAGACGCGCACCGGCGTATCGGAATCCTTCTTAACGGACGCGCCCATCTTAAAAGCGCGGGTCAGCTTATCTACGGGAATTTTCATAGCAAACCCCTCCAGCGGTTACGCGGCGCCCGAACGATGCCGCCATATGGATTGTACGATACCCACCGTCAGCAGCTGAATCATCATCGAAGACGAACCGAAGCTAATAAACGGTAGCGGAATACCGGTAATCGGCATCATGCCGATGCACATGCCGATGTTTTCGAAAGTCTGGAACGCCCACATGCCAACGATGCCCACACACGAAAGACGCAAAAACAGCGACTCGCACTTAAAGGCGACGCGAATCGTCGAAAAGATCAGCAGCACGTAGAGGCACAGGAGCAAAAAGGAACCGCAAAAGCCAAAGGTCTCGGACAGGAAGGCGAAGACGAAGTCGGTGTGGAACTCAGGCAGAAAGCCGCCGGCCGACTGCGTCGCATGCCCCAGGCCCTTACCAAAGAAGCCGCCCGAGCCAACGGCGATAAGCGACTGCTGCAGGTTGTAGGCATCGTCCGAATCGGCATTATCGGGGTCGATAAAGACCGTCAGACGGTTCATCTGATACTGCTTGATGAGCACATCGTGGCCGAGCAACGAATCAAAGACCGAATCAAGCGCCAGGACGAGGGCCACCAGGCCCACGAGCAGGGCCAGGGTCGACAGCACCCATTCGCGGCGTGCACCGCTCATGCAGATGACGATGGCGCCCGAAACCAGCACGACCAGGCCCGAGCCCAGGTCACCCATGGCAACGACGGCCAAAAACGGAATGGACAGCATGCCGCAGAGCTTGACGTAGTCGCGAACGGTATCGATGCGACCGTTATACTGCGAGCCAAGCGTAGCAATAAAGAAGATGGTGATGAGCTTGGCAAGCTCAACCGGCTGGAACGTCAAGCCGATACCGGGAATCTTGATCCAGCCCGTCATGCCCAGACCGCCCGTATAGGACAGACCCGGAATCTTGGGCGAGAAGATCACGATCAGGTCGATGACGAGCAACGCCGTCGAGAAATTGGAAATACCGCGCAGGTCGGTTCGCCAGACGAGCACCGCCAGCACCGCTCCGATGCCAATTCCCAGCAAATGGCGCGAGAACGAAGCATCGGCCTTAAACTGCGAAGCCGACCAGATAATGATGGCACCGTAGGCGACGAGCGCCACAGTAGCCACGAGCACACCGATATGCACCTTTTGGCGAAACGTGCCGCGCGAGGCCGAAAGTTGCTTGTTGACGCGGTCCAGGCTGCTGCGAGAGCCGGTCTTGGTTGAACGGAACAGATCCGCCGGAGAAAAATCCATCGCAACCTCCTATCGAACCGAAGAATCGCCCGAGGCCGAAGAGGTATCGGGCTCGTCATAAATCACGCCGAGCACGTCGCGCACGACATGCATCGCGGTATCTGAGCCACCGCCGCCCTGCTCCAGGACGGTAGCGATGACATACTTGGGATCATCGGCCGGTGCATAGGCGCAGAACCACGCGTATTCGTCCTCGCCACTTTTCTCGCCCGTGCCCGACTTGCCGTATACCTGCGGCGTCAGGGTGCCAAAGTGCGCCGCCAGGGACGTCGATGCCGTGTAAATCACGTCGTGCATGCCGTTGCGAACAAGAGCCAAATCCGAATCGCTGTTGATCTTGGCCTCCAGGCGCTTCTTCTTGCCCTTGCCATTGTACTTATAGGCATCGCCGTCGCCATCGCGCGACACGGCAGACAAAAATACGTGAGGCACGTACTGTTTGCCGCCGTTGGCAAGACCCATATAGGCGCACGCCATCTGCAGGGGCGTCACCAGGATGTCGCCCTGGCCGATAGCAATGTTGGTCATATCGCCGGCATTCCACTTGCGGTCCTCGGCAGAGGCGTCGGTGAAGTATGACTCTTTCCACTCGGCATCGGGAATACGACCCGCGCCCTCACTCGGCAGATCGATACCGCAGGTCTTGCCTAGGCCCCAGCGACGAAAGACCTCCTGCAGGCCCTCGGGATGTTGCTCGTCATAAAAGAACGCCTTACCCATGTCGTAGAAGACGGGGTCGCACGAGTTGGCGATACCCGACTGCAGCGTCATGGTGCCGTGGCCAGACGTCAGCCAGCAGCGCTTGCCCCAAGCCTTGCCCAGACCCGTCCAATAACCCGTGCAGTTGGTTGTCTGCGTTGAAGTGTAGGTTCCAAACTCAAGACCGGCCAGTGCCGAGAGCGGCTTGATGGTCGAGGCCGACATGTACTGTCCGCTAATGGCGCGGTTGAGCAGCGGGTGCGAACCCTTGTCATCATTGAGCTCGGTCCACACGTCATTTGAGACGCCGCCGATAAAGACGGACGGATCGAACTTGGGCTGGCTCGCCATGCCCAGGATCTCGCCATTGTTGGGATCGAGACACACCACAGCGCCGTTGCCGGCATTGCTGTAGCCAGTGGTCTTGGCAAGCTCGATAGCGCTCGCCAGCGCCGTCTCACAGGCCTGTTGGATCTTAAGGTCGAGCGTGAGCTTAATGTCGGAGCCGGCCTTCGCGGGCACGGCGCCGGCCTGACCGGTCACATTGCCCGAGGCATCGACCTTGACGGTCTGCTCGCCACGAATACCCTGCAGCAGGTTTTCGTAGTAGCTCTCAACGCCCGCCTGGCCCACGATATCGCCCGACTGGTACGTAATCTTGCCAGCAGAAGCATCATCATCGCCAGAGGTTTTCTTATTCTGGGCCTCGAGCTGCTCGGAGGTAATGGTGCCGGTATAGCCCAAGATATGGCATGCCGTCTCGCCATATGGATACTGGCGCTCGGTACGCTCGGCAATCTTGACGCCCGGGAACTCGCCGGCATGCTCCTGAATATAGGCAACCGTGGAGCGACGGACGTCCGTCGCGATGGTATGTAGGCTCTGGGCGCCCTCTGTATTGTCCTGAATATTGCGAAGGACCGCCACGTAAGGCATTCCAAGCACGTTGGCAAGATGGCGAACCAGAACCTCATCCTCGGCAAGGTCGCGGTAGGCCACGACAGCCAGTGAGGGACGGTTCTGGACAAGCGCCACACCATTGCGGTCGAGGATGCGACCGCGCACAGCGGGTGTTGTAACGGTGCGAGTCTGATTACTATTGGCCTGCTTCTCGTAATAGTCCGACGAGACCATCTGCATGCCCCACAGCTTGACGGCAAGCGCCGCAAACATCGCGCCCACACCCGTGGTGAGGATGGAAAAGCGGCCCTTGAAGGCGGTCGCCGCGGTATTGCCCTCGCCCTCGGTGGCGCGCGGGGCCGTTCCATGCTGCGTATCGTAGGTAAAACGGGAATCGCCGCGACGCATGATGACCAGCGCGACCACGATGGCCACAACCAGCACGATACCGGCGATAATAACCGTCAACTGGGAAGACATCTACGGGCCTCCCCTATTTGAGCTTGCGGGTCTTGGGCTTAAAGCGCATACCCGCCTGGCGTCCGCCACGTGCGGAGAATCCATAGCCGGACTGCGGCACGACGCCGGACATCAAAAACGGAATGGCAACCAGACCCGTCAGGATCGAGGACGGCAGCGCATGGCCGAAGATCGCCACGACAAAGCTCGTCTCCAAACCCATAAACAGCAAGATGATGCTGTAGATCACATTAATGACGAGCGCAAAGGCGCCCACAGTGACGCCGCGCGCACTCGGGGTACCGCCCGTCTGACCGACGGCGCTGTGCACCAGGGCAAAAGAACCCACGGTCAGCAGGAGCGACATAACGCCCACCGGCACGGCAGCGGACAGGTCATAAAACAAGCCGCTGCAAAAACCGCACACGACGGCACGGGTCGGGTCGCCCGAGAACACGCTTAGGCACACCAGGATAATCATGAAGTTGACGCGACCTCCCGCAATGGAGATCTGCGGTGCCAGGCCTGCCTGCAGCAGCACACACACAATGGCGGCGATTACAAACGTGCGGGAGCTCATCCCCTGCTCGTGTAGATCCATGGACATGCCCCCTATTCGCTCGAGCCAGAATCGGTCGTCTCGGACGTGTCGGAACTGTCATCCGAGCTCTCGTCCTTCGTCTTGGTCGCAGCATCGCGCGACGTTCCCTGCGGCGTGCTGTTGGCCGTGCTCACGTCCTCATCCGAGGCCGACTGTTCGTCGGTCAGCGAGGTGATGACCAGCACTTCCTCGTTGTTCTCGGCCGTGGTCTGAGCGCGCACCACAATGGTGTAGTACACGTCGTTTGCGGATTTCTCAACCGACGAGACGGTGCCGAGCGGAAGGCCCTTGGGGAACACGCCACCGATGCCAGAGGTCACGATGATATCGCCAACCTTAACGTCGGAGTCGACGCTCACGTACTCAAGACGCAGCGTGCCGTCAGCCTGACCCTGCAGCATGCCCTGGGCGCGCGTGTCCTGTACCATGGCGGACACACCCGAGTTCTCGTCGCCAATAAGGCGCACGGTAGAGGTCTTGGCCGATACCTCGATAATCTGACCGATAACACCGGCAGAACTCGTCACGGGCATGTTGATGGTAAGGCCGTCGGCAGAGCCCTTGTCGATGGTTACGGTCGAGGTCCAGGCATCGCCCGAGGCACCAACGATACGAGCAGCGGTCGATTTGAGGTTGTAGGTCGACTGCAGGCCGACCAGCCCCTCCAGACGCTCGGCGGTCTTTTGAGCCTCGGAGAGCTCAGCAACCTTAGAGGTCAGCTCCTCGTTTTGCTTCTTAAGCTCGTCAAGCGTGTCCTGCGACGCCGTAAGGTTAGAGAACACGTTGCCGATCGCATTGAAGGGGGCCGCCACAGCCGAGCCCACAAAGCGCACCGGCGAGGTAATCGTCGTCACGCCCGAACGCACGGCATGAATCGGTCCTGCCTCGCCCTCGCGGATGTAAAACGTGAGCAGCAACACCGAAATCAGGCTGAAAACAATCAACGGGCGCATACCCGTTGATTGTCGCTTGGTATTCAGATTTGTGGAGAAACCCGAAGATCGTGCCAAATGGAATCCACCTTTTGGAAATTAAGCATTGGTCTGGACGAAGCCGCCATCAAACGCATTGGCCTCGAGCACGCGGGCACAGCCGTTAACGACGTTATCGAGCGCCGTGGGGCTGACGTTGACCGAAACACCGGTCTCATCGCGCAGGCGCACGTCGAGACCGCGCAGCAGCGCGCCGCCACCAGTCAGCAAAATGCCGTAGTACATAAGGTCCGAGGCAAGATCGGGAGGCGTAGCGTCGAGTGCGTCCTTGACGGCCTTGGCCATCTCGTCGAGCGGCTTGTTGAGCGCGCGACGAATCTCCTCGCTCTCGATGCGCACGGTCTTGGGCAGACCGGTGATCACGTCGCGGCCGTTGACCTCGACGTCGAGCTCGTCCTTGAGCGGCACGGCGGAGCCGACCTTGATCTTGATGTCCTCTGCCGTACGCTCGCCGATGGCCAGGTTGTAGGCATCACGAACGTGCGTGAGGATGGCCTGATCGAACTCGTCGCCGGCAATACGGATGGACTGCGAGACGACGATGCCACCCATAGCGATAACGGCAACCTCGGTGGTACCGCCACCGATGTCGATGACCATGGAGCCGGTGGGTTCCTCGACGGGCAGGTCGGCGCCGATAGCGGCAGCCATGGGCTCCGCCGCGAGGCAAAG
>OGON01001738.1_pt1 | contig 14403 bp, 9 predicted proteins | sample 1552671 | NCBI WGS metagenome assembly OGON01 (sample SAMEA2580136, study PRJEB22360) | human gut metagenome | biome: human gut; feature: human-associated habitat; material: faeces | place: Denmark | collected 2008/2010 | reverse complement strand
CCGCCACAAGCGACAGCTTGAACATCACATGGAAAATCTGACGGGCGGTAATCCTCCCGTCAGACCGTTACCCTGTGTAGTCCCTTGTAAACTGTACTTTGTCATACTTTAAGTATCGCCACATCCACAAGTATCTTGAAACTGGAACACAAAGCAATATCAACGCTGATATTGTTCGCGGAATAATGATTCCAACTTATGGAGATAGTCGCAATATGGAAATTGCGTCAACACTGCAAAGCATTGATATGAAAATCGACAATGAGTTATCAATACTTAAACTATTCAATAGGCAAAAGAACTATCTTTTGTCCCAGATGTTTATATGAACATCTGTGTAAGGAGATATTGCTTCTGCATGGTTAACAAGGTTAGTCTTCGCATCTCATTAATGATACACTCATCGTATGAGTGTAGTATTTTTGCGACCCAAAGAATGTTATTGCCATTTGAGGAATATGGTAACACATAGCTTTCTACATCCCCTTTACCAATATTCATTTGGGCAGCACCTTGACCACAAGCTATCATACTATTCTCAAATTTTTGAGAAGATAAAATTTGGTATAGGAACTCTTGATTTACATTTTTCGCAAGTTGTAACAAACCAACTCGTTGGTTGAGTAAATAGTCCCCATTTTTACAAAGAGAAACACGCCCAACATTACCCGTAAGAGATATTAAAATATCTCCTTCTTTTAATACTTGGTGGTCTTGTATATCGTTCGGCAAGTTGATTATGCAATTGCAATCTTCATCGTTTATATATCGCTCGCCAGACACATTTGTTATTGTGAGAATTTTCCATTTGCCCAGTGCATTATACTTGCTACTCTGGAAAGCGTAACCATTTTTCAATGTCGCAATATTCGACAAGCATATAGTAGTTTCTAACAAATCTTTTCGTGCGAACAAATGTTTACTAATCGCAGACTTTAGTTTCTTCAAATCCTCAATGATTTTGTTCTGAGTAGAAATGCGCTCGTTTATCAATCGCAATAAATCAGCTATTTTCTGTTGCTCCTGTAATATGGGGAAATGAAGTTTTACTTTGCTCAACCCATCCTGTCCGATATTAAAATGTTGCGCACCTGCGCCCATCGGAATAACCTTTTTTCTAGCATAAGGACTTGCTAACAGATACCGAAAGAACATAGGATTGTATTCAGCTTTCTTTTTCCCTCGTATTACAAAACCACCAAACACTGCTGGTCGGTCATCCATATAGACATTCGCTCTACCGACATCCTCCAATGTTTCAGAACTTCGTTGGAACAGCATATCACCCTTTTCAACAGCAAATGCCACTTGTTCCTCTGGTGTTATTTCCACAGAAGTTCTGATGCAATCATAAGTAATAAAGTCATTATTCAGAATATCCATAACAGATATGAACTTTATACCACTACCAAATTTATTAGCACTGGGGTTTAATCCGTTCTTGAAATCTAAATATTCAGCTAAATAATGCTCCTCCCACTCCTCCGTAAACTCTGGAAATCTCAAAGCCGGAACATTAAGGACTTTCTTATCCTTATTATCTGCCATAATCATTACTCTTTAATTTTGTTGATACATTCCATTCGAACCAGTCTCAATTTGCGACCAGTTACTCATTCCCTTTCTGCTTTTCGTCATCGTATGCTTGAATTTCATCTTGTATTACCTGCTTCAAGTCTTCTTGCGGAATAATCAGCCGATAGTCAGCAACGCCAATAGGTTTATCCATTCCATCAAGTGACAATTCCACATCCACATGATTCTTTTCTGCACAAAGAATGATGCCGATGGAGGGGTTCTCCCCCTCGCCGCGTTCTGTCCTGTCAAGAATGGAAAGATAATAATTCATTTTCCCCGCATATTCAGGTTTGTATCTTCCTGCTTTTAGTTCAATGGCTATCAGACTTCTAAGTCCTCTATGGAAAAAGAGTAAATCTACAATGCCACTCCTACCTTTGTATTCAATTGGATATTGATTACCAATATAGGTGAAACCTTTTCCGAGTTCGAGTAGAAATAATTTTATTTTTTCTACAAGTCGGTGTTCCAAGTCCAATTCTAACACTGGCTCTGTTACACCCAAAAAGCCAAGATTGTATGTGCTTTTGATGACTTCGTTGGCATATGCGGCAACCGGTACAGGCAGGGTTGTGGCAAAATTATTGTCTTTTTCAACACGCAGGCACGATTGTTCATACATATGAAGATTTATGGCATTAACTAAAATATCACGATTCCAGCCCTTTGTTACGGTTTCAACGGCATAATAAAGTATAGCGTCATCGTTGTCCTTTGTCCATTTATTAGCCATGAGTTCAGCAGTGTGTCCCCACGGCAAAACTGCAACAGCGTGTTGCAGTTTTAACGATGAGTTACAAAACCTGCAATAAAACTTCTTCATCAGCCATAAACTGCGAGGTGACAATCCCATTTTGGGATAACGCTGTTTTAAGTCGATTGACAACCGCTGTACCACACCAGCTCCATGCTTTGAATCTAACTTCTTTTCTTGTAACAGTCTGCCGATTTCCCAATGCGCATTGCTAATGTTATCGGAAATACTGCGTGCTATGGAAATTCTTGTCCTTTCTAAAACTGCAACAGCGCGTTGCAGTAATTCGTTATAGTCAACCGTGATTTCAAGCTCTTTATCGTTTGCCATAATTAAATATTAATCTTATGAATCTTGCCGTAATATCCTTATTTCAAATAGCTTCACTGTATCTTTAATCCTTTATTGCGTCTAATATCAGAATCAATTCCGATTCTGCAATATCGCATTTATCAAAGAGATACCGCAAACAATTTAACTTACCCTTATTGTCCAATGATGTCCACACATACTTATCTGGTGCAATCATCGTGCAATAATGTAAATCGGCTTTTTTAGATGACCAAAAATAACTTCCTGCATCGAAAAGGGCATCCACAATGTCAGGATAACGTTCAGAAACTATGGATATGATTTTTAACATCATGTTTTTCCAAATAGTTTCTGCATGTTCCTGACCAAACAATCTGAATCCTTTTAATTGTCTGTTTGTTGGTGAAAATGTTTCATCTTCTAATGATACTTCATCTACAGGCTTCGGTAAAGGTGTAAATGATGTATGAGGTAAAGGATATAGTTTTAAGAAGGTGTCAACTATTTCTTTTCCCCTTTGCTCCATTTCAACAGGTGTCCACTTTGAACAAGCCATAACACTACGTGTAAGACGATATTTTGAATCCTTATATCCGGGGAAAGACTCCCCGTCTATCACTTTACCATCTCGTTTTACATCGAAAGAGTTATTGCTTAATTCGCTATTGATACCAGTTAAGGTGAGATTGGCAAATGTATGCAAATATTTTTCCTTTATCTCCTCATAGTTGCTGCCAAGCATGGCTTTCCAATCGGCGTTAAGGGTTTGCGGCATGATATGTTCCAGTGTGGCCGTTTTATTTTTCATATCGCTTGCTACATCGTTATATTCCCCAGGAATAGCATTCTCAAGGCGTTCAAAAAGAAATATCTGAAATGGCTTCATCATGTGATAAGCATCACGTGTTTTAATTGCTTCTATGAATTGCGTATCTCTCGGTAGGAGATAATTACCATCACGGCGCAATATATGATATGCAAGTATATCAGAATAACTTGCAGACAAAGGAATGTCTGCTGCCCTGTATTCGTCAATACTTCTCAGCACGTCCTTATGCAATGCACAGAACACTTGTGTCAATGCGTTACCCGGCATATTGCACACGATACGGCGAGCCATATAATTTTCAACCAAGTCAATAGCCGTATAAACTTCATCCTCTTGAAGACCATTTTCATCGGCATACTTCAAGAATTGCATAAAGAATACATTTACCACATCGGTGTCTATGTTGCAGATATGGCTCATTTTCTTTGAAAGACGTGGTGTGGAAAGTTGGCTCTTTGTTACTTGCCGATAATATTTGGCATAATCAAGCATTTGTGCAAGCTCTTCTTTCCTGTCTTTCACCTCCATGTATTTTTTCCACTCTTGATACATATATGGAAGTCTGACATGGCGTTGCCGCTGCTGTCTTATGGTAAGATAATCACGCAAGAACATTGTAGGCTCGTTGTCTGTGGCCTGTTCAATCTTTTGCCAATAATCCTTAAAACATTGTTGCTGTTCTTCAGGCGAAAGCGACATCAAAAGATAATTGCGTATTTTGTCAGCTTCGGTAAGTGCAAGTCCGGTCGAGTTAAGACTCTCAAATATCAGTTGCGCATCGTCGTTATTGTCAAGCTCTATCGTGATAATCTGCAAACGTTCTATGGTGTTCAATAAATCATCAAACGAAAATTCTTGCGGAGTTTTAGTCAATAAGCCATAGAAATACATGAAGTTGCGTGTAACCTTGGATTCGGCAATGAATTTATCCTCTGCATTATCAAAAATCAGGTCATAGGCTATTCGGTCACTTTCAATAGGAACGAGTTTGATTTTCCTATCTGCACTACTAAATTTAGCAAGCAGGAACATTTCGTATGCTTCATTCAGTCTGGCTTCATTGCTGACTAATAATTTCCCATCTTTTACTGCCTTTATACCTGCCAGCAACAAAAGAGATATGGTCGTTATACGCTGCTGCCCATCTATCACTAACCTATTTCGTCCATAAGCATCAGCCGAAGCTGTAACAATTGAACCGAAGAAATGAGTTTGCTTATGTTGCTTGCTTAATTTCACCAAGTCGTTAAACAACTGTTCACAGTTATCTATCAGCCAATCATAATTTCGCTGATATACAGGGATTATGAATTGCTTCATATTCCCTTCAATAAAGTTACTCAATAGTATTGCACTACCAATCATATTTTCTTACTCTATAATTCCCAACTCTTTCAAATATACATCAATCTCCTTATCCAACTCGGCACGTTTGGCTTCCAGTTCCTTGATTTCAGACATTACCGCTTTGATGTCAATCGGTTCTTCTTCCTCAAAGGTGTCCACATAGCGAGGGATATTCAGGTTATAATCATTGTCGGCTACCTCTTGCAGCGTGGCAAGGTGACTGTACTTTTCTATTTCCTCGCGGTCACGGTAGGTTTCGACTATCTTTTGAATATGTTGCGGACGGAGCTTGTTTTGTGTCTTGACCTTTTCAAACTCCTTGCTTGCATCAATAAACAGAATGTTGTCATCCTCTTTACGGCATTTCTTCATCACAAGGATGCAAGTTGGTATGCTCGTACCATAGAAGATATTGGCAGGCAAACCAATGATAGCATCTATGTAGTTCTTCTTCTCAATGAGGAAACGGCGGATTACCCCCTCTGCATTTCCACGGAACAATACACCATGAGGTGCAACGCAAGCCATTGTACCACCATCCACAAGATGATAGAGCATGTGCAGTATAAAGGCATAGTCAGCTGTCTTGCGCGGAGCAAGGCGACCGACACGGCTGAAACGGTCATCATTGTTGAACTTGTCGGCGGCACTCCACTCTGCGGAGAAAGGAGGATTGGCAACCACGGCATCGAACTGGGTGTCACCGAAAGCGTCCGCCTCTAAGGTGTCGCCATTCTCTATTTGGAAATTACTGAACTTGATACCATGCAGCAACATATTCATACGGCACAAGTTGTAAGTAGTGGGGTTTTTCTCCTGCCCGAATATCTCGTATGCCCGTCCCGTATGAGCTGCACGAATAAGCAGTGAACCCGAACCGCAAGTAGGGTCATATACATTGCGTAAGCGAGTATGTCCGATAGTCACTATCTCGGCAAGAATCTGGCTCACTTCTTGCGGTGTATAAAATTCTCCGGCTTTCTTGCCCGCTCCAGCGGCAAACTGAGAAATCATATATTCATAAGCATCGCCGAGAATATCTATCTGCGTAGCTTCGTCCGCTCCGAAGTCAATGCCGTTCAAAGCAATCAGTACATTGGATATGAGCGTATTCTTGTCATCGGTAGTTTTGCCGAGCTTGGGCGAAGCAAGGTCTATGTCTGAAAACAAACCTCCAAAATCGTCCTCACTCTCTTGTCCGAGCGTGCTGTCCTCAATGCGCTTCAGCGAACGTTCGAGAGAGGGAATAATATTCTCCTTGCGCTTAATTGCGTCAATGATAGAGGTGAAGAGATATTGCGGCTCTACAAAATAACCGATATTTTCCAAACACTGCTTCTTGACTTCCTCTTGAAGTTCAAGGGCATCTTCTTCGCCTGACTGCCACAACTGTTTGAAAGTGATTTCGTCATCTTCAAGCGCACGGTCGGCATAGTTCTCTATTTTTTCAGAAAGGTACTTATAAAAGATAAAGCCCAACGAGAAGTACATAAATTCGTTGGCTGACATATTGCCGCGCAGGTTGTTGGCAACCTCCCAAAGCTGGGCGCGGAGTTTTTGTTGGAGTTCTTCACTCATGTTCTTAAACAGTTTTGTTTTCTACAATGTTTATTTCATTATCAGCTTCTTTTTCAAAGGCTGTCCTTAAGTCATCTAATATTTTTCCGTTGTACGAGAAATACTTGCTCCCCTGATAGGCATTTGAAGGTGTTCTCTTTTCTTCCGGAAGAAACGTACCGACAAAAGGAGACAATTTGTAAATTCGTCCGTCATATTCGATGGAATCATCACTTGCAACTTTCACTTTCAGATTGGTAGGGATAAAAGTAATATATTCACCTATCTTGATATGTACCATGCTGAATTTGAATCGCTCCCGTTTTTTCGGTCGAGAAAATTCTGATTTCTTTTCTTTCTTTTCGGGGTGCGCTATAATAGGTTTATTGTCCTCATATTCAGTTATGACCGCATCGTCAATTGTCAAAGCGATGTCTCTGAAAATATCAAGAGCCACTTTGGGGTCAACATTAAAGAATTCCCTATTTTGCCGAATACGCAAGTCTGTCAATCGGTCTATTGTCTTATGCACAAGTCTTTCAACCTCATTGAATTTAGAAGTCTTCATCGTGGCAAAGATTTCAAAAGGCAACGGCACAGCGGTATTGTCCAACTCCTTTGAACGAATGTCAACGGGGCGAGTACTTTTACCTATTTTCACCCAATCCTCTCGAAAACTGGGATTAGTCAGTATATAAACATAGCCGGGGTCATTTGTTTTCATACGCCATCTTTTAGTCCCAAGAAAATGTTCTGATAATATTGCGCAGACGGTCGAGAATACGGTTCACGGTTCTGCGCGTCTTTAGCAAGCCGAGGTGCTTCTCCTTGACTGCTGTTTGAATGATTTCGGGTTGCACTTTTTGTGAGAAGTCATACTCCGAGAGGAAACGGTTCAGCAGTTCGGTAGGCAACTGCTCATCTTCCGCAAGGCGGTCAATGGCTTTGCCTTTTTCCTGACGGATATATTGGTTGAGCCGTTCTTCGAGGTCAACAGAACCATCCGCTTTCTTCTTGCGCTCCACGAAGCCCTCCTTGTCTTCATCTACATTCTGGCGGATAAAGCCGTCAATCAGTTGCGACTTGCTGCGCAGCTCGGCATCTTTAATCATTGTGTCGATGATATGGCGGCGTTGTTCCTCATAGTTTTCACTGAACGGATTGAGTTCTGCAATCAGCTCGAGGATATAAGCCACATTGATAATGTCGCTGTGCAACAGTTCAAGACAGAAGTCGATGTCTTCAAGTCCTATTTCGTCTTCGGTGGAATTATCCTCAATGGAAGTACCGCCTACGGTAGTGCTGTCAAGGAACGTGTCGTGAATGTCGAGGTACTTACTTCGGAAGTCGTTGTACTGTTGTTCGGATATGCCCAATTCGGGGTCATCCTCCGAATAGTCCTCGTAGATTTGTATCTCCGCATGTTTCTTTATCAACTCACGGAAAGCGAGAATGAAGTCGCGCTTTTCGGGTTCGGTCTTCAACGCATCGACAGCCGCAGTGTCGGGATATTTGGCAAGGAAATCTTTGGCGATGTCGGCATATTCCTTTTTCACCACCTCGAAAGCCTCGCGGATGATAGTGCCCGTACCCCCGTTGCTGAACAGTTTTATGGATTCGTCCACATTGCTCTTGAGGTCGCGGAAACAGACAATCTTACCAAAACGTTTGCGCTCGTTGAATACACGGTTGGTACGTGAGAACGCTTGCAACAATCCGTGGTATTCCAAATTCTTATCCACATACAACGTGTTCAGCTTCTTGGAATCGAAGCCCGTGAGGAACATACCCACGACCAAACAAAGGTCGAGCGGTTTCATGTCGGTTTTCTTCTTTTTCAACCGCAGATTGACATCATCGTAGTAAGCACGGAAATTCTCGATGGAGAAATTCGTACCGAACATTTGGTTGTAGTCGTTGATGATTTCCTGCATATCGTCAGCCTCCGGCACGGATTCGCTGACAAAACCGCTGTTCATGCCCGTCAGTTCATCGTCCTCGTTAGGGTTAGATGAATAGGTGAAGATTGCACCGATTGAGATTTTAGGATTCAGTTCCTTGAAAATCTTATAGTAACGAATGAGCATCGGCACATTCTGCACGGCAAATAGCGCGTCAAACTCACCGTCAAAGGTGGATTTGCTGAAATTGTTGAGAATGAATTTGGCAATCTCGTGCATACGGCTTTCCTGTCCCGGTGATACCTCCTCGTTGCCGTGGTAGTATTCCACCAAAAAGCCAAGTACATTCTCATCAGCAATGGCATCTTTAATCAGATACTTGTGCAGACACTTGTCGAAGATTTCTTCGGTAGTACGATCGTTCTTAGAGTTCTCCTTGAATATAGGTGTCCCCGTGAAGCCGAATATTTGCGTATTGGTAAAGAAGTTGACAATATTTTTGTGGCTCTCACCGAAATGGCTACGATGACACTCATCGAAAATCATGATGAAGCGCGACTTCCTCACTTCATCCAAACGCTTGCTGTACCATTGCTTCGTAACGGCTGCATTGAGTTTCTGAATGGTAGTGATAATGATTTTCGAATCGCTTGAAAGTTTCTTCGTCAGTTCATCGGTGTTGTCCGTACTATCCACTGCACCGGGTTCGAACGCTTCATATTCCGATTGCGTCTGCGTGTCAAGGTCGTGACGGTCCACCACAAACATCACCTTATCCACGCCATCCAACTCCGAAACGAGTTGTGCCGCCTTAAAAGAAGTAAGAGTCTTGCCAGCTCCCGTAGTGTGCCAAATGAAGCCGTTGTCGGTAGAGTTCTGCACCTTATCCAAAATCTCCTCCACGGCATAGAACTGATAGGGGCGCAACACCATCAGACATTTGTCACCCTCATGAAGCACGATGTATTTGCTAATCATCTTACCAAGGGTACATTTATCAAAGAACATTGCTGCAAACAGACTGAGGTCGTTGAAGGGGTTGTTATCCTTGTCCGTCCAATTGAAAGTAAACTTGTAGCCTTGATTGGGGTTGTTGGCGAAATAGCGGGTGTTTACACCGTTGGAGATAACGAAAACCTGTATATAGTCGAACAAGCCATGAAACGATGTCTTATGGTAGCGTTGCACTTGGTCGTAGGCTTGGCGCAGTTCCACCCCTCGCTTTTTTAATTCGATTTGCACCAACGGCAAACCATTTACCAATATCGTCACATCATAGCGGCATTTCTTCCTGCCCTCAATGGTGATTTGGTTTGATACCTGAAACTCATTCTGACACCATTGTTTCTTATTGAGAAATTCCACCCACACACGTTCCCCATTTTCGGTTTCGAGTGGATAGAGGTCGCGCAGTTTCTTGGATTTTTCAAAGCGTGAGCCGCCCTCCAAATGAAGCAAAATCTTTTCAAACTCCGATTCGGTGAAATGTTCACGCCCTATTTCCGCAAGTTGTTTGCGATTATGTTTTTCGAGCTGGCATTTGAAATTATCGCGAAGATTGCTTTCTTCTTCAATCTTCACGTATTCATAGCTCATTTGTTCAAGAGCATGAATCAGAGCATTTTCAAGTGCGGCTTCACTTTGTACAGCCATGGTTTATATTAAAGCGAAAACTCCTTCGCTATCCCTGCGAGGCTGACCAAAGCCTATAAGACAACGAAGGAGTTTCATATGTTGTTTTAATTGCTTTCTCAGGTCATTAGCAGTCCGATAATGAGTGCAAAGGTAGCAATTTTTATCAGTTTTTCCTTGCGCATTTGAATAAACAGTATAAGAGAAGAGAGAGAGTTTATTATGTGTAACCCTATATTCACCACAAGGTATCGTTGATTTTGGAATTATCCGACTTTGGAGGATAATCCTGCTCCCTGCAAGGACAAGGCGTTTAGAGTTACTCGAATCGTTTCGGGCAACCCAAAACATACCTTGCGATGTTCTCGGGACAAAGGTACAAAGATTATGAAAAACCAGCGGGAAAATATATTTTCACCGTAGAAAAATTTTTGTTTCACTGTTTGGAAACCTTTGTTTCGATATCGGAAAATTCTTTCTTTGTTTGGTTGCAATTTATCTTATGCTTACTTTTGCCCAAAAACAAAATATGACTGAAACCATCGCATACATTAAGGAATCATTGAGGGATCTATACCCATCCTCCGAGGTCAGCAGCCTAGTTCGTTTAATTATGGAGCGGGTTTGTAATATTCAGCCGCATCATTTTTTATTTTGTAAAGACAAAGAACTGCCAGAAAGCGAAAAAAGCCGAATTCATGACATAGTCGAACGTTTGAAGCAGATGGAGCCTATCCAATACATATTAGGAACGGCCGATTTCTACAGCCTTCAGTTCGAAGTAGACCCGTCCGTCCTGATACCGCGTCCGGAAACAGAAGAACTGGTCGAGCAGGTCATCCTCGACAATGCAGACCAAAAGATCAAGATATTGGATATCGGAACGGGAAGCGGCTGCATAGCCGTCACACTCCGGAAGCATCTGAAAAAAGCAAGCGTGATTGCGACGGACATTTCGGCGGAAGCGCTCGCGACCGCCCGCCGGAATGCCAAACGCAACAACACAACGGTCACTTTCATCCAGACAGATATCCTAGACCCGGAGAAAGCGGAAATGGACATTCCGTTTATTCTGGACGTTATCGTCAGCAATCCGCCCTACATCAAGGAGGAAGAAAAAAAAGACATGGAGCGGAACGTGCTGGACTACGAACCACACCTGGCTCTTTTCGTCCCGGACAACGACCCGCTGCTCTATTATTGGCATATTGCCCATTTCGGAAAGAAAAAACTGAGAAGAAACGGCCGTCTCTACTTCGAAATCAATGCGGCATGCGGCAATATGGTTGTTGAGATGCTGGAGGAAGAAGGCTACAAGAATATCGAATTGATCCAAGACCTGTCCGGCAGGGACCGGATCATAAAAGCACGCAAATGAAACAAATCAGTGAATCTGAAATGCTTCACCGGGCAGCCGCCTACTGTTCTGCCAGCGAACGCTGCATCCAGGATGTCGAAAAGAAAATCAAAGCGGCGGGATTGGCCGGGGAAGAAAGCGGCCGGATCGTTTCCCGCCTGCTACAAGAACGTTTCATCGACGAAAGCCGCTTTGCACGCTATTTCGTAAACGACAAATTACGCTTCAACAAATGGGGACGTGTCAAGATCAACTACGAGATGCAGCGGAAAGGCATTCCGTCCAGTATCCGCTCGGAAGCACTGGAAGGTATCGACGAACAAGAATATCGCTCCATCCTTCTTTCTCTCCTGAAAAGCAAAAAGAAAGTAACCCGTGGTAAGGACGATCGGGAAGTTTACGCCAAACTGCTCCGCTTCGCCGCCGGACGCGGTTTCGAAACAAGGGAAACAAGCCGCTGCCTGAAACAACTGTTCAACGGGAATGACTACGAGGATGATTTTGAATGACCTCCTCAACCTTTTCTATCCCCGCCTCTGCCTGCTTTGCCAGAGGTCTTTGATGGAAGGGGAAGAGCATATTTGCCTGCATTGTTCGAATCATTTGCCCTACACGCATTTTACGGATATGGAGACGAATCCGGTCTGTCTGCTTTTACAGGGAAAAACATCTTTCGTCGCCGCCACCGCTCTGCTCCACTTCACGAAAGGGGGAAGCGGGCAAAAGCTGATCCATTCCTTAAAATATCATGGAAACAAAAAACTCGGATACGAACTGGGACACATGGCTGCTACCACCTACCGGGAGACAGGGCTGTTCGACACCGTCGATCTCCTTTTGCCGGTCCCGCTCCACCCGAAAAGAATGAGGCAAAGAGGTTATAACCAGTCGGAATGGATCGCATACGGCATCCGTTCCGCCACTGGAATCGCGGTCGACACCTCATCCTTGTCCCGCATAAAAAAGACCGAAAGTCAAACCCGCAAGCAGATATTCGAACGATCGGAAAATGTAGAGGACATCTTCCGTGTAGAGAACACCGACACGTTGAAAAACAAACACATTCTACTGGTGGACGATGTTATTACGACCGGTTCCACCATGAACGCCTGTGCAGAAGCCATGAAAGCCATATCCGGCATCCGGCAGTGAGATCGTTGCATACCCGTTTTCCTCCTTTAAAGGAGCAGTTTGTTCGTTTTCGCTGTTACCTGTTGTGAAATAAGGCATCAATTCTTTACCGACAGATTCTTTAGTGGATGTCGTCACTTTTCCATCTTTGAAACGAACTGCGATGTCGCTCTTGATCTGGTAATCCTGTGGAACGGCAATAGCTACCGGTTTTCCTGTTTGCAGGCTGAAAAGAGGAGTCCGGTCAAAGTTCACCGTTTGCGGACGGTGGGTAGAAGAGGTGGAAAATAAATATAATTCGCCGTTCACCATACAGGAGACGAACAGTTGGTCGACAGCCTTTAGCGCCAGCCCTTTGTCTGCGTAAGCCTGGTAAGTCGCCATTGGTTCGGCTTTGAAGCCGGCCCCATCCAACAAGCCTGCGAGCAAATTGGCTTTTTCGACTTCAGTTCCGTACGCTGTGCTCATGACGGCATCGGCAGGGCGGAGGCGATAACCGGTCTGATCCAATGTCAGCCCGTTGTTGGCAATGTGGTTGGTCGTGTATTCGAGGATAGCTTCCAGTTTGTCTTCGTCCTTTTTTTCCCCTTCGGTCAGGCTCTCAGCCAGAGTCGTGAGTTGTGGATCGCCGGACGGATTGAACTGTTTGAGCAGGGTTGCCAATGCTTCTCCTTCGGATGCGTAAGTCGTGGCGGCGAGAAAAGGAACGTCGCCGTTCTTGACATAGACGAACGGAGCGCGGGAAGATGCTGGCAGGTTACGTAATGTCCAGCTTGTCGTACAGGTTCCACCGGATCGTTTGACAGATGCTTTTGCCGGATTGTTTGTCAGTGTGTAGGCAAGTTCTTTGACTTCGGGTGTCACGATCGTCAGTGTGTATTCTTTGACGGGAGAGGATTGGAGCAGTTCTTCGAAAATGTCTACCTCCGGCAGATAGCCTGGTTTGGATGTGACTGTGTAGTCGAGATAGATAGTTGCTCCCAGTTCTAGGCCTGTGTGGACGACAACCATTTCTTTCAGGTGGTTGTAAGCCGGAGCATCAGCCGCGTTGCGGGGAAGGACTTCCACGAAAGCATTGTCCGGTGTCTTGATGATTGTGCCGTCTTTTTGTTTGGTGTAAGACGAGTTGATCTTCAGTTCCTGGTATTGCGGATTGTACACGATGAAGCTTTCTCCGTATGTGCCGTTCATGGCCGTGTGGGTGAAAAGTGTCAGTTCCATTTTATAGCGGAACTTTTGGCTGCCGTCGGCATTGAGTGTCCAGGTCTTTGCTAATTTCTTGTATTCGGCTTCCGATGCTCCAAAAACTGTCGTAGTCATTAGTAGCATACAAAGAAGGAAGGCGAACTTATGTTTGTTTTGTATCATTTGATTTATGATTTATAATTTGTGATTTATGAAGAGGGAAGACCTTATCGCTTTATGACGATATAATCCCCGAATGATTTATGTGCATTCACGGCGTTACGGAAACCATTCCAGTCGCCTGCCTCGTACACGCGTTTCTTCAGCGCTAGCTTTTGGTGCAACACCACTTTGTTACCGTCCTGGCGGAGGGAACCTTCGAAGTCGGCGGCAGAACTTTGCACACTGTCTTCTTTTCCATTACCCGCTAGCTTATAACCTGTGGGGAGTTGGATCGTTTCGTCCAGTTCGACCAGACGTGAGCAGGCATCCTTGAAACCATACCGGCGTTCTTCGAGGTCGGTGTTGATGCGCAGGTAACTTTTTACTTGGTTATAAAGGTTATTCATCACCAACGGACGGAAGAACATCTCCTTCTCACCTTTCAATGCATAGTCCGGTATTTCATAACGGAAAGTGATTTTAATAGGTGCTGCCTGATAGTCTTTAGGATTCTTGCCGTAGTCTACGCTCAGCAATTTAGCTTTGGGAGATATGGCTAAAAGCTGGCTTTCCATTGTATTTTTCCATTCGCTCCGGAATCCGGTAGTAAAGATACGGCGGATATTACTGTCACTCTGCCCCTCGGCGGTAAGAGTGA
>OGON01001734.1_pt1 | contig 14436 bp, 7 predicted proteins | sample 1552671 | NCBI WGS metagenome assembly OGON01 (sample SAMEA2580136, study PRJEB22360) | human gut metagenome | biome: human gut; feature: human-associated habitat; material: faeces | place: Denmark | collected 2008/2010 | reverse complement strand
CCAAATATAGCCCATAAAAAAATCATTTTCATAAAAAATCCTTTCTTTTTTAGTTATTATCAATATATCTGTATCATATCTCATTTTTTCGACTTTTCTCTAATATAGAATCAGTTAAACAGTATTTGGATACATTCAAATACTGTTTAACTGATTGCCACAAATATAATACATATATCTTTATTGCATTATTATTTTTTAATCCTATCTGCAAAATGTACGATGAAAAAATGGGGGGAATGGGTAGACTGCCAAGAAACCTGCCATCTACTTGACATAAGTCTCCGTACCCAGCAAACGCTCCGTAACAATAAGTGCTTCAGACGTTTGCAGACATACTACTTGTAATAATGCTTGAAACAGACGATATTTATGCTTGTTTCGAACTTACGTTATATTATGATTTTAGAACAAGAGTATTTTATTTTGTTCCAACAAAGTTTTAAGTTAATATGTAAATTTGCAAGCACATAATAATAAATAACATGTCTGAAATTGCACCTCTAATTTCCGACCTGGCAGTTATATTAATTGCTGCGGGAATAATTACATTGGTTTTTAAATGGTTGAAACAACCTGTCGTTTTGGGGTATATTGTTGCCGGTATTATTGCCGGACCTGCCGTACCTTATATACCAACAGTATCCGATCCTGCCAATATAAAAATATGGGCAGACATAGGCGTTATATTTCTTTTATTTGCCATGGGGTTAGAATTCTCTTTCAAGAAGTTGATGACTGTAGGAGGCACAGCCGTTATTGCATCTATAACCATAGTTTCCGGAATGATGTTTCTAGGCTATGCAGCAGGAAACGCACTTGGCTTCTCACATATAAGCAGCATATTTTTAGGGGGTATGCTTTCTATGTCATCCACGGCAATTGTATTCAAGGCATTTGATGACATGGGACTTCGAGGGCAAAAATTTACCGGAGTTGTATTGGGTGTTTTAGTTGTCGAAGATTTAGTTGCCGTTGTTCTGATGGTCTTGCTTTCGACTTTAGCAGTCAGCCAGCAAGTTGAAGGAATGGAAATGTTGAAAAGCATTCTAAAGCTAGGAGCGTTTCTTATATTTTGGTCATTACTCGGAATCTATCTTATTCCAAGTTTTCTAAAAAAGGTCAAACCGTTTCTTAACGACGAAACCTTATTGATCATAGCATTAGGATTCTGTCTGGGTATGGTTATGATTGCGACTAAAGCTGGATTCTCCTCTGCACTTGGAGCCTTCGTCATGGGATCATTATTAGCGGAAACTATTGAGGCCGAAAAGATAGAAAAGCTGGTAAAACCAGTAAAAGATCTGTTTGCTGCCATATTTTTTGTCTCTGTAGGTATGATGATACAACCGGACTTATTAATCGAATACCTTATCCCAATCTGTATCTTAACCATATTGGTAATCGTCGGACAAGTCTTTTTCGGAAGCCTTGGCATCCTTTTGTCCGGACAATCTTTGAAGATAGCCCTGCAATCAGGATTCTCCCTGACTCAAGTAGGTGAATTCGCGTTCATTATTGCTTCATTGGGAGTTAGCTTGAAAGTAACGGACGATTATCTGTATCCTGTTATTGTCGCTGTATCGGTTGTTACAACATTTCTTACTCCTTATATGATCCGTTTGGCAATTCCGACCTATCAATTGATCGAAAATCATTTGCCTTCATCTGTAAAACTAATGTTGAACCGCTATTCTTCCGGGTCCAACACTGTCAAACATAAAAGTACATGGAATAAGTTGTTGAAATCTATGTTACTGGATGTAATACTATATACAGTATTGACAATATTCAGCATCATCCTATTTTTCACTTATATAAATCCGATTATTCGCGAAAACATATCTGGAATCAAAGGGGCTTTATTGAGCTTATCTATTATTCTGGCTGTTATATTGCCTTTCCTTTGGGCCATCATTATGAAAAAGAATCATTCTCCTGAATTTCAGAAATTATGGAATGACAGCAAATATAACCGGGGGCCATTGGTTTCTCTGATAGCAATAAAGATACTCCTTTGCGCAAGTATCCTAATGCCGGTTATAGTTCATATATTAAACGTGGCATCCGGTGTCGGATTTATTGTTACCCTGTTGATATTGGCAATGATTATCTTATCCAAAAAACTGAAAAAGCGTTCTCTCTCAATCGAAAAAAGATTTATTGATAATTTCAACGGGAAAACAAATGGATCAAACATTGAAAGCCCTTTGACCGACAAAATTCTGGAATCTTTACCTTTCAATGATTTGCACTTGATTGATTTCACTGTTGACCAAGCGTCTTCCCTTGTCGGTCGGAGTTTGAAAGAGGTCAACTTCCGCCAACAATATGGAATAAACGTCGTTTCTATCATTCGAGGTGAACAACAAATCAATATACCAAAAGGTGAGGAACGCCTTTACCCTTTTGACAAGATCATAATTGTTGGAACAGATGAAGAATTGGATATCTTCCAAGGAATAATGCAAAAACAGGAAAAAGAACATAGAGATCGGTTGACACAAAGCACCAATAAAAATATAAAAATAGAGCAATTCAATATTGAACCGGGATCTCAGTTGATCGGTCAGTCAATTCAACAGTCTGGCATTCGGGAAAAGAACGCATGTCTAATCTTGGGTATCGAACGGGACGGGAGACCGATAATGAATCTTTCATCCCAAACAGTTTTCGAGGAAAACGATAGCGTATGGGTTGCCGGAGAATATCGTCAAATTGTCCAATTAAGCGAAGATTCAAGTTCCAATTAAGTTTGTTAGTCAAAGTACAAAATAAGTATTAAGCAGAAATTAAGGATTACGTTTACCTCTTTTAGGATACCAAAGCATAATCCCCGGACTGTATTATGACCTACATATGGTTGTTAAAAGCCGTCATATGCTTTTGGAGTTACAACAATATCCTCTTCTGTTGCGACAACGACTTTAGCATCTATAAAGTTATATCGTCTATTCAAATAATATCTTATATTTTCTTCTTGTCATATAAAGATAACAGGATTGTCGATTAGACCGCAAGTATAATGCGGAAACTGTCACAAGGTGGAATCAGTGGATTGAAATGGCAACACTCAAAATCGATTTGATAATCAGTCATGTTATAAATAACATTCAGATTCCAGACGGATCACTGAAAACAAAAGAAAAAGCAAGGGGATGTGTCAAAACTAAGGCACATCTTCTTTTTAACGAACAAGTTACAAATTAACAGTTCAAAGATTGAAAAATAAAGTTTTCAAACAATCTAAAGGAGGAAAAAGATATTGCTTTCTTTTCATTCAGACTTACTAATATTTATGTATAATATTCATCAGTTCTTTAGCATAAACCGTTTGTTTAAACTATAAGTACGCTGTAAATGGAGATCATCTCATTTACAGCGGATGAGATTTATTACAGTTATTCTAAAAATAGACGGATTTTAGATATTTATATCTCTATCAATAATGTTAAACTTATGGTTCTGAAATAGCTGAATCTTGAATTTTAACCATATAATGGAATATCATGAATAGATTTTGAACACATTTGAATAAAATTTCATCTTCTCATAATGTCTAAAACATGTTACTTTGTCATAAAATTTTACCATAAAACATCTATAAATGGAAAAACTTGTATCACGAAGTCTTATGCTTATTCTAATCGGAATGGCCACAGCCCAAAATATACAGGCTGGGGAAAGAATGAGCATGCCAACTTCATTTAAAAAACAAACAACTGGTTTGTCTCATGTATCACAACAAACAATTTCTGTGAAAGGAAATGTCAGAGACCAGTCAGGAGAACCAATGGCCGGAGTCAATGTTATTGTAGAAGGGACTACCATCGGAACCATGACAGACAGTAATGGGAACTTTACTTTAAACGTGCCGTCTACTTCTATCAAAATCAAGTTCTCATATATTGGATATGAGGATCAGATTGTCTTGATTAAAAATAATCGCAATCTGAACATCACTTTAAATGAGAATTCCGAAATGTTGGACGAAGTCCAGATTATTGGATATGGAACACAAAAGAAAATTACAGTCACGGGGGCTGTATCTTCCGTTGGAACTAAAGATATTTTGAAATCACCTGTTCCAAATATTGCACAAGCATTGACTGGTAAAGTTCCTGGATTATCAACTATTCAATATTCCGGTCAACCTGGAGCTGATGATCCTGCTATATTCGTACGTGGTATAGGTTCCCTTGATGCTAAAAGAGCTGCACCATTAGTTATGGTCGATGGTGTCGAGCGCTCTTTTTTTCGTCTTGATCCCAACGAAATTGAAAATATAACCGTGCTGAAGGATGCTTCTGCAACAGCCGTATTTGGTGTTCGTGGGGCAAATGGGGTCATTTTAGTAACTACGAAACGAGGAGAAGAAGGTAAAGCTCAAATATCTGTATCGACATCAGCCAGTTTGCAAAAGCCGATCCGGCTTTATGAATATGCCAACAGTTATGACTACGCTGTTGCATTTAACGAGAAACTGACAAACGATGGAGCCAGTCCTGTATTTGGCGAGAAGATCTTGGATGCTTTCAAAAATCATACAGATCCTTTACTTTATCCGGATATGGACTGGATGGAACTTATCCTAAAACCAACATCTTTTCAGTCTCAGCATAACTTGAGCATATCAGGTGGAACCGACCGTGTACGTTATTTTACTTCTGTAGGTATTTTGACACAAGACGGTCTGTTTCGATCTTTCGATGCTGGATATAATTCTAATTTTACTTACAACAGATATAACTATCGTGCAAATCTAGACATCGATGTGACACGTTCCACTCTATTAAAAATCAATTTAGGAGGTCGTCTTGAAGATACTAAAGAACCTAATACTAAAAGCAACCTTTTTACATTCTTGACAAGAGTCACTCCGTTCGGAGGAGCCGGACTTTATGATGGTAAATGGATACATACAAGTCCGGATAACATCGGTTGGGACAAAGGAGCCTTGGAAAATGCCGATCCATTTGAATGTTTTTTCGGGAAAGGATATAACCAACGTATTTATAACGAAATCAATTTGGACCTTTCTTTGCAACAAAAGTTGGATTTTTTGACTAAAGGGCTATCTCTTAATATAAAAGGTTCTTATAATAGCGGCTATACACATAGGAAAAACCGTTACAAAGAAATCCCCTATTACACTGCGCATAGAGATCCGGAAACCAATGAATTATTCTTCCGAAAATTCCGTGAAGAAAGCCAGTTGTATTTTGAGGAATCTACTGATCGTGGGCGAAATTGGTATTTGGAAGGTAGTTTGAACTATGATCGCAAATTTGGGAAACATCAAGTTGGTGCTTTGATTTTGTATAATCAGTGGCGTGACCAATATCCAGATCCAGCTCAATTCGACTATGTTAGTATTCCTCGCGGATATGTAGGTTTGGTCGGACGAGCTACCTATAATTTTGACAATCGTTATATGGTTGATTTTAACGTAGGTTATAATGGTTCGGAAAATTTTGCGCCAGGACATCGATATGGAATTTTTCCAGCTTTTTCTGCCGGCTGGATTCTTTCTGAAGAAAAGTTCATGAAAAATCAGTCTTTTATAAACTACTTAAAAATTAGAGGATCATATGGAATAGTCGGAAATGACCTGATGAATACTAAATCACGCTTTTTCTATTTGCCTGATGCTTACAATCCTTATGGAACAAGTTATAATTTCGGAGTGGACGTTTCTGGAAATCGTGACGGAGCAACCGAGTTACAAATGGGGAATCCTCTTGTCTCTTGGGAAAAAGCAGGAAAGCAAAACTACGGTTTGGATTTTTCAATATTGGATGAGCATTTATCTGGATCTTTTGATTATTTCATCGAGAAACGTCACGATATCCTTACAACACGCAATACAGCTCCGAATTTTATAGCTATAACAATGCCTGTTGTTAATATTGGCAAAGTTGATAACAAAGGATTCGAGTTGGTTCTGAAATGGAATCACTCCATAGGAGACTTTAAATACTGGATCAATGGAAACCTCTCATATGCAAAAAATAAAATTGTCTATAAGGATGAGATACCACACAAGTATCCTTGGTTATATGAAACAGGACAATCCGTTGGACAACCTTTCGGTTTTATCTTTGACGGTTTTGTAACAGAAGCTGATCTTGAATCCGGGAAGCTTCCGGATCATAAGCTCGACCTAAAGCCTGGGGACGCCAAATATAAAGATTTGAATGGTGATAATATAATTGACGACAATGATCAGTGCCCCATTGGTAATCCTATATACCCGCAATTGACTGCAGGCATCACCGCTGGATTTGAATATAAAGGATTCGACTTCAGTATGCTTTGGGCAGGTAGCGGAAAGGTGTCACGCTTTATAAGTGCTGGGTTACGTGTTCCTTTCGGCGGTGGAAATTACGGGCTGTTACAATATATGATTGATGACCATTGGACACCGGAAACCGCAGAAACAGCTAAAACACCTCGTTTTTCAGGTGCAGCGAATGCGAATAATTACACTCGAAATTCAACCCTTTAGCTAAAGGATGCTTCCTATATCCGTCTGAAAAATGTTCAAATCGGATATACGTTCAAGGGGGAGTGGATGAAAAAGATTCATTTGAAAAATATGCGTATTTACGCTTCTGGCGAAAATTTACTGACATTTGATCATTTGAAAATAGCAGATCCGGAAGCAACTGACGACAAACAGTTTCAATATCCTCTTCAGATGATTTTTAATATTGGTCTTAATCTTAATTTTTGATATTGTTGAATATGATACGAATAAATATTAAACATATATTTGTCCTTGCAGGATTTATCGGTTCTTTCCTGTCTTGTCAGGATTTAAAATTTGGAGATGACTTCTTAGAAAAAGCTCCTTCCAATGATGTCGATATCGATGTAATTTATTCTAATGCGCAATATGCACGGACAGCCCTTTGGAGTGCGTATGCCACATTGCATTATGGTCTGAACTTAGGTAATCAAGGTAATCAACTGATGGGCTCAGATCCTCTGGATTGCCTGACCGACCTTGTTTATTCCAATGTTTGGACTGATGGTGTATCAGGAGCTGCTATACATTATAATGGCACTTATTCTGCCGATTATGAAAATAATGGCTATTCATCCAAATACAGCTACTATCAAAGACCTTGTTGGTTAGGCATTCGTCGCGCATGGTTGTTTATTGAAAATGTAGACCGAGTTCCTGATATGAAAGAGGCTGAAAAACAGCGTTTAAAAGCAGAAGCAAAAGTTATTATCGCTATGCACTATTGTGATTTGTTTCGCCATTATGGAGGGGTACCGATTGTGGACCATGCATACACAGCGAATGAAGATATGCAAAAAGAAAGAGGTACTGTACAGGAAACGCTTGATTTTATTGTAAATCTATTGGATGAGGCAGCAGATGTATTGCCTTGGGCTATGTCTGCTGCTGAAAACCGAGAATGGGAAGGACGATTAACAAAAGCATCGGCAATGGGGCTAAAGGCACGTATCCTATTGTTTGCTGCCAGCCCATTGTTTAACAGTTCAGAACCATATATGCCAGGTGAAGCAGCGGATAAACGTTTGATGTGGTTTGGAAGTTATAAACCTGAACTATGGACACAAGCATTGGCAGCTCATAAAGCATTTTTCGATGAATTGAATAAGAATGGACAATATGGTTTAGTCTATAAATCGGATCCCAGACAAGCGTTTCGTTCCGGTTATCTTGATCGGGGTACAGGAGAAGCAATCATTGCTACACATTATGGTTATACCGTACCTGATTATTGGACTTGGGGATGGAGCTATTATGAAACAGCCGGTGATGCCGGTACTGCCTGTGGGACACAGGAACTTGTTGATATGTTTCCAATGATAGATGGTTTACCTATCACAGAAAGTAAATTATATGATCCGAAACACCCGTATGAACAACGTGATCCCCGCTTATATGAAACAGTAGTTGTAAATGGAGACAAATATTATGGAGGTATTGCTGAAATATATGTAGGAGGTAAACATTATCAAGACTTTGAAGGATCATATGGAGCATTCATGTCCGGTTATCGCCCACGTAAATTCATCCTCGATGGTGGTGGCGGTCCTTTGTTTGAATGGCCTGCAGAGATATCCGGAAAAGTGGTTCAATGGCCTTATTTAAGATTACCTGAGTTGTATTTGGGATATGCTGAAGCTATTTGCCAGACAAACGGGGACATGGCACTAGCTTATGAATGTGTCAATAAATTGCGTGATCGCGTTAATATCGGTCATTTGAAAGCGGGATTGAACAAAAAGGATTTTCTGGAAACACTGATGAACGAACGGGTTTGCGAATTTGCTTATGAAGAAGTCAGATGGTTTGATATGATTCGTTATAAGCGGGTGGATATCTTCCAAAAAACTCCACACCGAGTTGTTATTACTAAGGATCCGGAAACCAGCGAGTTCAAGTATGAATATAAATTATTCAAACCGGCTGAAAATGGAGAACTTAGACAATGGGCAAATCCTGGGAAATTCTCCCCTAAATGGTATTTAAGTGCATTTCCCAGTAATGAAATCAACAAATCGTACGGATTGATTCAAAATCCGGGATGGTGATGCTAACCAGTCATTAATACAAAATCAGAATAATAAAATGAGGAATAAATTAATAACCATCATATCACTACCTGTTTTATGCATTGCTTCTGTCTGGGCACAAGAAAAAACGACAGGATCTGATATGTTACAATTTGATGAAACGACCATTTCTGCTTCTACTGTCAGTGGGAAGGAATTGATGAAACGTTCGCACTTAAATAAGAAATGAATGAAACGTTCGAATATTAATCCCGCCAATGCACTCTACGGGAAACTCAACGGATTGTTTATCCGCCAAAACGGAGAGTATGGGGATGGAGAAGGATATCCAAGCATGAATATCCGAGGAATCGGTTCGCTTAATAACAATTCGATACTTGTTTTTGTCGATGGTTTGGAGCGTGATATAAATTCACTGGTTCTGGAGGAAATTGAGGAAATAACGATCCTCAAAGATGCTGCTGCTTTGGCTCCATACGGAATTAGAGGAGCTAACGGGGTAATCTTGGTGAAAACCAAACGAGGGAAAAAAAGTAAAACTGACATTCATGTTTCCTATCAGCATAGCGTCACTACACCTGTACGATTACCCCAAATGGCTGATGCCGCCACTTATGCCGAAGCGGTTAATGAGGGTTTGGCAAACGAAGGTCTGGCTCCCAGATATACCCAACAAGAAATTGAAGCTTATAGAAGTGGAAAATATCCAACCTTATTCCCTAATGTAGACTGGTTTAATGAAACGTTACGGGATCATGGGCAGCGAGATCAAGTGAATTTCACTGCAAGCGGAGGATCCAACCGGATCAGATATTATTCGATGATTAATTTCATATCGGATAGAGGATTGTTAAAGAATACGGATCAAGGAAGCTATTCCACTCAGTTAGCCAATTCGATACTCAACGTACGTACAAACTTGGATATAGACATAACATCGTCTACCCGGGTAAAGGTTAATTTGTCTGGTAAGCTGAAAGAAAAATATTCTCCTGGCAGTATTTCAGATGGAGTGCTCATGGAAACCCTATTTGCCTGCTAATGCATATCCTGTCAGGAGCCATAACGGTATTTGGGGGGGATCAAACATGTATCCGAAGAATCCGGTTGCCGAGTCATCATCGACAGGATATACCACATCTCATGCCCGTACATTATTGGCGGATCTGACATTGACACAAGATCTGGAAGCTTTGGCTCCAGGGTTGTCAGCAGAATTCCGTATTGGTTTTGATGCCTATTCAGAGACATGGGATGCTCGTTCAAAACAATATTTGTATGAGTCCAATATTGCGCATTTAGACAATAGCGGTATTCCAACCGATACGGTAAACACCCAATATGGAAAGGAGGAAAAACAGTTAGGATTCAACAGTTGGCTGAACAATCAGAACAGACATTCCAATATTCAATTTGCTTTGAATTATCAGAAAGATTTTTCCCAAAGCAATTTGTTCGCTTCTATTCGTTATAAGCAGGATAAAAATGTTTATCTCGGTCAATATAATACGTATATGCATCAAGACATCATCGCTTCAGGCCATTATGGCTTATTGAACAAATACTATTTGGACTTTAGTATCGCTGCTTCAGGGACCAGTCGTTTACCAAAAGCCAATCGTTGGGGAGTATTTCCTGCAATTTCCGGAGCTTGGCTACTTAATAAAGAGTCTTTTTTGAACAATATCGATTGGTTAGACCTGCTTAAATTACGGCTTTCTTACGGATTAACAGGGAGCGATGACGTTTGGAAAAATATGGACAAATATCCTTTTGGAGGAGGTGGAGGTTTTGTTTTCGGTGATGACTTCATTGCAAATGGAGGCATTGCGGAAGGACAATTGCCAAGTTTGAATGCGACATTCGAAAAAAGTAGTAAAGCGAATATCGGAGTTGATATACGAATATTGGACTTGATAGACTTCAATGTAGAAAGCTATTACGATCATCGATATGATATTATGGTTGCAGATGGCAACATTACTTCCGGTTTCTTTGGAGCTACGGCTTCCAACTCTCCAAGTGGCATTGTTAATAATTATGGCGTGGAAGTCGGTATGAACGTAGGCAAGCAGATGAAGGATTTCTTTTTTAATGTCAATGCTCAACTGGCATTCGCTAGAAACAAGATTGTAAACATGAACGAGGCTTTTAAACCTTACGATTACTTGAAATCGACAGGCAGACGTTTAGGACAATTTTACGGGTTGGAAGCTATAGGGTTCTTCAAAGATCAGGCAGATATTAATAATAGTCCGATACAAACATTCTCAACCGTATATCCTGGAGACTTGAAATATAAAGATCAGAATGGTGATAATCGAATAGATGAATTGGATGTGGTACCGATGGGATATAATACGATCTGCCCAGAATTATTCTATTCAATGGGATTCGATTTCGAATATAAAGGATTAGGAATCAATGCTCAGTTTCAAGGTGCCGGCCATTATACTATACAACGAAGCCTAAGTTGCTTTTATGCTCCCCTAATGAATAATCAGACTATTTCAGAACATTATCTGGAAAATTGCTGGAGATCAGGAAAAGACAATACAGATGCTATATACCCGCGTCTTACAACGACAGAAAGTGCAAATAACTATCGTGGAAATTCCGTATTCATGAAAAATATTTCTTTTTTAAAACTACGCTCAGCAGAAATTTATTACAAGTTGCCTGAAAGTTGTATAAAGCCTTTACGCTTACGTGAATTCAAGTTGTTTGCTAAAGGTATGGACCTCTTTTCCATAGACAACGTAAATGAAACAGATCCGGAAGTAATTTGGTCTACTTACCCTGCGCAACGTTCTGTGCATTTTGGTTTTGATCTCGCATTCTAATGTTTATCATAAAAATAAAAAAGATGAAAAATAAATTATTGATATTTAGCATATTGATTCTTTGTACCAGTTCTTGTAATTATCTGGAATATGATGAATCGGATTTCTTGGAAAAAGATGCAGTATTCTCTAGTTTCCAATATACCCGGGATTTCCTAACTAATATATACTCTTATGTTCCTGCCGCATTTGGTACGATTGGTGGAGATGCATTACGTTCTGCAGCATGTGACGAAGCTGTTTATGTTGACAAACTGTCACCTGTACATAGTTTCAACAATGGTGCCTGGAGTACTATTAATACTTTGGATGATCGATGGAATTATTTTAGGGGGATACGAGCTGTGAATATGTTTCTTCAAGAAGTTGAAGGACAGGAATTCGATGAATTGAAGCATAACGAAGATTATGAGGATATCATGGCACAGTTCAAGTATTATCCATACGAGGCAAGATTCTTACGTGCCTATTTTTATTTTGAATTGGCTAAACGTTATGGTGATATTCCTCTTATTACGACTTTGCTTTCTGAAGAAGAAGCCAACATGCAAAAAAGGACGTCATTCGATGAGGTTATTCAGTTTATCGTAGATGAATGTGACGCGATTGCTCCTCATTTACCTATCAGTTACAAAGAACTGATAAAAAGCGAAACAGGGCGTGCAACAAGAGGCGCAGCAATGGCTTTGAAATCAAGAGCTTTACTATATTCAGCAAGTCCATTGTTCAATAAGTCCGGCAATATAGACAAGTGGAAGTCTGCTGCACGTGCCGCTGCAGATGTCATCGAAAAAGCTTGGGATTTCGGTTACATGCCGTTACCGGATTTATGGAGTCTTTGGAATAATAACTATTCTAATAATAATGAACTTATTTTTGGAGTAATGCAACGGGAAGATAACTGGTTTGAACGGGTTAACTTTCCTATAGGTATCGAAGGTGGTGGTAATACGGGACATTGCCCAACAGAAAACTTAGTCGAATCGTATGAAATGCAGGCAAGTGGATTGCCGGTTGCACCTGATGCAGGCTATGAACATATGGATCCAAGCTATGATTCACAGAATCCATATGAAGGAAGGGATCCCCGTATGTATGAATTGGTGGCCCAAAACGGAGCTTGGTGGGTATATGATGAGCAAGTAGAATGTTGGTACGGAGGAAGAAGTGGAAAGCCACAAAAAAATGCAACGGTTACAGGATACTACTTAAGAAAATATGTAGACGGAAGCACCAGTTTGAAAAGCGAATTCGTGACAAGCAAACGACATGTATGGAATATTATGCGTTACAGCGAGATCTTGTTAAATTTTGCGGAAGCTATGGTTGAAGCATATGGAGACCCTAACTATAAAGATGGATATCCGATGTCGGCTAAAGAAGCTGTAGATATTGTAAGAAGCCGTGTACATGTGGACATGCCACCATTTCCAAATAATCTGACTTTAAATGAGTTTAAAGCCAAGTTAAGAAATGAACGTAGAGTCGAACTTTCATTTGAAGATCATCGTTTTTGGGATATTCGCCGTTGGAAGATTGCAGATCAGACAACAGACATATATGGAGTTGACATTACAAAAAAAGAAGATGGCTCATTCAGTTACAAAAAAGTTTTGGTAGAGAAAAGAATATTTAAAGACTGTATGTATCTGTATCCGATTCCACAATCGGAGAGGTATATTAATCCGGAATTGGAACAAAATCCAGGATGGTGAACCGTAGAAGGTGTGTCGTAATACCCGATGCGCCTTCTTTTTTTCGTTGACTATAAAAATCGGCTCATTTTTTTAAGCTGCGATATTTTGAGGATTTCTTCGATTTATGTGTTCGCAGCATCTAAATATAGCTACTGTAAGCTCATAAAACAGTCCAGTCAGCCAATCCATACCTTCTTTAGCCATTTTTGCACATATCTTTTTTATATTGAAGGCAATGGCAAAGAAGGAAAAGTCCATGAAGACCTTGTCCTTTCCAAAATGGCGGAAACGTTTGTAATTCATATTGTTTTTCATTTGTCCGAACACGGCTTCCGGTTCTATGCATCTCTGTCCTCTGTGTTTCAGCCCTTCCTCGGAGCAGAGCTGCTCTTTGGCTTTTTGCCTGTATTTTCTGAGCCTGTGATTCAGTTCTATCGTCCTGTTTCCTTTTGCTTTAAAACAACGGCATCTTAGCGGACAGCCTTCACATCTGACGGCTCTGTACCTGGCATTTTCGCTGACATATCCGGATGCGGTTTTCACATGTCTAGTACCTATCCTCCGCATCCTTTGTCCCATAGGGCAGATGCAAAAGTCATGTTCTTCATTGTAGTAGAAGTTTTCGGCCTTGAACGGATCCGGTTGGAATCTCGGCCGCTGCTCCATGTGGAAATAGTTATATTTGACGTAAGCTTCCATGCCGTTCTCTGACATGAAGCGGTAATTCTCCTCAGAACCATAGCCGGAATCGGCAACCACCGTATGAGCCATCCGGTCATACCTGTTTGAAAAAGATTGCAGGAAAGGGATCATGGTCAGTGTATCCGTAGGGTTCGGGAAGAGTGCAAAATCGGTGATGAACTGGTTCTCGGTGCCGATCTGAAGGTTGTAACCGGGCTTCGTCTGCCCGTTACGCATGGCATCCTCCTTCATTCTCATGAAAGTTGCGTCCTTGTCCGTCTTGGAATAGGAATTCCTCTCTTGCAGCGTGTCCAGATGACTGTCGTATTCCTGGAGTTTGTCCCTATGTTCTTCCAACTCCTTCAGCTGTTTGCGTCTCTTTTTCAGCTCAGTCTTTTCCTCCTTGGTGGAAGGCTCGGGAACCTGTTCCAGCACATGACGTAATTCTCCCGCCATTTCGGTCAGCATGGCCGGAGTGAACTCAACCTCCTCATTACTTTCCGAATACTTTTCTTGGGCGATGACATCGTCTATCTGCCCTAGCAGGACATGTATCTTCTTCATCAGGCGCTCTCGGTTCCGCTCAACCGTTTTTCGCCAAACGAAAGTATACTTGTTGGCTTTGGATTCAATCTTTGTCCCGTCAATGTATTCCA
>OGON01001733.1_pt1 | contig 14449 bp, 7 predicted proteins | sample 1552671 | NCBI WGS metagenome assembly OGON01 (sample SAMEA2580136, study PRJEB22360) | human gut metagenome | biome: human gut; feature: human-associated habitat; material: faeces | place: Denmark | collected 2008/2010 | reverse complement strand
ATAATTAAATCATACCAGTCTGTATTTACATTATTCTTGATACGTTCCAAAGCAAACCATGCACCAAAAGTATCCGTAACAGAAGGAACAGATATAAAAGCATCTGCCGGAGAAACATTAAAATTACATGCAATCGCAACAGATCCAGATGATGATTATGTAACAGTAAGCTGGAGTGAATACACAGATGCAAGTACAACAGAAACTGCATTAACATTAAAAGGTGCTGCTTCTGACACCATCAGCTTCAAGATTCCAGAAGATGCAAAAGCCGGACAGAAGATTCATTTAATTGTTCAGGCACAGGATGATGGAGAACATACATTAACACACTATCAGCAGGTGATAATTACAATTAAATAATCCTGGTTTGCCGCAGGCAAGGTAGACGCCCTCAGGAGATAAAACAATCCATATTTGTGACTTTCGTCGCGGCGTGTTGAATACTCGCTCTATCGCTCGTATCCAACACTTGCTTCCAGGCCACAAATATGGATTGTTTTATCTCCTGAGGGCTGTGCTTTGGCTGGAAAAGCAAAATTAGCTTGTCTCATCCTCAAATCTTTTTCAAGTGATTTGTAGGATTGGAATATACAGAATTTATTTACTTGATGGAGTAATTTTGGGGATTCTCCAGAAGAAAATGGTATGTGGGATTGCTTTTGTAAACAAGATGGAATATTATGTCTATAAAAATATATTGAACGGGAGATATTTAAAAAATGAAAGTACAGATTGAAGTGGGTAAGGGTATTCAATGTGATGGTATAGAGATTATGTTTGGAGATAGTATTTCGTCTGTTGTGAAAGCTGTGGGTGAAGTTGATAAGTACGAAGATAATTACTATTTTTACGAGTCATCACTTTTAGTACATGTAGATTCGAATAAGTGTATCGATGAAATAGAAATTAGAACTGATGAAGAACATAGTCATGTTGTAATGCTAAATGGTACTAATATTTTTTCTGAGATGAAAGATGTTGTTATAGAATTGATTGTAAGATTGAATCAAAGTCCTGTCGAAGATGAATTGGGAACATATGAGGCAAAAAGAATTGGCCTGGCATATTCGTTTAGCATGACGGACGAAAAAATTGAAGAAATGATTTCTGAAGCAAAAGAAGAAGGGACATACGAAGAAATGAAGGAAGAAATAGAAGCGGATATTAAGAGGGCAAAATATCTGCAAACGATTTCTATTCGTAAAACCAAATAATAAAAAAGAACGAGAAGTCTTATTTTGAAGGTTTGAGAATAAACAGAACCACCGAATCCTGTAATATATAAAAAATGCGCCTTTGAGCAATGCCAAGCTGCGGTTGAGCAGTTTGGATGCCGTGAAACGAAGCATTTTTATATATTACAGGATTTGGTGGTTCGTCTATTTTTTTAAATTTAAAAAGTCAGATTTTTCGTCTATTTTAGAAAAAATATGTTAGAAAATAACAATATGAAAAGTTGAAAAAATAATATGGTTATTTTAAACTGAAAAACTTGACGTTTGATGGATTGTATTGTATGATAGTGCTTAGTGTCTCGGACGATACAAAGTGATTTCTTTGTATTATTGAACAATGTGGGGAGGCTTTGAAAGAGAGACATTGTCAATTTTATACATTAAATTGGAGGAGAAGAATGAGAAGAAAAAGTAGTAAGCAGTTGTTTTCTGTATTGATGGCAGCTACCATGGTCATGTCGGGTATCAGTATCCCGGTTAATGCATCGCAGGTTGACGATGCGGTGGTGCGTTCTGTATTGACAAAAACAGAAGCAACGGCATCTGAAAGTAGGGAAATCAATTTCAACGAAGGCTGGAAGTTTCATTACGGAGATGTAGAGAATGCAGAGAAAAAGGATTTTGACGATTCTGATTTAGCTAAATGGGGGAATCTAAAACTTCCTCACGATTTCAGCATTACACAGGAGCCTTCTAATTCAAATGAAGCAGAGTCTGGGTTTATGCCAGGAGGTACAGGATGGTATCGCAAGAACTTTACTTTACCATCTGATTATGCAGGAAAGAGCATTGTTCTGAATTTTGATGGATCCTATAACCACACTTATGTATATGTAAATGGTACAAAAGTTGGAGAAAATCATTATGGATATAATGACTTTGCTTTTGATATTTCAAAGCATCTTATCTGTGACGGTAAAACGGAAAATGTGATTAGCGTAAAAGTGGCACATCAGACACCATCCAGTCGTTGGTATTCTGGATCTGGTATTTATCGTGATGTAGAACTGATTGTTACGGATGCTGTACATGTTTCCAGAAATGGTGTTTATGTAACAACACCAAATCTGGCAACAGAGAAAGGCGGAAATGTTACAGTAAAAGTTCAAACAAAAGTACAGAATGACAGTAATGCACAAGTAGAAGCGAAGATTCGTACAACAGTTTTAGATGCAGAAGGTAAGGCAGTTTCTGAACCAAGCACGACGGATGTGACATTGACAGAGAATGGCACAGAAGAAAAAGAACAGAATTTGAAAGTAAACAACCCTGCACTCTGGAGTACAGAGAAACCAAATCTCTACTATGTACAAACGGAAGTTTTGGTTGGCGATGAAGTAAAAGACATTAATAAAGAAACGTTTGGTTTCCGTTATATTGACTTTAATTCCAATACTGGATTTAGCTTGAATGGAAAGAATGTAAAACTGAAAGGTGTATGTATGCATCATGATCAGGGTGCACTTGGATCAGCATCCGAACGTGATGCTGTATATCGTCAGGTAAGTAAACTGAAAGAGATGGGTTGTAATGCGATTCGTACTGCTCATAACACACCTTCTTCCGTACTTCTTGAAGCCTGTAACGAATTAGGTATGATGGTAATGGATGAGACCTTTGACGGATGGGCATTTCCAAAGAACGGAAACAGTCAGGACTTTAGCACACACTATAACAAGACGATTAGTGAGGATAATAAATTACTCGGTGCGACTGCAGGCGATACCTGGTATAAATTTGTACTGGAATCCAACATTGAACGTGATAAGAATGATCCGTCTGTTGTAATTTGGGATATCGGAAATGAGCTGAACTTTGGTGTTACTGATCCTAGCAAGTATGAACAGTATGCAAAAAATATGAAGAGTTACATCGAGGCGATTGATAAGACAAGACCAATCACAGTTGGTGATAATAATCCATACGGGTTACGATATAACACATACGGGGATTTCCGTAATAAAGTTACTGCGGTTCTGGCAAATAAGGGAGAAGGATTAGCGGGAGCAAACTATTCTATGGCAGCTATGAGTGGTATTCATAGTGCTCATCCAGATTGGAAAATTATTGCTACGGAGACTGCTTCACCAAGTAACAGCCGAGGTATCTACACAACATTGTCACAGTATGGTAAGTCTGGTGATTATCAGTGTACAGCGTACGATACTAATGCGGTAAGCTGGGGAAATACAGCACGTGAATCCTGGTGGTATACGATTAAAGATGACTTTGTATCCGGTGAATTTATCTGGACAGGATTTGACTATATCGGAGAGCCTACACCCTGGAACGGGACAGGAGCAGGAAGCACCAGCGGCGATCCGAAAGCGGTGCCGAACTCTTCTTATTTTGGGGTGATTGATACAGCAGGATTTCCAAAGGATTCCTATTATTTTTATACCAGCCAGTGGCGGGAGGATACGACAACGCTTCATGTGGTGCCTCAGAGCTGGAATGAAAAGGATCTGGTCATCAGCGGTGGAGAGGTGCCCGTATATATTTATTCCAACGCAGATAAGGTAGAACTTTATCTGAATGGAAAGCTGGTGGGCACTTCGACGAGAAACACGGTGACAACGGCGGCCGGACATGAGTATGCTACCTACAGCAATGAGTCGAACAACACGACTCTCTGTACTGCGGTAAATGAAAACTATGAATGGCAGAGAATGGCAGCACAGTTCCATGTGAGGTACGAGGAAGGCACGCTGAGTACAAGGGCATATGATGAAAACGGCAAGTTGATTGAGAAAACCATCGGCTTGAACAGTGTAACTACCAATAGTGATGAAGGGACGTCTTTGAATCTGAAAGCAGAAAAGGAGGAGATTCAGGCGGACGGTTCCAGTCTGTGCTATATTTCCGTTGAAATCGAGGATGCGAACGGGAACTTTGTCAGTGCGGCAAGAGACAATATCCGTTTTACACTGACAGGAAACGGAACCATTGTGGGTGTAGACAATGGAAATCCGTCTACCATTGATAAATTTCAGCAGAAATCTGTACTGACCGGCGATACATCAGCAAATATTGACGCATTCAGTGGAAAGGCACTTGTGATCGTACGCAGTACACAGAAGAACGGAGGATTTACCCTGCGTGCACAGGCATCAGGACTGGCAGGTGCAAGTATCTATGTGGATACGACAGGCGGAAAAGAGACCGGACTGTATATTCAGGAATATGATATAACGGATGAATATACGGTAGAAATCGGTTCCTCACCGGAACTGCAGAAAGAGGTCACCGGTAGGATGAACGATGGAACGGCTGTCCGCGGGACAGTGGAATGGGAGACGATTCCTGAAGAGGTTTTCCAAATGCCGGGAGATTACACCATCTATGGAACCATGCAAATGGGAGGGCAGACGATCCGCGTGTCAGCAGTGATCCATGTGAAGGAAATCATTGCGGCAATCGCAAATGATTCCAGAGCGACAGCTGTGAATGTGGCGCCGGTATTGCCGGAAACCCTGCCGGGTATCCTGCCAAACGGAAGATTTTACGGTGCGTATCCGGTAGACTGGGAACAGGTTTTGGATGGTGCATTTTCGGAAGTGGGAAGCATTGTTACAGTAAAAGGAACAGCGGCACTCCCGGGTGGAGAGCAGTGGCCGGTAACGTCGACGGTCCGTGTTGCAGAAGGGGAGGTGCTGGAGCCGGAAAACGCAGCGCCTGTCTATAAAACATTGACGGAAAGCTGCAGTCCGACGGCAGACCGGCTGGAATCGATTGTAGACGGAGTCAATGATGTACTAAGTGATGCAAATATGCGTTGGACAAATTATGGAAGTTATCTTCTGAATCCCAGTGCTTCCATCACCTTTACCTGGGATGAGGTGAAGAAGCTTGAGTATCTGAATCTCTGGTTCTTTGGAGACAGTAATGTAAGTGTTCCTGCAAAGGTAAACCTGTATCTTTCTTCAGATGGCGTGAATTATACAGAGGTAGCTTATACGCAGACAGAATCTTTAGTAAATGCCAAAACCGTCTTTACCTTACAGACGCCTCAGGATGCAGTCGGACTGCGCATAACCATGACACAACAGTCAGGAAAATGTGTAGGCCTGACAGAATGTGAAATCTGGACGAGTGCATATGGATACAGCAGGAATTCCACAGCAGTTCTGGATTCCCTGACGGTTAATGGCAGTCCGGTAGAAGGATTTGTCTCCGGGGAATATGATCCTGAGGGATATCGCAGCTCTGTTGGTTCTGTAAGTGATGTGGTAGTTCAGGCCCTGGCACGAGACAATGCTGCTGTTACAACAGTTCCTGTTGATCAAGAGCAGATGCTTCGTATTATCGTACAGTCTGAGGATCAGACAGCTACGAACATTTATGAAATCCGGCTGGAGGGAGGCATCTCTCCGGCAATAGCAGAACTGGCAAAAGCGGTCAGTGAGGCAGAAAACAGGGAGCAGATCCGCTATTCGGCTGAATCATGGAAGATCTTTGAGGCGGCACTGAAGAAAGCGAAGGAGGTTCAGTCAGACAGAACAGCCACAGATGAGGAGCGGATGAAGGTGCTTGAAGAACTTCAGGGAGCGATTGCAGGACTGCAGCCGGTTGAAGAGGAGCCTGGCAAAGAGAAACCCGGAGAAGGCGGTGAAAAACCACCGGTAAGGCCGCCTGTACAGGTGCTTCCAAAGAAAGGAAGTATACATATCTGTAAAAATGCATATTATAAAATTACGAAAGCGGACGTTTCAGGCGGTACGGTCACATTTCTTAAACCGTTAAAGAAGACAAACAGTAAATTGACAGTACCATCCACAGTCAAAATTGATGGAATCACCTTCATGGTTACAGAGATTGCAAATAATGCATGTAAGGCGAATAAAAAGCTTACCAGAGTCACGGTCGGCAGCAATGTACAGTCAATCGGCAAATCAGCATTTGCAGGAGATCCGAAGTTAAAGGCGATCGTCATCAAATCGAAAGTGCTGAAAAAAATCGGCAGGGGAGCGTTCAGGGGAATTCATGAAAAATGCAGGATTAAAGTGCCAAAAGCAGCCTGGAAAGCATACACACGCCTGATGAAAGGCAAGGGACAGAAGCAGGGAGTAAAGATTGTGAAATGACAGAGCTGTGAGGGCTGTCTGTAAAGACAGCCCTCACAGTTGTTACTGTTCACTCCGTGACCAGTAACACGCTTCGCGATGCACAGATATGATAATGCCAGGGATTTTGGGAGCGCGAAGCGCGAAAAAACACCTCGAACTGGCTGACGTGTGAATAGTAACCTGAATAGTAACCTGAAGTGAGAAAATATAAAAAAGTGCTTGCAAAATAAATTGAGTTATGATAGAATCATAAATGTCGCTGAGGTAAGAGCGTATTTTAAGTAAACTTTGGCTCCTTGGTCAAGCGGTTAAGACATCGCCCTTTCACGGCGGTAACACGGGTTCGATTCCCGTAGGAGTCATTTCAAAAAAAATCTTATTTCTTCTTGACAAATCGGATTTTTTTTGATAAACTATAAAAGCTGTAAGGCGACATAGCCAAGTGGTAAGGCACGGGTCTGCAACACCCTTATCACCAGTTCAAATCTGGTTGTCGCCTCTTAAAAAAGCTCTTGATTATTCAAGAGCTTTTTTTCATGACATAGGAAAATCCTTGAATAAGTATCTGGTTACTTTCAATACACTAAGAGGGCATATCGACTCCCGTCTGATATGCCCTCATAACATAACAGTAACTATGCTGCTATCTGTTTTCTCTCTTCAACCTTTACCATCTCTCGTCTGCGAATCCCCGCAAAAATCGATCCGGCAATATTGTGCCATACACTGAAAATCGCTCCCGGCAGTGTTGCCAGCGGATTGGCTGCAAAGTTAGCCGTTGCCAGGGATACCGCAAGACCACTGTTCTGCATCCCCACCTCTATGGCGATTGCTGATGCTTTGTGATATTCGATATGCTGTACTTTCGCGATAAGAAGTCCCAGAAGCATTCCCAGCAGATTGTGCAGGATCACAACCCCCAGCACCAGCAGTCCGCTAGTAATGACCTTTTCTTTGTTGCTTGCCACAATTCCGGAAATGATCATTACGATGGAGATGACTGAGATCAGTGGCAGAATCTCCTGGATACGTTCGATCTGCTTTCCAAACAGCCGATGGAGCAGAAGCCCCAGTAACACTGGAACCAGAATCACCTTTACCACAGAAAGAATCATTGCCATCAGTGACACCTCCACCCATGCACCTCCCAGCAGGTAAACAAGAACCGGTGTCGCGATCGGTGCCAGCAGGGTGGATACGATGGTCATTCCAACGGAAAGCGCCACATCACCGCCGTCAATATAGGTGATCACATTGCTGGCGGTTCCTCCCGGACAGCAGCCTACCAGAATCACTCCGATAGCCAGATCAGGACTTAAGCCAAGCAGGGTGGACAACAGCCATGCCGCTGCCGGCATCACCGTGTACTGCGCCAGGCATCCTGTAAGAATTTCCTTAGGTCTTGAAAACACCACTTTAAAATCTTCTGCCCGGATCGTCAGTCCCATGCCAAACATTGCGACACCGAGAAAAATCGATGTATAACTGGTTGCCCAGGAAAATCCTTCCGGCTTTAGGAAAGCCAGGCCTGAAAAGATCAGAATAACAATACTGATGTAACGGGTCAGTAAAGAAGCGGCTGCTGCGATTTTTTTCATGGCGTCACCTCAAAACCAAAGTTATCGATCAACCTTGTCTTTCCGATGTAAACAGCCATTGCCACCAGTACATTCTTCTCAACCCTGTCAACCGGCTGCATGGTAAGTGCATCCACCACAGAAACATAGTCAATTCTCGCAAGGGGTTCTGCCTCGATCACCGCTCTCATTTCACGAAGCACTTCTTCGCTCTCTATCCCCTTTCGGATCATCTCCTGCCCACGAAGGACTGCACGGTTCAGACAGAGTGCAGCCTGCCGCTCCTGCGGATCCAGATAAGTATTCCGTGAGGACTTCGCCAGCCCGTCAGGTTCCCTAACGATCGGACATCCTACAATACGGATATTATAATTCAGATCCTGAACCATCTTTCTGATGATTGCCAGCTGTTGTGCATCCTTCTGCCCAAAGTAAGCATTATCGGGGGATACGATGTTGAACAGCTTTGATACGACGGTACAAACGCCCTTGAAATGAATCGGGCGTGTCTTACCGCACAGAGTCTCCGAAAGCAGATCGATGCTCACAAATGCATGTGGATCATGGTACATCTCCTCCGGCTCCGGGTGAAAGATCAGATCGGCCCCCAACTCTTCACACAGCCTGCTGTCGCGCTCAAAATCCCTGGGATATGCCTCCAGATCCTCATTCGGTCCAAACTGTGTCGGATTCACAAACACGGATACCACAACTCTGTCATTTTCTTCCCGGCACTTTTTGATCAGGCTTGCATGCCCCTCATGCAAATAGCCCATGGTCGGCACAAGCCCGATGGTAAGTCCCTGCTTTTTCCACTCTTTGACCTGCTCTCTCGTTTCAGAAATTGTTGTTAATACCTTCATTTCTTCTTCCTCATTTCTTATGGTTTTGAAGATAGCCTCTGTTCTGATTTCACTGTTATTCCATGTCTTCTAAGAAACCATGTTTCTCATAATTCGTAATACGGCTGATCTTATTCTCCTCGTCCACAAAAACAACGGAAGGTTTATGTTTCTTTGCTTCCTGCATATCATAATTTCCATATGCCATAATAATAATCTTATCACCGACGCTTACGCATCTTGCTGCTGCACCGTTTAAGCAGATCACTCCACTCCCTGCCTCTCCGGCGATGGTGTACGTTTCAAACCGGCTGCCATTGTTGACATCTACGATCTGAACCTTCTCGTATTCCAGAATCCCGGCTGCATCCAGCAGCTTCTCATCTACCGTAATGCTGCCTACATATTCCAGCTGCGCCTGCTTTACGACCGCACGGTGAATCTTGGATTTTAACATTTCTACTGTCATTTCATTTTCCTTTCTATAAGATGATGACTCCTGCACTTGTTTCCTGCACGCCTCCGCCCGGAGGTCCCCCGGTATCTCCGGCAGGGTCATTGTTATCTTGCAGCTCTTCCATGAAATAACAAGCGAATCAGATAGAGTATAGCTTTGGAACAAATACTATCTCCGCGGATATTATAGCACGGTTCTGAAAATATGCAATCCGAGAGTAGCAGCTACTCTCGTATCCCTTGCATTTCCTGTCGAAAAATGGCATAATAACAGAAACACTATCATAATTAAAGGAGTACATTTATCATGAACAAAAAGAGAGACTCTTTTTCCAGCAGACTCGGCTTCGTCTTTGCCGCAGCCGGTTCTGCCGTGGGCCTCGGCAATCTCTGGAGATTCCCGTATCTGGCTGCCAAGTACGGCGGCGGAATCTTTATCCTGATCTACCTGCTTCTTGCTGTCACCTTCGGCTTTACGCTGATGATAACAGAAACAGGCATCGGACGTGCAACCGGACTGAGCGCCATAGGTGCATTCAAAAAACTGGATAAACGCTTCCGCTTTACCGGTTATCTGGCCTGCATCGTTCCATTTATCATTACACCGTATTACTGTGTGATCGGCGGATGGGTTGTCAAATATCTGGGAGCATTTCTGACCGGACAGGTGGAAGCTGCTGCTTCTGACAACTATTTTACAGGATTTATCGCACAGGCAGCTGAACCGATCGTCTGGTTTTCACTTTTTATATTTTTAACCGCTGCAGTCGTTATCATAGGAGTTCAGAAAGGAATCGAAAAGGCAAGTATGATCCTGATGCCGGTTCTTCTTATTCTGATCATCGGTATTTCTGCATTTTGTATCACAAGGCCGGGAGCCGCTGAAGGTGTCAAGTACTATCTGCTGCCTGATATAAAGCATTTTTCCCCGACGACCCTGTTCGCTGCCATGGGACAGTTATTCTACTCCATGTCCCTTGCCATGGGGATCATGATCACGTATGGTTCCTATATGAAAAAGGACGGTGACCTGCGCAGATCCGTCAGACAGATCGAGATCTTTGATACGGTGATCGCCATTCTGGCCGGTCTGATGATCGTGCCTTCCGTATTTGTTTTTTCAGGCGGAAGCCAGGAGGCTTTAAGCAAAGGTCCGTCCCTTATGTTCATTACTTTACCAAAAGTATTCGAAAGCATGAGCTTTGGCAGGATCATCGGTACGGCATTCTTCATCCTTGTTCTTTTTGCTGCCGTTACCTCCTCCATTTCCCTGCTGGAGACAAACGTATCCATTGTCTGCGATCAGCTTCACTGGAACAGAAAAAAAGCCACCCTGATCGTCACAGCATACCTGCTGATCGTGGGAAGCTTTATCTCTCTGGGATTCGGTCCTCTTGATTTCATTAAAATCCTTGGCATGGGGCTTCTTGATTTCTTCGACTTCATAAGCAACAGCGTCCTGATGCCGATCGTTGCGATCCTGACCTGCGTCAGTATCGGATTCTTTATCGGTCCGAAGGTCATTTACGACGAAGTGGAACGCAGTGCCCCATTTAAAGAAAAGAAGTTTTACACCATCATGCTGAAATGGATCGCCCCGGTCTGTCTTGTTCTGATTCTGATCTTCGCAGTATCAGAGGCATTGGGTCTGATTAAGGTATAATGCAACATAAGCCCGGAAATCCGTAAAATGCCGGATTTCCGGGCTGTATTGTTGTGTCACAGTAAAAATCCCGCAAGTTCACAATGAACTTGCGGGACAATCATATTACTTATTTCATCTTATCCTGACTTTCTTTGTCGATGACCAGGGACCATAGGCCTTCGCATAGGAACTGATCACACGTACAGTGCGGACCTTCACACTTTGTGTTCTGGAAAGGTTGGTTTTTTTCACTCGGGCCGAAGCGAGGGTGACGGTGCCGCTGGTCTTCTTCAGATAGGTACCGGTATTGAAATCATATCCGTTAGCACCCTTCACCTTTTTCACAGCAATCTTTGCGGTGGCTGTGTAGAGATCGTAGTACTCTCTCCACTCGGTAATCTTTCCGGGATTATGGGTCGAATAGGCTCTTCTCTTGGTAATCTTTGTCTTTCCGATGCTCTTGATCGCCGGCCTGGTCTTTACTGCAGTTCCTGCGGTAAAGGTCGTGGCTTTACCTTCCACCTTCGATTCATCGTCGTAATACGCCAGACGGAACTTGTAGTTTTTGTTCGCGGACAGTTTGGAAATCTTAATGGGCTTTACATTCGATAAGCTGCCAAGGTTTTTGACAGGAACTGAATTAATGAGCACCCATTTTCCGCTCTTCTCCTGGTATACACGAATGTAGTCAGCAGCCCAGCCGTCACCCTGATTTACTTTAATGTCGATGGATCTGGTGGAACCGATGAATTCTGCTCCGCCCACCGGCGGTGGAACGATATTTACGGTATAAGAAGCGACCTCTTTGCCTCTCTCGTCATAATAGCGGATCGTGGTAGTTCCGAACTTCTTAATCGTACCCACGTCGAATACAGTCTGCTCTGTACCCGCAAACGAATACAGCACCTTAGAGAAAAAGCTGGCGTCATGAGTCGTTCTGGCGATGGTTCCGTCCACACCTGCCGGTACCGTATAATTGTTCTGCACATAGCCGGTAGGACCATACTTGCTCCAGGTCACCGTATAGTTTGTGCCGTGCTCGAAATTCAGCTGTGTGATGGGAACGTAATCACGCATGGAAAATTTCAGATCGCCAATATACTTCCCAACATAATTGATAACGCTGAGGTAGTAGGTTCCGGGCGTATACACTGTTTTTGTATAGCTTCCGTCGCTGTTTCCATCGCCCGTGTCATAACGATGGAACATATCCTCCAGAATCTTGTTGCCGTTTGGATCCAGCAATTCCACATAGTAGTTGTTTCCCGGTAAGAAAATGGTAGCGACAGCCTCTTTGGCAATCGTAAATTTATACCATACCGTCTGTTTGGAAATGCCCTCAAAGCTGGTGGTGGTACCGTCATAGCCATTGGAGATATCCAGGGCTGTCTGTGGACTGTTCCATTCTTCCAGCGATTCACCCAGTTTTACGCTGGTGATGTACAGTTCACCGGTGGAACCGCTGTTGCCTCTGATTTTCAAATTCATAACGGCATCTTTTTTCATGGTTACTGCATTGACCTTGAAACTGTTGGTCCAGGTAGTTCCGCCATCTGTGCTGTAATAAATGGTATAATCACCCTTATTCGTCACCGTCAGTCTTCCTGCGCTGGCCATGTTCAGGGTTACATAGGAGCAGTAACCCAGTTTGGGATCCGCCTGTGTCGATACGGTGTACACAAAGGTTTCATTCTCGCAGTGATCGATGGTGAGTACATGAGGATCACTGCCTGTTCCCGAACCGGATCCGGTGATGGCCGCACTTACTTTGCCGGGCAGTATGAAAGCCACTGAAAGGACCAGCAGAACAGCCACAAAAAGTTTTGAAATGTGTTTTTTCATAAAATATTCCCTCCTTTTCTTCTCGGAAGGGACATCCGCATCTAAAGGATCATCCTTCCTTTCCTGTGCACAGCACATCCACTGTGTTTTTTTATTATACAATTTTTTCCATTTCTCCACATGACACGAAAGTACTATCATCCTGATGAAGCAATCAAAATTACGCAACAGGAGTAACTATTCAGAGTCCATTCGCAAAAAAATCACCAGCCTTGCAACCTGGACGGTTATTTTCTTAACGAATCATTATGTGGGCTAACCGTCTATCGGCAGCACCTTTTGCATTATTATCTCTAAATCTTCACCTTCTTCCAGGCTGATGTATAAGTTTTTCCACCAACTGTCTTATAGCATCTGATATAAACTTTCTTACCAGATACTTTCTTAAGAGTCAATGACAACTTCTTAGTTTTTTTAGTTACAGTTTTTTTACCGGTTGTATATTTTATCTGATATCCGGTTGCATATTTATTCCTGGCAAAAGTAAACTTGATAACTTTTGAAGTTTTATACTTCTTAACAACTTTTTTGCTCTTAAGTGACGCATTTGAAAGACGGATTATTGACTTTATCTCAGATGCCTCTGCGGTGATTTTTTCACCATTCGCCTCTTTATATGCAACGATCTTATATTGATATTCAGTGCCATTTTTTACAGCTTTTTTATCTGAGTAGGATGTGTTTGTTGTATCAGCTATCATCTCAAAACTTCCTTTATCAGATTTTCTGTATATATAATATCCGCTAACACCTGATACCTTCTTATATGTTATTTTTATGTATGTCCCCGTATTCTCCAGTGATTGAATACTTGTAGCTGAAACCTGAACAGGCTCTGGTGCAGGTGTTGGTTTTTCATCCGTCTTTTCTTTAACTGTTACTGTAATATTCGTTCTGTCACTATAATCAAATCCATCAGCATAGGATGCAATACGAATCTTAATATTCTTATCAAGTATGATAGGAGTCTTGTATACATATCTCCCTGCTGTGTTCTGACATGGACAGGTATTATCTGTCGTATAATAAATCACTGCTCCTTCTGTATCACAGCTTAATGTCATCTTCGTACCTTTTTCGACAGTGATGTAATTTTCCTTTGGTGAGGATGCATCAAATGTCTTATCACCCACTTTAACAACTACTCTTGCAGACTTTTTGTTATTGGCATCAATAAGTAAAGGTATGCTTTTACTTATATTGGCACCTACAACATCAAATGTAATAGAAGTTGCCATTGGTACATCTAAGGTTGCTAACATGAATTTAGCGATACCATCAGCATCAGTTGTTGCAACATTTCCATCCTCTGCAGTAATTGACGCGAAATCAGAGTTTAAAATTCCGGCACTTACACGGATCCCCTCTATGCCGTTTCCATTTGCGTCAACGACTCTGGCGGTAACAGCAATGTCAGACTGATAATACCCAAGAGAAATCTGACTATCATAATTTAGTATTAGCTTTTCAGGTTTTTCAATTACTTTTAAGGATTTAGAATATTTTGAAATACTCTTTCCTGCATAATTCTTTGCACCGCTTATTGTTATATCTACTGTATCTCCGGATTTCTTTGCAACAGCATTGTTAATGTGAAGTACTTTGGAATACCCTTCTTCCACGTCAGTCCATACTGCTGTTCCTCCTGTTACTGCAGGAATCATTGAAGCATCCATGTATTGACTGAATACAACCACTGTATACTCCGGATAAGCATGTGCTGACAGGATAGCCGGTGCAGACTTTGATCTCGTCCAGATAACCCAGCACATCCAGGCAGGTC
>OGON01001693.1_pt1 | contig 14643 bp, 13 predicted proteins | sample 1552671 | NCBI WGS metagenome assembly OGON01 (sample SAMEA2580136, study PRJEB22360) | human gut metagenome | biome: human gut; feature: human-associated habitat; material: faeces | place: Denmark | collected 2008/2010 | reverse complement strand
TGGTTCGCAACAATCCCAGCCTCCGTATCGCAAGCGCATCGCAGCGAATACCGGTGGTCGGCCCAGCGTGAAGGTTCCCCCTGACCCCCTCCGATGAACGCCACACGAACGCATACGGGTGCCATGAAAGTCCATCCGAACCGTCAAATCAATAGCCTTTTGCGTCCTGATTCCTCCAGTCGCTGTAAGAATCAGGACGCAAAGGGGTCTGTAAGCAGGGTGATTCCTCCATTGACTGGATGTTTTGGGTCGCTGAGCGGGTTTTGATCGGGACGATTCCTCCAATGGCTGGAAGAATCGGGACTTTTGGAGGCGTGTTTGCGGGAAGAATGTTCCAGTGACTGGAAGGATTTGCCCGCTGAGAAGGCTTTGAACGAGAGGATTTTTCCGGTCGGTGGGAGAATCCAGACGCTGGAGTGGTCTGTAATAGAGTGTGTTGCGCATAGCTTGAGGGGAATGGTGGTATAGGCTGTACCTAAGCATTTCTGATACCGATGGAGGTCTTATGAGCCGCAAGAATTATGTCGATGATTATGCAATTTCGTTGGATATCGGAAACGCATCCGTTGGCTGGTCGGCCTTCACCCCGAATTATCGGCTTGTACGTGCAAAGGGGCATGAACTCATTGGCGTGCGACTTTTCGATCCGGCTGATACGGCTGAATCTCGCCGAATGGCACGTACCACACGCAGAAGGTACTCGCGCAGGCGTTGGCGCCTCCGTCTTCTTGATGCTTTGTTTGACCAGGCGTTGTCTGAAATTGATCCTTCATTTTTGGCTCGTAGGAAGTATTCTTGGGTCCATCCTGATGATGAAAACAATGCGGATTGTTGGTACGGTAGTGTTCTGTTTGATTCAAACGAACAGGACAAACGTTTTTATGAGAAATACCCAACTATTTATCACCTGCGCAAAGCATTAATGGAAGATGACTCTCAGCATGATATTAGAGAAATCTATCTTGCCATTCATCATATGGTGAAATATCGCGGTAATTTTCTGGTTGAGGGAACCCTGGAATCGTCGAATGCGTTCAAAGAAGATGAGCTGCTGAAACTTCTTGGAAGAATCACCCGTTATGAAATGTCGGAAGGTGAGCAAAACAGCGATATTGAGCAAGATGATGAGAACAAGTTGGTTGCGCCTGCCAATGGCCAGTTAGCTGATGCTTTGTGCGCAACGCGCGGCTCGCGCTCCATGCGAGTCGATAATGCGCTTGAAGCGCTTAGTGCTGTAAACGATTTGTCTCGTGAACAAAGAGCTATTGTCAAGGCTATTTTTGCTGGACTTGAAGGTAATAAACTTGATCTCGCGAAAATATTCGTCAGCAAAGAGTTTTCTTCTGAAAATAAGAAGATACTTGGTATTTATTTCAATAAGTCTGACTATGAAGAGAAGTGTGTTCAGATTGTAGATTCGGGACTTCTTGATGATGAGGAACGCGAATTCTTGGATCGCATGCAGGGGCAGTACAACGCAATCGCTCTGAAACAGTTGTTAGGAAGGTCTACGAGTGTTTCCGATTCAAAATGCGCAAGTTATGATGCTCATCGCGCCAATTGGAATCTAATTAAATTGCAATTGCGTACGAAAGAGAATGAGAAAGACATAAACGAGAACTATGGCATTCTAGTTGGCTGGAAAATAGATAGTGGCCAACGTAAAAGTGTACGTGGCGAAAGCGCGTATGAGAATATGCGAAAGAAAGCCAATGTCTTTTTCAAAAAGATGATTGAAACGTCTGATCTTTCGGAAACGGATAAAAACAGACTGATTCATGATATTGAAGAAGATAAACTTTTTCCGATTCAACGAGATTCAGATAATGGAGTTATTCCGCATCAGCTGCACCAAAATGAGCTGAAACAAATTATCAAGAAACAGGGAAAGTATTATCCTTTCTTGCTTGATGCTTTTGAAAAAGACGGAAAGCAGATTAATAAAATTGAAGGGTTATTGGCTTTCCGTGTGCCCTATTTTGTTGGTCCTTTGGTTGTGCCTGAAGATCTTCAGAAATCTGATAATAGTGAAAACCATTGGATGGTAAGAAAGAAGAAGGGTGAAATCACGCCGTGGAATTTCGATGAGATGGTCGACAAGGACGCCTCTGGTCGAAAGTTCATTGAACGATTGGTGGGTACTGATAGCTACTTATTGGGTGAGCCGACGCTGCCGAAGAACTCCCTGTTGTATCAGGAGTATGAGGTTCTGAATGAGCTCAACAATGTTCGCTTGTCTGTGCGCACTGGAAATCATTGGAATGATAAGCGCAGAATGCGTCTTGGCCGTGAAGAAAAAACTCTTCTGTGTCAGCGTCTTTTCATGAAAGGGCAGACTGTTACAAAGAGGACTGCGGAAAATCTTTTGCGCAAAGAATATGGACGTACATACGAGTTGTCTGGCTTGTCGGATGAATCGAAATTTACGAGTTCATTGTCAACGTATGGCAAGATGTGTAGAATATTCGGCGAGAAATACGTGAATGAGCATCGCGATTTGATGGAAAAGATCGTTGAGCTGCAGACTGTATTTGAAGATAAAGAAACGCTCTTGCATCAGTTGCGGCAGCTTGAAGGCATTTCGGAAGCGGACTGCGCTTTGCTCGTAAACACTCATTACACTGGTTGGGGGCGTTTGTCTCGCAAATTGCTGACAACAAAAGCTGGTGAGTGCAAGATTAGTGATGATTTCGCGCCGCGTAAACACAGCATTATTGAAATTATGCGTGCTGAAGACCGTAATTTAATGGAGATCATTACCGACAAGCAATTAGGTTTTTCTGATTGGATTGAGCAAGAAAACCTTGGTGCAGAAAACGGTAGTTCTCTTATGGAAGTCGTTGATGATTTGAGGGTCTCACCAAAGGTAAAACGAGGAATTATTCAGTCGATTCGTTTGATTGATGATATTTCTAAGGCAGTTGGCAAACGGCCGTCAAGAATTTTCTTGGAGTTGGCGGATGATATTCAGCCAAGTGGCCGGACGATATCTCGAAAGAGCCGTCTACAGGATTTGTACAGGAATGCGAATCTGGGGAAGGAATTCAAGGGAATCGCGGACGAGCTTAATGCGTGCAGTGATAAGGATCTTCAGGATGATCGTCTGTTCCTGTACTACACGCAGCTTGGAAAAGACATGTACACGGGCGAGGAATTAGATCTCGATAGGCTTTCATCGGCGTATGACATTGACCATATTATTCCCCAGGCGGTGACGCAGAACGATTCGATCGACAATCGAGTGCTCGTGGCGCGTGCTGAGAACGCTCGCAAGACGGATTCGTTCACGTATATGCCTCAGATCGCAGACCGAATGCGTAATTTCTGGCAGATACTTTTAGACAATGGATTAATCAGCCGCGTTAAGTTCGAGCGATTGACTCGTCAAAACGAATTCTCGGAGCGTGAGAAAGAACGTTTTGTTCAGCGTTCGCTGGTTGAAACAAGGCAGATTATGAAGAATGTCGCAACGTTGATGCGCCAACGGTATGGCAATAGCGCGGCGGTCATTGGTCTCAATGCGGAATTGACTAAAGAAATGCACAGATATTTGGGATTCTCGCATAAGAATCGTGACATCAACGATTACCATCACGCGCAAGATGCGCTGTGCGTCGGCATCGCTGGACAGTTTGCGGCCAATCGTGGTTTCTTTGCGGATGGTGAGGTTTCTGACGGTGCACAGAATTCTTATAACCAGTATTTGCGTGATTACCTGCGTGGATATCGTGAGAAACTGAGCGCAGAAGACAGAAAACAAGGCCGTGCGTTTGGTTTTATTGTTGGCTCGATGCGTTCTCAAGATGAACAAAAGCGAGTTAATCCGCGTACTGGAGAAGTTGTTTGGTCTGAGGAAGACAAAGATTATCTGCGTAAGGTGATGAATTATCGTAAGATGCTCGTTACCCAGAAAGTCGGAGACGATTTCGGGGCGCTGTACGATGAGACAAGATATGCTGCGACTGATCCGAAAGGAATTAAGGGTATTCCTTTCGATGGTGCCAAGCAAGACACTTCCCTTTATGGAGGTTTCTCCAGTGCGAAGCCTGCCTACGCGGTTCTGATTGAATCAAAGGGGAAGACCCGCTTGGTCAATGTAACGATGCAGGAGTATTCGCTGCTAGGGGATAGGCCGTCTGATGATGAGCTGCGAAAAGTGTTGGCGAAGAAGAAGAGTGAATATGCGAAAGCGAACATTCTGTTACGTCATGTGCCGAAGATGCAGTTGATCCGTTATGGCGGTGGACTGATGGTGATTAAGTCGGCTGGCGAATTGAATAATGCTCAGCAGCTTTGGTTGCCGTATGAAGAGTACTGTTATTTTGATGATCTGTCTCAAGGGAAAGGTTCTTTGGAGAAAGATGATCTGAAGAAGCTTCTCGATTCGATTCTGGGCTCTGTACAGTGTCTCTATCCGTGGCATAGATTCACCGAGGAGGAGCTCGCTGACTTGCATGTTGCTTTCGACAAGCTTCCAGAAGATGAGAAGAAGAATGTCATCACGGGTATAGTCAGCGCATTACATGCGGATGCGAAAACGGCAAATCTGTCAATTGTGGGAATGACAGGTAGCTGGCGTCGAATGAATAACAAATCTGGCTATACATTTTCCGACGAAGATGAGTTCATCTTCCAGTCGCCGTCAGGACTTTTTGAAAAGAGAGTAACGGTAGGGGAGTTGAAAAGAAAGGCAAAAAAAGAAGTAAATAGTAAGTATCGGACAAATGAAAAGAGGCTCCCGACATTATCGGGAGCCTCACAGCCATAAGGCCAGGTATAAAACCTTCTGAAGCTTGGTCGAAACCTTGCTTTATTTCAATTTATGCCTGTCAGGTCAATGACCTTGATCATGGATTGCGACCAAACAATCCTCTGTAAGTATAGCACGATGAGGTGTATATGGCATGGCGGAATGTAGTGGTAACTCGGCATTGCAAGATTTCCACAAAAATGAGATTGCTAGTTATTCAGACGGACGATGATGTGTGCCAATTGCCCATGGACGATATCGGTATGTTGATGATTGAAACGACACGGGCGGTAATCACGACATGTGCGATAGCAGATTTGTTGAAACGCGATGTGAAAATCGTATTCTGCGACGACAAGCATCTTCCAATAGGGGAGACGAGCCCTTATGAGACTGAATCAAGTCGACGGGCATACATAATTCAGCAAATACGTTGGGATGAAGCGCGTAAAGATCTGTTGTGGCAGCATATTATTCGTGAGAAAATTGCGCATCAAGTGTCTGTGCTGGAGAAGAATTGTGACAGTCTTGACCTTGAGAAAATGAAGTCACTTGTTGTGGATGTGAAGCCTGGAGATTCGGATAATCGTGAAGCGGTTGCGGCTCACATGTATTTCCCTCGGTTATTCACATATGAGTTTGTTCGTTCCGATGAGGAGAATGGAATAAACGGGATTTTGGATTATGGGTATGCGATTATTCTTTCTGAAGTGGCTAGGAAAATAACGGAAATTGGCTATCTGACGGAATTTGGAATTCATCATGATAACGAGAAGAATCCGTTTAATTTGGCTTGTGATTTGATGGAGCCGTTCCGTCCTTTTATGGATGAAAGAGTCTTTCAATTGGGTGCTGAACACCTTGATTCCAAAGTCAAAGTTGAATTGATGAGATTTATGCGAAGCGATGTGCCCGAGCTTGGTACTACGATTACTCAACTTATCAGTGTGTTTGTGAGAGATGCTCTTCGGTATCTTTCTGGTGAAGAATGCTTGCCGGAATTGGGGTTTGTGCGATGCGGTACAGAGTTATGCGAGTGATAGTTTTTTTTGACCTTCCTATGAAAACCGCTAATGAGAGAAAAATATATGCGGAATTTAGGAAAAATCTGATTCGTGAGGGATTCCTTATGATTCAGGAGTCGGTTTATGTGAGAGTGGCGACCACGCGTGAGTCTGCGCATTTTTTGGAGAATAGAGTAGCTAGTTTTGCGCCTGCTGAAGGTTTGGTTCAGTCGTTGATTATTACGGAAAAACAGTACTCGTCTATTCGGTTTTTAGCTGGGTCGATGATTGATGATGCACAGAATAGTGATGATAGGACTGTGATTATATGATAGATAGCCTTGTTGCGTACCCTCTTGATCCTGTGCAACTTGAGATGGGGCTGAATGTTATAGGATGCGCATCTCCAAAAATTTTTTATGAGTTATCTGCGGGACTTCAGGAAGATGCCGATTCTGTTGTACTTGGCGTGGGAGAAAAAACTGTTTTGGCTTCCAAAAGTATAATTTATATTGGTGATTGCGCGGATGAAGTGGATTATAATGCTTTGTTCCAGAAGCTTGCTGTCAAGAAAATAATCGAAGGATTTACGCCGGAGCAAATCAGTAGATTATTGTCTTTGCAGGCTGAGTTAAAAACAATTATTCAAGATGAGATATGGGGTCAAAATCTACCTCTGACTATTCCCTGCGATTTGGATTTGAAAGCAGCAATTGCAATGGCCAAACCTCGGATTGACACGAGTTCTTTGGGATCCTTGTATGATAAAATTTCGACGGCAGTAGATACTGCCGGTGCTCTTGCCGAGAGCAGGATGCTGGTGACGCTTCATACAACTCAATACTGTGATAACGACCAATTACTTTATCTGCACCGTACTTTATTGCGGTACCAGTTGCAGCTTCTTGACCTGGAATGCTGCAGCAAGAAAGTCATGCTGACAGAGGGGATGAGCCACTATGTCGATGAGGATTACGTTCAGTTCTCATGAACTGTTCAGGAATCCTTAAGGCTATCGGTTTCAGATGCCTGTCAGATCAATGACTTTGACCACTTTTGCATCCCAATAAAATGCTGGTATTACGTTTCAGATGCCTGTCAGATCAATGACTTTGACCACTGGCGGTGGAATAATCCGCTCAGTGTTTTTGTTTCAGATGCCTGTCAGATCAATGACTTTGACCACTTTCCTCGGTGCTTTTTGCATTCCAGTAGAGTTTCAGATGCCTGTCAGATCAATGACTTTGACCACTGTTTTGTGTTTCCGTCAACGCTTGTTTGGGTTTCAGATGCCTGTCAGATCAATGACTTTGACCACTGCCACTATCGCGTACCCGCATAGCAAGCCGTTTCAGATGCCTGTCAGATCAATGACTTTGACCACCATACCGGCTTGCAATAACGCACTCTTCGAGTTTCAGATGCCTGTCAGATCAATGACTTTGACCACGCGGTTTTCAAACGTTTGCATGTCTACGCTGTTTCAGATGCCTGTCAGATCAATGACTTTGACCACCTTTGCAGACGGTCGCGAAGATAACTGGCAGTTTCAGATGCCTGTCAGATCAATGACTTTGACCACTGATTGACGCGGGCACCGAACACTGCGAGTGTTTCAGATGCCTGTCAGATCAATGACTTTGACCACCTGCGTCGCGGGGAAATCCGAGAAAACGGTGTTTCAGATGCCTGTCAGATCAATGACTTTGACCACATCTCAAGAACATTGCCGCTCTTGGCATAGGTTTCAGATGCCTGTCAGATCAATGACTTTGACCACCGGTTTCAATCGCATTATGCAGCGGTCTGAGTTTCAGATGCCTGTCAGATCAATGACTTTGACCACTCAGCAACGCATACCGAGCGCAACACAGACGTTTCAGATGCCTGTCAGATCAATGACTTTGACCACTAGATCGGTGGCCATACAATTGTACCATTGGTTTCAGATGCCTGTCAGATCAATGACTTTGACCACGGTCGCGCCTGTTCTGCTCATAAAACCAGAGTTTCAGATGCCTGTCAGATCAATGACTTTGACCACTGTTCGTGCGACGGCTACGGGCAAGAGCGTGTTTCAGATGCCTGTCAGATCAATGACTTTGACCACACGTCGCTTGTGCCACGCTCTGATCTTCGAGTTTCAGATGCCTGTCAGATCAATGACTTTGACCACGCTTAGCGGTATCGCCAATACGATATTCAAGTTTCAGATGCCTGTCAGATCAATGACTTTGACCACTATTGACGTTGAGATCGAACGCTGCACCATGTTTCAGATGCCTGTCAGATCAATGACTTTGACCACCTTGCACGTTTACCGTAAAATAGTGTGTAGGTTTCAGATGCCTGTCAGATCAATGACTTTGACCACCGTAGCGCAAACACAGTCCAGTTGTTCGGGGTTTCAGATGCCTGTCAGATCAATGACTTTGACCACAATCGTGTACGATCTCGTCAATGCCAGCATGTTTCAGATGCCTGTCAGATCAATGACTTTGACCACGCGCGAAGCTCAATACTTCATCAACCACACGTTTCAGATGCCTGTCAGATCAATGACTTTGACCACTGGGTATTGACGTGTGGAGTCTCAGCCCTAGTTTCAGATGCCTGTCAGATCAATGACTTTGACCACCGCGGACGCGCTGCTGCAACTCGCCCAGCAGTTTCAGATGCCTGTCAGATCAATGACTTTGACCACTCGGGTCTGTGTCTGTGCTGACCCACAGTCGTTTCAGATGCCTGTCAGATCAATGACTTTGACCACGGCCTTGCACATCGCGGATGTCATCAACGCGTTTCAGATGCCTGTCAGATCAATGACTTTGACCACCGCTCATGATCGCCTTCTTTCTTGTCGATCGTTTCAGATGCCTGTCAGATCAATGACTTTGACCACGATGATATCGCAGATCCTGAGCGAGTCGTTGTTTCAGATGCCTGTCAGATCAATGACTTTGACCACAGCATCTGGCGAGCGAATACGATCATATCAGTTTCAGATGCCTGTCAGATCAATGACTTTGACCACTGCACACGACACTGGTCACAACGAGCGACGGTTTCAGATGCCTGTCAGATCAATGACTTTGACCACTGTGCGTGCGACGGCCACCGGTAAGAGTATGTTTCAGATGCCTGTCAGATCAATGACTTTGACCACGAAAGGAAAACATCATGTACGGAATCACCAGTTTCAGATGCCTGTCAGATCAATGACTTTGACCACCAACCATTATCTGCATGTCCAGCATATTGTGTTTCAGATGCCTGTCAGATCAATGACTTTGACCACTTTCAAGCGTGGTGATGATACGTTGCGCTTGTTTCAGATGCCTGTCAGATCAATGACTTTGACCACCAGTGAACATCTCTACATGATCCCATGCCTGTTTCAGATGCCTGTCAGATCAATGACTTTGACCACCAGCATGTATATCGCACGCGCCGACACGGAGTTTCAGATGCCTGTCAGATCAATGACTTTGACCACCGACACAGAACACGGACGCGACCAACCAGAGTTTCAGATGCCTGTCAGATCAATGACTTTGACCACTGCCGGTAGTGGACAAGGACCCGGAGCATGGTTTCAGATGCCTGTCAGATCAATGACTTTGACCACTTGTCCTTGAGCCATGTGATGTGTCTACAGTGTTTCAGATGCCTGTCAGATCAATGACTTTGACCACACACCTCCTTCTCGCCCACCAGTCTGGTGCGTTTCAGATGCCTGTCAGATCAATGACTTTGACCACATGATGCACTTACGTATATCGATGATCTTGGTTTCAGATGCCTGTCAGATCAATGACTTTGACCACTTGTGCACATGGCTACGAAGTACGAATGGAGTTTCAGATGCCTGTCAGATCAATGACTTTGACCACTGTCGCGTTTTGTGTGTGTGTTAGTATTGGGTTTCAGATGCCTGTCAGATCAATGACTTTGACCACGTTGACTCCGAGCCGTGCGGCGATAGCAGAGTTTCAGATGCCTGTCAGATCAATGACTTTGACCACCGCCGAGATCTCGTCCGAGGGCGTATTCGTGTTTCAGATGCCTGTCAGATCAATGACTTTGACCACCACCATAGTCCGCGTAATGCTGTTCAAGATGTTTCAGATGCCTGTCAGATCAATGACTTTGACCACCACGATCAATATCGAGGATTGCGGGCGGCTGTTTCAGATGCCTGTCAGATCAATGACTTTGACCACGGTGAACTCCTCGGCGTTGATCTGAACCGCGGTTTCAGATGCCTGTCAGATCAATGACTTTGACCACTGTGTGCGACACTGGTCACAACGAACGACGGTTTCAGATGCCTGTCAGATCAATGACTTTGACCACGAATCATTATCTACATGTCCAGCATATTATGTTTCAGATGCCTGTCAGATCAATGACTTTGACCACTACAATTTACCGAAAGCGTATACCGGATTAAGTTTCAGATGCCTGTCAGATCAATGACTTTGACCACCAACTCGCGCAGCAGCGCGGCGTAGACCTAGTTTCAGATGCCTGTCAGATCAATGACTTTGACCACTATCATAGATGCCGTCTATGCGTTCGTTCAGTTTCAGATGCCTGTCAGATCAATGACTTTGACCACTTCGGCCTCGGCGCTCGTTGAGCCATTCGAGTTTCAGATGCCTGTCAGATCAATGACTTTGACCACTCACGGTGAACGTACACGTCGCGCTGTGTTGTTTCAGATGCCTGTCAGATCAATGACTTTGACCACTCCACGTAGTTGTAATACAGTCCATGTGATGTTTCAGATGCCTGTCAGATCAATGACTTTGACCACCGGTTGGCGTTTCAATGTGGACAACTCCAAGTTTCAGATGCCTGTCAGATCAATGACTTTGACCACCGCTTTAGTAATTTGAGACTTCGCAAGGGCGTTTCAGATGCCTGTCAGATCAATGACTTTGACCACTGATGGCGATACCTGTGTTGTAGCCTTGCAGTTTCAGATGCCTGTCAGATCAATGACTTTGACCACCCGGGTCCAGTCGTCCGCCGCCCTGCGAGTGTTTCAGATGCCTGTCAGATCAATGACTTTGACCACCAACAACGAGCGCGCCAAAACACAGGAAAAGTTTCAGATGCCTGTCAGATCAATGACTTTGACCACGACAATCCAGCAAAGCATCATCGGTTACGTGTTTCAGATGCCTGTCAGATCAATGACTTTGACCACGCAGATGGCGCGTCGTGAGATAGGCGGGCGGTTTCAGATGCCTGTCAGATCAATGACTTTGACCACTAGTCGTACGTGTTTACATATTGTTCATACGTTTCAGATGCCTGTCAGATCAATGACTTTGACCACGCGGATGTCGCCAATTCCAATTCGATGTGGGTTTCAGATGCCTGTCAGATCAATGACTTTGACCACGTGGACAGTGCGGTGAGCGCCTTGGTGGTGGTTTCAGATGCCTGTCAGATCAATGACTTTGACCACCGTCGGCACCTACTACGTCACATGCCCGTAGTTTCAGATGCCTGTCAGATCAATGACTTTGACCACTTCGCTCTCCTTCCTTGAAGGATGCTTCGAGTTTCAGATGCCTGTCAGATCAATGACTTTGACCACCCAACAGTTCGATTTCAAGGGCGACCAAGTGTTTCAGATGCCTGTCAGATCAATGACTTTGACCACCATCCCCCCCCCACGAAAGGAACAACAGTTTCAGATGCCTGTCAGATCAATGACTTTGACCACTGATGCTTGCTGACCCATTCCGTATGTACCGTTTCAGATGCCTGTCAGATCAATGACTTTGACCACACAACACACACCACATGTCAAACCAACACGGTTTCAGATGCCTGTCAGATCAATGACTTTGACCACTTTTATTGTGGCACAGTAACCCCCTATGGTTGTTTCAGATGCCTGTCAGATCAATGACTTTGACCACAAACTCACGCCGCTTAACTTGGCCTGCTGGGTTTCAGATGCCTGTCAGATCAATGACTTTGACCACTCATGTCTAACTATATTCGTGGTTAGATATGTTTCAGATGCCTGTCAGATCAATGACTTTGACCAAGTGATGCGCAATAGTGTTAGGGGCACCTCTGTTGCTGTCTTCTGGATAGCTTCCGGGGTGTGCTTTTGATTCTGGTGACATATGGGAAACGATTGATGCACAATATTCGGACTGTTATAGTGACATCCTATGTGAAGAGCGCTGTCGTTGGCGGCCTCAGGCCGATGCCCAAGGAATAAGTGGAGCGCATACCGCAAATGACCAGCCATCAGGAAGTCCCTGATGGCTTTTTTCATGCTTCAAGGTGTGTAAGCCTGTTTGACAGTGTCTGTTGTGGCTTGATTTTTCCGTTCAGTGGAGGTTTTGGGAGGTAGTGCCCGAAAGGTTGCGCACTTTGGATCATGCCCGCCCATGGCGCGATGACCGGTTCGCTTCCTGCAGATTGTCACCGAGCCGGGACATGTCGAGGTAACGCCGGTTGGACCATTCGTTCGCGGTGACGTACCTGATGCGCGCACAGACGAGCATGAGCGCGCCGTTCCCGTCCGGGAAGCTTCCCACGACGCGAGTGCGCCGCCTGATCTCGCGTTTGAGCCGTTCGATCATGTTGTTCTATTCTTCCCGCCTATCTTTTTCTTATGGGGGCGTTGGGAAACCGCCGTTTTCGCGGGCCGGTCGCGCTGGTGGTCTGACTTGTGGTGCAACTATGGCGCGACTCGGGCCGCGATATGGTTCGGGAAGGTTTTCGCTTCGCGCAACCTCGTCGCGGGTGGAGGGTGATGGGCTGGCGGGGACGGGCGCAGCGCCCATGGTGTCGTTCCCCGTGTGTGCTCCGCGCAGTTTTTTTCGTTTTGGTTCGCAACAATCCCAGCCTCCGTATCGCAAGCGCATCGCAGCGAATACCGGTCGGCCCAGCGCGAAGGTCCCCCCGGACCCCCTCCGACAAACGCCACACGAACGCATACGGGTGCCATGAAAGTCCATTCGAACCGTCAATCAACTCCTTCATACATAGACAAGAAGCCGAGGAACGTCCGTCGGTCGGATGGATCCGAAGGAGAAACCGGCAAACCCTACCGCCGGCATCCCTCCCCCGGGTATTCGCCAGCGAACGGCACCGGCACCGCCATGACCGTCAAGGAGAAGACATGAGCCCGGACCCCATCCGCCGCAAAGGCAGGAAAACACTCGCCAAGGTATACGATTCCCTAACCGACCCGGAAGAAGCCGCGGACAGGTCGCGCATCATCGGGCTGCCCACCAAGAAGGAGGCGCACGACATCCGGAACGAATTGACGGCGGCGGCGTGGGCCGGCGGCAAAACGGTGTCACGCACACAGACGGCCAAGGAATACATCAGCATCGTCGAATCATTCTTCCGCAAGCTGCGGGCCATCAAAAACACGGAGACACGAACCCCGCAGACGGGTATTCCGTCCCTGCGGGGACTGCTGAGGGACACCCGCGTAACCAACCTCGACGAGTGTGAAAGAATGATCGAGACCGCAAGAGCGGACACGGCGATCCTGCTTGTCGGCGGGAAAGACCTCCGAGGCAGAGGAGCCCGGATGCTGCTGGCCTTGAACGAGATGCGACTGAAAATGGGGAAGGCGACGATCCTCCTGGCCCACGGAACGGAAAAAGACCACAAAGCCGTCCTGCCCGCATACAAGCCCAAGTTCTACCGGCGATAAGCAATAAGCGATAGGCAAAGGCGCGAAGTGGCATTCAGGCGGCCCACCCCTTCGCCCCGGTCGCACACGTCCGGCCGGCCGCCGTCCCCACTTCCGCCCCGCCCTTGAAGCGTTTGTGTCGCCATCACGCACCCACGGGCCGGATCCGGCCCGATAAGCCCGTACCGCACCCCCACCCCGGCCGCCCACGGGTATTCGCCGCCACCGCCGGCATAGGCCGTGGAAGCAACGATGCCGCCCGTGGCAAGAGTGGCGATGGCCGCGAGGAGGGCGATACCCTTCCTCAACCATTTCGGCTTGCGCTCGGGCGGAGTCTTAGAATTATGCTTCTTCAACTGCATAACGCTCCTTAATCTTGACTGCATAAGCAAGGCCGCACGAGCGGCCTGCCTACCTTCAAACAGGCAATCAGGAAACGGGTATTACACAAGAAGAGTTAAGTGCTGAGGGCAACCGCGCTATTAACAGAACTGCAATGCATATGAAAAACCCCACCTCAATGAAGAGGTGGGGCTTATCAGAGGGAAGCGTTTATCAGTGCACAATCGGAGCGTAAGGATCCCCCGGAGCGTTAGGGTCGCCATGCCCGCCCGAATTGGAGAAGTCGAAAGTCCTATGGCTGCCGCCGTTGTTGGATGGCGTGTAGGACTGCTGCGGGGCGGTGTAGGACTGCTGCGGGGCGGAATACCCACGGTTGGAGGAATACCCGCTGCCGGAGCCGCCGTAACGGGTGTAGGACTGGGCGTAGGAGCTTTGCGGCTGCGCGGCTGCCTGCGCGGCCTGCGCTTGGGCTGCCTGCGCTTGGGCTTGGGCTGCGGCCTCGGCGTCGGCCTTCTCCTTCGCGGCCTTCGAATCGGTCACCTTCTTGACGGCGGCGTCGAGCTTCGCCTTCTGGCCGGTGTACGTCTTCGGGTCGGTGACGCCCTTCTTGGAAAGGGTGCTGTTCGCCTCTTTGATGGCCTTCTTAAGGCTGTCGCGGGTGGCGTTGTCCGCCACCTTCCCATCCGTGTCCTTGAGGGTCTTGCCCGCGCTGTCAATACCCCGCTTGAGCTGGTCCTTCGCGCCGTCCAGCTCCTTCGCCAGCTTGCTGTCACTGACGGCCTTGAGCGCGGCATTGAGCGCCTTCGCTTGGGCATCGGCCTCGTCCGCGTCCGTGGCATTGGCCTTCCTCGCGGAAGCGAGCT
>OGON01001683.1_pt1 | contig 14707 bp, 10 predicted proteins | sample 1552671 | NCBI WGS metagenome assembly OGON01 (sample SAMEA2580136, study PRJEB22360) | human gut metagenome | biome: human gut; feature: human-associated habitat; material: faeces | place: Denmark | collected 2008/2010 | reverse complement strand
AGCCACGCCTCCTCCACAGCATCCGGCTACGGCATACAACCCTTCGTATGGACGCACCTGCCCGATAATGAATTTGGCATCCGGCACGTAACATGAGGGCCCGGCCATATAATGCGCGATACCCAATGTTTCTATGTCCGGAAGATAACGCTGTAGCAACGGGGCACACTCGTCAAGCACTTTCCATTCGGCCGCCTTATTGAAATCGAAATCCTCCAACTTATCCGTCAATGTGTCGGGATTGAAGGCCTGGCATTCACTTTCGCGCAAGCCGATAATCAACGCCCCCACATCCGAACGGGTGAAAGCACGGGCATCGGGAATCACTGTAAAAGGATGGTTTGCCGGAAAACGCCCGGGGTTTGTTCCCGTAATCCAAAAATGACTCCGCACCGGAGTAAAAGGAAGCCCTACCCCTAAAGGACGCATCAACAGGTTGGCCCACGAGCCTGCGGCATTCACGACAACCGGCGCCAGTACTTTTTCCCCGTCCGCCAACTCCACTCCTGTCGTCTTGTCTCCAACAGCCACAATGGCTTTTACTTTCGTATTCGGACGCAATTCCGCCCCAAGACTTCGTGCAGCACGTGCATAACCGGAACATAACAAAGCACAATCTATAAACGCATCCGTAGGCATGTAAAGCGCCTCTTCTATCGCCGAGACCTCCATCCAAGGAAGAAGTTCTTTCAAACGCCTCCGGTCGATACGTTCATTCGGTATTCCGAAACGTACGGCCGCTTCTTCCAATGCTTCGAGTTCTTTCAGCGATGCGTCGGACGAAGAGATGGTCACACTGCCGCACTGCTGCAGTTCGAGCGATTCCCCCAAAAGGTGCTCTATTTCATCAATGCAATCATACGTTTCCTGCACCATTTCCATCAAAGCCGGTTTGGTACGCGCCCGTGTCAACAGGCAGGCTGCACGGGACGAAGCCTGCGACGCTATCTCGTTGGCATCCAACAACAACACCTTCCCCGCCTTACGTTTGGCCAACTGGTAAGCCGTGGCGCATCCCAACAAACCGCCACCGATAATTATCACATCATAATCCTGTTTCATCGTCAAATTGCATTATATTGAGGATTCATATACAAAATCGTACGCTCCGTCTGTTCTTTTCTACGCCCTTGAGCGGAATACCGTTTATAAATCAATACGGCAGCCACTGTGAACAAGACCGCACAAACCGCGCCGACCGCGCATGCCATGTGGTTGTAAAGCGCAAACCACTCCATGTCGAAGTTCAAAAACTCCTTGGTGGAAAGCAGAGTCACCGTACCCATGTAGCCGATGAAGTCGATAATGGCGATGAAGAAACCCACGTTTCCCCTGATGCGGAAACAAGCGATAAAGCGATCGAAGAAAATCGTCTGAAAAGTCAGATAGGCAATGTAAAGGCACAGGCTCTGCACAAACAACCACACTACCGGCTGCCAATCCAATGCCTCATAATTCAGTGACACGTATGTCATGACCAAACAACCGGCAATGACCAGTCCCATCAAGCACATCAAAGCCCGAATATTGCTGCGGAAGAAGATGAAAGCGGCAAATATCCCGAGAATGACCAACGTAACAATCGTATCCACCTGGGCGAAAAGCCAAGAAGACTGATTGCTCATATCCAGGATATTGACCAGAAAATCTTCCTTGATGTCGCGCAGCACCAGCAACATGAAGTTGCCCACGAACAACAAGGTAAGAATCGGAGCATAACTTCGGAACAAGAGCTTACGTCCGTTTCCGTCCAATGTCACACGTTCGTTACGCAGCGCAATATCCTCTTCCGTAGGCTGTGGCAGACGCTTCAACATATACCCCATAAAAACGAGAAGAGGCAAAGCAAAAGCCCCAATCACGGCAGGCATCCAAAACTGTCCCACGTGCATCTCGTTCATGGCAAACAAGCCGAAACTCTTGGCCACACCGGAACTGAACACCATGCTTACCCCCAACAGACTGGCCAACATATCCGTCACCTTGCGTCCCTCGATAAAGCTGAATATCACGCCCCACATACAACCGAGCGACAAGCCGTTCAAAAACATGGCCGCCACATTGAACGGAGGAGCCAACAGGCCGAAGCCTACCAAAGCAGCCTCGGCTGCTACCGCCGAACAGACGAAAAACTTGAAACGACGCTCCTTCTTCAACTCCGAAATCAACTTGATGCCAAAGAACTTGGCTATCACATAACCTAAAATCTGAATCGTCGTCACCGCGACCTTGTAGTCCGTGCCGAAAAAATCAAACCCCTCGAACGAAGCCGCCGTATAAGGTTTGCGCAAGGCATACACCAAAGAGTAGGAAAGCAAGGCTGCACCGCCCGCCCACAGGATGAGCAACGCATCCGAAAATCTTTTGTTCTTTACGATTTGTTCCATAACCATAGTTTTGTTTTCGGCTGCAAAACTATCCCAAACTGCCATCTGAAAAAATTAATTCATTATATATCATACGTCCGTCCAAACCCGTATTTATAATGTAACATTCATCTCACGGTAATGAAGCACGAAAGCAACAGGTTTGTAACATGGAAAACGTACCTTTGCCCAAAAGAACATACGTATGGACAAATTGGTATCACTCTACGAACGGATGAAGAAACTACGCGAAGCCGGTGTACGGATGAAGGACATCTCCGAAGAGACGGGCATAGCATCCAGCGTACTCTCCTCGCTCTATTCTTCCGTGCTCCCCACCTACATCAATCTGCTCTCCGGAGGATGCGGTACGGAAAGTGCGTTAGACCAAGGGCTGCAACAAGTCAACAACGTGTCGAAACGCAAACTGCAAGGTTGCCTCGATGAATTGTACGACAAAGTGAGCCACATCGAGCCACGTTTCGTTTCCAACAAAAACGGCGGACGACCTTTTCTGGACGACATCGAGAAAGAAGCCATCAAATATCTGCCCAATGCCGGCATCTATACCGGACTTTACCAGTCTTACAGTTCTTCGTCCTACTCCGACGGACTGAAAGTGGAGCCTTATATGATATCCTCTATCGTAGACGGCGACACCATGCCCAAAGTCTATTGCCAGAACCTGTCGGGCGACTATTATATCGGCGTGGGGTTGTTCTCGCCGTTTCAAATCGGTTATCTGATGTTCAACGAACAAAAACGCCTGCAACTTGCCCTGAAGGTGGTCTACCTGCAACTGCCCATCATCGAGTATCCCCAAATCATGAAAGGAATCTATCTGACACACGACTATAACCGCAATCCGATCGCCCGGCGCATTCTCTTTGTCCGGCAAGGCGACGAAATCCCACTGGAAGAGTTTGCCGACTTGCGTACAGAGGTGATACCCAAAGCACGACTGACCGGGGAACTGTTGGAATACTACAATTACACTTGCTGCAACGAGGACATCATACGGAGCATGATGCTGATATCACCGGACAAGGATACCAAAGAACTCCAACGCGAAAAGCAGCTCCTGAAAATCCTCAGTACACAAGAGGCTCCCTGAAGAAAGGTCACCCGCCATGCGAAAGGCCGCAGAAGGACATATCCTTCTGCGGCCTTTCGCATAAAACCTTACTTTCATTCTTCCGTCAGACGAATCGCAAAGCCGCCTCCACGAGCCATATCCAACGTCAGTTTCGTATTCCGGTCCACATTCATCGTCTCGCAGGCGTACGTTGTCGGATGGTCGCCCGACTCCGGTTTATCCTTGAAAACCACAGCGCGGTAGGTCTTCCCACGTTTCAGGAAACCGAAGTCCACCGTCACGCTGCGCGGTGTCCAGTTCGTCATGCCGCCCACGTACCAATCCTTACCGGTTTGTTTGGCCATCACGATGTACTCGCCCAAACGGGCATCGAGCGGAAGGGTCTTGTCCCACACCGAAGGAACTTTCGACAGGTAATCCAAGATGTCGGGATATTTGTTATATTCCGAAGGTGCGTCGCACAGGTAACCGATCCAATGGTCGAATATGACGTACATGGACAAGACATGCGAACGCGTCCCCATATTCATCGGAGGGATGCTGTCCCGGTCACGCGGTTGGAACTCTTCGGGCGTCACGTTGCGCATGCCGCCCGGCGTGTAATCTTCCGGTCCGGCCAATGAACGGATGAAGGGGAAACGTGTATGGTATTCGGGCGTGATGGTCTTTTCCCAGAAATTGCATTCAGCCCCTCTCACGGCCTCATAATTCATCACGTTGGGGTAAGTACGGTTCAAGCCCACCGGTACGGGACAACCGTGGAAGATGGCCACCATCCGGTACTGCGCCAACCGTTCGGCAAATTCGCGCCCCCAGCGCATGGCAATCTGGTCGTTGCGTTCGAAGAAATCAATCTTGGCACCCGCCACCCCGCACTCGTGCATCTGCTTGATCCAATCGTCCGGATTCTCCAGCGGACAACTGGCCCAAGTCCAAACCAATATCTTCACGTTCTTCCCCCGGGCATAGTCGCACAATTCCTTGATGTACTCCATTTTCCATCCGGCATCGAGCGTCATGTACTCTATACCGTTCTCCGAAGCCCAGTCTACATAGTATTTATAAAGTTGCAACGAAAGATGTTTGTTCCCCACCGGGAAGTCCACGCCTTCCACCACGGCTTTGTGCCACCATTCCCAAGCACTCTTTCCGGGTTGTATCCACGAGGTATCCTCAATCTTGCAAGGTTCGGCCAGCATGTAGACCAGCTCATTGTTCAACAACGTCTTGTCGTCATCGGACACGATCATGACGCGCCACGGGAACGTGCGGTCGCCTCCCGTCCTTGCAATGTAATCCTCACGTGAAATCACCAGATGGTTGGAATACCAACGGTAAGGGTTCGACGGGTCTCCGTCCATCACTTCTTTAGGGTAGGCCGCCCACTTTCCGCGCATGGCATTCTGCCCGGCGGCTTCCATATACAAGCCGGGATAATCGTAAGTGTCCGATTCCGTCACCACCACCTTGTAGGGCTTGCCGGGATACTCGAAGAGCACCGGAGAAACGGAAAAACGGCCGGCCGGAATCTCACCCGGCGAACGATACACCTTGTAAAGCCGCTCGAAATTACGGTAGCCCTGATGAATCTGGTGCACCTTGCCCGACTGTTCACGCTCGGGTGCGGTATTGCTGTCGCACTCCGGGAAATACACCGTAGGGGTAAAAGCGAAATTGAACACGGCATCTTCGCTGTCGATAATGATTTCCTTGTCCCAGTGCGTCACGAAACGGTAAGCCCACCCTTCGTTGTAGGCTCTCACGACCAGGTCGTAGTCCGTGCCGTAAGACAGCACGATTTCATTGTACGCCTCTTTCAGGGTCTTGTTTTTCCCCACCACGACGTCTATCTTGCGGTTCACACGGTCTTTCTTCACAGAGGTCACGGGGTCGCCTCCCACGTGACGCCCGTCGGACAGGTTCATCCCTATCACCGAAGGTTCCACCAACTTCACCTTATCGTACCACACTTCAAATTCCGTACGCCCTTCCACACGGAGCTTCACCTCCAGTTTCTTGTCGGGCGAAGACAATTTGTACTCTTCCGCTTTCAGGGCAAACGTCCAGCAGAAGAATACCGCCAAAGATAACATGATTTTTTGAGCCATATCGCTATATAGATTTAAGAATGATTATTCGTCTGCAAAGTAAGTCCGTTTCACTAAAAGCCGAAATGGAGAGAATCACTTATCACATGGACAATTTTGCGATTCTCTCCATTCCTATATGACTTGCCGTACGGCCGCTCATTCCACACCCCACTGCTTGTTCGGCGTGCGCCCCAACACGAAGTGCAACTCACCGCCACGGACGATATCCTCGTGGTCGATATAGCAACGGTTGTAAGGCTTGCCGTTCAGCGTGGCCGACTGGATGTAACAGGCGTCGGGCGCATTCCCCTCCGTAGTGACTACAAACTTACGGCCTTTGGCATAACGGCGGTCGAGCGCGATCTCCACACGGTCGAACACAGGGGCTGTCAATTCATAACGCGTCTCGCCCGGACAAAGCGGATGGAACCCCGCAGAAGCCAGGATATACCAGGCCGACATCTGCCCCACATCCTCATTGCCGCACAGCCCGGCCAGACTGTTCTTGTAAGCGTCGGCACAAATCACACGCGTCCAGTACTGCGTGCGCCCCCAAGCGGTTGAAGAGGAAAGGCACGTGGTGCACGGGTTCATTGGCATGATTATAATAGGGATTCCAATAGAATTCGCGCGGCGTGTTTTCAAAAAAGGATTCCAGATCGGCCAGCACTTTGTCGCGACCGCCCATGATTTCCACCATGCCGGGCACGTCGTGCGGCACGAACCAACCCTGTTGGTAGGGATTGCACTCCATGCAACCGTACCACTCCTGCAAGCGTCCTTTTTCCGGCCAGTCCGCCCACGAGCCGTCGGCGTTGCGCACGCGGAACCATCCCTTTTCCTTATCGAATATTTTACGGTATGCCTGTCCGCGCCGGTGATAGATGCCGGCATCCTCCGTCTTGCCCAAAGCCTCGGCCCATTCGCCCACACACCAATCGAAGTATCCGTATTCCAACGTTTCCGATATGCCGCTGCCGCCGGGCGAATATCCCAGTTCCGGATGGTGCCCGATGCGGTCGGCTGTCTGACGGGCAAAGCGGTAAGCTTTCTCCACGTCGTATCCGCGTATGCCTTTCATATAGGCATCGACGATGACGGCTATGGCCGGATTACCCAACATGCAGCCGCTGTAAGCGTTCAGGAACTCCCAACGTTCGTACACGCCCGTACCGTTTTCCTCGGCCAGAGTGACAAACGAGTTGATCATGTCGTTCACCACTTCCGGATTGATAAGGTTTTGCAGGGGGAACTGGCTGCGGAACACATCCCAACCGCTGAACACCGTACGCTTCTTGAATGCATCGGTCTTGTGCACCTTCCGGTCTCCTCCCACGTATTCACCCGTCACGTCGCGATAGTCGCGCGGGTCTATCATCGTGTGGTACAGCGAAGTATAAAAAATCGTGCGCTCATCTTCCGTCCCTCCGGAGATTTTGATTTTCGACAAGGCCTCGTCCCACAGCGCAGCCGCCTTTTCGCAATACCGCTCGAAGTCCTTTCCCCTCAATTCGGCTTTGAAGTTCGCCTCCGCTCCTTCCAGACTGACAAAGGAGATGGCCGTGCGCATCAGCACCTGTTCGCCTTCGCGCGTGGGGAACTCCGTATAAAATCCCAAATGGTCTCCCTCCATGCGGTCGGGACGTTCCGTCACCTTCGCCCGGCGTACAGCCTCGGCAAATTCCGGCGAAGTCACGTTTTCCAGCTTGCGCCCCATGCCCTCGGGAAACTCGGCCGACCATACGCCGTAACATTCCAACGGCTTACTGAAACGGGTGTAAAAGTAAACCGTATAATCGGCCTTCCCTCCCCCGTTGCCCCAACCGCCTCCGTCGGGCGTGCAACGCATCCATCCGCGGATGGCATAGTCGTCCACACGCTCCACGTACTGCCGGACAGACGTACCGCCCACGCGGCGAGCCAAGTCGATTTGAATGCGCGAACATTCGTTTTCCGGATAAGTGAAACGCATGACCCCGCCGTGAGGAGTGGCCGTCAGTTCCGCCCGGATGTCATAATCGGTCAGGCGGACAGCGTAATATCCGGCACGTGCCGTCTCGCTCTCCTTATCGTAACGCGAACGGTAGCCCTCCTCCGGACGTTCTGCCTCGCCGCGATACGTATGCAAAGGCCCCGTGGTGGGCATCACTAAATAATTCCCCAAATCGCCATACCATCCGATGCCGCTCATCTGGGTCAAGGCAAAGCCCTCGATGGTCGTATGTTCATAACTGTACCCCGAACCGTTGTCGCCTCCGGTAATCGTGTTGGGGCTGACCTGCACCATACCGAAAGGAGCTGTCGCCCCGGGAAACGTTTTTCCAAGTCCATGACTCGCGCCCGCCAGTTCCGTATTCGTTGAAGCTCCTACAAACGGATTTACATAAGAGGACAGAGGACGCCCGTCTGCTTCCTTCTCCACCGTATGGCAGGACAGCAAAGAAAGGGGCAAGAATAACCCCAACAAAGAATGTCTAATATTCATTATTACCAGATTTAAAAAAGGCGGCATCAAAAGTCGTCATCCGTCATCCCCGGATCAAGTCCGCCATGACAGAACACTTTTGATGCCGCCTCGTTCTACAAAGCTTATAAAGCCAATTCCTTCAATATCCCATCCGTCGCACCCGCATTGCCTTTCACAAACTGGCCGGCACTCTCGCCGGCAGCCTTCAAGACCTCTGCATAGGTCAACAGCTCATCCATCTTGGCCACGAACTCATCTTTTGATGCGACCGAGAATCCTCCGCCCACTTTGATCAAGTCACGAGCCTCCTTGAACTTCTGAAACCGGGGACCGAACAACACCGGAATACCGTAAACCGCCGCCTCCAACGTATTATGGATGCCGGCTCCGAAACCGCCGCCGATATAGGCGATCGTCCCATACCGATAGATGGAAGACAGCAGCCCGAAACTATCCACGATCAAACAATCTTTCCCTTCGAGCAGGCTCTTGTCCTGCATCACATCGGACAAGCGGACAGACGGGCGTTTCAACAACGACTCGATATACATCAGATGTTCCCGGTGAATCTCGTGCGGAGCGATGATCAGCTTCATCTCCGGATGCTCGTTGAAATAAGGGATCAGTATCTCCTCATCCTGCGGCCAGGAACTCCCGGCGATCAGCGTCTGACATCTTTCCCCTACAAACCGTTCGAATTCTGGCAACTCACGCGCCTGATTACGCACGTCCAACACACGGTCGAAACGGGTATCGCCGTAGACCGTCACGTTACGGATACCATATTGCCCAAGCAGTTCCTTCGAACGTTCGTCCTGCACAAACAAATGCGTAAAGCAGTACAGCATCTTTCGGTAAGGAACTCCGAACCATTGAAAGAACAACTGGTCGGGACGGAAGATCGCTGAAATGATATAAACCGGGATTCCCCGCTTCTTCAACTCACGCAAATAGTTTCCCCAAAACTCATACTTGATGAAAACAGCCACAGCAGGATTCGCCAGATTCAGGAACTTCTTTACCCGGTAAGGCGTATCGAAAGGCAGATAGCAAACGATATCCGCCCCGTTATAGTTTTTCCGCACTTCATAGCCTGAGGGAGAAAAGAATGTAAGCAATATCTTATATTCCGGATATTGCGCCTTGACCTTTTCGATCATAGGACGCCCTTGCTCAAACTCTCCCAACGAAGAAGCATGAAACCAGATGTACTTCGCATTCCGGTCTATCTTCTCACGCAAAATGCTATTCGTCTTCCACTGGCCGAAACGCATCAGGCGTGCCTTCCGGTGGAAAGGAGAAATCATAGCGACAATAAAGGCATAGAAATGTATGAGTAAGCTGTACATGATAAAAAGAATTATCAATTGTCAATTGACAATTTATCTATCGCTCTCTGGATGCGGCGGATAGACTCTTCCTTACCCAAGGCTTCCGTTATGTCGAAGATATGCGGACCTTTGCCTTCACCGACAAGGGCCAAACGAGTCGCATTCATTATATTTCCCAAATGGTAGCCTTTGCTTTCGATCCAAGCTTTTACCTCTTCTTCCGTACCTTCGATATCGAACGGTTCACGTGCGCGAAGCACTTCGATCAGTTCGGCAAGCTGGGCGGCACTGTCTTCCTTCCAGCGTTTTTTGCGTGTCTTTTCATCATATTCCGTCGGAGCGATGAAGAAGAACGAGCAAAGATCCCACAAGTCCTTGATAAAGGTGGCACGGTCTTTCATCATGGCTACGACCTTCTCCACATAGGCTGGGTCTGCTTTCACGCCGTGGCTTTCGAGGATCGGCATAAAGAGGGCAGCGGCTTCCTTATTGTCCATAGCCTGGATATAATGATGGTTGAACCATTTTCCCTTTTCATAATCAAATTTGGCTCCGCTCTTGCTGCAACGGCTCAGATCGAAGCTATGGATCAGTTCGTCCATGCTCATTACTTCCTGATCATTACCAGGATTCCATCCCAACAAGGCCAGGAAGTTGACAACCGCTTCGGGCAGGTAACCGCTCTCGCGATAACCAGAAGAAACCTCACCGCTCTTCGGGTCATGCCATTCCAACGGGAACACCGGGAAGCCCAGGCGGTCACCGTCACGCTTGCTCAACTTGCCGTTGCCTTCCGGTTTCAAAAGCAAAGCCAGGTGTGCGAACCGGGGCATCGTGTCTTCCCATCCGAAATAACGGTACAACAGTACGTGAAGCGGGGCACTCGGCAACCATTCTTCACCACGGATCACGTGCGTCACTTCCATCAAATGATCGTCCACGATATTGGCCAGATGGTAAGTGGGCAACTGGTCGGCTGATTTATATAAGACTTTATCGTCCAGGATAGAAGAGTTGATAATTACTTCTCCACGGATCAGGTCGTTCACATGGATGTTCTCATCCGGTTCGATCTTGACACGGACCACATACTGATTGCCAGCATCGATCAATGATTTCACCTCTTCCTCGGAAAGAGTCAGCGAGTTGCGCATCTGCATACGAGTGGATGCATCATATTGGAAATTGGGAATTTCCTTCCGTTTGGCATCCAGCTCTTCGGGGGTATCGAATGCGATATAAGCACAACCGGCGTCCAACAACTGATCGACATACTTCTTGTAAATATCCCTGCGTTCACTCTGACGGTAAGGCCCGTATTCGCCTCCGAAGCCGACACCTTCGTCAAACTTGATCCCCAACCAGGTAAGCGCTTCTATAATATAGGCTTCCGCTCCGGGAACAAAACGCTGCGAGTCGGTATCTTCAATACGGAGAATCAGATCTCCACCATTCTGTTTGGCAAATAGATAATTGTATAAAGCTGTACGAACACCTCCGATATGCAAGGCCCCAGTGGGACTCGGTGCAAATCGGACTCTAACTTTCCTTTGAGTCATAATCTTTCTATGTGATTTATGATTTGTGATTTATGAATTGTGATTTATAACAACGCATAAATCACAATTCATAAATCATAATTCCGTTTACTGCGGCAAAAGTAGCCCTTTTTTTTCTCTTAGTAAACTTTTTTATGTACATTTCGCCTTTCAATACATAAAACAGAACATTATGAAAGCAAATAACTATAGCATACATCCGAGTGTCTATTTTATTGTGGCGGCCTTGTTGATCGCTTACTTCTTTCCGAGGGAAGGAAAATTCCGTTACCAATTCTATGAAGGAAAACCTTGGCGGTACGGGTTGCTTACCGCTCCGAGCGACTTCCCGATCTACAAGACTGATGCGGAAGTACAGGCCGAACGCGACAGCGCTCTCAAAAAGTTCGAGCCTTATTACCGACTGGATACCACAATCGAATCTGAAGAGATAGACAAACTACGCGCCGACTATCAGGGCACGCTGAAGAACTGGGCGACTCCGGCCTATATGCAGTATATCGAAAACAGCTTGCAAAAGCTATACCGGGATGGTATCATTTCTACCCAGGACATGGATGAACTCAAGAAGGAGGAATATCCCCGCATCAACCTGCTCGCGGGCAGCGTAGCGCACCCCCATTACAGTAGCGATTTTTTTACAGTCAAGACGGCGTATGAGTTTATCATCAACAATTGCCCCTCTTATCTGGACAAGTCGGTATTGCAATCTTGCGATATCAACAATTATTTGGTGGAAAATATCACATACGACAAGACGATGTCGGAAAAAGTCAGGGAAGATATCCTGAACAGCATCCCACTGGCCAACGGCATGATACAGGCAGGAGAACGTATCGTCGACCGGGGCGAAATCATCGACAACCATACTTACAATGTGCTCCGTTCCCTTAAGATCGTACACGAGACCAAGTCCGGAGGAGCCCAACGGCAAGGTATCATCATGGGAGGCCAGTTCGTGCTGGTATTCGGTATTCTCTTCTGCTTCTGGCTGTACCTGTGGTCTTTCCGGTTGAAAATCCTGCATAACAGGAGGAATGCGCTTTTCCTCGTACTATGCGTATTCGTGAGCTGCATCCTGACAGAACTTTGCGTGACGTACGGGTTGTTCAATGTCTATATCCTTCCGTTCGCTATCGTGCCGATTGTCGTGCGCACGTTCTTCGACTCGCGCACGGCGCTGTTCACACACCTGATCATCGTGCTGATCTGCTCACTAATGGTGCCTTTCCCGCACGAATTCCTGTTGCTACAGGTGATTGCCGGCATGGTCGTGACATTCAGCTTGAGGGATTTATACGAACGTTCCCAACTGATCCGCTGCGCTTTCTTCATCTTCATGTCCTATGCGCTCTGCTACATCAGCCTGTCCATCTACCAGGAAGCGGACTTCAAGAAGATCAACTGGATGATGATGCTCTATTTCGGCATCAATTTTATCCTGCTGATGTTTACTTACATATTAGTCTATATGCTGGAAAAGACATTCGGCTATGTGTCCAGCATTACGTTGGTCGAACTCTCCAACATCAATACGCCGATCCTAAAAAAGCTGTCCGAAATATCTCCGGGAACCTTCCAACATTCTTTGCAGATGTCGATCTTAGCGTCGGAAGCGGCTGCCGCTATCGGAGCAAACGCGCAGCTCGTACGTACAGGAGCCATGTATCATGATATCGGTAAGATGGCGAATCCGGCATTCTTTACCGAAAACCAAAGCAGTATCAATCCGCACAGCCAGCTATCGTTCGACCAAAGCGCGAAAATCATTATCAATCATGTGAACGACGGTGTCAAGATCGCAGAAAAAGCAATGTTGCCAAAAGCCATCATCGATTTTATCCGTACCCATCACGGACGCGGAAAAGCCAAATACTTCTATAACTCTTTCAAAAACCAGTATCCCGACCGCGAAATAGACGAAGAGGCTTTCACCTATCCGGGGCCGAACCCGTTCTCGAAAGAGACTGCCGTCCTGATGATGGCTGATTCCGTAGAAGCGGCCTCCCGTAGCCTGAAAGAACACACGGAAGAAAACATTCGTGCCTTAGTCGACAAGATCATAGACGGACAGATTGCCGACGGACTGATGCGTAATGCCCCGCTGACGTTCAAGGATGTGGAAACGGTTAAGAATGTCTTTGTGGAAAAACTGAAGATCATGTACCATACACGAATCAGTTATCCGGATTTGAAGAAATAAACTGTACAAGCTCATCCAGTAGCCCAGCGCAAGCATCCTCCAGCAGATCAAGGACCAGCTCGAAACCTTCCGCTCCACTATAGTACGGATCGGGGACATGGTCATACAGCTTGTTCTGGGAATATTCCGTCATCTGATGTATCTTTTCCACGGATTCCAAATCCGGGGCTTTCCGTTTCAGATCGTCTATGTTACGGTTGTCCATTCCGATAATCAGGTCGAAGTCGAAAAAGTCTTCCGTACATACCGGACGGGAGACCGAATCTAACTTATATCCCCTACGGGCCGCATGCGAGCGCATACGCGGATCGGCTTTTTCTCCTGCGTGATACCCAATAATACCGGCAGAATCGATCTTGATCCGGCCATCCAGTCCCGCATCCTGAACCAACTTCTTCATCACGGCCTCAGCCGACGGTGACCGGCAAATATTTCCCAGACACACAAACAATATCTTATATTCTCCTTTCTTCTCTTCCATCATTCTTAATTTACAATTTACACCGGGGGATTAATCCCCCGGCTATTGACTCGGGATTAATTTCTCCTGACAACCGACTCTCAAGCCGGATCTACATCATAGTGCACGATCAACTGCTTAAACGGCAAGTAGCGTTGCATTTCAGTGTGTACCGATTCCAGTATCTCACGTACCGGAGCAATCGCAGCGGCAATCTCTATCTTTAAAACGATTTTCCGGATATGGAGAGTTTGCACACGGGTTATCGGCGGAGTGACCGGACCCAGCACGCGTTCGCCCAAACGACGACGCAGGTTCTCGGCATACAAAACAGATAGTTCCTGCAGGATCGAATCATTCCGACTACGCAAGACTATCACTATCAAACGATAGTAAGGCGGATAACGGAACATGCTCCGCTCACCCAATTGAAGACGTACCATTTCCTTATAGGCGAAACGTTCTACCATCCGGATTAGCGGATGGTCAGGCTGAGAAGTTTGCAGGACAACCGTTCCCCGCTTATCCCGCCTTCCGGCACGGCCGCTCACCTGTACCATCAACTGGAAGGCGCGCTCATGGGCACGAAAATCCGGGAAGTTCATCAGGCTATCGGCATTCAGGATACCGACCACACTGACGTTCCCGAAATCCAGACCTTTCGAGAGCATCTGAGTTCCGATCAATATCTGTGTCTTACCTTTCTCAAAGTCCGCGATGATCCGCTCATAGGCCGTACGGGTACGGGCGGTATCGAAATCCAGACGCTCGACCTTGGCGGAAGGGAAGAGAGTAGCAATCTCTTCCTCCACCATCTCAGTCCCGAACCCCATCGTACGAAGTTCCGGGCTCTGGCATTCCGGGCATTGATGAGGCGACTGGATTTTATATCCGCAATAGTGGCATACCAACTCATTACGAAACTTATGGTATGTCAGGCTGACATCGCAATTGACACAATGGGGAACCCAACCGCACTCCTTGCACTCGATCACCGGAGCGAATCCCCGGCGGTTCTGGAACAGGATCACTTGCTCTCCCTTCCCTAACGCCTCGCTCAACTTTTCTACCAAGACCGGCGAAAAAAGCGTGTCTTTCATGATCTTCTTACGTCTCAACTCCTTGATATCGGCTG
>OGON01001663.1_pt1 | contig 14836 bp, 11 predicted proteins | sample 1552671 | NCBI WGS metagenome assembly OGON01 (sample SAMEA2580136, study PRJEB22360) | human gut metagenome | biome: human gut; feature: human-associated habitat; material: faeces | place: Denmark | collected 2008/2010 | reverse complement strand
CATGATCGCGGCTAATATTGAATCATAAAGGAAAAGGCTCGCTTAAGGCGGGTCTTTTTTGGTACTCTGATTTGAGATGCTTGGCGAAGTTGGCTAACTAGGTTTTAGCTTCAAATAGCGTCTAGTTTGGAGCGAGCAGGATAGTGTGATTTTGCGGGAGGTTCGATGGGAAGAAACGACAATGCCAGCTTTTAATGTCTTTTTTCATGCGGTGGATTGTAGTTTTGAGGACTTTCAATGCTGTCGAGCTGTTCTGATAGTCCTGATCGCGCAGATTGCTTTGGGTTAATTGAAACGTTGATCAAGCTGCAGCATACCGACCGCAGAAGGGAGCCAGCTGCGGTTATTATGCAAAGAAATCTTGCATAAAACATATGACGAGAAAATCATTACCTATTTTTTCAAAAAGCTGCTGTAAGTAGGTAAAGTTAAGCTAAATATACAATTACCTACTATTGGCTCAAAATCAGCGAATAGTAGGTAGTTGCAGATCCGCAGCCAGTTAAAAACTGATTTTCTTTACAAAGTCAGCAGGCAGATAGTCGTAAAACCGCTGTCAGACTTATGATTTTTGAGTAAACGGATATTGCCATAACTCAGTAACAAAAGCAGTCGATATCGCTGAGCGGCCAATGTCTAAGGTTAGAAAAATCATTAAAAACGCAGCGCGATGATGAGCAAAATGGGGATGTCCGATACCCTTGAAAATTGATTTGGATCCTGTCTACAGGCAAACAAAACAGGAATATCCGGTGCCATAAAATCGTGACTAGCAAAAAAGACCATCTTCAAATAGCTGAAGATGGCCTTTTTCATTGTGGCTTAGGATGGAAAACAGGGGAAAGTGGATTATTTTTTGACCAGTTCAGGGTCGTTTTTGCCGGGATTCAATTCGACGATCTTACCGGTCTGCGCATAAACGATCCATTCAGCAACGTTGACGATATGGTCGCCGACGCGTTCCAATTGACGACTGATGATCAGGTAGACGTCAGAGGCTTTTAGCTGCTGCTTGTCTTTGACCTGCTGACTCAAAACCAGTTGCCGCAGCTGCAGGTAGAGCCGGTCAACCTTGATGTCTTCGCTGGCAATGGCATAGGCAGCGTCACTGTCATCATTGACATAGGCCTCATCAACCTTGTCCAGCATCTGACGCACTTGGTAGGTCAGTTGTTGAATCAGCTTTTCAGCGGCAGTAAAGGTTGGCTTGTCAGACATGCGCAGCGTTTGACGAGCAATGCGGATCGCGGCATCGCCAATTCGCTCCATGTCAGAACTAGCCTTTAGAATTGACATGGTTTCACGAAAATCAGAGGCCATGGGATTTTTGCGAATCAAGACGTCAAAAACGTTCTTTTCCAGTTCGACCTCAGTTTGATTGACTTGCTGATCCTTGGAAATTACCTGTTTGGCCAGGATCATATCGTGTTCCAAAAAAGATTTGGTTGCTTGATGAATCTGCGAGCTGACCAGTGTTCCCATAGCAACGAACTGCTTTTTTACCTTTAAGATTTCTGCTAGATTTTGATCTCCCATTATAAACTCCTTTTAGCCGAAGCGCCCATTCAAGTAGTCATCAGTCAGCTGGTTGTCTGGCTTTTCAAACATCTGCTTGGTTGAGTTGAACTCAATCAAAGAACCATTGAGCATAAATACCGTGTAGTCAGAGATCCGGGCAGCCTGCTGCATGTTATGCGTAACGATGACGATCGTGTATTCATCTTTTAGCTTCATCAGCGTCTCTTCAATCAAACCGCTGGAAATCGGGTCCAAGGCACTGGTTGGCTCGTCCAGTAAGATTACCTGCGGCTTGACGGCCAGCGTGCGGGCGATGCAGAGTCGCTGCTGCTGACCACCGGAAAGGCCCAGACCGCTTTTTTTCAGATCGTCTTTGACTTCATCCCATAAGGCAGCCTGTTTGAGACTTTCTTCAACGATCTGATCCAGCTGTGTTTTGTCTTTGATGCCGCCGATCCGTGGTCCATAGGCAACGTTGTCGTAGATTGAAAGCGGGAAGGGAACGGGTTGTTGGAAAACCATGCCAATCTGCCGCCGCAGCTCAACCATGTCTTCTTTTGGATCATAAATGTCTTGATCGTTAAACAGGATCTGACCTTCAACCGTGGCATTGTCGTCAAGGTGCATGCGATTGAAGCATTTTAACAGGGTTGACTTGCCACAGCCGGATGGGCCGATCAAAGCCGTGATCTTGTCTTGTTCAATCTCCATGTTGATACCGTGCAGTGCTTCTTTAGTGCCATATTTGAGCACCACGTTTTTACATTTAAGAATTTTTTCCATGATGCCCTCCTAGCCGAAGTTACCGGATACATAATCATTAGTTGCCTTGATCTTAGGGTTGCTGAAGATGTCTTTGGTAGAGTTGAATTCCAAGACATGTCCTAAGTAGAAGAAGGCACAGTAGTCTGAACAGCGAGCGGCCTGTTGCATGTTGTGCGTCACAATGATAATCGTGTGGTCTTTTTTCAAGGCCTGCATAGTTTCTTCCAGCTTAGAAGTTGAGATGGGGTCCAAGGCACTGGCAGGCTCATCCATTAAGATGATTTTAGGATTCATCGCCAGTGAACGGGCAATGCAGAGACGTTGCTGCTGACCACCAGAAAGGGAAAGCGCGCTGCGATCAAGCGAATCTTTGACCTCATCCCAGAGAGCCACGCTTTTTAACGATTCTTCCACCATCTGATCAAGCTTTTGCTGGTCTTTGATGCCATAAAGCTTGGGCGCAAAGGTGATGTTTTCACGGATCGATTTGGCAAATGGATTTGGATGCTGGAAGACCATGCCGATTTCACGCCGCGTCTCGTAGACGTTGACTTGAGGCGAGTTCAGATTGATTCCGCGATACAGAATCTCGCCATCGATGCGGCCCAGTTCGTCATTCATCCGGTTAAGACAGCGCAGATAAGTAGACTTCCCAGAACCGGATGGACCGATCAAAGCCGTAATCTTGTTTTCAGCAAAGTCCATGCTGACCTGATGAAGCGAGGGCGTTTCCTGCTTGCCATAGTATACGCTGACGTTTTTAGTCTGCATTGCCAATGGTTCTTTGACGGGCAGCGTGTAGGTATCTTCAAAAGAATATTCAGCCATCTGTTTTCACCTCTAATTTATTTACGAGCCGACATCTTTTTGTAAATATGGTTGCCTAAGTAGCGAGCGCCCAGGTTGAACAATAAGATGACGATGATCAGTACGGCCGAAGCCCCACTGGAGATTGCGTGGGCATTGGAAACCAGCCCTTCAGTATTCAGCTTCCAAATGTGGACGGCCAGCGTTTCAGCAGGACGAGTCGGGTTTAAGAAGCTGGTTGCGGAAAATGGATTCCAGTTGCTGTAGTCGACGGTTGGTGCGCTTTGACCAGAAGTGTAGATCAAAGCAGCGGCTTCACCAAAGACTCGGCCAGCCCCCAGAATCACCCCGGTTAAAATGCCAGGCAAGGCTTCTGGCAGCATGATCTTAGTCATGGTCTTCCAGCGGGAAAGCCCCAATGAAAGGCCGGCCTGACGCTGCAGCGGTGAGACGTCGTTTAAGGCGTTTTCGCAGTTCCGCGTTAACAGCGGCAGGTTGAAAAACGTTAAGGCAATGGCACCTGAGATAACCGAAAAGCCCAGATGCAGCTTGATTACGAAAAACAGGTAACCGAACAGACCAACTACCACGCTGGGCAGTGAGCTCAAAATTTCAATCGCGGTCTTAAAGACTTCCGTAACGCCATTTTTAGGCGCGTATTCGGCTAAGAAGATCCCAGCGCCAATTGAAAGCGGCGTGGAGATCAAAAGCGTCAGAACCAATAGATACAGCGAGTTGAACAGCTGGTCGCGAATCCCGCCGCCTTCACCAACGCTTTGGGCAGCTGAGCTCAAAAACTGCCAGTTGATGTGCGGCAGACCGCTTAAGATGATATAGCCCAGCAGACCAAACAGAATCAAGACCACCAGACCGACTAAGACATAAATGATGCCCATTGCCAGCTGATTGGCTTTTTTGGCATTAAGCATTGCGTGAGACTCCTTTCTTGTTGACCAGTTTTACCAGCAGGTTGAAGGCCAAGGACATCAGCATCAAGACCAGCGCCAAAGACCAGAGTGCGTCGTTTGGCAAGGTCCCCATAACGGTGTTGCCGATGCCGACCGTTAAAGTACTGGTCAGGGTTGAGGCTGGTGAAATCAGGTTTTCTGGCATCAAAGGCGCGTTACCGATAACCATTTGAACGGCCAGGGCCTCACCAAATGCTCGTGCCATCCCGAAGATAACGGCGGTCAAGATCCCGGGAATGGCCGAGCGCAGAATTACCTTGTAGATCGTCTGCCAAAGAGTGGCCCCTAATGCGATTGAAGCTTCACGATAGTTTTTAGGCACGTTTTTAAGACTGTCGATTGACATGGAAGTGATCGTTGGCAGCACCATGACGAACAGCACCGTAACGGCTGCCAAGATCCCACTCCCGGTACCGCCGAAAAGATGGCGGATAAAGGGAACGACGACGACTAAGCCGACGAACCCGTAAACGACGGATGGAATCCCCACCAAAAGCTCAATGACCGACTGCATGAATGAGGCTGCCTTTTTAGGGGCCAGCTCAGTCATGAAGATGGCAACGGCCAAAGCGAGCGGCGTTGCGACCAGCGTGGCCAGAATCGTAACGACAAATGAGGTAAAGATCATTGGCCAGGCGCCGACTTCTGGCTTGCCGTGAGCGTCAGTAACGGTTGGATCCCAGGTCATACCGGTTAGGAAGTCCTTGAGGCTGACGCCATCTTTAATAAACATGTTCAAGCCTCGTGCGGCGATGAAGTAAATAATTGAAATGACCAGCAGTCCAATTACCGTAATGCAGAAATAGCTGACCAATTTGCCCCAATGGTCCTGCCTGGTTTGAAAACTGCTTTGCATCAGTTGATCTTGTTCATTCATCTTGCTTCCTCCGGTTTCTCTCCTTTATTGATTGACGCGGTGGTTATTTCTTGGTAACTTGACCGTCAGCGTTCTTGGTAACCTTCATGTCGTGAATGCTGATGTAGCCAAGGTTCTTAACGTCCTTGCTTTGAACTTCCTTGGAGTTCATGTAGTTCAAGAATTTCTTGGTCTGACCCTTGGCAGCGCCCTTAGTGTACATGTGTTCATAGGACCAGATCTTCCAAGAGTTGTTTTCAACGTTCTTGTCAGTTGGCGCAACGTTGTCAACCTTCAAAGCCTTGATCTTGTCAGACTTGGTGTATGAGAAGGCCAGGTAGCTGATGGCACCAGGCGTGTTGGCAACCAGCTTTTGAACCGTGCCGTTGGAGTCTTGTTCCTGAGTCTTCATGGCCGTCTTGCCCTTCAAAACGGCTGATTCAAATGTTGCCCGCGTACCAGAGCCTTTAGCACGGTTGATAACGGTGATCTTTTCGTTTGGACCGCCGACTTGTTTCCAATTGGTGATCTTACCAGTGAAGATCTTTTGCAGCTGGCTCATTGACAGATTGTTGACCTTCAGGCTCTTGTTAACGACTGGGGCCATCCCGACAACGGCGACCTTGTGATCCTGCAGCTTCTTGGCATCGATGCCGCTTTGCTGTTCAGCGAAGATGTCAGAATTACCAATTGAAACGGCACCAGATTGAACCTGGCTCAAACCAGTACCGGAGCCACCACCCTGGACATCGATGTTGACGCCAGAGTTTTTGCTCATGTAGCTGTGAGCCGCCGTTTCGGCAAGCGGCTGCAGAGCCGTTGAGCCGACAATGCTGATCTTATTGCTGTCAGATGCAGCGTGAACCGTGCCGACCGTACCGCCAAACAGGCTAAAACCTAAAGTAGCGACGGCAGCTAAAGAGATAAGTGACTTCTTGTTCATGTTATTTGCTTCCTTTCTCAATATCCCATGAATAAAGCATGTACCTGAGTACGGTTTATAATTTAAGGCAGAAACGTAAAGAAAAAAGACGGTTTTCCGTAAAAAACACGTAAGGTTCAAATTTACAAAAGCGATACAAAGCAAACAACTAATTAAATAAAGACGGCTGATCAGCTTTATTTCACACTATTAAGCGAACAATAACCGGTGTTAAAACTATAATAGTTCGAATTATCGCTAAGCGTTGGCAGGTAGATAGTTTTAATTAACGCTAAAAAGCTTAAAATAACCTAAAAATTACAAAGGAAACTGCTTAATAAAATTAACCAGGGCAAGCAGGCGCGACATATCAATGATTGAATGGCGATTGCTTGGATGTTGGTCGTGGCAGTTTACAGAATTTAAAACAAAACATCGCCGACCCGAAACAATCCGAGTCGACGATGCTGATAAACTATTTGACGATTATTGAACGTTTAAGATTAAAAGGTCATTGGTAATTGAACGAGCGGGATGGGACAGATGCCGCCAGCAGCGTTGCCACCATTTTGGCTGCCAAGGTGCAACGACCAGCTCATAACCGCTTTTTTGAATCAATTGGCTGATAACCAGATATTGATTGCCAACTGCTAATTGATGCTCAATCTGATGGGCACCAACACTTTGAAGCAGTCGTTCGATCCGCGTCAGTTGGTGTGCGGCCAGGCTTAACGTTAAGTCTGGATCAAGATTTGGCAATCCAGCGGCTAGCCAGCGGCAGTCGCGTGGCTCAAAAATATACAAAAGCATAAAGCAGGCATTGGGATGAGCCTGGATCAGATGTTTGAGCTGATTGGCAAATGATGGATCGATTTCGCGGCTAAAAGAACGTGTGGTAACAGGAATTAGAATTCGATCGTACATAAAATGACCCCCTAAAATGGGGAAGCAGTCATGAATGAACTACTGATGCGGCAAGATCATTGGAGCACTTTCATTTTAGCATCAAAAAAAGACTTTGACCCGCCTTCACGAGTAAAGTCTTTGTAAATTTTAACTAGTCTTCATTGTCGCTTTTTTGTTCATCCTTGCGGTCACGCTTGAGACGACGCTTGCGATCCGATGAGCTGTCGTCAGAATCTTCGGTCGCTTTCTTTTTAGGCTTGATCTGAACCACCTTGAACTGGCTGACATAAGCATTCTTCAGATCCAGTGGCGTAAAGCTGAAATCTTCGACTCTAACGGGTTGTCCCACCTTCAAGTCGTATTGACGTTCCAAGAAAAAGCCGGTCAAAGTCGAGACGTCGGTCTGATCAAACTGTGGAATCCGGACGTTGAAGTAACGTTCAAAGTCGTCAAGCGGCATCTTGCCGGATACCAGGTAGGTTGAGTTACCTTTTGAATCCGGCTCCTTTTTTTCAATCATGTCGGAAGAAACGTGATCAATTTCTTCGCCAACCGTACCAAACAATTCTTCGTAAATGTCCTTATCGGTAATAATCCCGGCCGTGCCACCATATTCATCTTGGACGACAACGATTGGCACCTGCTTTTTCATCATGATCTGTAAGACATCCGTCAATTCCTCGCTTTGGTAGACGATTGGAATCTTACGCATGATGGAGCGAATGGCCTGCTTAGGATTGATCTGATTTTGCCGCATGATGTCGTAGCTGAAGATATAGCCTAAGATGTGGTCCTTATCGTTATTGGCAACGACTGGAAAACGCGTGTACTTCTTTTGAAAGTAAAGTTGGGCGGCATCAGCTACCGTAGCAGTAATATCGATCACGCTTAATTGAGTCCGGTCGACCATGACGTCATCAGCAACCTTGTCGTTCATTCGAAAGGCTCGTTCCATAAATACGACGTCTTCTTTATCCATCTCACCAGCCCGTTCGGATTCCTGTGATAAGGTCACGATTTCGTTTTGGGTGTAGATGTCTTCGTCTGGGTTGACCGAGAAGCCAAGCATCTTGGTAATCAGCTTAGCCGTCCAGTCAAACAGCCAGATCAGCGGGTAGAAGATAATGTGGAAGAACGTCATTGGGTGGGCAATTGCCAGCAGAATCTTAACCGGTTGATCAATCGCCATGTTTTTGGGAACCAAGTCGGTAAAGACCGCGTGTAGGAACGTAAACAGCAGAATCCCAATGATTGAGCTGAAGTTATTGGCAATTGCCGGTGGGAAGATGTGTGACTTTTCCAGCAGTTCGGTAATATACGTTTCACCAATCCAACCTAAGATCAGTGACGTCATCGTAACCCCGACTTGCGCCGTAGACAGGTATTCCGTCAGGTGCTCAATCATATTTTCGGCACGTCGTACGCTGGATGTTTGTTTGAGCTCTTTTAACTCGGTTGGACGAACCTTGATCAAGGAATATTCCAACAGGGTAAACAGCGCTGCTAAAAGCAGAATGAATATAATTGTAAAAAGTGTTATGGGACTGGTACTAACTTCCATATTTTGCAATTTTCCTTTCAAAATTAGCTTTGCAATCATTATAGCAAATAAAAAGGTCAGCATTCAGCAAAATCGCTTTTTGTTATGTAAGAAATGGTCCATAATAGAATAAAAGCATTTATTCAAAAGGAAGATGGTGAAAAAATGACGGCTAGATTGATTGATGATGCGCACTGGCAGATCTTGGTCACGGCAGCGCGTCAGCTGAAGCAAAGTGCGCGCTATCAAAATGCCAGCCAAAAAGCGCCATTCGATGCCGCCTATGCACAGCTGCAGGATCTGGAGCAGAACCGCGACGTGACGCTCAAGCAGTTTTTAAAAGTACAGGAAAGTCTGGCGCATGCCGTTACAAGGCTCGATGGTCAAGAGACGACGACTTTTGTTTTGCGGCAGGGGATGGGGCCGCCGCAGCTGGTCATCCAGCTGTTGATGGAGACGGCCCGCTATGTCAATGCCAGTCCACTGGCAAAAGAAGAGCTGAACAAAGCGTTGGCGGCCGCGCGAAAAATCATTCAGACCGATGAATTCGTGCTGCAGTCGCAGGTGGATCAAACCGTTGAAAAGCTGCAGCATTCAGCAACGGCACTCAGTGGGATTGAAAGCGACTTTAGTCAATTAGTATTGGTTTTCAAAAACGCTCAAAACGATCTGACCACGCTGCGCTACCTGAACGCGGATGCTAAACACCGGCAGACCTTTAAAGCCAGTTTTGATCAAGCTAAGCAGCTGTTGAGTCAAGCCGCGGCCAACCAAGAATTGAACGCCACGGTGGCCGATCTGTCGAAGCTGGCGCCTGATTTTCAGTCGGCAGCCCAAGAAACGATTGACCTGACAACCAGTGAACTGTTGAAAGCGCGCAAGGCCCTTAATGGCAAGACCAGTGATTTGACGCAGCTGAAAAAAGCAGTCGCTAAAATGACCGGTGTTGATCAAACCAAGCGCTATCAAGCGGCCTATGACTCCAGACAGGCTGCGTTTGATCTGGCATTTAAGGAGGCTCAGACTGCCTTGGCTGATCCGCAGACGACGCAGATGCTGGCTGATCGCCTGGTCAGTCAGCTTGATGTAACCTATGAAACGTTAAATGGCGAAGAAATCGAGGCGTTCGTGCCGATGTCTGAGGGTTCAACTGCTTCGCCGATCACAGCTGAATCAAGGGATGACGATGCCGGGATGCTTCAAAGTAATGACGATCAAAACGATACCGAATCTGAAGCTAAGACATCTCAAAATAGTTATGATGGTGCGCCGCATACCCAAGGCCAATCAGGAGTGGTTCAGACGGCAACATTAACCAAACCAGATTCACCCAAAAAAGGCAAGCCGGCTACTGCAGCGTTGAGCAGCATGCTGGGCTTTAAACGCAATTCAAAGTAGAGAAAGGAAGATCTTTTTGGAAAATTCGATAACGCCGGCAGAATGGCAAGTAATGCGGGTAGCTTGGACGCTCAAGCATGTTACGAGTACGCAGATGATTGAGATTCTGCAGGGCAAGGTAGCTTGGAAGCCGGCCACGGTCAAAACGCTGCTGCGTAGGCTGGTTCAAAAAGGCGCCTTAAAAACTACGCGGGTTGGGCGGGCGTTTGTCTATGAGCCGTGCGTTGAAGAACAGCCAACGATGAACGAAGCTGCGGATGATCTGTTCGACAATCTGTGCGATATGCACGTTGGCAAGACGCTGGCACATGTGATTGAAAGGGCCACGCTCAGCCAAACAGACGTTAGGCAGCTGCAGGAACTGCTGAAGGAATATCAGAAGCCTGTCTTTTTATCTCTGTCAGATACCTGTCAACTGCAGCTGAACCGTTCCCTGTCCATGTTTCAGGGGGAGGGGGATTGGAATGCGCAAAAGGCAGAGATTTTACTGGATACAGATGAGCATGATGATAAGCGTGCGGATAAGGCATTAACTGTTTTTCGCAGGCTGCAGGAGGATGCCGCTGCATGGGATAAAAAAGCCCGCCGGTACGCTGCCGAGCAATTACTCAGCTGTGCAATTGAGTGGCAGGATGAAGACGAAGATGAGCTGTGTGCTGATGAATTTATACGTCGTATCCGGATAGAGTCTGTCAACGTGTCACAGGATGGGGAGTTTGAATTGTATTATGATGACGGCGGTATATTTGCAGGTCATGTTATTATTGTCAGCGGAAATATGGATAAGGGGTTGTATGACGCCCAGTTTGCGGGTTAGTTATATAGAAAACGGACAGATTGCTCTGTTCGTTTTTCTGACTGGGAAGGCTCTTATAATGGCAAAAGAAAAGAAAAAGCAAATCGTTATCATAAAGGCGATTTGCTTTCTTCTAAAATACCGGTATTTCAGAATGGGTGCATTTATTTACAAATGACTACACAGGTAAGGATAGGGAAGATCTTTTGCAGTTCGCTATCCGGTTAAGGCTGTCATTATTTCTTGCGCATACTGATACCGCTGACGATGCCGTAGGTCACAAGCCATGTGACGGCGATAAGTATCCAGCCGGTTCTCCATGCCTCTTTACCAAACAGCATTCCCAAGCCGACATAGAGAATGGAAGCACAGCCAATGGTGACATAATACAGCCAGGAAAAGCGTTCTCCATGCTTTTTTTTACGATATGTCTCGTTATCAACAAGCAGTTCATATGTGTCCATAGAGCAGCCTGCATAAATAAACAGGAAGACAGCAGTGGAAATCAGCAGCAGATAGACAGCATCCAGCAATCCTTCCTCCATATGCAAAACATCCTCACTGATTATCGCGATGATGCAGCTGAGAAATATCAGCAGCAGTCCGCCGATAATAAGACGCTTGAATTTTTTCTGCAGTCCGTCATGTTCACCCTTCAGCTCCTGCAGATAATCGTGATCAAAATACAGTGGCTCCTGTTTGAGTATCTTGTATTCATCCTTATCGAAGGAAAGGGATACAAACACGGCGATTCCCAGGGCGATGATGAGCATTGAAAAGACACTCATGACATCCTCCAGCTGTGGGAAAATAAGAATCGGCAGCCCGGAAAGAATGCAGAGCAGCGTCCCGACAGCAATCCGCAGTGTAATTCTTTTCTCCTGCTGCAGATAGCCCTGTACACATTCCCGACTCGCATAAAAGCCCTGTTCCTGCGGCTGGTCTCCTCCCTCGTCCTTTAACAGATAATCCATAGTTACGGAAAAGATGTTTCCAATCATCAGCATTTTCTCCGTTTCGGGATAGCCCTGATCATTCTCCCATTTGCTGACAGCCTGTCTGGATACGTGCAGACGAGCGGCAAGCTCCTCCTGTGACATTCCCTTCTCTTTTCTTAGCTTCTGTAGTTTTTCTCCAAATTTCATAGTAGTTCACCTCACACCTATATCCTAGCAAAAGGGCTGCAGCTGTGCTACCAAGCTCCTCTTGCGTTTTGTCAACCTGCGGTTGCAGCAGTTGCCATATCCCTGAAAGTATAGCATGATTCCAAAGATTTGACATCATGACAAATGTATGGGAAAGAAAAAGCCGACAGGAAGACAGCAGCATATTCTGCCATGCTGTGCATATAGTGAATGGAGCACTTTGTGAATTGCATAACTTTTTAACTAATACTAGGAAAATATATGAAAATGCTGTATAATATAAGATATCCAATGTAAACGATTACATAAGAGGAGGAATGCTTAATGGGCAAAAAGTATGTTTACCTGTTTTCAGAAGGAAACGGGCAGATGAGAGAGCTGCTCGGCGGTAAGGGCGCAAACCTGGCAGAAATGATGAACCTCGGTATGCCTGTACCTTTTGGTTTCACTGTTACCACTGAGGCATGTAACCAGTATTATGCGGACGGTGAGGCAATCAATGAAGCAATTCGCAAGGAAATTTTTGATTATTTAATGAAATTGGAAGAACTGTCTAAAAAGCAGTTTGGGGATCCGAAAAATCCGTTGTTAGTATCCGTAAGATCTGGTGCGCGTGCGTCTATGCCAGGCATGATGGATACCATTTTAAATTTGGGACTCAACGATGAGGTTGTGGAGGGCGTTGCCAGACTGACGGATAATCCGCGGTTTGCATATGATTCCTACCGTCGTTTCATCCAGATGTTTGCTGATGTTGTCATGGGACTGAACAAAGCGAAGTTTGAAGACATTATTGATGAAATGAAGGAGAAAAAAGGCGTAGAGCAGGATACTGATCTGGATGCGGACGACATGAAGGAAATGGTGAAGCGCTTTAAGAAATTCTATAAGGATTCCTTGGAGGAAGATTTCCCATCCGATCCGAAAGAGCAGCTGTACCGCTCTATTGAAGCAGTTTTCCGTTCCTGGAACAACCAGCGTGCGATTTTCTATCGTAAAATGAATGATATTCCGGGAGACTGGGGAACAGCTGTCAACGTACAGATGATGGTTTTCGGCAACATGGGAAATGACTGCGGTACCGGCGTTGCCTTTACGCGTAATCCAAGTACCGGTGAAAACAAGCTGTATGGTGAATTCCTGATGAATGCACAGGGCGAGGATGTCGTTGCAGGTATCCGTACCCCGCAGACCATCGATCAGCTGAAGGAAATCGCGCCGGCTGCTTATCAGAAATTTACAGAAATCTGTGCAGCACTGGAAAGTCATTATAAGAATATGCAGGATATGGAATTTACCATTGAAAAGGGAAATCTGTTCATGCTGCAGACACGTAACGGTAAACGTACGGCTGCATCTGCACTGAAAATCGCCTGTGATATGGTGGATGAGGGCATGATTACCAAAGAGGAAGCCATGATGATGGTGGAGCCGAAGCAGTTGGATTCCCTGCTGCATCCGCGTTTTGACGATGCGGATTTGAAGAGCGCAAAGCCGATTGCCAGTGCATTGCCGGCATCTCCTGGTGCTGCCTGCGGACAAATCGTATTCTCTGCAGAGGAAGCTATTGAAGAAACTGCACTCGGACACAAGGTGATTCTTGTCCGTCTGGAAACCTCACCGGAGGATATTGAAGGGATGCATGTATCGGAAGGTATCCTGACCGTGCGCGGCGGTATGACTTCCCATGCGGCAGTAGTTGCCCGCGGTATGGGGGCATGCTGTGTTTCCGGCTGCGGTGATATTAAAATCAATGAAGAGGAAAAATATTTCATAGTGAATGAAGAACGCTATAATAAGGGTGATTATATTTCTCTGGATGGCTCAACAGGTAATATTTACGGACGTAAAATCAAAACGGTTCCGGCAGAGATTTCCGGTGATTTTGAACGCTTTATGAAATGGGCGGATGAGATTCGTACGCTGAAGGTCAGAACGAATGCTGACACACCGAAGGATGCAGCACAGGCAGTAGCCTTCGGGGCTGAGGGAATCGGTCTGGTGCGTACCGAGCATATGTTCTTTGAGGGTGACCGCATCAAGGCTGTGCGCGAAATGATCGTATCCAAAACCGAAGGACAGAGAAGAAAAGCACTTTCCAAGCTGCTGCCGATGCAGCGTGGTGACTTTGAGGGCATTTATGAGGCAATGCACGGACTGCCGGTAACCATCCGTTATCTCGATCCGCCTCTGCATGAATTCCTGCCGACAAGCTCTTATGATATTGCACAGCTGGCTAAGGATATGCATATTGATCTGGATGAGCTTAAGAGCGTTATTTCCGGATTGCATGAATTTAACCCGATGATGGGTCATCGCGGGTGCCGTCTTGCGATTTCTTATCCTGAAATCGCAGAAATGCAGACAACCGCAGTTATAGAGGCAGCAATCAACGTCAACCGCAAGCATCCGGAATGGAAGATTGCTGTGACCTTCAATACACGTTCACTGAAGGGGCAGCTAAGGCAATTGATTAATTCGTTTTATATTGAACAGACCAGCATGGAACCTGACTGGGATAATTTGCAGATAATTCATGCTTGGGGATCGAGTAGCAAGACTCCCGGTATCTATTACAATTTTTGTGTAGAAAATGGCCTTGAATGCTTAGACTATTCATCCGCTAGGAATCAGTTTGGACGTAATATGGCTTTCTCCGGAGTCTGCGAAAAGGCTATATCTGAAATAGAAAACGCTGCTCCCATGTATGATGCCATATTAATTGACGAGGCTCAAGACTTTCCCGTAAGCTTTTTACGGCTTTGCTATAAGATTTTATGTAAGCCTAAACGGTTGGTATATGCATATGACGAGTTGCAAAATTTAAATCTGCAATCGCTCCCGTCGCCAGAAGAGCTATTTGGAACTAATAACGAAGGAACTCCAAATGTGCGCTTTAACTACGAACCAGACGGCACATCAAAACAAGATATTATTCTCGAAAAGTGCTATAGAAACTCAAGGCCAGCTCTTGTATCTGCTCATGCGCTTGGATTTGGAATTTATAGAGAGCCAGACGCCTTTTCTGACATTGGTTTAGTGCAGATGTTTGAGCAGAAAAACCTATGGAAGGAAATTGGCTATTCAGTTATTGAGGGCGAATTGGAGGATGGTAAACGGGTGGTCCTTGCCAGAACTGAAAATAGCAGTCCGAAGTTTTTGGAAAGCCATTCTCCTATAGATGATTTGATTCTGTTCAAGTCCTTCAAGACAAA
>OGON01001662.1_pt1 | contig 14838 bp, 15 predicted proteins | sample 1552671 | NCBI WGS metagenome assembly OGON01 (sample SAMEA2580136, study PRJEB22360) | human gut metagenome | biome: human gut; feature: human-associated habitat; material: faeces | place: Denmark | collected 2008/2010 | reverse complement strand
TTGAGCTTCGTGTCCGTGTTGTGAATATTGCCCTGGCAGAGGACAACGGCAGTCATGGGGACAACATCCCCCGCCGCGAGTCCGGTTATTTTTGCAATAGCTTTGCTGACCTCCGCGCCGCCGGGCATGCAGCGTCCGGTGTCGGTGGTCTTGCCCTGAGAGAGAGCTGCCGCATAGCCGGAGCAGCCGGAGAAGCCGCACGCGCCGCAGTTTGCGCCGGGCAGCGCCGCCTGAATCTCCTCGGCCTTTTCGTCGACCGGAACAGCCATGACCTTTGACGCAACGGCGAGACCGAGACCGGCTATAAGTCCGATGACGGAGACGATGACAACCGCAATTATAATAAGATGCATATTATCCCGTCCTTTCTCAACCGAATATGCCGTCGACAACGCCCGAGAATCCGAGGAAGGAGACCGAGGTGAGCGATGCGGCAATGAGCGTTATGGGCAGACCCTGAAGGAATTTCGGCACGTCGCAGCTCTCGAGGCGCTCTCTGACGCCCGCGAACATGACCATGGCGAGCATGAAGCCGAGACCACCGCCGAGCGAACGCATCATCGACTGGCCGAAATTGTAGTTGTTCTCAACGTTTATAAGCACGACGCCGAGCACCGCGCAGTTCGTTGTTATCAGCGGAAGATAGATGCCAAGCGCGTTATAAAGCGCGGGCATATACTTCTTGAGGATTATCTCGACGAGCTGAACAAGAGCCGCTATGACGAGAATGAATACTATAGTCTGGAGATATTCAAGATCATTGGGCACGAGCAGCTTCACGTTGATGGGATATGTAACGGCAGTCGAGAGCAGCATGACGAATATAACGGCGGCACTCATTCCGACTGCGGTGTTGAGCTTCTTCGACACGCCGAGGAACGGGCAGATGCCGAGGAACTTTGCGAGAATGAAGTTCTCTGTAAGGATACCGGTAAGCAGTATTGAAAGCATTATTTTCATTTGCCTGCCGCCTCCTTTCCGTCCTTTTTGTTTTCAACTTCGCCGCGAAGGGAGCAGGAAGCCGCCATCGGGCAAGCCTCGCAGCCCTTGAGTTCCGCCTTTGAAAGACCCTTCTTGTCGGCAAGCTTGTTGGCGCACGCCATGAGTATGCCGAAGACGAAGAAGCCTCCGGGAGGCAGAATGAATATCAGCATCGGGCTGACGGAAGCCGGGATTATCTGAAGTCCGGCGATAGCGCCAGTGCCGAGCAGCTCTCTGACTGCGCCCATGAGGAGCAGCGCCGCGGTGAAGCCGACGCCCATGCCGAGACCGTCAACGGCGGAGGCCGCAACGGAGTTCTTGCAGGCGAACGCCTCGGCTCTGCCGAGGATGATGCAGTTGACGACTATCAGCGGCAGGTAAACGCCGAGCTGAGCGTCGATCTGCGGAACGAACGCCTTGACGAGCATCTGGACTATTGTAACGAACGAAGCGATTATAACTATATAAGCGGGGATTCTGACCTTCTGGGGAATCACCTTTTTGAGCGCCGAAATGGCGATGTTCGAGCACACAAGGACTATCGAAGCTGCGACGCCCATACCCAGCGCACTCTCGACCGAGGTCGAAACCGCGAGCGTCGGGCAGGTGCCGAGCACCAGACGGAGAACGGGGTTCTCAACGAGAATGCCCTTGGTAAACTCCTGAAAAAGACTCTTTTTCTTTGCCATTTTTTACTCCGCCCCCTTTAAATTGGAATCATAGTAACTCAACGCCTCATTGACTGCCGCCGTGACGGCTTTCGAGGTTATCGTAGCGCCGGTGAGCGCCTGAATCTCGTTGCCTGAGGCACTGTTTTTGTTGACTGCAATATCTTTGACTTTTCCTTTGAACTGGTCGAGGAAACTGGCGTTCTGAGCCTTCATGCCGAGACCGGCGGTCTCGTTGAGTTCGAGCGGCGAAATGCCGGTGACTGCGCCGTTTTTGTCGATGCCGGTCATTATCTTCACATCTCCGCCGTAGCCCTTGGAAACGGTGACAAAGACATAGCCGACTTCGTTGCCGCTTGCATCCTTGCCGACAGCGTAAGTGCCGCTGCCGCCCTTCATCTCCTGCGTTTCGCCGAACTGAGTCGCGGCGGGCAGGACTTTCTGCCTTGTTTCTACCTCGGTCTGCGCCGAGAGCTCCGCTATCTTCGGAGCCGTGACTTTATTTGTAACGGCGAGAAGAGTCGTGGCGACGAGGCATATCAGAAAGAGCGCTACAGTCGGGATGGCAAATTCCTTGAAATTCTTCATGCCTTCTCAGCCCCTTTCTTCTTTTTTTCCTTGACCGTGCCGAAAGGCTTCGGGGTGGTCAGATGCTCTATATGGGGAACAAGTATGTTCATAAGGATTATTGAGAACGAAACGCCCTCTGGCAGCGAGCCGAAGAGTCTGATGAACGAGGTCAGCAGGCCGCAGCCGATGCCGAAGATTATCCTGCCCTTGAGATTGATGGGCGAGGTGGTGTAGTCGGTAGCCATGAAGAACGCGCCGAGCATAAGTCCGCCACTGAGCAGCTGATAGGCGACAAAAGCGAAGCTGCCCTTGCCGGCTATGAGCATTATAACGGCTACAGTGCCGATAAACGACAGCGGAATGGCGGGAGAGATTATCTTTCTTATCATCAGATAAACTCCGCCGATTATCAGCGCCACTGCGCAGGTCTCGCCGAGGCTGCCGCCGCGGATGCCTATGAGCATATCAACGAGGCTCGGCAGTCCGTCGGAGAGCTCGCCGCCCTTTGTCATCATGGTTAAAGGTGTTGCGGTGGTTACCGCTTCGGCGCCCTTGTCGAGCCACGAGAGGGGCTTTATCCATGTTGTCATGGCGGTCGGGAACGAGACCATGAGAATGATTCTTCCAGTTATTGCGGGGTTGACGAAGTTCTGGCCGATTCCGCCGAAGAGCTGTTTTACAACAACTATTGCGATAACGGAACCTATCGCCGCCTGCCACAGCGGAATAGACACGGGCAGGTTAAACGCGAGCAGAAGTCCGGTGACGACCGCGCTCAGATCGCCGAGCGTGTTGCTGCGCTTCATGATTTTGCGCGACAGATACTCGGAGAGCATGCATGTGCCTATCGTTACGAGGCAGATGAGCAGGACGCGCGGACCGAAGAGCCAGACGGACGCCGCAAGGGCGGGAATCAGCGCGATAATAACATTGAGCATTATTCCGCTGACCGTCTGAGCCGAGCGCACATGGGGAGATGCGCTGACTGTAAGTTTCTTTTCAGGCATTTCAGGCATTTTTGCTCTTCTCCTCTCTCAGCATCTGTTTTGCAAGGCGCATATACTGGACAAGCGGCTTTGCCGCAGGACATGAATAAGCGCATGAGCCGCACTCCATGCAGACCATGGCGCCGGATTTTTCAAGCCTGTCTATATCCTTCGCCTTTATATAGCGTTCAACAAGCGTGGGCATAAGGCTCAACGGACATGCCGCCGCACATCTGCCGCAGCGGATGCAGTCGCGCTCTTTCTTGACCTTCGACGCATCGTCGGCAAAGGCGAGAATGGCGTTGTTCTGCTTGAGAACGGGAATATCCGTGTTGACAACGGCAAGTCCCATCATCGGGCCGCCGGTTATTATCTTGCCGGGTTCGGCTTTGAAGCCGCCGCAGAAGTCGATTATTTCACCGACGTTCATGCCGATTGGCACGCGGACGTTCTTCGGGTCGGCTATCGCGGAGCCGTCAACGGTCAGCGAGCGGCTGACGAGCGGCTTGCCGCTCTTGAGATATCTTGCTATAAATGCGACGGAGGCGACGTTCATAACAACGCAGCCGACATCGGCGGGCAGCTTTCCGGGCGGAACCTTTCTGCCCGTGGCGGAGAGCACCATCATCTTCTCTGCGCCCTGGGGATACTTCGACTTTAGCGTCATGAGTCGCACCGCGTTATCCTCCGCAACGTCTCTGTCCGCTATAGCCTTGAGCACTTTGAAAGCTTCGGGCTTGTTGTCCTCTGCGGCGATAACGACGCGCTTGAAGCCGAGTATCTCTTTCAAAGTATAGATGCTCGAGAGGATGTCCCACGAATTTTCAAGGCACTCGCGGTAGTCGACGGTTATGTACGGTTCGCACTCCGCGGCGTTGACGATAAGCGTGTCGACATTCTTGTCGGGCGGGATACGCAGCTTAACGTGCGTGGGGAAGCCCGCTCCGCCGAGTCCGACAAGACCGGAATCCCTGACGGCGCGAAGGAAGCTCTCCTTGCCCGTCACCTTCGGCGGCTCAAGACCGTCGAAAAGGCGCATCTCGCCGTCGGACTCTATCTCCACCGCCTGAGTGATAACGCCGTTTGCAAGCGTCGCCTGCTTGACTGCGCTGACGGTACCGGATATAGATGCGTGGATCGGCGCGCTGAGGAATTTGTCGCTGTCGCCCACTATCTGTCCGACCGAAACTTTGTCGCCCGCTTTTACAGTGGGTGTGCACGGTACACCGATATGCTGCTGCATGGGCAGGAGCACTTTTTCGGGGACTGGAATTCTTACGACTTCACAGTCTGCGGTGTTCTTGTTGTGGTTGACATGCACGCCGCCGCGTACCTGCTTGACAGCTTTGAGAACACCGTCGAGTTTAACCGAGCTCATTTCTTCAACTCCTTATGATTAATTATTACTTCTTTATTATAAACCGCGTCTGTTTTTCGAGCGCCGGCATGACTATGCGCAGCACCGTTCCAGTAACAGCTCCGGTTATAAGCGAAAATATCAGCAGTGCCGGCGCATAGCCGAGCACGGCTCCCGTCCCCGTGAGCACCGCCGCTGCGGCGAGCTGACCTGCGTTATGGCATACGGCGGCGATTATCGACGCGCCGAGCAGACCGAAGGGATCGGATTTTATTTTTGTTGCCGCCCACATCGCGAGGGTGCTGAGCACTCCTCCCGCGAGGCTCATAAAAAACGCCGTCGCGCCGCGTGTCATCAGCGCAAAGAGCGCCTTGAACACGGTTATGCACATCGCCTGCGGCAGTCCGAGAGTGAGAACAGTGAACATCGTCACTATATTTGAAAACCCCGGCTTCGCTCCCGGCGGCAGAAACGGCAGAGAAGGAATCAGATTTTCAAGAAACGAGAGCGCGATTGCCTGGGCACAAAGGATACCTAAAAGAGCGGTCTTTCTCGCTTTCATGGGCATATCCTCCCGGTCAGGGCGTCGTGCCGCTTCTCCGAGCCCTCGAGCCTTATCACAACTCCTGCTGGCAGGCACGCGGCGGTGTCGCCCGGGCGGGTGAGTTTTCCCGATTTTACGCACAATTTATCGCGGCAGTCCGCGTCTTCGAACCAGACAGCGCCGTCCTTTATTTTTATCACAACCTTGGGGTCGGTGTCGGGTGTTATTGTCATATCAGCGCTCTTGTCGAGCGTTACGCGGCGATACACCTCGCCTCCCGCATAGATGACCGCCTCGGTTTTTCCGTTCGACGGCAAAAATCGCCATATCAAAAGAGCTGCGCCGACGCAGAGTACGACCGCTATCAATGCGATATCGGCTTTTTTTATGAATCTGCGCTGCATCTGTCTCCCCCGTTATAAAAGTTTGAATCCGTCCTTTTCAAGTTTGAAGCTGTCCGCGAGAGAACCCGTGACCCTGACGCTCCTGTTATTGAACACGAACACAGCCTGCGCACCGTATTTTTCAAGCAGCGGCAGCGATTTTTCGTAGCCGAGCACGAAGCAAGCAGTCGAAAGCGCGTCGGACATAAACCCGTCGCCGCAAACGACCGTCACGCTGACAAGTCCGCTCTCTGCGGGATAACCCGTTTTCGGGTCGAGTATATGGTGATAGCGCACACCGTCACGGTCAAAATACCGCTCATAGCTGCCGGAAGTAGAAACACAGGTCGCGGGCAGAGTCAAAACCGCAAAGCTCTCAGTCGAACTCTCAGAAAAAGGATCTCTTATCCCGACAGTGAATTTTTCTCCCTCACCGTAGAGAAGTATGCTCCCGCCGACGGAGACGACCGCGCGCTTTATTTTTGAATTTTCGAGCACTCCGCGCACCTCGTCGCAGGCAATGCCCTTGCCGACCGAGCCGAGGTCGAGCACCGTGCCCGACGGTATTTTTATACCGCTCTCGTTTATCTCTATGGCAGAGCCCGTGCCGTTGAGCGCCGAGTTTATTTCATCCTTGCCGGGCACTCTCTCATTGCCCGTACCGAAGCCCCAGAGGTCGCTGAGTCTGCCGAGCAGAGGGTCGAACGCGCCGCCGCTCGACTTTCTCAGCTCTTCGCACTTCGAGAGTATATTCTCCATCTTCTTTTCGGGGTCGTTTATATTCCCGTTTGCAGAATACGAAAAGAGAGTTATCTTAACGCTCTGTCCCGCCGCGTCGTTTATCTCGCTGACGGCGGATGTTTCGATATGGCGCGAGAGGAGCTTGTTTTCGAGCTCCGATATGCAGTCAAAAACCGCCTTGCCGACCTTTTTCGCGTCTTTGCCTTCGATGTCCGCGCTGACGGCGGTGTTCATCATCGCAGACGAAGACGAGAACTCACGGCTCTGCTTTATGCCGTCATATGCCACGAGACCGACCAAAACGGCAGCCGCCGCGCACAAAAGCGCGATAATCAGCTTTTTCGAGCTTTTTTTCATCGGTCTCCCTCCGCAGTCAAAACTTCCATATACCTATAACATATATATTTTACATTGTTTTTCTTCAAACTTCAAGGACTTAAAATTGTCATTTCCGACGGCGAAAAAATATAGAAATATTTCTTTATCGATACAAAAATTGCTTTTTAAGCTCGATGTACAAAAAAATACAAAAATTTTATTGAAACTTAATAAAATTTCGTCCTTTTTATGGTGACAGAACTAAGAAAATATGGTATAATCTAACAAAATATTTCGATAATATTATCAGTTATGACGAAAATTTTTTTTGCCGTAACGCTAATATAAAGCAAAATTCGGAGATAATCTATGTTTGAACAGTCAATCAGCGTCGACAGAATGGAGCAGGCGGTCAGCCTGTTCGGCAGTTTCGACGAAAATATTAAAATGATAGAAAAAGAGTTCGATGTCGGCGTTGTCAGCCGAGGCTCGGAGATAAAGGTCACGGGCGAGGCAGAGAACGTCTCAAAGGGCGTGCGCGCAATAAATGGGCTTTTGATGCTCATCAACCGAGGCGAGGCGCTCAGCGACCAGAATGTCCGCTATGTCATCTCGCTCGTCAACGAGGGCAACGAGGATCAGCTCCCGCAGATGACTGCGGACTGCATCTGCATCACTTCAAAGGGCAGACCGGTCAAGCCGAAAACGCTCGGTCAGAAGAAATATATCGAAGCCATCCGCAAAAATACGGTCACTCTCGGCGTCGGACCCGCCGGCACAGGCAAAACTTATCTTGCGGTCGCCATGGCGGTGACGGCTTTTCGAGCAAAGGAAGTCAACCGTATAATTCTTACCCGCCCCGCAGTTGAAGCGGGCGAGAAGCTCGGATTCCTGCCCGGCGATCTTCAGCAGAAGGTCGACCCCTATCTGCGCCCGCTCTACGACGCGCTGTTCGATATGCTCGGCGCGGAGAGCTTCCAAAAGCAGCTCGAGCGCGGAAATATAGAAGTCGCGCCTCTTGCATATATGCGCGGACGCACGCTTGACGACAGCTTCATTATCCTCGACGAGGCGCAGAACACCTCGGTCGAGCAGATGAAGATGTTCCTGACCCGTCTCGGCTTCAACTCGAAGATGGTCGTCACGGGCGATATCACCCAGATCGACCTGCCCGACGGCAGGCGAAGCGGTCTCGTCGACGCGGTGAAGATTCTCAAAGATGTCGACGATATTCAAATTGTCAGGTTCAACGAGCGCGATGTGGTCAGACACAAGCTCGTTCAGGATATAATCAAAGCCTACGAAAAACACGAGGATGTGAAAAAAAGAAAATGAGAGGCAAAGTTAAGGTAATTATCACAAACGACCAGCATGAGGTCAAAATACCGACAGGAGTAAGAATGCTCGTGCGCCGCGCATGCACCGCGGTTCTGACACTCGAGGAATTTAACGATCCTGCCGAGATAAGCGTCCGCTTTGTGGACGACGAAGAGATACACAGACTCAACCGCGAATATCGCAACGTGGACAGGAGCACCGACGTGCTCTCGTTCCCCCTTGGCGAAAACGGAGTGTATGACACAAATCTTGACACGGGCGCAAAGATGCTCGGCGACATAGTCATTTCTATCCCCCACGCAGTCAGCCAGGCCGAGCGTTTCGGCCACACGCTCCAGCGCGAGATAGCATTCCTTACCGTACATTCGATGCTCCACCTGCTCGGCTATGACCACGAGGGCGGCGGAATCGAGAGCGTGCGTATGCGCGAAAAGGAGGAGACCGTCTTGACTCAGCTCGGTCTGCCCAGAAGCGGAAGCTACTATATGGGTGACGAATAAATGAAAGGTCTGCTCAAGAGCTTTGTCTATGCGGGGTCGGGCATCATCACCTGCATCAGGCAGGAGAGAAATATGCGCGTGCACCTCGTGTGCATGATATATATGTATTCATATCTCCTGATCTATGACTTCTTCGAGGTCTCGCGCACCCAGTTCGCGATAATTTTTATCGCGAACGCGATAGTTGTCATGGGCGAGCTGTTCAACACCGCTATAGAGGCTGTTGTTGACATGGCGGAGGAGAAGTTCAGCGAGAGATACAACCGCCTTGCAAAAATATCGAAAGATACCGCAGCGGGAGCCGTGCTTGTCGGTGCGATATTCGCCGTTTGTACCGGTATTGCGATTCTCGCTCAGCCCGATGCGTTCAGGGCGATGTTCGCCTACTACGCAGAGAAGCCGTATATGATAGCCGTTTTGATCGCCAGCCTTGTGCTGAGCTTCACTTTCATATTCACGGGCTTCAATTTCAAGAAAAAAGACAAATAATATATAAAAAATCAATGACCGCTGACTGTCATATCAGCGGTCATCTATATGAGGAGAAGTTATGACTCAGACAAGAACCGCTTTCATCGCAATAGTCGGCTGCCCGAATGTCGGCAAGTCGTCGATACTCAACCGCCTGCTCGGTCAAAAAGTCGCCGTCGTGTCGCCAAAGCCGCAGACCACGCGCACAAAAATAATGGGCGTGCTGACCGAGGACGAGGTTCAGCTCGTTTTCACTGACACCCCCGGCTTCCACCGCCCGCGCACAAAGCTCGGCGAAAAAATGATAAAGGCGGTCAGCGACAGCATCTCGGGCGTTGACGCATGTCTCTTTGTTGTTGAGCCCTCGGGCGAGCTGCGCGACGCGGAAAAAGATCTTCTCAAGAAGTTTAAGGACGAGAAAATGCCCGTAATTCTTGCCATAAATAAAATAGATTCAGTCAAGCAAAAAGAATTGCTTATCGAGCGCATGGCGCAGTTCTCCGCGCTCTATGATTTCGAGGCAATAGTCCCCTGCTCCGCGCTCAAGGGTGACGGATTCGGCGATCTAAAAGACGAGCTGTTCAAGCAGGCTCAGCCCTCGCCGCATTTCTTCCCCGACGACACTCTGACCGACCAGCCCGAGCGCGTGCTCGCCGCCGAGATAATCAGAGAGAAGCTTTTGAATCTTCTCGACGACGAAGTGCCGCACGGCGTTGCTGTATGCATAGAAAGAATGCATGAGCGCGAGGACTCGAATATAACCGATATCGACGCTACAATCTACTGCGAGCGCGAGAGCCACAAGGGCATAATAATCGGCAAAAAAGGCGAGATGCTCAAAAAAGTCTCGACAAAGGCGCGCGAGGATATGGAGCGCTTCTTCATGTGCAAAATCAACCTTCACTGCTGGGTGAAGGTCAAAGAGGGCTGGCGCAACAGAGAGGGACTCATACACAATTTCGGGCTCGACAACGAATAAAATTTTTCCTATCATAAATGCGCCGCGCAGTGAAAAAAATATTTTTACACTGCACGGAGGAGCGCACATCGCGCGTTTATCATAGATGAAAAATACGGACAAAAACACGGTTCAGAATGCATGGAACGCCTTTGAAATGAGCGGCAGAGTCGAGGACTATCTCCGCTATGCAAAGACAAATATCCGCGTGGGAGGTGAAGCAGCAAGTGCAGACGCAGACAGAGGGTTTGATAATCAAGTCCCGCGATATCAATGAAAATGACACCGTCGTCAAAATTTTGACAGGCGACCTCGGGCTCATCTCCGCCTTTGCAAACGGTACGAAGAAAGTGAAGAGCCGAACCGCGAGCGCCGCCGTTTCGCCGATGACATACTCCCGTCTGACCCTCTACCGCGGGCGCGAGAGCTACATAGTTGACGACGCAAAGGCGATAGATGTGTTTTTCGGGCTGCGCGAAGACATTGAAAAATTATCGCTCGCGAACTATTTCTGCGAGCTTGCGGGCGAGTTTTCGCCCGAGAACACCGAGGCTCACGAATTCTTGAGCCTGACGCTGAATTTACTTCATCTGCTGTCCGAGGACAAGCGGAGCGCGGATTTCTTAAAACCCGTCGGCGAGCTTCGTATGCTCGCGCTCGCTGGATATATGCCAGACCTCGCCGGATGCCAATCCTGCGGGAACGAGTTGCCAGACGAGCCTGTTTTCAGCCTGCGCCATGCGGGATTTTTCTGCCGCGGCTGTGCACCCGACGGCGAGGGAATACCCGTGACTCCCGGCGTGATAAACGCGATGCGCCATATCTGCACCTGCGATGACCGCGCGCTTTTTGCGTTTCGTATGCCGGACAGCTCGCTGAAAATCCTCGGCGATATCACCGAACGCTACCTGCTTCTCCAGCTCGGGCATAAGCTGAGAACACTGGATTTTTACAAGAGCATAAAGATGTGAGTGCGAGGTGAGGATATGCAAATCAAAGAAGCCATCGTCGAGCGGATAAAAAACATCTGCCTTGAGCGCGGTATAAAATATAACGAGCTCGCAACACGTTCCGGCGTTACACCGTCAACAGTTTACAGTATGCTCGACCCGAGCCGCCGTGATCTGTCGGTTATAACTCTCAAAAAGCTCTGCGACGGGCTTGATATGACAATAACCGAGTTCTTTGACGACGACATATTCAAGACCCTCGAACAGGAAATTCAATAAAAACTTCAGCCGGGCGGATATCCGTCCGGCTGTTTTTATCCTGTTGTGCTCTCGTTCTGTGTGGCATTTTTGGTCGGGAAATCGAAGCCCTGCATAAAGCCGTCGAGCTCGGTCGAGCAGATGTCGCCGCCTATCACCGCACCCTCGTAGACGAGGATATTCGCCTGCACCGTTCCGCTGTCGCCCTCATAGCCGGGGTAATTTTTTATGTTGTATGTCCAGCGCTTTGCGCGCTTGCCCGCATACGGGGTCAGGTCGAGATTCTGCGCCTTTTGAATCTCGTTGTATTTCTCATACCCCCTGTCGAACTCGGCGGGGATTATAACTTCTGCGACCTCGACCGGGTCCTCCTCGATATCCCAGCCGAACTGCGACAGAAACGCCGCGCGTTCCGAGGCGTTCGACGCCTTGAGGCTTATCGCGTTGTCGCTGACCGCGGGCTTGCCGCGATTTATCAGCAGCACCACCGCCGCCACGGCGAGCACCGCCGCGAACGCAGTCAAGGCAATTTTCAGCTTTGAGGATTTTATTGAAAACACAAACACTTTTCTCCGCCCCTTCGCGCTTATAAAGATAGTTGATATATATGCTCATTTCTCCCGCTTTATCACGGTTGACAAATCTTGCTGAAATGGTAATATTATACTGTAACTTATTTCACATTTCGGAGGCACGAAAAAGCATGAAGAAATGCAGTCTCATCCCCTTTGCCGTCCTCGCCGCAGCAGCGGGCGCAGGCGCGGTGGTCGGCAGAAAATTAAAGACCGACAAGGCTTTCCGCCGCGACTTTGACGACGCGGTGGGAAAGGGCATTCTCGCCGCCGTAGGCAAACTGGCTCATAAACTCCCCGAGCCGAATTTCGGCGACATTTCCGACTATGAGAGCCGTGATTTCTATCCCGGTCACAGCGAATTTGCATCATCGGGCAAGCGCGGTTCAAGATGGCGTCTCGGCTACGCCCGCCGCAGCCTTGTCCCCGACGACTACAATCAGAAGGAGTACTACATAGCGGGCTATCTCTCCTATCCGCCTAATATAATGAGCGGCGTTATCGACGATCAAGCGGTGCGCGTTATCTGCCTCGACGATTCGAGCGGACGCGGGAGTGTGGTTTTCGCCGTCATTGACTGCGTCGGAATATCCGGCACGGACATACGCCGCATACGCGAGAGACTGGCAGACTTTGCAAAAGAAAATAATATAGTTTCCATCAATATTTCTTCAATCCACTGCCACAGCGCGATTGATACACAGGGTCTCTGGGGCGATCTGCCGAAGATGCTCAAGAACAATGTCAAGGCGACCAAAGACGGACGGTATGACGATATTATCTCCGGGCGCGACCCCGAGTTCATGGAGAATCTGTTTGAAAAAACCGCAGACGCGATAAAAGAGGCGTTCAACTCCATGCAGCGCGGAAAGCTCACCTATGTGCGCACCGACGCTATCGACTTCGCGCGCGACAAGCGCCCGCCTTATGTATGGGACAAAGATATAGTCCGCCTGCGCTTCATCCCCGACAACGGCTCAAAAGAGACCGTGGCTGCGTTCATGGCGGCTCACCCGACCGCGCTCGGCGCGAAGAACACCATGCTCAGCTCCGACTACATCGCATCGATGGAGCAGGAGATAAACAAAGCGGGCAAGAACTTTATATTCTTCCAGGGTGCGGAGCTTGCAATAGCCCAACAGCGCGACTGCATAACCGAGCATGACGGCTCGGAGGGCTGGCAGGAATACGGCAAGACGCTCGGACGCTTCCTACTTTCTATTCCAGAAGAGGACGAGAGACGCGTCGCGACTTTCATAAACATTAAAAACCGCGAAATATTTATCCCTGCGGACAATCCTATACTCATCGCCGCCGCAAAAGCAGGACTCGTTGACAACACAGTTCTGCACGACCCGAGCGAAAAATCCGGCTACTGCTTTGTCAGCGAGGTCGGCTATGCAGAAATTGGCAAGGAGCTGTCCCTCGCGCTCATCCCCGGCGAGCTTGCGCCCGAGATTCTGCTCGGCGGCGCATACGGCGCGGACGAGAGCTTCAACCGCACCGCGTGGGAATATCCGCCCATGCGCGACATGATTCCCGAGGGCAGAGAGCTGAGCGTTATAGGTCTGTGCAACGACGCGATGGGATACATCCTGCCCGACAACGACTACGGCAGCGTCATAGCAAAAGGCCACTACGAAGAGGCTGTCTCGGCGGGAAAACGCGCGGGATCAACAATAACAAAAGCCTTCGGAGAGCTTGTGAAGAGTCTCCGATAAAAAATAAAATACAACGGAGGTCCACTATGCGTAAAAACATCCTGCGAACCCTCAGTATTATTCTCGCGGCAGTTTTGCTGCTCTGCGCAAGCCTGCCAGTTTTTGCCCAGAGCGCAAAATGCTCCTGCGGCACGCCGCCCGTAATCTACGTCGCGGCCTTGGGCAGCGCGAAGCTCTATCTTGACAAGGGCACGGAGAACGAGCGACTGCTGTTCAGACCCGACACCGCCGCTTATCTGCGCCTTGCCGCACGTCTCGCCCCGGCAATAGCGCGTCTCGCCATAGACAAGAACTATGACGCTTTCGGCGACGCGCTCATCGATGGAGTCCGCGGCGTCTTCGGCGATTTGCAGATGGACGAAAACGGCGACTCCACAGACCGCGTGACCTCGGACGCCAAGCTGCCCGACAACCCCGACCACGGCGTTGACAAGAGCTACTATTTCGCCTACGATTTCCGCGAAGATTCGCTGACCGTTGCGGATAAGCTGCACGAATATATCGCCTGCGTAAAGAAGCTGACCGGACATGACACCGTGCTTTTGCGTGCCTCGTCCATGGGCGGTGTTATGACCATGGCGTATTTCTACAAATACGGCACAGACGGCATCGACGCGTGCATCTTCCAGTGCTGCCCGATTCTCGGCACACAGGTTGCGGGCGACCTCTTCACAAAGAAAATCACTATCGACCCGGACGCCCTCGTGCGCTACGCCTCCCAGCTCCCGACCGATGAGCAGTGGCAATCCGATTTGCTCTGCATAGTGCTTGATATGTTAAATTACGCGGGTGTTTTCAAAGCACTCGTCGGCGTTGCGGATAAGCTGCTCGAGAATCTGACCGAAAGGGTCTTTGACGAGTTCATGTACCCGGTGTTCGGCTCGATGCCCGGAATATGGAGCTTCGTGACCGACGACGAATACGAGCAGGCGAAGAAAATGACTTTCAACGAGAACACATCAAAGAAGCTCATCTCCCGCCTCGACGAATATCACTACAACGTCCAGTGCAAGGCGGGCGAGATACTGAACAAGGCGAAGAAAGACGGCGTAAAAATAATGATAGTCGCGGGCTACAACAAACAGCGTACCCCTCTCGTTGAGTCATATATGGCAAACAGCGACGCGACCGTTGACACGAAATACGCCTCCGTCGGCGCGACCGTTGCCGATCTCAATTCAACTCTCCCAGACGGCTATGTTCAGAAGAACGAAGCAGGTGTTCACGACCATCTTTCAAAGGACGGCGTGATAGACGCATCGACCTGCCTCATGCCCGAGAACACGTGGTTCATAAAAGATATGCTCCACTGCAAGATTCACGATGGACACAAGGCGATGTACAACTGGTTCTTCTATTCAGAGTCTCAGCCCGATGTCTGGTCAAACGAAAAATATCCGCAGTTTTTGCAAAACGATGTGAAAGCGAAAACGCTCACTCCCCTCGGCACTCAGGCGCGCCCGACTCAGTCCGAAAGCGGCTCCGAAAGCGCCGGCAAGCCCCTGACTCCGCAGACCGGCTC
>OGON01001655.1_pt1 | contig 14869 bp, 21 predicted proteins | sample 1552671 | NCBI WGS metagenome assembly OGON01 (sample SAMEA2580136, study PRJEB22360) | human gut metagenome | biome: human gut; feature: human-associated habitat; material: faeces | place: Denmark | collected 2008/2010 | reverse complement strand
AGGCGGCCGCGCCGCGGGGTGATTCGACTCTGCTCGGGGTGATTTTTGCCGGAGGATCCATTTTTGTGGGACCGAATAATCAAAAATAGGGTTGCTGGTAAATGTCTGACAAAACGGTATTGACTGACAACTCAATGTCTGACAACGCCACAACTGTGGAGCGGAAATGTCTGACAGACTATAGGGACCCTTCTGAATGTCCGACAAAGCAACAGGTGGGAAATTGCGTTTATGATGGGGATTAGCGAAATGAATTAGAGCGTGCCTTAGGAGTGCGATCGACGGGCAGGTCTGGTGATTCACAACCCTGCTCGACTATGCTTCTTCCCTATCCGATGGACAATTTCGGGTTTGTTGAATTGATTATTAAAGTGTTTGAAGCGAACCCTCTGACTCAAAATCACAAGCGGCACGGTATCGAAACAGTCTTGGCGGCAAACTATTTGTTAGGGAAAACTGATTGTGGCGGTCCAATCTGAGCGATGATTCGGTTGTCCTTCGGATGCGAAATATAAAAGCGCAAACGTTTCGCGATGTAATTGGAAAGCCGTTAACCGTTTTCCGTGCAACCTGAAATGAAAGTGCAGGCTGCTTTTGATGACTGCCGATTGGCAATCCGAAAACCTGTTTCGGCATTTTATAAAGTACAATCGGCCGAAAAATTAGTTAGAGAACGACAGAATTGAAAAGAAAATAACCTTTGCAGATTGAACGGCTTGTATTCAAATAGGTATCGGTCGGAAGTCTTGACGGTGGATACACAGTCAGATGAAAGGGAAATCGAACACGCTAAATTCTTTTTATTGCACGGCACTAAAGATAATTTCAGTCTGTCGTAATGGCATACGTGGACCTTGGCAATAAGAATAAGAACAAATAGCGATACAGCACAGTGCCAATAAAGGCGCTGTGCAAGTTGTACCAATTGCTTGAAATGCCCTCATGACAATAGTCCGTAGCTATAAATTGACTACCGAAAAGAGCGTACGATAAGCATTGAGCTCTCCCCGAACCGTAAAATCAGTCGTAAAAAAAGCGGACAGATCTGAATCGCCATGTTCCTATCTATGTTTTCAGATATGGTTCGCCTTTACGTTACGCCCGAAATTAGCAATAGCAAATGACAATTCGGACAGATGAATAGATAGATTCCGTTTGATTCATAAAAATCAAACGGGAAGAATTACTGAATTATCTTTTCTAAATCGGTGTCTTGATTCAGTTGAGAGTGTCTTTCTAATTGAATGACAATTGAAAATAATAACAAGCAGTAATACTGCGGAGTGCCATTAAAGGCACTCCGCATGCTATTCGATTAGCTTTTCAGTTGGATATCTAATTTGACTTTGAGTATTGCCTAGACGATGTTTTGAGTATGGAGTGACGTTTTATTTCAAAGTTCCTCAGTTCAACAGTAAAGTCCCCTAGTTCCCTAGTAGAGTTCCTAAGTTCCCGCCTTACCGACATGTACATGCTTGGGTGTACGGAGCACCCCTTCGATATGGCGAATAACACCCTGTCCAAATGTCTCGATCTGTAACAGGTACCGCCCATACTGCATCTTAGCGTTACAGATTTAAATCTTTGATTGAGAGGCTGAGAATTAAGCACAAAGGTTGCTGAGCTTAATTGAAATCTGTTTGGAAGGTAGATTAAGCGAACTAACATCGGTAAAACCATTTGCGAGGCAATCGGTAAGTCCTTAGTCGATTGTTGGAAATCAGACAATCGCAGCGATGATAAACACAGCGAAGTGCGTATAGAAAGAGTCGGGCTATCTTTTGACGGAATGTTCGCAATGAAAATGTCGCACCTCTAACGGTTTAGCATCAGGGAAATGACTTGCTAAATAGCGCTCTGCATCTTTTTAAAGTCTTAGTAAACGACTTTGGCTTCCGAATTCGTTACTGAAATCAAGTAACGAAAAGGACCAATCCGATACGGATTGGTCCTTTAACATGGCACTGAAAACATTTCGAAAGCAAGAGTTACCGAAGATTTATAGGAAAAACCGGTCATCCTCTTCTTCTATTTCAGTCTGTTGGTCAAGCTCATAATCTGCCCTGTAATCGCCGTGTATAACGCGGATGGAAATCAGAGCGATTGTAAACGTAACGATAACGAAAACATAAATAGCCTCGAACATAAACAGCTTCTGGAATAGATAGACTGCCGCCAACGCTTCAGCCTTTGCCGCAGATGCCATCCATTCGTTCTTGATGATCTCGAAGAAAATAATCGATGCAACCGAAAAGACGAGGGATCCAACCGAAACGCCACTGAGAAGTTTGCACAGAATACTCGTACGCACCGCGCCTGAAATCTCTGCGATTACCTTTTCAAAACGTGTTCGGATATTCTCGGCGAATTGTTTTCGCTTCTCAAGGCGCTCTTGCTTCTTTTTGAGGACGTTCTCGTCCTTGATTCGCTTGGCATCGAGTCGTTCAGCTTTCTTCTTTGCTGCCATCTCGAGGCGTCGTTTCTCCTCGAGACGCCTATGTTCAGCTTCGATTCGGTCGGCAATCTCGCAATATTCATCGTATGAGACGATTTTCAGATCACTTGTACCGGGATGTTGCAGACCAGGACGACAATCCGCACGCGCTTCGCCGCACGAAAAAAGTTCCGTACGGGAGCATCCATGTTCACAATGGCAGCACGGGGAATAAAGCCCGTCGCAGTTACGTTTCTCAAGTTCGGATTCAACAATTGCTCTGAGGTTCAAGTTTTCCGTCTTCATGCGCTTCATCAGTATCTACTCCGCCTTGCCGTGGTCGATGCAATACGGAGCGATTCGGTAACCATTGGGTGCCTCTTTGCATCCAACCTTGTCCTTGTATTTGAAAATAAGGACGCGATGTCCGACCAAATCTCGCCCCCAGATCTTTTTTACAGCGGCCTTATGGCTGGAGTCCACACGTTCAGAACGAACCCACTCCTCCTCTTCCCCGTTATCTGCCGAGAACTTAATCAGATAGCGTTTTGAGGATTCCTCGAATTCAATCGAGTTAATAGTTGCCGCGATTCGCACTGAATTACCGATCAAATTCGGCAATGATCGCTCGGCAGTGAGGCGATTCATTTTCAGCATCTCCTGAGCGACGGCGAGATCCAAGTTGTCGTACTTTCGACCGCTTAAGAGCAAGGCAAAATACGCCATGCGAATAGTTGCCGGGTCGAATTGGGTATCGTTATCCATCTGTCCTCCTATTGTGGGAATTGACTCCTACATCTTGGGACAGCCTGTATATATTCAAATTGACTTGCCGCAGCGGCAATGGAGGTGGCGATCCGATCGCAATTGCGCTGCAATTCAGCTCTGTTTGCTGCACTAGATTACTTCACCGCATCTAGGATATTTCTAGATTTGATATAATCGAAATAGACTATCGTATATCTGAAAGAGGTTTTCAGTGCTTGAACGGATTGGTTCGTCCGACGCTATTCGCTATATGGTGCAAGATTGCGGCATGACGCTGCAGGATGCATCCGTTAAAACTGGCAAGCAGAAGGGCAGTCTGTCGACGCGCCTGCACAACAATACGCGATTCACCATCGATGAATTCGTCAAGATCTGCGATGCATGCGGCTGGCAGCTCGTACTTAAACGCGGAAACAAACAGTTCGACCTGCGTGGGATTGATGAAAACAAACCGCGTGAGGATGTGAAAGCGCGGCGCTAGGATTGACCGTCGGTCCGTTTCTTCCAATAATTGCATCGGTTCGAATGGGCAGTTTCGAATTCATGGTCATCCCTGCGGTGGCATAGGTACTCAACCGTTGTGTCTTCAGGACGGTGTAAATCATCTCTAACGTTACCGTTGCAAGTGCAGTAAAGACAGTTCGCGCATTTGCGTTTGGCCTTTTCAGATTGCTCCAATGTGCGCTGTTCCGCACGAATCATTCCATCACTTATCGGCATGGCTATATCACTTTCCATTCATCTGTTAACCCTGGTCTATCGGCATGCTTCGCCTGCGCCCAATTCCTTGCGTTTCGACTAACCAGTCCCGTTGGAACGGCTCTAGACATATGCGAAATCGACAACGGTTTTACCGTCGCTCATGATTTGCTTTGAAGCCGCCAGGGCGGCAAGGTTATCGATTCGGTCTTGCTTGGACAGCGTCCCCAAACGGGTCATGGGATGGTATGGCATCGGATTGGGCTTACTTGCCAGCAGCTCGGAGGTGCGAATCTCAATCGCGTCGGCGTAATCATCCAGGAAGTCCCATGCCTCGTCTACCGGCAGCATCGTTTCGCGCTTGGGGTTCTTCCAATCTTTGACAGATCGGCCTGTAATGCCGAGCGCCATCGCAATTTCGGAAGTCGGTACTCCCGAGATTTCCGCCCAAGCGGCGAACTCGGCTTTTGGATCAATATCGGGGAAGTCGTCTAGGTGTTGCTCGATCCACTCGTCATCGCGGCACACATAAACAAACGAACACTCCATATCCTTCGCCTCGAGCTGGTCGGCAACGAGGTGGCTTGCGAGATTGTAAAGACCTACCGGCTCGATCTCGGGCAGATCTTCATCACGATACCAGCGAAGGATATGTCGACCGAACTTCTCGTGTGATTCATTTGCATCGTTCAGGCATTGCATCGTAAGGTCACCGAGTTTTTCGGTCTGGTCGTACACCCAGTCAAAGGCATCCTTGACCGGAACGCAGTCGAGTTCGGGGTCGAGCCATTTACGGACGCTGGACACGCGGATACCAAGGGCTCGGGCAAGATCCTCTGGCTTGAGCCATAAGTTATCGAGCTGAGATTGCATTGAACATTTGAAGTCGAACATGATTGTTCCTTCCTATAGCGGGGTCGCATAGCTCTTTGCAGCCATGCATCACGTTTAATTCTACCAGTGCCGTAGAGAACCAGCTTCACTCAAATAGGCGCTAATTACCGATAGCCATATAAAAGAAATGGACGGGGAGGGCACCGCCCTCCCCTATTCAGTATCAGTTTCTAAGCGCAGGATGCGATACGGTCACCCTGACCGAAACCGTAACCGTCCTGCCTGCCGGCATCGCCAATCGACTTGTCGGAGGAAACGGTAATTGGTTGGCGCTTCATCTTCTTGAGGTTCAGCTCCTCATCCATGTAACGGGTAACGCTCTCGGGTACCACGATCGCTAGGGCCATGGTCTCGTCCTGCTCGAGCTGCTCACGGTAGGAGTTCTCGAGACCCTCGATGAAACCGAGGCAATAGCTGTTCTTCACGCCCGCGCGCCGACCGATTTTGGTTCCATACTCCTCGGCACGCCTGTCGCAGAACCTCTTGAAACAGTTCTCAATCGCGTGCTTGGTGGCGCGGAAGCAGCTAGACGCGACCACGGCATCCTGACTTTTACCAACGAAAACGAAACGAGTGCCGGTCACGGAACGGCGACCGATCCAATAGTCATAGGCGCCATGGTTCGTATGCATGTAGTAGCGGCAACGGTAATTCTTCGCAATGACGTAAGCGAGGAGCTTGACCCACTCGGGGACGCGCTTGCCAAGCTCCTCGACGGACTCGTTGACCTCGGGGGCATCATTGGTAAGATCGATGTCCTCGAAGGTCATGTTGTTCGCAGCGAGGAGACGCTGGAGGGCAAGGGATGCCGCTTTGGCTTCTCCTTCGGAGGTCGCGCCGTCAATCATGGCGAGGATCTTCTTGATCTTGGAATCGATGGGGTTCATGGGGTATCTCCCTTCCGGTTTGCGGAACGCCTATCGTTCCGCTTGTTAACATATAGTATAGTTGAATATGAAGCAGGATACAAGATCTAGCTGGGAAAATGGCATGAAAAAAGGCGATCTCGCGACCGCCTAGGAGTAGTGAGCTAAGCCCCGAAGACGGGCCAGCTGTCGATGTTCTCGGTGTCATATCCCGTATATACGTCGTAATCGTCGGTCACGTAATACTCGAAGATTTCGGAATATCCGAACTTATCCATATCCGACTTAATCCAGTCCATAATCTCGTCAGGACGCGGAAGATGGGTGGCCTTGATAACCATACTGTAATCATCGGCAAAACCAACAACGATGAAGTAGACACCATTGTAAGCAATCGGAGTTCCAAAATCGCCACGCAAGTACAGCTCGCTCATCCCCTTCTTTCGCTGTTCAGACAGGTAGCTTTCCGCCTCGTCCCAGTCCAGGAACTGGAAGCCGTTGATCTGCTCGCCTTTACCGTTGACCAAAGTAATCATGGGGTATCTCCTTTCAGGTTTACGAAACGCCTATCGTTCCGCTTGCTGCATATAGTATAGTTGAATATGATACAAGATACAAGATCAGATAAGGAAAATAGCATGAAAAGGGCATCGGATAAACCGATGCCCTTTGGCTGACATTAGTTGTCAAACATATCGCGGTAGTCCGCATCGCTCCACTCGCCTATCGAATCGTCGGTCTCACCAACCGTCTCGACCTCGGTGCTAAGGGAATACTCGCTCCCATTCTCGAAGTCATTCCAGAAGCAGTCGGTGTCGATTATCCGGCCCAAGCGCTCCAGGGCATCGTTCTCGTCCTCGGCCTCGACAACGAACAGACCTTCCCTGTGCTCGGTAACCTTAATCGTAAACTTCTTCATGGGGTATCTCCCTTCGGGTTTGCGGGACGCCATTCGTTCCGCTTATTGGCATATAGTATAGTTGAATAACGAGCAGGATGCAAGATCTAATTGGGAGACCGGCATGAAAAAAGGCGATCTCGCGACCGCCTTTAATACGAAATGAAGCTATTCCAGACCCCAAACGCGCTTCTCACCGAACTTTTCGAGCACCTTCTCGGCCAAGTCATCCCTTACGTAATCGAGTACGTCGCGGATCTCCGAATCATGATATCCAGGCTGCTGGCTGGTCTGATACTCGTAGCACTGGATGCAGCCGTACTTCTCGCCAAGGGTGAACGGCTTCCCGTCCTGCTTCTGCGTGAGCTTGAACTCATGGGCGCGGATATGCTTGCCTTGGTGCTCGCTGACGGCAGCGTAGTTGGCATCGAGGAGCATCTGTCCGACAATCTCACCGCAAGTCGCGGGGTTGTACTTGATGCCCGTCTTTTCGTCCTTCAAGCCAGCGGGCTCGAAGTCGCAGTCTGCCATTGCGGCGACGATTGCGGAAATCGTAAGATCGGAAACGACGTAGCAGCTCATATGAGTACCTCCAAAAGGGTTTGCGGGACGCCTATCGTTCCGCTTGTTGACATATAGTATAGTTGATTTGAATTTTGTTAGCAAGATCAAAATGAGAATAATAACGAAGAGATTTACAAAAAGGGCATCCATTAAAGGATGCCCTTTTGAGTAAGGCTGGAAGTAAAACTACATGCCTTAGAATAAGTCGATGCGGTTCACGGGCAGATAGCGCATGACGCAGATGCCGATTACGCTGTCCTCGGGAATCGCGCCGAAATAGCGGGAATCAGCTGAGTTCTCCCTGTTATCGCCCATGACCCAGATTTCACCTTTGGGGACCTTATAGGGATAGGATATCCGCTTCGCTTTCCCGATGTACAGGGGATAGGAATCGCCCTTCGCGTAATCCTCCGCGATTTTTCTTCCGTCGATATAGACCGATCCGTCTTTCAAATCGACCGTCTGCCCGCCTCGCGCGATGACACGCTTGCACAGCACGTCTTTTTCGGGATCCCTCTCAGGATTTTCGAAGACGATGATATCGCCCTGCGAAACGTTTCCGCCGAGCTCAAGGGTTATCTTCTCGGCCAAAACGCTATCCCCGACCTCGATTGTGTCGCACATCGATTCGGTGGGAATACTGAAAGGCTCGACCACAAACGCCCTTATCAAAAGAACGGTACCGACCGCCGCCAGGATTATCGCGGCGTAGATTATGGCGCCCAAAGGAAGGAACGACCATGGCTTGTTTTCAGTCTCTTCCGTCACTTAACCTTCGCCGCCTTTCCCGTGGCGTAGTCAATCTTGTAGCCGGGCTGGACGTTATAGCAGTACACATCGAAATCGATGCTCTTTCCCTTGTCAGCAAGGGAATACGCCTGGATGCGAACGCCGCGGGCAACTAACTCGCCCGTGCGGAAATCGGGCGTCACCCTGTAGTAGACGCGCCCGCCGCCGGCGAAAATAAAGTCGCTCACCTTTGTCTCATAGGGCAACATGCCCTCGACATTCATGTAACGGGTTCCCGTTATCAGATTGCGTTTCTCGGCGTTCATGCCAGACAGGCACCAAGCGATTAGGTGACAGCGGTTGTACAGGTACTTGCCGTCGAGCGAATCATCGCGCACCGTGTGCCAGCCGGAGGGCTTAACCATGCCGATCGAACCGCGCTTCTCTCCTCGTGATGGAGCAGTCTCGAGGGATACGACCATCTCCACCGTGCCGCAGCGCCCAGACGGATCTAGCTTGGTTAGAATCGGCTCCTTGGACGCCGGTTCGGCAGACAACCCGCTTGTGTCCGAAAGCGCCACGGAGGGGTTGCCGGTGTATTCGGGAATCGAGATCGGCTGACTTGAAGTCGAGGTCCCATCGGGAGTCTGAGTCGACGTCACAAATTGATTTAAGTTTGGACTGAAAACTAGCGCTATGCCGCAATGCGTGACGAAAGAAGCAGGGATAACAATACAAAGCGCGATCACGAGTTTTTGTAAAAACTTAGCCTGCCGCTTTGGAACCATCATGACTCGAACTCTTTTCGGTCAGTGAGGTAATTCATTTCGCATCCTTTCCTGTCAGTGCTCGAATGCTTCTCCCCCGACCGATTGGGCAGCTCTACGGCAAGTCAATCCTGCCTATAATTCCGATTTGCCTGAAGAATCTTCTCAGAGTGCATCGGGTCATTTCCTATCTTTGACGCCTTGGGGAAGCGCATTAACTGACGTTAATCTTAGCACAGCCATCGGTAGTCCATTAGTATTTGGTTGTTTTAACGGCGTATCGATATGGGGCATGTATGAAACTTATGAGACTGAAGGCCTGTGGCTTGAATCGATTCGGATAACCCTGAGCGGATTATCGAATTCCCTCGATAGAGCAAAGCTCTGCGCGGTTCCCCTACTCGAGCCGTCCCAAAAGGCGATTACGCCGCGATCGGTGAAAGTGGAAATGTAGGAGTGCATTTCGCGGTTCCTTACGTAACCTGCTCGTTTCCCATATCGTGACCACTCGGCGGGGAAAATCTGCAGTGAGTAGCCATGGTCATGGGCATAGCGCGCGGCGATGGCATCGGTACCGTATGCACCGCCCGAGACGATCTCGATATCGGCCTTGCCGGCGAGCAGGGCATCGCATTTCGCCTTGAAGGCGGCATAGTCGGTATAGCCCCTGCTCCCGACGATCAGGCAATGGAATGTCATTCGGTGAACGTCCTCTCTTATAGGGCTGCGAAACGCTTACGTTTCGCTTTTCACATATAGTATAGTTGTATGGTGAGTAAAATACAAGATCCAAGCGGCAGAAGAACATCAAAAAAGGCGATCTCAAGACCGCCATTTAAGAATTGTCCAATCAAGTCGCCGATAGGCTATGAAAAATCGTACCCGCCCAGTTCGATGCTTCCCTTGGGAACATATATCTGCACTTCCTGCCTAGTGAAGAGGTGCAAATCGCGCACCCACCTGCCGATAAAAGGAAACGTATAAGTGCAGCGAATAACCGAAAAGCGCTTGACCATATCGACCCTCGCCTCGCCGGCACCCGCATCCTCATAAACCACCACCGAATCGGCCTAGTAACATTTCCTCCGATAGCCGCCATCGCCCCGTTCCACCATCAGGACGTAGTCTTCATCCTCGGTGAGGTATCCGAAGGAGAACGACGCCTTGCCGGACAGATGCGAGCCTGTCTTTAGCGCAGCGAGGGAATGCGTCTCCACAACTTCGTTTCCCTCTCCGACCACTTTAAACTCTGTCGGGACAAGTGTCTGAAACAGGATGCAGACAACTGCGCATACGACGACGACCGAACCGACGTATAGATAACGCCGCCTATTAGATGCTTTCGCATCCGGCGCGACCAAGCCGAGCAAGCTGACCACACAGACGAGGGCCAGTGCAAGAAAGGCATATCTAATGAGCCACACCATGTCCGTCCCCCTCGCTCGGGGTCCATCTCGTGTTCCACTGGCGTATCAATCCGTCCCGTGCGACACTTTCGGCATCATCCGTTGAATCGGCAACTCCATCGGGACCGATCATATGCATATTGCACTCGCCGCAGTTCATTATCATGGGCAACACGGACATAGAGCCATCCCGATACGACGTCGATGTGTGGGACGATGCCGAGGGGAACACCATCTACGACGTCCGGCAAAAGGGGCATGGAAGTATATCCAAAACATCTTCCTCTCAGCAGGGTCTAGATTGACAGACTATCTCGCGCAGGCGCTTGGAGATATCGTTTCCTGCGCCGCAGATAGCCCTACCCTCCCAGTACACCGTACTCGTTATCGATTCAAGGTATTCGGCGAGTCCGATGAGCTCGGCGGGGTCTACGATGATCGCATCGCCATGCGTGCTATGGATGCGGTCACAATCAGAAATATCAAACATTTTCCAGTCCATTCATTATCAAGACAATCGGATCTTCGAGCTTGTATGTCATATAGTTGCAGCACCAAGCACGCCAAGCGCGGTAAAACGGCTGGCTGTTCTGCGAGTCGGCCCAACCGCAGAAGCCGATAAAGCCGTCGGAGTTGAAACTGACCGCCTCGCGGCCGTTCCACTGGCTGGGGCAGTCGATTTTCAGATATGCCCTTAGGATGCCACCGTCGGGGTTCATCTTGCAGCAGAGGCTGTCGTCCTTGCGGCGGGGAATCGTATAGCGCGGAGTCTCGCCCTTGCGGCACGATTCGGCACACTCGAGAGCGATATATCCTTGCAGGGCATCGAGATCATATGGCTCGATGTCCGCATAATGAAATTTTAGAGCCTGCCATAAGGCGCGACATTCCTGAGATGTCATTGCGTTGGTTTCCTTCGACACCGTTACCCTACCGTCTTCTCGATTTTGCGGCCGCAGATGGGGCAATGGCGGTAGAAATAGGCACCGTACTCCCCCTCATCGTGACCGCATCTGTTGCAAAACCAGACAGGGCCCGCGAAGTTATGCGATCCATCGTCCTCGCCGCGGACGTATATGCATGTCTGCACGTCGATTTCGTCGGCGAAGCCACCCGCCTCGGATTGTGCGACGGCGGGGTATTCCTCGTTGTAATACTTAACGTCCAACCCGAGTGCCTCGGCAAAATCGCAGAGGTCAAGCAGACCACGTTCACCACAAATATCGCCGTCCCGCAAAAGTTCCTTTTCTGTGGCGACGGCCTTGGAAACGGCTTGTCGCAGGGACATGGCGATATCGAACCTGAAACGTTCTGCATCATCGGCATCGCCAGCAGGACGATCGATATAGTCTGCGAGGGCAAGCGTTTCGCGCTCGCCGATGAAAAGCGCTCCCCCCAGGGGTTGGCATTTGATGCCGAGCTTAGCCAATGCGGTGACCACGTCGACGCGGCCAGCCACCGGGCTATGGTCGGTGACGGTAAGAGCGCGGAGCGCGTTCGCCATCTCTCGGTTTATATTTATCGGGTTTTCCATAGAGCGTCCAGTCCTTGTGGCTTAGTCTCGTGGGGCTTTGGAGTCGCCCTGAATTACCTCCAGAAACGACCTTTTGGGAATTACGACCCTGCGCCCGCAATAGGGGCAGTTGTTTATAGGTACGACCTTCCATCCTCCCTCGCAGCTGTCGTCGGGTATGCGTACCTTACCGAGCGGTACATCCGCCCCGCAAACAGAGCAGGTGAAGTGTCCCACCTGCGGGCTGTTGACGTTCTCGCATACGCCTGGGTCAATCAAACCCGCAAGCACACTTGCCGTGTCCATATCGGTAAAGGGCATCTCGTCTGCAATGGTCTCCTCGATGATGCCGGCGATGGATGCGTGACCCGTTGGGATGCCCGCCGCTCCATGCAGGCGAGAGTTATAGCGCAGCCTCGCGGCGAACGATATTCGGGAGTCACAATCAGGTAAGGGCATGGGCGATTCGTAAATATTCATTTCGGCTTCATCCTGTCCATCGGAGCGTTTGGGGAACACTCTCATTAACTATAGTTATTATAGCTAATCAAAGTCATGGTTATCGACAGAGCGTAAACCAATTAGAACTATGACGGGGTACCGAGGCCTTGAAAGCGGCTACCGAGTGTCTCGATGTTGAAACTCGTTCGCCCACCACGGCTTATCGACCGAACTTCCATGGGAGCATGGAAAGGACCGGTAGACTTCAAGCTCCCACTGTCTGCGACCCGACTTAGCCACGGCATCCAGAATCAGACCGGTGGCAAGCGACAGGGCGCAGAGAAACATCAACGCGACAGTGAGAATCGCGGTCGGGAAACGAGGCACGAGACCGGTCGAAATAAACTCGCGAACGACGGTAATGCCCAGAATCAGTCCCGTCGCAAAAAACGCAAACGCGACCAGGGAAAAGAACTTCAGAGGGCGATAGTCCTTGAAAAGGGTGCCGACCGTGGCAATAACCTTGATGCCATCGCCCAAGGTATCAAGCTTCGATTGCGATCCCTCGGGTCGATCTCGATAGTCAACCGGAATGCTTTGGATGCGCCAACGGCGGTCGACGGCGTGTATGGATAGCTCGGTCTCGATCTGGAAGCCCTCGGAGAGGACGGGAAAAGTCTTTACAAAGGGCTCGGACAGGGCTCGGTACCCCGTCATGACGTCGGGATAACCGTATCCGTAAATCCATTTGATCATGCCGCGGACCAGGTTGTTTCCAAACCCATGGAACGCCCGTCCATTCGCCCTAGCATATGTCCCGTTGGAGAGCCTATCGCCGACCACCATATCGGCTTTCCCGTCAAGAATCGGCTCGCAAAGCGATTTAGCCGCCTCGGCCGGATAGGTATCGTCGCCGTCCACCATGAGGTAGCAGGCGGCATCGATATCCCGAAACATCTGGCGGCAGACATTTCCCTTGCCTCGACGCCGCTCATAGCGAACGGTCGCCCCATGCTTCATCGCAATCGCGGCGGTCGCATCGGTCGAGTCGTTATCGTAAACGTAGACCGTCGCCTCGGGCATCTCGCGGTGGAAATCATCGACCACCTTGCCGATGGTCAGAGCCTCGTTATAGCAGGGAATGATGACCGCAATCTCGTCTTGATTCACCAGTCACTTCCCTCTACTAGATATCGAGATAGATGCACGGAGCGTCGCATGCGCCGCCCGACCGGTTCGCAAGGCGAATCCGGCCGCACTCTTCGCCAACAACCTCGGCCCTGGCTATAGAGGGCGGCAGGCGAAATAAATCCTCGTGGTCGATAAAGGCCGCGCACGTCACCCACCCGCCTTCTCGGATGATCACGAGTTCGCTCACATTAGTTTTTTCACGGCAATACTGGATAACGGTCATCTATACATCCTTCCGAAAATTTCGCCCGCAAATCGGGCAATAGTTGATAGGGATCCAAGCGCGGTCGATATCGTTATCGTGGGACATCGTCAAATGCACCCCGTGCTGGTCGCTGACATCGAGCGCAAGGTTTACCTCCTCGATCAGGGCCATATCGCCGCAGACGGTGTCGATATCGTTGAGGAGTTTCGGGTGGTATGGGGAACACCATGGGCAATAACCGAGGGAAAAGACCTCGCGTGACGTACGCCAGGAGTTGGCGCTATGGCAGACCATCCGAAACAACAGCTCGGAAGCTGGTGCCGTGCGCTTGCTTCCCGCGCCGATCCCGAGGTCATATTTTTTCTGAAGCCGTCCCCTGTTGTCTGGACAGAATCCCGCCGCGTCTCTAGGCAGCTGACGAGTCTCATATAACGACTGCGCGAGGGGTGCTGGGCAAACAAGCCAATTCGTATCGCCCCAGAAGGTCAAGCCGTGTCCGCTCTTGAAATCAGCCATGCACGATTTGACCTCGACGAAAACGAATTCACCGCGCTCGATAGACGACGGGAACGTAGAAAGTCGTTCGGGTCTGAATCCGACGAAATCGACGCGGTGGTCATCGTCCACCCAGACCTCAGACGCCACCAGTGAGTATTCGCGACGAAGGCGAGCCAAAACGCGTTCGGATAGCTCGCTCGTCGTCTCATCACGCTTTCCCAATTCATGCCTCCCGCCCATCTCTATCGGGCATTTGGCAGCGACTGCGCGTTTAAATCTCGTATCCATTCGGACGCTTCTTTCTTAATAGAGATACATGCCTGCGATCGATTAGATGCCGAAAACGGCACCGCATGCAGGACAATACGCGGCGAAGCGGACGTGATACGGGATGCCCATCCCGCAATTCGAACAGGCAGAATGCCCGTTTCTCGAAACGATTGTCGCGATCGGTCGGGCGATATACGCCGCAAGCAGTTCGTAGCAGCTGCGCTGGCTCATGGGATCGAAATCGTCATCGCAAGTCTCCTCCAAAATGTCCTCCAGAGGACGAGGTGCGGAACTCGACTCGGATTCATCTTTCAGAACCTGCGCAAGTTCAAATCGATCGCTATCGGAAATATCGACAGCAGTCAGCTGGCTCATATCAGACCACCAATCTTGTAGGGGTAACTTTGTTCGCCGACACGCTCGGCGCGATGGACTCTATGGCGTGTCGAGAAACCACTGTTTGTAGGGATAAATGGGGAGAACAATGGAGTTCGAACAGAGTCCATCGCGCCGGGCGAGTCGACCAATCTCTAATGAAGGGGCTGCGGTGCCGTCTCTCGCTCAATACGTGTATCACACACAGAAAGGAGGAAAAAAGGTGTCAAGGAAGGTCGAAAAAGACGATTAAAAATCCGATGGAAAAGGAGAATCAATATCCAAGAAAATCGAGACGGCACCGAAGCCCCTTCACCAGCCAAGAGCAAAGAAGCAGGGCGGTTGCGGCGG
>OGON01001645.1_pt1 | contig 14950 bp, 17 predicted proteins | sample 1552671 | NCBI WGS metagenome assembly OGON01 (sample SAMEA2580136, study PRJEB22360) | human gut metagenome | biome: human gut; feature: human-associated habitat; material: faeces | place: Denmark | collected 2008/2010 | reverse complement strand
AGCCAGTCTTGGGCCCGCCTACTCCCGCAACGGCAAGGGCGGCATCGGGCGGCTGCGCTGGGTGAATGATGTGGTGCTGGAGGACCTGGAGGACTATCAGCTCCGGCGGGTACACCGCTGCACCGCCTGCGGCGCCGTGGGCGACGGAAAGAAGTGCGCCTACTGCGGCTCCAAGAAGTTTGAGGACGAGGTCATGGAGTACGAGGAGCTGACGGAGGACATCGTGCTGCGCAGCGGCACGGTGATCCCGGCGGTCAGCACTGTGCGGGACGAGATGGGCCAGCCGGTGGCGCTGGAGGCGGACGTGCTGCTGCCGCAGATGCAGCCGGGCGGCGGTCCGGCGGTGGCCATGACGGAGGCGGCCTACCGGCAGGAGCAAACGCGCATCCCCTACTACAAGCCGGACGTGTTCCCGCTGGTCATCCGCAAAAACGTGAGTATGCCGGGGCGGTTCTGGGGCAGCAGCGACCTTGACGCCATCTTTGACCAGCAGAACAGCCTCAACAAGCTCTGCACGAAGTTGAACACGAAGGTGTTGTCCGGCGGCAGCTTCACCACCGTGCCGCCCGGCGCGCAGTTCATCACCGACAAAGACGGCGTGCGGGTGGAACTGCAGAACCCGGCGCAGGTGGAGATGATCAGGACCTTTAACACACAGGTGGACATCAACACGGACCTGGCCATGATGGCGCAGATCTACGAGCAGGCACGGCAGACCATCGGCATCACGGACAGTATGCAGGGGCGGAAGGACCCCACGGCCACCAGCGCCGTGGCCAAGGAGTTCAGCGCCCAGCAGGCGGCTGGGCGTCTGGAGAGCAAGCGGGTGATGAAGCGGGCCATGTATCAAGACCTGTTCGAGGCCATCTTCAAGTGGATGCTGGCCTACTGCGACGAGCCGCGGACCATCCGGCGGACGGACGAACACGGCGACGTAGAGTATGTGACCTTCGACCGCCACGACTTCCTGTACCAGGACGAGGCGGGAGACTGGCAGTACAACACGGATTTCCTGTTCTCCTGCGACAGCTCGGCGCCGCTGGCCTCGGACCGGCAGGCCTTGTGGAAGGAAACGCGGATGAACTTCCAGGAGGGCGCCATGGGAAGCCCCACGGAGATCACGACGCTGCTGCGTTTCTGGGAGCAGATGGAGAAGCTGCACTACCCCATGGCCGGGGACATGGTCAAGAGCCTGCGGGATCAGATGGAGCGCCAGCAGGCCCAACAGGCCCAACAGACGCCGCCGACGGCGCCGGACAGCCCCGGCGGCAGCGGCGGCACGGAACCCACGGCGGAGGAGCTGCTGGCGATGGCGGCACAGCAGGGAGGGGGCGAGATGGCATGAAGTGCCCGGAATGCGGACTGGAGATGATGATCTACAGCGCCACGGTGAACGCGGACGGCGGCAGCGATACCGCCTATGTGTGCCGGAACCCACAATGTGCCCGGTACGACCGGCGGCTCAGAAAAAAGAAGGACGCTCCGGCGGCGGACGACGCGGCCGAAGCGTGAGGCGGCCCTCCGGGGCCGCGGTGGGTGGTTTCGCACGCCGCCCGGAGCCAGACAGATTTTCCTCCTGTCTTACTACCGGACGCCCTGCCGAAGGGCGGGGCATCCACCGCAGCCCCGGAGCTGCACAGGACAACGTTTCGCCGGCGGGACGGCGGGAAAAACCCGAATACGGCGAAAGGAGGACATGAGACATGGAGAAAAAGAAGGGCTACATCGGCAGCATCGCCAACGTGGGCAGCCAGCGCGTGGAAGCGCCCGCCCAGAAGGCGGCGCCTGCCCAGAAGGGCACCGTGCGCTTCACCGGCACCGACCTTCGGACCGGGAATGGCGGCAGCAAGGATAAGCGCAAGTAAGCACGATTTTGTTGCCTTCAACAAAATCGCCGCCTGCGGGCGGGACATTTCGCTTGGCCCCGGCGGAAAAGGGGCGTATTCGCACCGAACGCGGAAAAATCGGAAAGGAGAACACCATGAACGGATTGACGGAACAGGACTATGCGGAGGCCTTCGGCGTGGAGCTGCCCGATGAGGGCGGCGCAGCGGACGGCGGCACGCAGGAGCCTGTGGAAAACGGTACCGGCGGCGCCGGAGAAGAAGGCGCGGCACAGGAGCCGGGCACGGAGGCCCATGAGGACGGCGGAGATCCTGCAGAAGCGGGAGGCGGCGCAGCAGCGCCGGGCGCGGAAGCGGGACAGAGCGCCGAGGAGCGCAGCCGGCAGGCCTACGGACGCCGGGCACGGGAGCGCGAGGCGGAACGGCAGGCCCTGACAGCGGCGGCGCAGGCCCGCGTGGACGCGGTGTATGCCGACCTGTTCGCGGGGCAGACGAACCCCTACACCGGCCAGCCTATCCGCACGGAGGCGGACTTCCGGGCCTATCAGGAGGCCAAGGCCAGACAGGAGCGCGAGGAGCAGATGCTCTCCGCCGGCGTGGATCCGGCGGCACTGCAGGGCATGGTGGACGACGCCGTGAAGCCACTGCGGGAGCAGGTGCAGCGCCAGCGCCTGGAGGGCATGAGTGCCGAAGCGCGGAACGTGACCGCGCAGGCACAGGCGGCCATCCGGCAGGGCCTTGAGGCGGTGCGCGTGAAGTACGACGGCAGCGTCCAGAGCCTTGAGGACATTGTGGCCATGCCCACTGGGGAAGCCTTCCGCGGCTATGTGGAAAAGGGATTGTCCATCGAGGACGCCTTCTACATGGCAAACCGCGACGCCGTGGACAAGCGGCGCATGGAGGCAGCCAAGCAGGCAGGCATCAAGCAGGCCAGCGGCAAGCGCCACATGGCCCCGGTGCCCGGCGCTGCGGGTGAGGCACCCTATATGGCCACACCGCGGCAGAGAGAGATGTACCGCGAGATCAATCCCAATGCGACGGACGACGAGATCAATGCCGCATACGGAGAATTCTACAAACAGTGAAGCCCCGACACGGGGCGGGAAAGGAGATAACAAACTATGTTCATGCTTAGCAGAATGCTGGTGGGCAATACGCCCCCCATCGTGTATATGCAGCCCACTGACGGCGAGACCTACCAGGTGGGCGAGGCGCTGAAGCTGGCCAGCGGCAAGGTGACGCTGTGCAGCGGTGCCGCGGCACCCAGCCATGTGTGCGTGGGCCCCATCGACGACAACGGCGTGGTGCCGTGCGTGGAGGTGCAGAAGTACATGGAGTTCGAGACCACCCTCGGCGTGGCCCCTGCGGACTCCGCGACCGTCGGCGTGGGCGACAAGGTCACCCTGCACACCGACGGTATGCAGGTCACCGCCACCAAGACCGGCGGTGTGGCAGAGGTCACCGGCATCGACGGCCAGACCGTCGGTTCCCGCGTGACGGTGAAGTTCTGAGCGAAGAAAGGAGATACATAACATGAGTGGTTTTCTGACCGTTTCTATCGGTTCCGGGCTGAACGGGACCATCTACGGCGATTGCCAGGTGCCGCTGAAGGCATTTCTGGAGAGCCGGGGCGAGGCGTTCCAGCGTGAGAGCCTGCTGCCCTATCTGTACCGCATGGAAAAGAGCCGCCACTGGGCGGAGCGCTATTCCAGCGAGACCGCTATGGGCGACTTCGAGCCCGTGGGAGAAGGCGGCGATTATCCCAAGACCGGCTTTGAGGACGGCTACTTCCGGGACATCGTGAACATGACCTTCAAGCAGTCCTTCTCTGTGACGCAGGAGCTGGTGGAGGACTGCCTGCTGGGCACCATGAAGCAGCGCGCCAACAAGCTGGTGACCGCCTACGGCCGCACCCGCGAGAAGTTCGGGCGCATCCTGTACGCCGGCGGCCTGTACGGCACCACCGTTTCCTACAAGGGCAAGACCTTCGCCTGCGGCAGCGCCGATGGGCAGGCCCTGTTCTCCAAGACACACCCCAACAAGGTCAACGGCGCCAAGCAGACCAACCTGTACAAGGGTACCTTCACCAACACCCTGCTGGGCAAGATCGAGACCGAGATGCAGAACATCAAGGGCGACAACGGCGAGCTGCTGGGCGTGGCACCGGACACCATCTGGATCCCCAACGATGCCGTGCTGAAGGACGCCGTATTCTCCGCCGTGGGCGCCGACAAGGAGCCCACCTCCGGCAACAACGCCTTCAACTACCAGTTCGGCCGCTGGAACATCATCGTGGACCCCTATCTGACCGCCGCGCTGACCGATCTGGGCAAGAGCAGCGAAAAGCCCTTCTTCCTGCTGGACAGCAAGTTCATTGAGCTGAATGACGGCCCCATCTTCCAGGACCGCGTGCCCCTGGACGTGAAGTCTGTCATTGACAACAACAACGACAACAACGTCTGGCAGGGCCGCGCCCGCTTCGGCGCAGGTTTCGCCGACTGGCGGTTCGTCGCTGTGGGCAATATGTCCACCGGCACCGACCTCACCTAAGAGGAAGGCGGTGGCGGCATGACATGGGGAGATGTGAAGCTGGCTGCACTGCAGACCATGTACTCCAACGAGGGCGCTGTGCTGACGGAGGACGACATCAACCGTGAGTATATCAATGCCATGCCCGCCAAGGCCAACGAGGCGCTGCAGCAGATCGCGTCCGTTGGCCGCCCCATCCTCAAGTCGTGGCAGATCGAGATCGATGCCGACACCGACGAGCCGGTGGTAACGGCGGAGAAGCTGATCCTGCCCAAGACAAAGGACCTTTACAAGATACCCTTGCAGGACTACCTGCCGCGCTTCCGCTGCCTGAACAGCAGCGAGGTCATGTTCGCCGACGGCACCGCCTACGGTACCGCGGAGGACTGGAGCATGGAGGGCGACGACGTGTTCGTCATCCCCGGATGCGTGGTGGGCACCTATACGCTGTGGTACAAGGCGTACCCGCAGACCGTCACGGCGGACACGCCGGACGAGGAGGAGATCGACCTGGCGGCGGAGGCCGCTGTACTGATCCCGCTGTACATCGCGGCGGAGCTGTACAAGGAGGACGATATCTCCATAGCGACCATACTGCGGAATGAATACGAGGACGGTCTTGTGAAGGTGCAGACGGCTTACGCATCCAGCGGATCGGGCATCCGGTCCGCTGGTGTTCGTAATACGACAGGGTGGTGGTAAGGTATGGCACAATTCACGGTACCGGCGGCAAGCAAGAAGTACAGCATAGTCATTGAGGCGTTCCGGGGCGTGGACCTGAACAACAGCCCCAGCAACGTGGACAAGTCCCGGTCCCCGGAGGCGCCCAACATGATACGCGACCAGGTGGGCAAGGTCCGGAAGCGGACTGGCTACACCACGATGGTGACGGCCTACGGCAACGCGGCCATCAACGGCATCCACCGGCTGAACGGAGAGGTGCTGATCCACGCCGGCGGGAAGCTGTACCGGCGGAACATCGGTATGGACGGCAAGTGGACGCTGGAGGCCATAGGGGACATGGCGGATGCCAGGAGCCGCAGCTTCGTCTTTGACGAGAAGCTGTATCTGCTGGATGGCAGCGTGTACCGCGTCTATGACGGCACGACGCTTTCGGCGGTGAGCGACAACGCCACGGTGCCGACGATCATCATCTCCCGCCGCCCCACCGGCGGCGGAACGGCCTATCAGGGGCTGAACCTCATCGGAAAGAAGTGGACGGAGAGCTTCCTCGGTACGAAGGATGCCACGGTGTACCAGCTGACCACGGAGGGGCTGGACAGTGATCCTGTGACGGCAGAGGTACTGAACAGCGACGGCGAATGGGTGGCCAAGGTGGAAAACACGGACTTCACCGTGGACAGGCAAGCGGGGAAGGTGACGTTCAACACCGCGCCGGGCGAGAGCCCGGTGACAGGACAGGACAACGTACACATCACCGCCTCCAAGACGCGGGAGGGGTACGCGGACACCATCAACCACTGCACCATTCCGGCGGTGTACGGCGTGGGCGGCGCTACGGACCGGGCGTTCCTCAGCGGGAACAGCGATAAGAAAGGCACGGACTTCTACAGCGAGTTCGACGATCCGGCCTTTTTCCCGGACACCAACTACACCAAGATCGCCCGCGACGGCGGCGAGGTGGTGGGCTACACCGTACTCAGCAATACGCTGGCGGCGTTCCTCACCGGCAGCGCCGACGGCCGGAATGTGGTGGTGCGTACCGGCTCGCTGAACGAGGACGGCGAGGCGGTGTTCCGCATCACCAACACCATCATCGGACAGGACGCCGTGGCGCCGGACACCTTCTGCCGGACGGACAAGGAGCCGCTGTTCCTGACGGACCGCGGCGTGTTCGCCATCACGGCGGAGGAGCTGACCGGTGAGAAGTACAGCCAGGAGCGCAGCTACTACATCGGCAGCGCCATCCGTGGAGCGGCCAGCGCGTGCATCTACGGCGACTTCTACGCCATGGCGCTGGACGGCACGGTGTATCTGCTGGACCTGCAGCAGAAGACCTACGAGAAAAACAGCCCCTACAGCAGCTTTCAGTATGAGTGCTACTACTTCCCGGGTATCCCGGCCCGCGTCATGTTCACGGACGAGGACGGCGCACTGTGCTTCGGCACGGCGGACGGGAAGCTGTGCCGGTTTGCTTCGGACTTGGACAGCCCGGCCAGCTACAACGATGACGGCGCGGCCATCACGGCGTACTGGGACACGGCGGACTTCGACGGCAACCTGTTCTTTCAGACAAAGTCGTTCACAGGCGTGGCCGCTCGGCTGGCAGCGGCACCTGTTACCGGCGTGAAGATCTACGCGCTGGTTCGGGGTATCTGGAAGCAGGTGTACGACGCCAAGAGCAAGGCCCGATATCTGAGCTTCGAGTACATCGACTTCGGGAAGTTCACCTTCAGCGGAGATCAGACACCGCGCACACTGTACGGCAAGGTGAAGCTGAAAAAGGTGGACAAGGTGCGGTTCCGGCTGCGGAACGACGAGGTGAACGAGCCCTTCGGCCTGTACGCCTTCGGCGTGCAGTACAAGGAGCCGGGCACCAACTACAGGAGATAAGGCGGTGAATACATGGGACTGAGCGATTTCAAGATCACGGATGCCGACATTACCAGTAAGGGCGTACAGGCATCCCCGGACCAACTCAGCGGGACGGCTGAGGACAACAAAAAGGTCTTTGACCGGCTCACCTCCGGGCCGGTGAGGGACGGGCACAACAAGCTCATCGACGCGCTGGTCGCGCTGGGCGTAGAGCAGCTGATCCAGTACGGCAGCGAGAACATCAAGTACATCCGGCTGAATGCGGACGAGCACATCGAGGTATCCTCGGACGGCGCGACATGGACGGAGGTGGCCTCGTCCGGGCACCTGATCTACGACGCGGCGGGGCAGCAGATGCCGCAGCGGAGCCGGCTGAAGTTCGGCGGGGCCAGTGTGGTGACGGACGACGGCACCTACACCATCGTATCCGGCGTGAAGGGCGACAAGGGCGACACCGGCGCGAAGGGCGACAAGGGCGACAAGGGCGAGACCGGCGACCAGGGACCGCGGGGCGCGGCATGGTATCCGGCGGTGGACGGCCTGGGCAACCTGACATTTGTGCTGAGCGAAACGGCCACGCCGCCACCCGCCTACAACATCCGCGGCCCCCAGGGCCCCCAGGGCGTACAGGGTTTGCAGGGCGCCGCGGGCGCAACAGGCCCACAGGGCATCCAGGGCCCCCGCGGTTTGCAGGGCGCCAAGGGCGAGAAGGGCGCCACCGGCGCCACAGGTGCCACCGGCCCTGCCGGTCCTGCCGGCGCGCAGGGCGCACAGGGCATACAGGGCCCACAAGGCGAGACCGGCCCGCAGGGCGCGACCGGTGCCACCGGCCCCGCAGGCCCCACCGGGCCGCAGGGCCAGAAGGGCGATCCCGGCGAGGACGGCAAGTCCTTCACCATTCAGGACATTTACCCGACGCTGGCGACGCTGAAGCAGGCGTTCCCCACCGGCAACGAGTACGCCTACCAGGTGACGGCGGAGGACGATGAGATCTTTATATGGTCTGAGCTGGCCACGGACTGGGTGAGCCTCGGCAAGCTACAGGGCCCGCAGGGACCACAAGGCCCCACCGGCGCCACCGGCGCACAGGGTCCCAAGGGAGACACCGGCGCACAGGGACCGCAGGGCGTACAGGGTATCCAGGGTGAAAAGGGCGAGCAGGGCGCTACCGGCGCAACGGGCCCCACCGGCCCTACCGGCCCGGAGGGACCGGAAGGCCCCCAGGGCCCCCAGGGCGAGACCGGCCCGCAGGGCGAGCAGGGCATCCAGGGCCCGCAGGGCGAGGCAGGCGAGAGCGCCTACACCGCCGCCAGCAAGGGCGGCTACACCGGCACGGAAACGCAGTTCAACAGCGACCTGGCCAAGATCGGGAACAAAGCGGACAAGACGGTGCCCGCAGCGGCGGGCAACCTGGCCGCGCTGGACGCGGCGGGCAACCTGTCCGACAGCGGCAAGAAGGTGGGCGACTTCCAGACCAAGGTGACGGCCAGCGGCCTGCTGAAGGGCGACGGCTCCGGCGGCGTGACCGCGGCGGCGGCAGGCACGGACTACTCCGGCCCCAAGGCCACGGTGACGGCCACGCTGCTGGCGTCCGGCTGGACGGGCAGCGAAGCGCCCTTTGTGTACACGCTGGCCATCGCCGGTGTGACGGCCACCAGCTACCAGGAGCTGCTGCCGGCGGTGAACATCACGGCGGAGCAGCTGAAGGCATTGCAGGCGGCCAACATCACGGACGGCGGACAGGCGGCGGGCAGCATGACGCTGAAGGCCTACGGCAAGAAGCCCACCGTGGACATCCCCATCCGTGTCATCAAGGAGGGAGAGTAAAGAAATGCCTACTATCATTCGATTTGGCGGCGGCGCCGGGGATGGCGCGCAGAAGCTGGTGGTGAACGTGGACAGCGGCGCCACGGTGACAGCCAAGAAGGGCAGCGTGGCGGTGAGCGCCGTCAGTGAGAACGGACAGGCGGTGCTGGAGCTGGACGAGGCGGGCACCTACACGGTGAGCGCCAGCAAGGATGGCACCACCACGCCGGACGTGAAGACGGCCACGGTGCCGCAGGAGCTCACCCTCAGCTTCGTGGCGGCGGAGCTGAACACCAACAGCTGGGAGATGATCAAGGCGGTATCGGACGCCGGGCAGGGGGCCAACTACTGGTCCGTGGGCGACACGAAGGACGTGACGCTCTCCGGCAACTGGCAGGACCTCATCATGTCCAATGTGACCGTCAAGGCGTTCATCATCGGCTTTGACCACAACAGCGCCGTGGAGGGCGAGCACCGCATCCACTTCCTTATGGGCAAAATCGGAACCAAGATGGTGGCCTTCTGCGACAACCTGTACGACCACCAGACCAGCGGCGCGTACTTCACCATGAACACCACGAACACCAACTCCGGCGGCTGGGAGGCCTCCCGAATGCGGAAGACGGTGCTGGGCAACAGCAGCACACCGGACAACCCTCTGCAGGGCAGTCTCATGGCGGTGCTGCCAGAGGACCTGTTGGCGGTGATGAAGCCGGTGACGAAGTGGACGCAGAACAACTCGCCGTTGACGGCCACCACGGACTACACGTTCCTCATGGCGGAGTTTGAGATCTTCGGCGCGCGGACGTATGCCAACAGCGCCGAGCAAAGTAAGCAGGCGCAGTACGACTACTTCAAGGCGGGCAACCCCAAGGTGTTCTACAAGCACTCAGCGACCACCACGGCGGTCTATGCCTGGCTGCGCTCGCCGACTGCCAGCTACAGCAACAATTTCTGCTATGTGAACGCGTCGGGCGCCGCGACCGGCAACTATGCCAGCTATTCGCTTGGCGTGGCCCCCGGCTTTTGCGCGTGATCGGGCGAAGCCCGGCATCGGAAAGACTATCCCCCGGCGAAAGCCGGGGGAGCGAAAGGAGAACGATCCGAAATGAGCGTACCGGCCTATAAGAGGCAGAAGCCGGATCCGAACAACCCGCGGGATCCGGAGTTCGTGCTGCTGAGCAAGAAGCTGTATGTGGAGGTCATCGACCTGCTCTCGTGCATGAGCGCACGGTACGGCCGGCTGATCGCCGTACCGACGGCGGAGCTGGCCGGGGAGGTACAGGACTTCGCCGTGAAAGCCAACGACGTGTTCCCCAGCGACGGGCAGAAGCTGGCGCTGCGGCGGGAGTACCTGCTGCGCTGCCACGCTGCGGCCAAGGCGCTGGGCGAGAGAATGGACAAGGTACATGAGGTGCTGCGGTCCAACCCGGAGGGCGCCTTCCGCAACGGAAAGGGCATCACGCTGAACGCCGAGGCAGCACTGAAAAAGCTGCACCGGATGGAAACGGACGTGGGCGCCGACTGCGTGGCACTGCGTAGGAAGCTGGAGGCGGTGGCCGACAGCGACAAGCGCCGGTATATGGCGCAGGAAAAGAAAAGGAAGTCATAAGACTATGGGTGTGTCTCTGAATAAGTGCCCGACCGTGTTGGCGGCGGGAGGCGGTCAATGCCTGGCTGCGCTCGCCGAATGCCAGCAACAGCAACAATTTCTGCAATGTGAACACGTCGGGCGCCGCGAACAACAACAATGCCAGCAATTCGCTTGGCGTGGCCCCCGGATTTCGTGCCCCCTCTACGCTTGGAGGGTGAGCAGGTCGAACAGCAAGAGGACCTTGCGCGAAAGGAGAGGCACTTCCCGCGACGGCGCACGCCGTCCGAAACCGTCTTCCGCACCGCTGCACGGACGCTTGCCGGAACGCCAAGGAACGGCGTTCCGACACACCCGCCGGGACTATGGCGGGCGCTTGCATGGCGGAGAATGTGCCTACCTCCGTTTCATGTGCCGCGGGAGAGCAGAGAACACGCCGGGCGGCACGGCCCGACGCTGCCGGGAGACTACCACATGACAAGCGCGGAGCGCCGGGAGGGGCGCTATCAACGACGGAAGGCACGGCGGCAGGAGCGCAGGCAGCGGCGCATGGCGGCGCTGGGTGCGCTGGAGGACATCGCCCGGTTCGACCGGATGTACCAATGCGGAAAGGACTGCTGCCGGGGCGTGCGGTGGAAAACCAGCATACAGGCATTTGAGGCGGAGCTATTTCTACGGACGGCGCAGAGCTGCCGCCTGGTGGAAAGCGGGGCATGGCACCCGCAGCGGAGGCCGGTGCACTTCACCGTGATGGAACGAGGCAAGGTCCGGCCCATCGACGCGCCCCATGTGGACGACAGGCAGGGGCAGAAGGTACACAGCCGGTTTGTCCTCGCGCCGTGCTACGGCCCCGCCATGATCTACGACAACGGGGCCAGCCAGCAGGGCAAGGGCCTGGAGTTCGCCTACCGGCGGCTGAAAAGGGCGCTGATGCGGCACTACCGCCGCTATGGCCGGGAGGGCAGTGTGATCCTGTGCGACCTCAAGGAGTTCTTTCCCTCGGCGCCGCGCCGGGCACTGCTGGACCGCCACCGGCGGTATATGCCGGAGGGGCCCATCCGGGCACTGGCGGACGAGATGGTGCTGACGGCACCGGAGACTGAGCCGGGCCGGGGTATGCCGCTGGGCATGGAGCAGAGCCAACAGGAGATGGTGGCCCTGCCGTCAGCGGTGGATAACTGGCTGCGGTGCCAGATGCACATGGAGGCGCAGCACTACATGGACGACTATGTGATCCTGGTACCGCCGGGCGTGGACGCGGCGGCGGTGCTGGAGGCGTTCATCGCACGGTGCGAGGCGCTGGGGCTGCGTGTAAACCGCAGGAAGTGCCGCTATGCGCCGCTGCGGCGGCCTTTCCGCTACTGCAAGACGAAGTTCCGGCTGACGGAAACGGGCCGGGTGGTGACGCACCGCGCCGGGGATGCACAGAGGCGCTGCCGGCGGAAAATGCGCCTGCTGGCCGCCAGGGGCGACTGGGAGGGCGTAAGGGCGCAGATCGTGAGCGCCAAGGGCTACTACAAGAGACACAACGACAACGGACGCTTGACAGCGCTGCGGACGCTGCACAGCGCACTGCGAAAGGAGAGGGCAGCATGAGGTATGTATGTCACAGACGGGCGCGGTTCGAGGGCATATCCGGCAGGGTGAACATCCCTTACGGCGCCGCGCTGGAGAGGCGGGGCGACTTCCTGTACTACCAGGGACGGCAGCTCTGCGCGGTGGGGAGCCAGAGAGCCCACGAGCATTTCAAGCGGGACGACGATGGGCAGGGCCTGCGGCGCGGGGCGCTTACGGAGGCCATCTGCAAGACGCTGGAGCGCCGGGACGCCGGACACCAGGACCGATGGGACCGGGTGTGGGCGGACAAGCTGTGCGGGAAGTACCGGCACCCGGACCACGAGGACCACTTCCTCTGGGGCAACGCCTTCTTTGAGGCACCCATCGCAGATCTGAACTACATTGCCGCGCTGGTGGGCGCGGGAAAGGAGCGTTAGACCATGTATGTATTCAAGAGGGACGGCCAGGAGGTGGCCGCGCAGGAATGGCCGGTATGGGTACAGCTGCAGGAAAACGGCTGCTACGGCCTCTGTGAGGCCGCTGACGCGCAGGGCGTCGTGCTGGGCGGGACGGTATACTCCCTGAGCAACCGGACGCCCATGGAGGGCACGGAGGAGGTCACGGCGGAGATCGTGGAGAGCGTGCCGTACCTGCGGGAGAAGGTGGACACGCTGGAGAACAGGCTGGCCGTGCAGACGTCAGCCACGGAAGCGGTCTTTGCGGCGCTGGCGGAGGCGGGGACCATCGACCAGGCCACGGCGGGCAAGTACCGGACGATATTCGCCGCGTGGACCAGCGACGCGGACGGCAACGTGTGGGAGCCGGGCGTGTACGGCTGGACGGAGAACGCCGATGGGTGAGCTGGAGGTCATTGAGGCGCTGTGCTGCCTGGTGGAACGCGCCGTGGCCGTGATACGAGATGAACAGACGAAGGAAGCGCTGCTGCGGGAGCTGGACGCTGCCACAGGGGCGGAGGACATGACGAAAGCGCCCTGACCGGGCGCGGAAAGGAGCGAGACATGAAAGAGACTATGAACCCTATTGCTGCGGTGACGGCCGCCGCGCTGGGCGTGCTGAGCGCCTATATGGTGCAGCTTTTTATCCCCCTGATCGTGCTGGTGATCGCCATGGTGGTGGACTACGGCACGGGGATGGCCAAGGCGTGGTCTGCCGGTGAGCTGTGCAGCCGGACGGGCATCAAAGGCATCATCAAGAAGGTGGGCTATCTTGTGATCGTGCTGGTGGCGATGGGCGCGGACTATCTGCTGCGCTACGGCATGGAGCAGGTGGGCATCCACATCAACGTGGATTTCCTCATCGCAGCTATTGTGATCGCATGGCTGATCATTAACGAATTGATCTCCATTCTCGAGAACGTGGCGGCCATCGGCGCGCCGGTGCCGAAGTTCCTGGTGACGCTCATTAAAAAGCTGAAGAACGTTACCGAGAGCCACGCGGAGACTGTGGCGGCGGAGGAGAACGCCGGGGACGAGGAGGCTATGTAAATGGCCGCCCCGAAAGTCTACCTGTCCCCGGCTATGCACAGGGCGAACCCCTGTGTATATCCCCGCCCGGACGGGAAACAGTGCTATGAGGCACTTGAGAACAACGAGTACATCGACATTCTGGAGCCGATCCTGAACCGCTGCGGCATTGCCACCAAGCGCGGCTATCGGCGCACCCCCATGAACAGCGACAACGGCGACGCCATCATGAAGCAGAACGTGCGGGAAAGCGATGCGTGGGGCGCGGACGTGCATTACGTCAGCCACACCAACGGCAGCGCAGACGGCAAGGGCAATTCCCGGGGATGCTATCCCATGTACTACACCTACTCCAAGAACGGCAAGAAGCTGGGCGAGATCATGGTGAAGTACAGGAAGCAGATTTACCCGCGCACGGTGAAGCTGGTTGCCCGCTCCAAGTGGTATGAGCTGCGTGTGCCGAAGGCCGTCTCCTTCTACGAGGAGCACGCCTTCCACGACAATCTGGAGGACATCACCTGGTTTCACACGCACATGAAGGAGATCGCCGAGAGCGCGGCGAAGGGGCTTTGCGAATACTTCGGCATCCCGTATGTGGAGGAGACGAAGCCGCAGGAGCCGGAACAGCCGGAGACACCGGAACAGCCGACCGTGACTGAAACGTACACCGTAAAGGTGACGCGGAGCGCGGACGGGAAAAGCGGCACGTGGGAAATCGTGAAGTGAGGAGGTAAGAGCGATGGCAAGGTACAACGGAAACACCAACCAGACCACCAACAGGAACAAGAATAACAAGACCGCCGGTACCGGGAACAACCGGGGAGGCACCAAAGCCGGGGGCAGTATCAATGGCGCGCTGACCGGCGCTGTCTTCGGCGGCGGGGGCACCGGGATCAAGGGCGGATCCTCCGGCGGGAGCAAGGGAGCGGTCTCTGCGCCTCCGGGCTATAAGACCGTACAGGTGGGGCGTCTTACCGGCGTAGCGAAGGATACGAGCTCCTCCGGCGGCACCACCAAAAGCAGCGGCAGCAGCGGTTCCGGCGGGAGCCTTGCCGGCGGCGTGTCCGGGGCCATCGCCGGTGCGGTGAAGGATGCTGCTAAGAACGTGGCGCAGGGCAGCTACTCCGGCGGGAGCTACGGTGGAAGCTATGGCAGTTCCGGCGGGCACCCCCGGCGCGGGCATCGCGCGGCTACAACAACGGCGGCCTGACCGCCGACCAGGTGCGGCAGATGCAGGAATACTACGGAACCACCGCGGACGGCCTGTGGGGCGCGAATTCCAAGGCGGCGGCGGGCGGCATGAGCGCCGCCGAGGCGTGGAACGCCTACCGGGAGGCGCTGGCGCAGGACGAGCTGAACGGCGATATGTCGTGGGAGAACTTCCTGGACCGCATGGGCGGCACCGACTATGAGCAGCGCCTGCGCGATGCCGTCAACGCGCAGGTGCAGCAGGCTGTAAACGACTACAACCGCCAGATCGAGCAGGCGGGCACCAGTCATGAGGAAGCGGCGCGCCGGGCGTACATCAACAAAATGCTGTCCCAGCGGAACATGGAACAGGAGCTGGCCGCCAGCGGCGTGTA
>OGON01001627.1_pt1 | contig 15061 bp, 13 predicted proteins | sample 1552671 | NCBI WGS metagenome assembly OGON01 (sample SAMEA2580136, study PRJEB22360) | human gut metagenome | biome: human gut; feature: human-associated habitat; material: faeces | place: Denmark | collected 2008/2010 | reverse complement strand
ATTCTGATGAGGCCAGTGGAACCATGTATGGGGCATACTACAAAGAAAAAAATGAGTAGTTTTGAAATTACAACTTTATAAAAAATCAGATAAGGAGATATAAGAAATATGTTCAATTCAAAAATGTATAAAAAATATTATCCAATCAAGTCTTCATTTGATATTGCAAATATGAATGTGGCTGAACAGAAAAAACTTATTTATTGGATCAAGTCGTTGTCAGAAGATATTAGATTCCATAATATGAATAGTTTAAAAAAGGCGATGCAATACAGAGAAAATGAATATCGTGTAGTTGAGGTTAATTGTACTGATGATAATATAGCATCTTTATGTAATAAGATTTCCTGTAATTCAGACTCAATAACGGACAATGAGATCAGTTTAATTAATGCTGTATTATATAGGCATAAGTATGTCAAAATTATTGGAATGTATTGTTTTCCGGTAATGCGTTCATCGACAAATTGCTAATGAATGATCACATTCATGTTATACAAAGAAAAAATGAGTAGATTTAATTGCATTATTAAAATTCATAAAGTAATGAGGAGAATTTATATGATTGGCAAAAGAAATAATGTGAGAAGAACTAAATACGAAAAGGATTTAACAATAGTGATAATAATAAATTGTATAGGTGGCTTAGTATTGTTAGCCGGTTCAGTACTTATAATAGCATTTGAAATAGGAATAGAAACACCAATTGAGAAGTATCTAATGTGTGCATTTATTCTTTTTTCCATTCTATTAATAGTCAGTGCAGTATGTCGGCAATTTAAACATAGAAATGATCTATATGATGAATACGAAAAAAACCTGAATGAAATTATGGGTGAAATAGAAAAAAATGATCAGGACCATATTGGATAGGAGTGTCACGAATGAAATATGTAACATTATCAATTATAGTGCTGGTGATCATGAGCGTTGTAATGGGACTTTTGCTGTATATGTGTGCGATTAATACAGGAGATCGTACAATTGACGATCGTGAGCAACTTAAATATCTGTGTAAACTGGCAGAAAAAAGAAGAAAATGATACTAATAAAGAGGAACTAATGAAGCTAAAGTATAAGTTATTGGACAAACTTCATAATGTAAGCAACAGTGAAATGGACCTGCTGGTATGGGCAGTGCAGCATTCTGATGAGGCCAGTGGAACCATGTATGGGGCATACTACAAAGACTACTGCGATGAGTATGACAGATGTAAGCAGTCTTTTTATAATGCGCTGTATGGACTTGCTGATAAGGGAATTGTGACCTTCAGACGCAACCAGAATGATGCAGGCACTACAAGTGATTATGACATTACGGTAAACGATAATGCATATCCGTGGAAAGGAAGCAGTGAGGTTACATACCGGAATGAGGGATATGTAGATCTGGCAAGCCCGGTATTCAGATCGCAGGAGTTCAAGTCATTGAAAGCAAAAGAGAAGTATCTGGCCCTTGAATTCAGAAAGAGAAGCTTTGAGACAGGAAAAGGCTACAAGCATGGCGTCAGGGCATTTTATGAAGCCTGGGATAAATCACTTGGGGTAACTGACAGAACAATCAGAGGCTATATACATTCACTGTCCAAGGTATGCGGATTTTTCAGCATAGGAATCAAGGATGGTTTTTACCGCATAACATCAAGGATATGCTTCAAAAAGCCGGCTAAAGGTCAGGAAGGCCACAGATATGACCAGGACATGTATAATGAGCAGTCAGTCAGAATGGAATTAAACAGAGATAACATCAAGTATGACAAAACAGGCTTTGATGATACAGTTTATCTTATGTATCAGTATGCTTCAGCCTTTGCCAAAAAGCATGCTGATGTAAAAACATACCTTTCAGCAGCAATACATAACAGTATAAGCGGACATAAATGGAGAGACAGGTCTCTGTCTGCCCCTACAGTACATCATCATTTAAAAGCCATTCTGGAAGGCTTAAAGGATGTGCCGGAAACACAGTCTGTGAAATCAAACAGCAAATCAAAGGAGAACAGATTCAACAGCTTCAGCCAGCGTGACAATGATTATGGAGAGCTGGAGAGTCTGCTTCTAAATTCAACAATATAAATATGGCAAACAGCCTGGGTCGGATGACGCAGGCCTCGTAAACGTTCACATAAACATGCACACTTGCATTTCAAAACGCATAAAATCCAAAAAATACTTCAAAAATGAATAAAAACATTTCCGGAAAGACCGGATGACATGCATGGCACTGCAGCCCTGCACATATCAGTCCAAAAATACGGATATATTTTTAAAGTAGTCCAAAAAAAGCGATATATATGTCATATGCCGGAAAACCAGTCCATAAATGCAGATATATATGGCATATACCAGTCCAAAAGAACGCCGGCACCAGATAAGCTCAAATGCAGTGTTTAAGGCATAAAGGGCATATATTTAATCGCTTTTATATACATTCTTATATCTTACCTTTTCTTTTACTGGAATTAATTCTTATCTTTTCCCATATATGGGACTTGCGGGAGCTGCGCTCCGGATTAAATGATGCATGTTATCGTATAACCGGCTGAAACTCTTACAAGTCCCATTAATGAAAAAGAAAAATTAAAAGGGAAAAGACAAGCCTTATTAGACAAGGCAGTCAGTACCTGTATTACAGTCTTTCAATCTCTGATCCTGGTGCTATGAAAAAATGTAAATGATGATATGTACGTGTTTATGCTTGTATGTTAACAGAATGTTCATATGCGGCCAGACAATACGAGATATGTATTTTTTTACCAAAAAGCGAAGCAAAAAGTTTGCTGTTAATCTGACAAGCAGTTTAATTATTGTTGTTTTAATCATTGGGAATATCCTCCTTCTTTTTTGTTCAAAGAGAGTATGATTTTTATTTCTCTTTTTAAGTGAAATATTTTGTGAATTTCATATATAAATATGGATTTTGCAAAATCACATTAAATAAAATTTTAAGAGTTAGTTGCTTGGCAGATGTGCATTAAAAGTTACAAAATCATCATAAAATGTCTCATTTATGGGAGTTCAGAGATATTCCGGCCGACAAAAGACCGGTAGTAAGTGGAGGTAAATGGAGGTAGATAGCATATCTGTTAAGTGGTATTATATAATTGTGAAAAAAGATAAATATTGCACAAATACAACTTTGTGATCACGATTAAAGAGCAGCATTTTGTTGTGCAACTCTCACAAAAACAATCCAATGGGACGTTTCTACTTGACAAAAACACCCCATTGGATTACTTTATAAGTGAAGGGAGGATATATATGGGAAATGAAAAGACTGACTGGATGATATATTCAGACCGGGAAATGAGTGTTATGTCTGCACAGGAAGAAAAAGTATCCTTCAAGGAACTGATAAAATCCCTGGGAATGACACAGAAAGAATTTTCGGAGACATTTGGTATTCCAATGGGAACCTTAAGGCACTGGATATCCGGTGACCGTGAGTGTCCTGTATACACTAAAAGAATGCTTGCATATATGGTAGAATTGAAAAGACTGGAGGCAAAAAGGAATGAAGAATAAGATTTTGCGTACTATTCAGAAGGTATTCTGCGCGGTTATGATGGTTGTTGTGATCATTATTTCAACAGTATTTATATTAATAGCACCTATAGCTAAAAGGGTTATCAGACAGAATATATTTGCAGCTATTTTAACCGGCGGTGATATTTACAGAAATCATGATAATGATTTTGAAGATACTTTTAATGAAGCATATCAGTATTATGATACGGAGCTTGAGGAACCTTATTTTGATTTTGATAATCAGGAGGAATTACGATGAAAAAGAAATTATTAATTACGTTACTGGCACTGACAATGGCTGTATCATCAGCAGCCTGCACAAGTTCAAAAAATACATCAAAGACTGACAAAACAGAAAAGAAAGCAACTGAGAGTGTAGCAGAAAGTGTTACGGAAACATCTGCAGAGAGCACAGCAGTAAACGAAGCAGTAAAAGGGCAGGAGAGTTCAGAGGTATCTGATACAGCAGCTGGTGTGAAAGCTGATGACAGCATTGCTGCAGGAGCTGCCATGACAGACAGCAGGGCAGATTCAGATAATGAAAGCTCATCTGCCGGAACATCAGCTGATAAGGAAAAATCCGGAAAAAAAGCAAAAGATAATAAAAAATCTGCTTCATCAGCTTCGGCTGTAAGCAATAACGGCAGTACAGCATCAAATGCGGCTTCATCAAATCAGACTAAGCCGGCATCAGCTGCAGGCGGTAAAGGTACAGACAGCTCAGCAGGCACAGCGAATAGGCCGGCCGCTCATACCCATACATGGGTAAAGTATGTGGCTAATACCATTCAGCACAAGGAAGAGGGGCATTATGAAACGAAGGTAGTAAAAGAGGCATATGATGAGCCGCAGTATGAGTATCATAATGTTTGCAATAAATGCGGTTATGATGCAGGTATAGATAAAGACTGTTGGATAATTGCAGATCACGAGGATATTTGTGAATGGAGTTGGAGCAATGTTCCCGTGCAAGTAGGAACAATTCATCACGATGCAGAAACAACCCAAGTATGGGTAGTGGACAAGCCGGCATATACAGAGTATGTGTATGGCGAGAAGTGCAGCGGATGCGGTGCCACAAAATAGGGTGGTAGTAAGTGGTGGTAGATATCTTTTTGATGATAGTGTAATATATAATTGATGATAAAGGAATTGTACAGAGGTCTCGTGCAGTTCCTTTTTTGTTACAAATTGTAAGCCAAATGAATAACATGACAGGAGAACATGATGAAAAAACTTATATCACGAACAGACATCATGCAGAGGGGACCTCCATAACAGCAGGGATTGACCATAGCGGTCAGTCCTTTTTTAGTGCAAATAAATTAAGGAGACAAATCGCATGAAAAAATTTAAAAGAGTGTTGGCACTGGCCATGGCAGTTATTTTATCTGTGCCAACAATCATCACAACCGGTATGGGAACAGTGCCGGTCAAGGCGGCCGGTGATACGGTCGAACTGACGGTATCAGATGATTCTGCCAAGTATGCCGGATACGAAACACGCAAGATGTATGCAGGTGGCAATTATGCTTATTGTGTACAGCCGTCTAAAAAGACTCCGCAGTCCGGAACATATGAAAAGCACTATGATGTAGAGAATTATGTAAGCAATGCCGGAGACGAAACGCAGGCACTACAGAGTCGCAATCTTGCGTATTACTGCTGGGGAGCACCGGGCTTCGATGCCAAAAATTTCCCATCCACATGGTATGATGGAAGTGCAATGAATGATGACAGATACATTGCATTAAGCCACATAATGTTGTCTTTTTTGGTGTCATACGATGAAGTAGGTTCTATGCATGGATGTAACAGTTCATTCAAGAACTGGGTATACCAGAACGTACTTGGATATAATGCCAATGGTGATCTGGTAAATGGGCAGGCTCCATTACCAATCCTCTGCTGGACGACAGCACCTGCATCATTTAAGGTATATATACTTTCCACAGGAAGTGCGACACAGAACATTCTTGGTTATGAGTACACACCGACAGGTACAGTTTCATTAAGCAAGACGTCAGCTAACACAGGAATCACATCAGGAAACTCATGCTATTCACTCGCAGGAGCTGTATACGGAATCTATTCTGATGCAGGATGTTCAGCTCAGGTTACTACACTGACAACGGATGCAGGCGGCAATGCAGCTGCTGTTTCACTGAATGCCGGAACATACTACTACAAGGAGCTTACAGCTCCGGCAGGATATGCACTTGATAGTTCGGTACAGTCATTTACTGTAACAGACGGACAGAATACAGCGCTAAGCGTATCAGATACACCTACAAACGATCCTGTAAGAATAAGCATCAACAAGGTAGACAGTGAGACTGGTGACAAGGTACAGGGCGGAGCGAGTCTTGAAAATGCAGAGTTTACTGTTAAATACTATGCAGGCTATTACAATGCAGGCAATCTTCCAACAAATGCCACACGTACTTGGGTTATAAAAACTGTAAAACGTCCATCAGGTCAATATGTTGCTATCTTAAATAATGATTGTAAAGTATCTGGTGATGATTTTTATACAAATGCATCAGGAACTGTATGTTTACCACTCGGCACAATCTCAATCGAAGAGACAAAAGCTCCTGAAGGCTACAGCCTTGAAGGTGCATATCTTCAGGTTGGCGGAACCGGAACCAAAATTACAGGCAAATATGTAGCCCAGATTACACAGAGCGGCAATCTTGCTTCTTTAAAAGGCGGCAACACCTTTAAGGTAAGCGACAAAATCAAGCGTGGTGACTTCAAGCTCACAAAGATTGACACTGACAATCAGAACAGAATGAGCGACATTCCATTCAGGGTTACATGCAAGGGCACCGGAGAGAGCCACATCATCAAAACTGATGAGAACGGCTATTTCAGCTCAGAGAGCAGCTGGAACGCACATTCAAAGAACACAAACGGCGGCGGTGCGTATGACGGACTGTGGTTTTCTTCTGCAGATGGCAGTGCAAAGGTCGATGACTCGGTTGGAGCAATGCCTTATGGTGATTACACACTTGAAGAACTTTCCTGCGACAACAACAGGGGCAAAATCCTCTACAAGGGCGAGTTCTCTATCAGAAGAGACAAGGTTACAGTTGATATAGGTACAATCGAGAACCATTCAGAGCCAACACCTGTTATCACAACACAGGCATCTGATGCAAAGACACAGTACCAGATTATCAAGCCATCGGCAGATACAGACATCATTGACAAAGTAACAATCACGGACACCATGGCAGGCAGGGATTACACAATTACCGGCACACTCATGGACAAGGACACAGGCGAAGCAGTCATGGTTAACGGAAATCCGGTGACAGCTTCACAGACATTTACATCTGATGGAACAAAGAAGGTGCTCGATATGCACTTTAACTTTGATTCATCTGCACTTGGCGGAAAGACAGTAGTTGTATGCGAGAAGCTCACATATGGCGATTACGTTGCAGCCACAGAGGAGGATATGGAGAATAAAGACCAGACTATTTATTTCCCTGAAATCCACACCACTGCCACAGACAGTGAGACAGCTGATCACCTTACACTTGCAGACAGCAGGGCTGTTATAACCGATACGGTCACATACACTAATCTCTTAAAGGGTGAGACATACACATTAAGCGGTGTGCTCATGGACAAAGAAACAGGAAAAGAGCTACTTGTTGACGGAGAGCCTGTCACACAGGAGATGGCTTTCACGGCAGGACGTGCATCAGGCACAAAGAAGCTCAAGTTTGAGTTTGATACAACCGGACTCGCAGGAAAGAGCTTTGTAGTTTATGAAACACTTACACTTGAGGATGTGGAGGTTGCAGAGCATAAGGACATTAATGATGAGGGCCAGACAATCCACATTCCGGCAGCACAGACAACAGCCACTGATGACAGCTCTAAAATCAACGTGAGCGAGGCAAAGAAAGAAATCTCTGTCACAGATACAGTAGCGTACCGGAATCTGGTACCGGGCAAAGAGTACACAGTCAGGGGAAAAGCCGTAGACAAGGAAACAGAAGAGCCTCTTACAGACGCAGACGGAAACGAGCTTGTATCGACAGCTAAGTTTACTGCAGCATCAGCAGACGGCAGTGTGGATGTGAAGTTTACATTTGACGGAACAGCCATGGCCGGACGTTCAGTGGTATTCTTCGAGAATGTCTACTACACTGACAAGCTTATTGCAGTACATGCAGACATTGATGATGAGGCACAGACAGTCCACATTCCACTCATTTTTACAAGTGTTAAGGATAAGGACACTGACTCGCACATGTCACTGGCAGGCAGTGACGTGACTCTTACTGATACAGTAGCGTACCGGAATCTGGTACCTGGAAAGACATACACCGTTTCCGGAACACTCATGGATCAGCGTACCGGCAAGGCTGTGACAGTAAACGGAAAGAGCGTTACTTCATCAGCCGATTTCACACCGGATACAGCTGACGGAGAAACAACAGTAGATTTCCATTTCAACACAAAGGGTCTTGATGATACAACAGTGGTTGTATTTGAAAAGATGTTCTATGGAAAGGCAGAGATTGCAGCCCATGAGGATATCAATGACAAGGGACAGACAATCTATATCCCATCAGTAAAGACAACAGCCATTGACAAAAAGACAGCAACAAAGCTCACACTTGCAGAGAAGGACATCCACATTACGGATACAGTAGCGTACCGGAATCTGGTACCGGGTGAGAAATATACTGTAACAGGAACTGCAATAGACAAGACAACAGGCGAGACATTAAAGGATGATGCAGGAAAAGATGTAACCGCAAAGGCATCGTTTAAGGCAGAAAAAGCAAATGGTACAGTCGATGTTGAGTTTGTATTTGACGGAAGCTCACTTGCTGGAAAGACTGTGGTAATGTATGAAAACATTTACTACAACAACAAGCTCGTTGGCGTGCATGCTGATATTTCCGATGAAGCACAGATTATCTATGTTCCATCAGTAAAGACAGCAGCGACAGATACAAAGACAGAGACGAAGCTTACATATGCTGAGAAGGATATCAAAATCACGGATACTGTCGAGTACACAAATCTCATTCCGGGAAAGACATATAAAGTCACAGGAACAGCGATGGACAAGGAAACCGGAAAGGTGATTAAGGATGCAGACGGAAAAGCAGTAACTTCAGAAGCTGAGATAACACCTGAGACAGCTGACGGAAAAGTGGATGTTGATTTCATCTTTGACGGAAGTAATTTAGCCGGAAAGACCATTGTAATGTTTGAGGAAATTCGTTATGAGAACAGGCTTGTAGGAGTACATGCTGACATAAATGACGAGGCACAGACCATTTACGTGCCAGCCATTGCAACAGAGGCACTTGATGAGGTGACAGGCATTCATCTGTCAAATGCAGGGGATGATGTAAAAGTAAAAGATACAGTAACATACAAAAACCTTATCCCGGGCCTTACATACAGGGTAGCAGGAACAGTAATGGATAAGGACAGCAAAAAGCCACTGCAGAATGACGGCAGGGATATCACAGCTGAGGCTGTATTCACACCGGAAACAGCAGACGGCACTGTGGATGTTGAGTTTACATTCAGTGCAAAGGAGTTTGCCGGAAAGACAATGGTGCTGTTTGAAAAGCTATATCTCGTGAAAAATGCGGATAATGCTGATGCAAACCCTGATGATACATCAAACAAGGACAAGACACCTGATGATACACAGAAGGCATCTGAGTCAGAAAACACACAGAATAAAACAGATAACACATCAAACAAGGTCGAGGTAGATAATGAAGATAACAATCCAGCCGACAACAGTGGAGTTAAAGAGGTGCTCATTGCGGTACATGAAGATTACAGTGATGAGAACCAGACCATCTGCGTGCCACAGATTAAGACCACAGCAAAGGATGCAAAGTCAGGCACCAGCATGTTTTATGCTGAGAAGAGTGCAAAGATAGTCGATACTGTATCGTACCGGAATCTGGTACCGGGAAAGAAGTATAAGGTAGTCGGAACTGCAGTAGACAAGTCAAACGGAGCACCGGTTATTGCAAACGGAAATAATGTCACAGCAGAGGCAGAGTTTGTTGCGAAGGAAGCAACAGGCAAAGTGGATGTGGTATTTACATTTGATGCGAGCCTTCTTGCAGGAAGAACAATTGTTATGTTTGAGGATGTCTACTATGAGAATAATCTCATTGCAACACATGCCGATATTACAGATGAGGCACAGACACTTTATGTTCCGAAGATTGGAACAACAGCCATCGATGGTGAGCGAAAGGATCACAGCTCAACAGCTGACAGCAGTGTTACTATTGTAGATTCAGTAGCGTACCAGAATCTGGTACAGGGACAGACCTATAGAGTGACAGGAAAGCTCATGGACAAGGCTACAGGAAAAGCACTTGTGATTGACGGAAAGGAAGTAACTGCAGTAACTGAGTTTACAGCGTCAGGCACCGAGGGCGTAGTTGACGTAACATTCAGATTCAATGGAAAAGGCATGACAGGAAAGCAGCTTGTAGTATTTGAGCAGCTTGATGTTGTGACTGCAGATGGCGCTTATGCCATTGCATCACACAATGACATCAACGATGCAGCCCAGACCATTACAATGATTGCTCCGCCAAAGCCAAAGACCGGTGATTACATGTCAGTGGTTATGTACGTGCTTGCAGGAATAGCAGGAATAATGGCAGTTATCTGTTCATTCTTCAGGAAGAAAGCAGTATCAAAGAAGAAACACTAGGGGTTTACCCAATTACCTACAAACAATGATTAACGCAGGGCTGTGAGGCTCTGCGTTTTTTAAAAGGAGAAAATTATTATGCACAGAAAGAAGAAAATACCAGTTGGTTTCATTGTTACATTTGTAGCAGCATTTATGCTTGCATTATTGCTGACGGCGCTGCTTGCTAAATTTAAGCCGGATATGGCACAGTTTATGGGAATGATATTCTTCGGTTCATGGCTCCTGCTGAGCTTTATCGGAGTAGGCATTGTGGCACTTGCAAAAAAGAAAAAATAGGGAGGCATATAAAAATGGTAAAGTACAGAATACAGAACGTGGATGCGGTACGTTTCTTCCAGGTTATGCTTGCACTGCTTATTACTACAGTAATCATGGCAGGTGAAGTGTCACCGGTATACGCAGCGGATGCAGCAAATGTTGTAACAGCAAAATTCACATCGCTGCAGAATCTTGTAGGTGGAATTGTTTCATCCATCGGTTCAATAATTACACTCTGGGGAATTGCAGAGTGGGGCATTGCCTTTCAGGGGTCTGAGGGTACAATGCAGGCAAACGCATTCAAACGTATTGGAGGCGGTTTTGTTATGGCAATGGCACCGCAGATACTGACAGCAATAATGTAAGGGAGTGGTTTAATGGACTGGATTACAAGCGGCCTTTCACCTTTATATACTCTTGGAGTTAATATATGGAATCTTATATTAAGTTTCTGTCTGGGGAAAGGTCTGAGTACACCTGAGAGTTTTTCGCCTTCGGCATGGGCATATGTTAACAACTTTCTCTATCCTTTTTTTCAGGCAATAGCAGCTACAATGCTGAATCTTTTCTTTTACATAGGAATATGCAGGCAGGTTGGAAACCTGCGGGAGAGCATGACACTTGAAACCGGAGTCAATATACTTATTAAGGTCATCCTTGGAAATCTTGGAATCAATTCTGTTATGCTGTTCAGCAAATGGGTATTTGAAATTACCGGTACGACAGGCTCCGTAATGCTATCGACAGGAGAGTTTAAGGGAATTGAGCAGGGGGTACTTGACTCTGTTCAGGCAATGGTGCACATGATAGTAGGAATTATTTTTCTGGTGGTGGCTATTGTATGCTCAGCTACGGTATTTATAACCATATTTTCGAGAAGCGTACAGTTATACATGCTTGCAGCCGTAGGTCCGCTTGCGATTTCCTGTATTCCCGGAGGACCGGGAATACAGAATGCTGCAGGAGCATGGATTAAGACACTGTTAACGAAGTCATTATCAATTGTTATAATAGCAATTTTTATTATACTGGTGTCTAAGTTTGATCTGACGGATTTCTTTGCAGAGAATCTTCTTACGGATATAGTGCTGCCTACCAGATGCATACAGAATATGTTCATAATGATGCTGACAGCTGCAGGAGTAAAAGGTGCAGACTCATTCATGAAACAGACTTTTGGGATTTAGAGGAAAGGAAACATAATGGCAAAATTAGATGCAAATAGCGAATTTGAAAAGGGAAGAGCATTAAGCGTGCCTGTAGTAAAGGTGCCGCGGAGCGTCAAGGAGTGGCTGTGCATTGACAGGGCATACGAAAACGGCAACTTTAAAATTGAGCCAATGACAGGTGAAGCAATGTATGATCAGAGCTATGTGTTCGAGGATATCAATTATGTAAATAAAGATACCTCTAAAAAGGACAGCACACTGTTGGAGATAATGACACTGCTTAAATCTCTGGATGGACCTTTTAAGATTACACTTGCAAACGAACAGAGAGACCTGGATTCATTTGTGAATGAGATATTCAATCCAATTAACGGACAGGAATACCCTGTGATAGAAAAAGGAATAGGAAAGTGGATTAACCAGAAGATAGATGAAGGAACAAGGGACATCAGAAAGACCATGATTCTTACTGTGACATGCCGTGCGCACTCTCTGGAAGAAGCTGAGGCATACTTTGCAACGATTGACACTACACTGTCAAACATTTTCCGTAACTTAAGGAGCAGGATATACAAAATGTCTGCAGAAGAGAGAATGGTACTGCTGTCGAGAATGTTACGTGCAGGGGAAGAGTGCCTGCCTCCTGCAAGAATATCACCACATGACAGTGGATGGAAAAACCAGATACTTCCGGCATCAATACAGCCTGATACTGACTACATGGTTATTAACAATAAACAATACGTATCAGTGCTTGTGGGAACCGCGTTTGGGCAGTCTCTTTCAGAGGATAAGGTAATACACAGCTTAAGTGATGTACTTTTTCCGACATACATTACGATAGACATGCAGCGTGTTCCAAAGAATGTAATTCATGACAGACTTGAAAACGCGCATGCAAATAACGAAAGGGTAATAGCCCAGGAGCGTACAAGAAATTACAATAATAAGCAGTTTGGAGCAACTACAAGCTACAGCCTGACCAAAAAGAAGACGAGCCTGGAAGATGACATGGATCAGCTTGATGAGAATGATGAGGAGGGAGTTTTTCTCGGGCTTCTGGTGCTGGTGTATGCAGATTCACTTGAGGAGCTGACACAGAGGGTGGATATTTTAAAAAAGAAGGCAAAGGGAAGCTCTTATGAGCTTGAACCATATTACCATAGGCAGCTTAAGGCATTAAACACTGTCCTTCCGATAGGTGGACGTCAGGTAAATCATATGAGGTTTTTATATCCCTCGTCAGCTATAGCTTTCCAGCCGTTCTATGCAGGAGATGTGCATGACAGAAACGGAACCGTATACGGCCTCAATAAAACGACTAAGCATCTCATATACGGTAACAGAAAACTTCTTCCTGCACCTCATGGCTTTATGGTAGGACATACAGGAACCGGCAAATCATTTTTCATTAAGGAAACAGAGATAGCACAGCCTCTGCTGTTTACAGATGATGATGTGATTATAATTGACCCGAATAATGAACAGATGGAATTCATACGCTCATTGAGAGGCGGAATGTATTTTGATTTTACACCTCAGAGCAAAATTTATATGAATCCGTATGAGATTCCTGACTATGTGGAGAATGGTGACAGCAATGTCCGGAATAAATTTATTGCAAGGATGACTAACTTTTCTAATTCGTTCTGTGCATCAGTCATGACAAATATTGTTGTAACCAGAATCCACATGAACTATGTCGGACGTGCAGTAAGGACTATGTATGAGGAATATTTTAACGAGACCTCAAAACATGCAAAGAAGAAAAAATACCCGACGCTGCCGCTGCTCAGGGAAAAAATTAAAGCACAGATTGATACTGTTGAGTTTACTGAAGACAAGAGAATAATTATGGAGATAGTCGACTCACTTGAGGATTACACCACAGGTGTATACGACATGTTTGCGCATGAAACGAACCTTGACATGAACAGCAGGCTTATAGGCTTCGGTCTTAAAAATATTGACGAGGAGATATGGGAGCCGTGCATGCTGACAATAATGCATTTTCTCTCCATGAGAATTGATACAAACCAGGAAACAAAGCAGGCACTCCACCTGATTGTGGATGAGGCGCAGGTGCTGTGTGAGAAAGAAACAACGGCAGCACAGCTTCTGTATGCAATTGAGACATACCGTAAGGTTGGAGCCATAGTTACGCTTGCCGCCCAGAATATTACACACGTGCTTGAAAATCCTTCGCTGAGAGACATGTTCTCAAACTGTCCGTTCAAGGTGTTCTTTGACCAGGGTGGGCTTGATGCAGCAAATCTTGCCAAGATTCAGGAATTCTCACCAACAGAGTTTAGGGCACTTGAAGAAAATACTGAAGGCTGCGGGGTACTTGTATGGCGTGGAAATGTATATCTGATGGATGCGAGAATGAGTGAGAGCAATCCGCTGTTTGCATCATTTGATACAAATTTCCATAAGCAGGCAGAAAAGAAAAAGAAACAGGAAGAGACTGACATTTCAAAGGAAACTTTTTATCTGTGATTTAAACCGGGGGAAATGACATGCGTGTAATAACGGCACAGGAATCAAAAATAAGAACCACGGAGCGTACAATAAAAACAGGTGGAACAGTCATAAGACATGTGAGCGGATTTACTGCATCGGCCGCGAAAAAAACAGGGAATGCTGTAAAAAATTTTGATGTACAGTTTAACGGCAGGTATGATGAAGAAGACAGAAATAATAATGCTTCAGAAGAAAAAATGCCTGAGCTTCAGAACGTTTTGGCAGAAGAGAGCAGAGCATTATATGGCACCCTGAGCAGACGTCAGAAGAAAAGATATAACAGACTGTACCAGAAGGAACTGTCTAAGAAACAGTGGTCATCTGATATCATTAAAAGAAACAGGAATCTCCGTGGACATAAGACAGAAAAAGAAAATATATTGACTGTTTACTCAAAGGAAACAGCTTCAAAATCTGCATCTGCCACTGCAAAGACCATGGTAAATAAGAATGTGCAAACAGCCGCCGGCACTGCAGCAAAGTCTGCCGGTACGGCTGTAAGAACAACGTCAGGAGCGTTGACCGGTACAGCAACATTTGGGGTGACAGCTGCGGTGACAGCTGCTGTTGATACAGCAAAAAATGCTGCACAGGCTGCAGTAAAGGTTTCACAGAAAATGCAACAGCAGACAGCACAGACACAGGCTGAACAGACACAGCAGGCAAAACATGAGACTGCAGCGGCTGTCAGTGATTACAGTGTTTCGCAGGCAGGAGAAAATAACAATTTAATTATGCTTCTCATGGCAGCCATAATATGTATTACAGTCATACTTACAAGCCTGACTGTAACAATGCAGGCAGCTGTCGATGCATCAGGCGGGCAGGGGGATAACAATGGAACTGTCTG
>OGON01001619.1_pt1 | contig 15110 bp, 7 predicted proteins | sample 1552671 | NCBI WGS metagenome assembly OGON01 (sample SAMEA2580136, study PRJEB22360) | human gut metagenome | biome: human gut; feature: human-associated habitat; material: faeces | place: Denmark | collected 2008/2010 | reverse complement strand
GCTCTATTCTTCGGAAGTTGTAGTGATGACAATGACAGCAACGGAGATTCAGACAATGCAGCATTTGATCCGAATATTCCGGTTCAAGTAAGTGGTATCAATCCGACTACGGGGGGATTCGGGCAGCGATTAGTTATATCAGGAGAAAATTTTGGTAATGATCCGTCTATTGTGAATGTCTTTGTTGGTGGAAAAAAAGCTATCGTAATCAATGTGAAAAATCATTCTATCTACTGTTTGGTACCTTCACAGGCTTATTCCGGAGAAATCGAAGTACAAATATCCAATGGCGACAATCCGGTAGTATCTACTATCGCAGAGGCCAAGTTCGAATATGTGCGAAAACAGTTAGTGAGTACATTATGTGGTTCGCGTAGAGATGACGGCGGATACGATACAAAAGATGGTCCATTTAATGATTGTGGTGCATTTGGTTCCCCCAACTGGTTAGAATTTGACCCTAAATATCCCCACTTAGTGTACGTTGCAGCCGATAGAGGTGCAGGTGATGAAAATGAAGGAAACGGTAATATGCGTATTCTCGACCTCAAAAACCAATATGTAGGAACGGCTCTTACAGAAGGTGACATGGGAGGTACTAACCGCGGACGTGCACTTGCCTTTTTTGATGAAAATCACATGGCTGTGGCAGTTGACCAAGGAGACGAATTGAGAGCAGCTGTATATGGTTTTACACGTAATAGAGAAGCCCCTGAGGGCGATGAGCGCAATTATAAAATGTGGGGAAACAGATTAGCGTTGGTTAATTTCAAAGCTTGTAATACAGTAACTTTTCATCCGGTAGATGGTGATATGTACTTTAATAGTTGGGATAAGGGGCAATTCTTCAAAGTAGAGAAGCAACAAATTCAAGAAATTTTCGACGGTACACGTACAACTCCTGCTGATAAAGAAGTACTTTTTCAAATGGATAATGGATGGGAATATAATATCCGTATACATCCGACAGGGAATTATGCTTATATTGTGTCTATTAACAAACACTATATTCAGCGCACAAATTATGATTGGGCAAGTAAACGATTTGTCACTCCCTTCATTGTAGCGGGAACAGCAGAAAGAGCTGCTTATGTAGACGGAATTGGAACAAGCGCACGTTTTAATACTCCTTATCAAGGAGTTTTCGTAAAGAACCCAGAGTATGCAGGGCAAGAAGATGAATACGATTTTATTCTTTGTGATAAGATGGGGCAATGTATCCGTAAAATTACCCCGCAAGGAAAGGTCTCAACATTTGCCGGTCGCGGAAGCGCCAGTCTGAATGGTAACCCATGGGGATATGTAGATGGAGATTTACGTCAAGAGGCCCGTTTCGACCGTCCGAAAGGTATAGCTTACGATGAAGCAACCGATACGTATTACATCGGTGATGGTTCCAATCGGCGTATCCGTAAGATTGCTTACGAAGGAGAAGAATAACTAATGATTAAAACGCACATGAATAATATGAAAAAATATTTATCATTATGTATCATGCTGTTGTGCCTTTGTTCAACGGTTATGGCGCAGCAAGAAAAAGTTGTTGTGAAAGGTGTTGTTACAGACGAAGCCAAAGAGCCGTTGATCGGTGTGAATGTCACCGTGAAGGACATGCCCGGTTTAGGTTCAATCACAGACATGAACGGTCATTACTCCATAACCATGGAACCTTACCGCCAGTTAGTGTTCACTTATATTGGTTATGAATCGAAAGAAGTAATGGTTAAAGAACAACGTACAATAAACGTTGTTATGAAAGAAAGCGTGACAAGAGCAGTAGATGAAGTCGTTATTACTGGTACGGGAGTTCAGAGAAAACTAACACAGACAGGTGCTATTACAACGGTAGATGTTGGTGAGCTGAAACGTAATCCATCTTCCAGCATTGTCAATGCACTGGCAGGTAATGTACCGGGTATTATGGCGCGTCAGACTTCTGGACAGCCAGGTAAAAATATATCTGAGTTCTGGATTCGCGGTATATCTACGTTTGGTGCCAACTCATCTGCTTATGTATTAGTTGATGGTTTCGAACGCAGTATGGATGAAATCAATATCGAAGACATCGAAACGTTTACTGTATTAAAAGATGCTTCGGCTACTGCTATTTATGGTTCGAAAGGTGCTAATGGTGTAGTATTGATTACTACTAAACGCGGAAAAGCCGGTAAAATCAAAATTGATGCTAAAGTAGAAACAACCTATAATACGAGGACTGTAACTCCAAAGTTCGAAGACGGATTTACTTATGCCAGCTTGATGAACGAATCGCGAATTACCCGTAACAACGAGGCTGTATATAAACCAGAAGAGTTGGACATCTTACGTTTAGGCTTGGATACGGATCTTTATCCGAATGTGGATTGGATGGACATGTTACTCAAAGACGGTGCGTGGAGTAACCGTATTAACTTAAATATGAGTGGAGGTGGAACAACAGCCCGTTATTTTGTTTCTGCTAGCTATGTGAAAGAAGATGGTATGTATAATACAGATGAATCTTTGAAAGATGATTATAATACCAATGCAGCTTACCATCGTTGGAACTACCGCTTGAATACCGATATTGACATTACAAAAACAACCTTATTGAAAGTCGGGGTAGCAGGATTCTTATCCAAACGTAATAGTCCGGGATTAGGTGATGGTGATGTTTGGGGGGAACTTTTCGGATATAATCCAATTAAGACCCCTGTTATGTATTCCAACGGATATATACCAGCTATTGGATCCGGCAATAAAACAAACCCATGGGTAGCTGCAACCCAAACTGGATTCAATGAAAATTGGACAAATAATATTGAAACAAATATTTCTTTGGAACAAAATTTTGATTTCATAACTAAAGGATTAAAGTTCGTTGGGCGTTTTGGCTATGACAGCAACAACCAAAATACGATCCGTCGTCTGAAGTGGCCAGAACAATGGTTGGCAGAACGTGCCAGAGATCCGGAAACTGGTGAATTAAGATGGAAGAAGATCAGTGGTTCTCAGAACATGAAACAGGAAAGCAGTTCTAGCGGTAATCGTCGGGAATTCCTAGACATGATGCTAAACTGGGATCGTTCTTTTGGAGCTCATCACCCTAGCGCTACTATAAAGTATACACAAGACTCTTACATTCAGACACAGAATTTAGGAGAAGATTTGAAGACTGGTATTAACAAACGTAATCAGGATTTGGCCGGACGTGTAGCTTACAATTGGAATTATCGTTATTTTATTGATTTTAATTTTGGCTATAATGGAAGTGAAAACTTTGCCAAAGGCGACCGTTTTGGTTTTTTCCCTGCTTTTTCTCTTGCATGGAATATTGCGGAAGAACCGTTTATCAAAAAACATTTGAAATGGATGAATATGTTTAAAGTTCGCTTCTCTTATGGTAAAGTAGGTAATGATAATGTCGGAACGCGATTCCCCTATCTTTATACTATTGCAGACCGTTATAAAAACGGGGATAATGAGATTATTTATGGAGGATACGATTGGGCACAATATCCTTCAAGTTATTCGTTTGGTGGTTTAGGATTTGCAGATGTAGCCTCCAATGGTATCACTTGGGAGGTTGCTGAAAAGAATGACTTAGGTATAGACCTTGCATTGTTTAATGATAAATTTACTGCAACGATCGACTATTTCGATGAAAAACGTACCGGAATTTATATGGTTCGTAACTACTTACCTCAGATTGTCGGTTTGAACGGGCATAATCCGGCAGCAAATGTAGGTGCTGTAAGTTCTAAAGGTTTCGATGGACACTTCTCATACAAACAGAGAATCAATGACGTGAACTTAACTGTACGTGGCAATATCACTTATAGTAAAAATGAAGTACTGGAAAGAGATGAGGAGAATAATGTATATGCCTATCAGATGCAAAGAGGCTATCGTGTGGACCAATGCAAGGGATTAATCGCAGAAGGATTATTCAAAGATTACGATGATATCCGCAATAGCCCGACACAAAGTTGGGGAAAGGTACAACCGGGAGATATCAAGTATAGAGATGTTAACGGTGATGGTGTGATCAATGATGGAGACCAGGTAGCTATCGGTGCAACTAGCCGCCCAAATCTGATTTATGGTTTAGGTGCATCTGCCTCTTGGAAAGGTTTAGATGTGAATGTCCACTTTCAAGGAGCAGGTAAATCAACATTTTTCACTTATGGCAAGTGTGTATGGGCCTTTACAGAAGGCGAATGGGGAAATATTTTTAAAGGTATGCTGGACAACCGATGGGTAGATGCTGATACAGCTGAAACATTAGGTATTCCTGCCAATGAAAATCCTAATGCTTCGTATCCACGTTTGAGCTACCAAGGTGACAATGCCAGCAATAATAACTACCGAAACTCTACTTTCTGGTTGAAAAATGGTCGTTACCTTCGACTAAAAACAATTGATGTTGGTTATACACTCCCCAAATCAATTGTTAACAAGATGCACTTTAATAATATCCGTATTTTTTTGGTAGGAACAAATCTCTTGACATGGTCTAGTTTCAAGACTTGGGATCCTGAAATGGGCGATCCCAGAGGTGAATCATATCCGTTAACAAAATCGATAACTATGGGTATAAGTGTTAATTTATAAAATAATAAACAACATGAAGAAAAAACTATATATTCTATTGATATCAGTTTTAGGGTTAAGCATACAATCCTGTTCTGACTATTTAGACTCTGACTATATTTTTAGAGATCGGGAAACCATCGAAAAAGTTTTTACGGACAGAGATAAAACAGAAGCCTGGTTAGCAAATGCGTTCAGTTATCTAAGCGATGCTTGTGCTGATGTTTGTAACAAAAGAGTCACTCCACATTGTTTTGCGGATGATATGTATTACGGTGATGATGACGGTTCCATACAAGAATCCAAAGAGGGTGAATTGTCATATAATGAATTTAAAGAAGGATTGTATGATGAGAATACTAAACAAGGTATGTGGGAAAGATGTTATCAGGGAATCCGACAAGCTACTATTTTTATTCAGTATGTCGACATGAACGATAAATTTGAAAGTGAAGCCGAACGGCTTGACTATAAAGCACAAGCCCGCTTTGTCAGAGCTTACTACTATTGGTTATTGCTTCGTAGATATGGTCCGGTACCTTTATTGCCAGATAACGGACTTGATTATGACGCATCCTACGATGAACTGGCTACTCCACGTGCACCTTATGAGGAGATTGCTGATTATATCAGTCAGGAAATGGCTTTGGCAGCTAAGGATCTGGCTCTAACAAGAGGTCAGAATTCTGCTGCCCGCCCAACTCGTGGAGCAGCTTTATCTGCTCGTGCACTAGCGTTGATTTATGCTGCCAGCCCACTAGCTAATGGTAACAATGATGAATTCGCCCAACTATTGGTAGATGACAAAGGCAATCGCTTGCTTTCTCCTGAATATAGCGAAGAAAAATGGGCAAAAGCTGCTGCTGCCGCTAAAGATGTCATGGATTTAGGGGTATATGAGTTATATACGGCTGATAGACGTACAACAGATTCGCCAGCGGAACCGGCAACAATCAATCCCCCATATCATGAAGTATATAGCAATGCCAATTATCCAGAAGGTTGGAAAGACATTGACCCGTTCGAATCTTACCGTTCTGTATTCAATGGTCAAATAGATATATTAAGTAATCCTGAATTAATTTTTAGCCGGGGTAGAAATATTGGAGGGCAAAGTATCAGGGATATGGTGGTTCACCAGTTACCACTTACCGCTACCGGATGGAATACAAGTGGGCTGACTCAAAAGATTGTGGATGCTTACTATATGAACGACGGAAGCAATTGTCCGGGGATGAACTCTGAATATGCTAACCAGAACGCTTACGACTGCATTCAGATTCACGGTGGTTCAGGATTCATGATGGAATATGCTTGCCAACGCATCTATCGCGACGCGCGTATCACCAGCATCTACGAAGGAACTACCCAGTTGCAGACTGTAGCCGCTATCCGTTACGTGACTAATGGTTCTTACATCGCTACTATCCGCGAGTTTGAGGCCATTCCTTGTTCACCGGAAATGGAACCGCTGATGTCCCGTCTGAAAAAGATGGCCGACCAGTTCGAAGCCAGCACCAACGCCGTTAAAGAAGCACAGGATCAGGAACTGCTCGACTTCACAGCCCGCAGACTGATGGAAATGGCTGCCGATATCATCATGTGCCACCTGCTGATTCAGGACGCAAGCAAGGCTGCCGACCTGTTCTCCAAATCTGCACATGTATATCTGAACTTTGCTGAAGCGGAAGTTACGAAGCATACCAACTTTATCAAAAATATGGATAAAGAAGACCTTGCTTTCTACAAAAAGTAACCCTAAAAGGGTGACTAACGATAAAAGCATCCCTTCCAACGAAGCGGATGCTTTTTTTGTCCTCTTCTTTCCAAAAGGAACTTACTAAATCTCAAAGTATTAGTATTCTCGTTGTCCGCATAAATATCCCCCTCCCATTTACCCTCTATTTCATTATTATTCTGTACTTTTGTACAAAAAGAGAGTAATATCAATCTACGACTTAATAAAAGAGAGAAATATGGCGTTTAGACTCAGGCCTTTACACGAGGATAAGCTACATTTTGCAGATTTATCAAATACACAAATTCTGATACTGGCACTCGAAGCGTCTCAGAAACTTGAATGGAATATCGAAGGAATCGCTCTTCGTGAAGTCATATTTTATGTTCCAATGGGTATGCGTTCCCAAGGAGAAGAAGTGACTTTCACCATCGAAGAAGGAAACAGCGGTGAAATATCCGTCCGCAGTCAATGCGCCTCCGTACAACTGGTAGATTATGGCAAAAATCGCAAGAATATCCAAAAACTACAGGAAACGATGGAAGAGATTAAATCTGCTCTGACACCGGAGGAACTGGCACAAAAAGCCAACGAACTGGAAGAAGAACTCACCCGCCCGCTGACGGAAGAAGAACGGAGGCTTCAGGCAGAAAGCGAAAAAGAGTCGTCTTTCATCCATTTCTTTATCCCCCGGAAAGGATTCATCGCGACACCGGTTCTGATAGACATCAATATCCTTGTCTTCATACTGATGGCAGCTACCGGAGCGGGAATTCTGGAACCTTCCACACTGGCCTTGCTGAACTGGGGCGCCGACTTCGGTCCGCTCACCCTGACCGGTGACTGGTGGCGTGCCGTGACCTGCAACTTTGTGCATATCGGCGCTTTCCATCTGCTGATGAATATGTACGCCTTTATATATATAGGTATCTGGCTGGAACATCTGATAGGTACGCGTCGTATGTTCGTCTCTTATCTGCTGACAGGACTCTGTTCGGCTGTCTTCAGCCTCTATATGCATGCGGAAACGATCAGTACCGGAGCTTCCGGATCGATCTTCGGACTCTACGGTATCTTTCTGGCTTTCCTGCTGTTCCACCGCATCGAGAGGTCGCAGCGGAAGGCTTTGCTGACCAGTATTCTTATCTTCGTAGGCTACAATCTCATCTACGGCATACGGGCCGGAGTAGACAATGCCGCACACATCGGCGGTTTACTCAGCGGATTCCTTTTGGGATTCATCTATGTATTCGGCGAACGGATGAAGAAGCCCGAAGCCGGAAGAACGGTTTCCATCATCGGAGAACTGATCATCTTCAGTGTCTTCCTGTTCAGCTTCCTTGCACTCTGCCGCAATATCCCCTCGACGTATCAGGAAATACGTAACGAATGGAAAAGCGGACTTGTAGAAGCCTATTATAAGGAACAGGAAGAAGAACAGAAAAAAAGCGCCAGCCGCCCGGTGACCGGCAGTCCCCGGAAATCTTCCACTTCCGAACAGTTCCCGTATACTCCCATGTCGGATGAGGATACGTGGCTTTCATGCTATGATGCTGTATCAAAGTTCAGTTGCCAGTATCCTACCAACTGGTACAAGATAACCGGCACGAAAGCGCCGACTCCCGATTCGGAGCCTCCCCTGCTGAAACTCGTCAATGGCGGCAGTCAGCTGACCGTGACCAGCAACAGCTATGATACGCAGGATGAGTTCGAACGTATGAAGAAGCTGCTCCTCACCCTCCCCCGAAATGAGGAAGGAAAGCCCTCGGAGGATTACAAGCAGAGCAAAGTCAACATCAACGGCCTGCCTATGACGAAGACGACCAATCCTTTGCGGATCGGCCACCCCGACGAAAAAGGAGAAGAAATGCAACAAACCGTATTATTGTACTTTCAGGAGAATAAGAGAAGAGTCTTTGCCATCGTCATGCTGGTTGCGGACGAAAAGGCTCAGGCTGATCTGGACGCAATCACGTCCAGTATTCAAATCGAAAAATAAAAGTAAGTATGAAAGCATATATCCAAGTCAAGCAAGTAGGAAAAAGGAAATGCAGCATCGAAAAGATGCCGATCGATTTCCCCACTCCTCCTGCCAGTGTGCAGGAACTGATTGAAGCGGTCGTCTGCTGGCAAGTAAAGGAGTACAACGAACGGCTGCAACAAAGTGAAATGCTGAAATACCTCACCTGTGAAGAGATGGAGGACAAGGCCGCCGCCGGCAAAGTAGGCTTCGAAGCAAACTATAACGGCAGACCGGCTGTGGAAACCGAAGCCATCATCAATGCTTTGCAATCGTATGAAGACGGAATCTTCCGCATCTTTCTGGACGATGCGGAACTCGGAGAATTATCCTCCTCCGTCCAACTGAAAGAAGAATCTACACTTACCTTTATCCGGCTGGCAATGCTGTCAGGAAGACTTTGGTAACTGCAATATAAACTCTAAAAGCTTAAAGTCATGAGAATTACTTACAACGACAAATTGAACAAGCTGCTAAACCCCTATTTGGAGAGTTTACTAAAGGAAAAATCAAGCCTGGAGCCGGAAACGCTTACCCTGTTCGACCTATTCATGGAGGATTTGGACATGGGAGGACGGTATGGTATATTCAGTGAGATACTGGAACCTCGTCTGGAGGAGATCATCCGGGAAGAAAACATCGAAAGCATTGCCAATCTGATGGATGGCAGACTTAACACGCTGTTCCGCTATATGTTGGGCGACGAATTCGCCGGACTGTTCCATACTTATCTGCAACTCGAAGCACGCTGTCCGCATACCATCGGATACGACCGGCGCGCCCAGCGTTCCGCCAATCCGTCCAATCATCTGGACCACGCCAGAGACGCATGGCTACAGTTTCTGAAGTTACGCGCTACCGGATTTTCAGTAGAAGCGATCTTAAAAGGAGGAAATACACCCGAAGATACAGAAGAATTCAGCGGCTATATGAACTCTTCCTACTGGCTGGCCGCACAAATAGCACAAGGTAACGAAAAAGTAATCGAATACCTGAATCAGGTACTGACCAGCGAAAACAACGTCCACCGCCTGCAACGCTGGTATCTCCACGCCATCGCCATCAGCGGATACCGCCCGCTTCTGGAGCTGGAAGGCAAACTGCTATTGGCAGCCAAGCTACAGGAAGGACTGCGCCAAGCCATCGTGGAAACGATGGACGAAGGATGTCCCGAAAGTTACCTCTACCTATTCTCCATCATCTATAACAACGGACTGCAACGTTTTGCCTCCGTCAAGCGAAGCATCGCCGTATGCACCGGAATCGGCGAACAGGACAGCAGCGAACGGATTACCAACAAGTATGTCGAACTGATCTGGAATTTCCTGAATCATCCCGAAACAGCCCGCAATACCCTGCAAAGCAAGGATACAGTCGAACTTTATCTGGCTTTGTGGAGCATCGGATTCTATGATACGGACGAGATCAGAGCCATCGTATCGGACATCATCCGAAAGGGAGCCAAGCATCAGATACAGACGTTACTGTACTTCCTGCGCTGCACGCAATCGTCTCAGATGAATCATCTGATCAGCAAAGACGCATTCGAAGTGTGGCACGACGATCCGAAAGTGGTGGCGGCTATCCTTCCTCTTTATATGGACGGGCTTTATCTAAGCCGATACAGCGATAACAAGGAAGCTCCCACACTCAGCGATTATTTTGAAACGCCGGAAGAGGCGGTCCGTCACTACGGATATCTGAAACAAGTCTATCAGTCTATTTCCGCCAAGGAGATTTATTCGCCTTATGTGTTCCCGTGGGATTGTGTAGTGCTCACCCGTTCGGATGTAGTTCACAAAATGGCATACATCGCATGGATGACCAACGATATCCGACTGAGAGAGGAACTTTGCACGTATCTTCCCGCACTCGAATCTTACAGCCGTGCCAGCTATATCGGAATCGTTCTGGCCCATACCGAAAGCAAGGTGGAGCAGGAATATGTACTGCAATCACTCGGCGACCGTTCGTCAGACATACGGGACGAAGCATACAAAGTATTGTCCGAAATGTCCCTGTCCCCCGAACAGTATCAGAATATAGAAGAACTGCTCCGTTTCAAATATAGCGAGATGCGTATCAATGCCATCAATCTGCTGATGAAACAGCCGGAAGCACAACTGGCAGCCAGTATCCGCCGGTTGCTGAGCAACAAGAATGCCGAACGCCGCCTTGCCGGGCTGGATATGATGAAGAGCATCCGCAACGTCGATTTTCTGAAAGACAGATATCAGGAACTACTGTCCACCGTCAGAGAGATTCAGAAACCGAACGCCAAAGAGAAGGTTCTGATCGAATCGCTGATCGGAGACGGTACGGAACAGAGCACGACAAGCAACTATACCCTAGAGAATGGCTTCGGGCTATACAATCCTGCGCTTGAAGTCAGCCTGCCTCCGATTACTCCCGATGCCGGATTCAATGTGAAGAAAGCATTTGAGTTTATTCGTTTAGGAAAAGCCAAAGCGATCTTCGACAAGCTGAACAAATACATCGAAAAGCATAAAGAAGACGAATTCACGGATAAATACGGTGAAGTACGCCTGGTGGGCAACAGTGTCTTACTGAACTGGTACAAGCACTACGACGGACTGAGCGAACTCGGACTTCCGGAACTCTGGCAGAATTTCTATCAACAGGAAATCGGCAGTTACGACAAATTGCTGATGATGAAATTCATGCTGGCCTCTACCGGAGCACCCAACGAAATAGAAGAGGACGAAGACGATGAATTTGACGAAGAAGAACAGGAAGACAAGGAAGCCGCCATCCAATCGCTCAACACGTTCGAACCGATTATCAATAAGATGTATGCAGGCTTCACTTACCGCGGGCTGCAAAAGTCGCTCCGCAAGCTGACCTATTACAGGCAGATAGAAGATATTATCGACGGACTGGCACATGAATACAGAAACGAATCAACTTATCAGCAGTTCTCCGTCAATATGCTTTTGCAGTTGCTTCCTCTGCTCAATACGAAGAATATCTTCCGTCAATATACCAATAAGCATACATGGCTCAGAGACAAGCAGGAATATGGAGCAAGGGAGATCGTTTACCCGATACACAACAACAAGTTCGTACGGTTCTGGCTCGACGCGCCTCAGCATCCCATCAATGACGCTCTCTTCACCCGTTATTTCACCGTCCGGTACCAGCTCTACAAGCTCACCAACTATATGGAGCATACTCCCGAACTGGAAGAAACCGAAGTCTACCTGCAAAGTATGGACTTTGCCCACGCATGGATGCTGGGACTGATTCCTACCGAAGAAATATACCGGGAACTGATGGGACGTGTCAACTCGCCCACACGCATCAAAGATATCACTTCGGCACTGGACGAGCGCAACCACTCCCTCTTCCATTCACTGACTCAGAAAGTAGTGAACCGGATTCTGGAAATAGAATTGCAGCGGGGAGATTCCGAGACTCAGGTCACCCGTCTGGCAGAAGAGCTTCACCGCGTCTACGGAGCGGAAACACTGATCCGCATCCTGCAAGCGTTCGGCAAAGACACCTTCATACGTGATAGCTACAACTGGCGCAATACCAAACGGGGAGTATTGAGCAGCCTGCTCCATGCCTGCTACCCGTCTACGGACGACGACAGCGATACACTCAAAAGCCTTGCCAATCAAGCCGATATCAGCCATATACGACTGGTGGAAGCTGCCATGTTCGCCCCGCAATGGCTGGAACTCACCGAAAAAGCGACCGGATGGAAAGGACTGGAAAGCGCCGCTTACTACTTCCATGCCCATACCAGCGAATGTTTCGACGACAAGAAGAAAGCGATCATCGCCCGATATACCCCGATTGCCATAGAAGACCTTCAGGAAGGTGCTTTTGATATCGACTGGTTCAAGGAAGCCTACAAGACTATCGGCAAGGAACGTTTCGAAGTAGTGTACAATGCAGCCAAATATATTTCATTAAGCAACACGCATACCCGCGCCCGTAAATTTGCCGATGCCGTCAACGGCAAGACCAAAGCGGCAGACGCGAAGAAAGAAATCATAGCGAAGCGAAATAAAGACTTACTGATGAGCTACGGCCTTATCCCGCTGGGACGAAAAGCCGACAAGGAATTGCTCGAACGCTATCAGTTCCTGCAAAAGTTCCTGAAAGAAAGCAAGGAATTTGGTGCACAGAGACAGGAAAGTGAGAAGAAAGCCGTTACCATCGCCCTGCAAAACCTGGCACGTAACTCCGGTTACGGAGACGTCACCCGTCTGACATGGAGCATGGAAACGGAACTGATCAAGGAGATCACTCCTTACCTGACCCCCAAAGAAATAGAAGGCGTGGAAGTCTATGTGCAAGTCAACAACGAAGGCAAACCGGAGATCAAACAAGTAAGAGCCGGAAAAGAGCTGAACAGCCTGCCTCCCAAACTGAAAAAGCACCCATACGTGGAAGAACTGAAAGCGGTACACAAAAAACTGAAGGAACAGCACGCCCGTTCCCGCATCATGCTCGAACAGGCAATGGAAGACTGTACCCGTTTTGAGGAAAACGAACTGCGCAAACTGATGAAGAATCCGGTTATCTGGCCGCTACTTAGAAATCTGGTCTTCACCAGCAACGGCAGAACAGGCTTCTACACCGACGGCCTATTGATAACGGCTGACGGCATCTGTCTTCCGCTCACTCCGAAAGAGGAACTGCGCATCGCCCATCCCACAGACCTGTATGCGAGTGGCAACTGGCATGCTTATCAGAAGTTCTTGTTTGACAAAGCTATCCGCCAGCCTTTCAAGCAGGTATTCCGCGAATTGTACATCCCGACAACGGAAGAGGAAAGCGCTACGCAATCCCGCCGTTATGCCGGAAATCAGATTCAACCGCAGAAAACGGTTGCCGTACTGAAAGGACGGCGCTGGGTAGCCGATTACGAGGACGGACTTCAGAAAATATACTATAAAGAGAATATTATTGCCACGATCTATGCGATGGCGGACTGGTTCTCTCCTGCCGACATCGAGGCTCCCACGCTGGAATTTGTCTGCTTCCATAACCGCAAGGATTATAAACCGATGAAGATTTCGGAGATTCCACCTGTTGTCTTCTCCGAAGTGATGAGGGATGTAGACCTCGCCGTCAGTGTGGCTCACGCCGGAAGTGTCGATCCGGAAACCAGCCATTCCACCATCGAGATGCGCCGTACATTGGTAGAACTCACCCTGCCCCTGTTCCACTTCAGCAACGTCAGGGTGAAAGGGAACTTTGCATACATCGAAGGCAAGCTGGGCAAATACAACATTCATTTGGGCAGTGGTGTTATCCATAAAGCAGGCGGCGCACAAATAGCCGTTCTTCCGGTACACTCGCAAAGTCGCGGACGACTGTTCCTGCCTTTTGTGGATGAAGACCCGAAAACAGCGGAGATACTGACGAAAATCATTTTCTTCGCAGAGGATGATAAAATAAAAGACCCGAGTATTCTAAACCAAATCAAATAGAAAAGAGATGGCAGAAAATTTACTGATTCACACAGGTAATAAAGAAGAGAAATATCGTGAACTGTTTCCACAGCTACAAGCATTGGTAAGCTCGGAAACGAATCGTATCGCCAATCTGGCAAATATTGCCGCCGCACTGAAGCAGACTTTCCACTTTTTCTGGGTCGGCTTTTATATGGTGGAAGGCAACGAACTCGTATTAGCACCGTTTCAAGGTCCCATCGCCTGTACACGCATTCGTTTCGGCAGAGGAGTTTGCGGCACGGCATGGAAGGAAGCACAGACGCTGATTGTTCCTGATGTAGAGCTGTTTCCAGGTCACATAGCTTGCAGTTCCGATTCCAGATCGGAGATAGTAGTACCTATTATAAAAGAAGGAAACGTCATCGGAGTGCTGGATATAGACAGTGATACACCGGACAGCTTTGATGAAACGGACGCACGCTATCTGGAAGAAATCTGCACGTACATCAGATAGTTTTCTTTGTACTGTAACGGTCCGAATAAAACAGAGGCTCTGATCTACGTGAACAGAGCCTCTGTTTGCTATAAATAGAGCCTTCGTTTGCATCAAACAGAGGCTTCGTTTTTTTACCAGTCCGCTTCCTCTATTTCCCTTTCCCGAAACAACAGAAGTTGCTTGCGGAGGGAAGTAATTTCACGCCTCATATCGTCCATTCTTTCCAGCATATGATGAATGGCGTCGATGCCTTCGATATTGATCGAGAGATCGTAATACAGGTGGCTATATCTTTCCAGTTCCCGGAGCTGGGAGGCGAGAAGATACCGTTCGCCGTCGACGGTGCGTATTTCGATCAACCCTCCTTCTTCGAGCGAAATAATAAAAGTCGGGTCGGTATGGCTCTTTTGGCAATATTCGTTGAAAATAATTAATTCTGTATCCATAGTTGAACGATCTTTAAGTTAGGAGTTTTGTAATTCCCGGAATAATTCCTTCTGCTTCTCTGTGAGATGAGTCGGTATCTTCACTTCATAAGTGACAAAAAGATCCCCGAACTGTCCATCCTGTTTATATACGGGAAACCCTTTTCCTCTCAGGCGTACCTTTGTCCCATTTTGTGTTTCGGGCTTGATTTTCATCTTCACTTTTCCGTTCAAGGTTTCGATAATCTGTTCTCCGCCTAATACAGCGGTATAGAGGTCGATCGGGACATTCATATACAGATTGTCACCTTCGCGTTTATATACCGGATCGTCGCCGATAACGAAAGTGATATACAAATCGCCTGCCGGTCCACCGTTCATCCCCGGGCCTCCCTGTCCGTTCAGTTTGATCGTCTGTCCGTCGGCT
>OGON01001616.1_pt1 | contig 15114 bp, 9 predicted proteins | sample 1552671 | NCBI WGS metagenome assembly OGON01 (sample SAMEA2580136, study PRJEB22360) | human gut metagenome | biome: human gut; feature: human-associated habitat; material: faeces | place: Denmark | collected 2008/2010 | reverse complement strand
TGTTCGTCAACTACGGATGCATGATAAGGTCTGTTAGGGGCACTTAGAATTTCGTCTGTTATCCGGCAACGCTGGCACAGGGAAGTGCCAGCGAGGCGCATTTGAACATGGATGTGAATTTGCGCCGGTTGCCGGAATGTACGATGTCCATGCCGAAATTCTTAGTGCTCCTTGCAGGCTTTATGCCGCATCTGCAGTTGGCGGACAGTACAGCGACCCCGTCAAAGCAACGGAAAGACAGTTTACAATCAAGCAAAACATACACTTAAGAACTGCTGGCATTCCAGTACAAATAACTCCAAATACCCTTTCATAGCAAAATTTTGAAAGAAATGCTGTCCCCTTTCGCAATCGCCTAAAGAAAATCACATAGAGAAGGAGAAGAAACATGTATACATTAGAAGATATTCAGGCAGTGGACATGGAAGTTGCAGATGCCATTATCAAAGAATTTGACCGTCAGAACAGCCACATTGAGCTGATCGCATCTGAGAACTGGGTAAGCCCGGCAGTAATGTCAGCAATGGGCAGTGTAATGACTAATAAATATGCAGAAGGCTATCCGGGAAAGAGATATTACGGCGGATGTGACTGCGTTGATATTGTAGAGAACCTGGCAATTGAGAGAGCAAAAGAGCTGTTTGGCTGTGACTATGTAAATGTACAGCCACATTCCGGTGCACAGGCAAATATGGCTGTACAGTTTGCTATTTTAAAACCGGGTGATACCGTAATGGGAATGAACTTAGACCATGGTGGACATTTAACACACGGAAGTCCGGTAAACTTCTCCGGAACATATTTCCATATTGTGCCTTATGGTGTAAATGATGAAGGCTTCATTGAGGAACTGGGACAGGGTGAGTCGACCAACCGTGGTGGACGCAAGCCGAATCTGGTCTGTTTGAACAAGCGATATGGCTTTGTTGCCAGCTTTGAAATCGGCACTGGTCATCTGCGGGTTATGTTCAGCTATATTAATGGCGAGATCATCAGCTATGAGCAGATTGCATTGGAAAAACGCGATATGCTTTTAATCATGCAGACAATCAAAGAAGTGCTGCAGAAGATGGAACAAAACGATGATACGATCCATGGCTTGTTGGCGATTGGCTTTTCCGTTCATGGAATCGTTGACCATAATCAGATTGTTGACGCGCCATTTATCAGTACGAATGGCATTGACCTGGCCGCCTATTTTGAAAATGAGTTTCACGTCCCGACGATTTTAGAGAATGAAGCCAACCTGGCCGCGATTTTTGAACGTGATTTTGGCGATCGGGAATCATACCGCGATTTGTTGGCAATCAGCATTCATCGTGGCGTGGGTGCCGGAATCATTGCCAATCAGCAGCTGTATCGCGGCTTTCATGGTCGAGCTGGCGAAATTGGCCGCAGTCTGGTCGTTGGTCAGGATGGACAGCTGGTCAAAGTTGAGGCACTCTGCTCTGAAGATGCAATTCTGACTCAGATTGCCCAGGCAAAGGGATTGGATAATCTGCGACCAGCACGGCTATACGAGCTGTATCGGCAGCATGATGAAACCGTCATTCGCGTGATTAACCAGGCAATGGGAAATCTGCAGAAGCTGGTTTATGATGCAATCGTCAGTTTTGGCCCACAGGCGGTCTACTTTGATTCACCGCTGTTTGATGAGATGCCTGAATTATACCAGCATTTGCGCGACTGGCTGCAGGCTCACCAGATCGATATTCCGCTGCAGATGATCAAAGGCTCTGAAATGGCGTCGCTTTTAGGCGCCAGCTCAATGGCCATCCATCGTTTTTTAGATATGGATCGCTATTCGTTGACGCTGAAATGGCCTAAATCAGTTTCCAATATTAAGTAAAAACACGTCTCCGAGCATGACAGCTCAGTGAGACGTGTTTTTTATCAGCGAGGAAGCTGTAGGACTGCCGCAATCTGATCAGCAGGTGCCTTTAGGATGGCAGGCGCGCCGATTGTTTTGACGTAGACCAAGTTTAAGTAGCCATTATGATTTTTCTTATCGTGTTTGATTAGATCCAAGACCTTATCAGAGGCCAGCCATGGTGAAGTTGTTGGCAGACCAACTGCTGCCAATCGGTCTTTAATTTTTTTGGTTACGCCAGGTGCTGTTTTGCCTTCGTTTTCAAAGGCTTGACAAATCGCAACCGTGCCAATGCTGACCGCTTCACCATGGCGCAACTCACCGGCAGATAAAGCTTCAACCGCGTGACCGATTGTATGGCCAAAATTGAGCAACTGTCGCTGACCACTTTCTTTTTCATCGCTCATGACGACTTCAGCTTTAAATTGGATGGAATATTTGATTAGTCCTAATGCATGTTCCAAGATTGCTTCAGGAGTGTCAATTTGTTCAATTAATTGCCAAAAATCACCACCAACCATTGCGGCAGCTTTAACGATCTCGCCATAGCCTTCTACTAGATCGCGAGGCGGCAATGTCTTTAAGGTTTCTGGATCAATCAGCACCAGATCAGGTTCGTAAAAGGCACCAACAATATTTTTGGTCGTTCCTAAATCAACGGCAGTCTTGCCACCAACTGAACTGTCAACCTGAGCCAGCAGCGATGTTGGAATTTGAATCAAGGAAATCCCTCGCATGTAAGTAGCTGCCAAAAAGCCTACTAAATCACCTGTTACGCCACCGCCAAGCGCAATTACCGCATCATCACGATTAAAATTGGCCGCCACCAATTTTTCACTTAGTCTTTGGAGCTGTGACAGCGATTTTGAAGCTTCACCGGCTGGAAAATCATAGCAGTGGACCTCAAAGCCGTGTGCGGTCAGTTGGGCAGCCAAGTCAGCCTGATAGAGTAGTGCAACGTTGTCATCGCTGATCAGCGCTACCTTTCGCGCTGACCAGATTTTGGCGATTCGCTCCCCGGCCGTTTTTAACAAACCCGGTTCAATTAAGACTTGATATTGTTGATTGGCTAAAGATACCGTGATTTTTTCCATGATAATTCCTTCTTTGATTATTCAATCGACTGCAAAGCTTGGCGGACCGCATTCGTTTTGACTACCATTTCGTTAAATTCATTTGGTTTTAAGGCTTGCGCGCCATCAGAAAATGCATGGGCTGGGTCATCATGAATTTCAACAATCAATCCGTTGGCACCAGCAGCAACACCTGCCAAGGCAAGCGGCGTTACAAATTCAGTATGACCAGCAGCATGGCTTGGGTCAGCAATTACGGGGTAGTGGGTCAACTTTTGTAAAACTGGGATGACACCAACATCAAAAGTATTGCGCGTGTATTTGTTGTCAAACGTTCGAATCCCACGTTCAACGATCATAATTTGGTGATTTCCACCAGCAGCAATGTATTCGGTTGCGTTCAAGACGTCATCAACCGTTGCTGACATTCCACGCTTTAACATTACCGGTTTACGGGTTTTTCCAACTGCCTTTAGAAGGGAAAAGTTTTGCATGTTGCGGGCACCAATCTGAAAAATATCAGTGTAGGCTTCAACCAGCGGCACCTGCTCAACATCCATGACTTCTGTTACCACATCCAATTCTAGTCGATCGGCTGCATTTCTCAAGGCAATCAAACCTTCTTTGCCTAATCCCTGGAATGAGTATGGTGAGGTGCGAGGCTTGAAGGCACCGCCGCGCAGAACGGTTGCACCAGCATTTTTAACGACTTGCGCCATTTTTAAAATATGTTCGGCAGATTCTACTGAGCAAGGTCCGGCCATTAAGGTAAAGTTCTTTCCGCCAATCGTTGAGTGTGGCGTTTTAATGATCGTATCCTCGGGATGGAACAAGCGGGATGCTTGAACGGCGGCTGGAACATCGGTAATAATTTCTTGAGCAACGGCTTGTTCGGCTGAGGTAAGGTCGCTTGGATCGGTATTTTGAATGGCAACACGATTGTTATGGACAAAGATTTCATGCTGACTGCCGAAATGCTGCTTTAATTCTTCAATTGCTGCTGTTGCTTGATCATTTTTTAATACGATAATCATAATAAACGCTCCCTTGTTAATCAATTCAAAAACCCTCATGATGTTAAAACACCATGAGGGTTCGCGCTTGCATTACATGCTGGTTGGAGCGGAGCCGATTACATAGTGCTTTAACAAAACATCTGCCATGTAATCGGTAATTACAAACTATTATCAATCACATAGACTGTTAGACTAACGCCAACAACCTATGTCGTGTCAGCGTTAATATGATTGATAATAATAGCTAAATCGTGCGTTTGTAATTTTCATAATGCTGCTCCTTAATTTAAGTATTTCCTAAAGGTTGAATCGAGTATATATTATGAGAAAAGTAAAGTCAACTCTAATTTTATTTTAATCTATAATCATCGTTGTTTAATCAATGAAATAAATAAGTGCCTGGAAAATAGTAATAAGAAAACTCACTTTATTTTTTTTAGAAACGGTATGATGCCAGAATTAGCACCATGCTGTTAAGCGCAATAAAAAAGCCCGACAGTAAAACTGCCAGGCAAAATACTTACTATCGATATATTGAGAGGGTTTAGGATTCAGCAAGTAAGATTAAATTTAGATTTAAGATTTGAGTGGGATTTTGAATAATGACTGAGATTAGTTCTTGGAACCAGCGTGGTCACGCAGCGTCTGTTCAATATCTTCCAAAGACTTGCCACGAGTTTCAAAGACTTTGGCATGGACGAACCAAATACCGAAGAAGCAAAGGACGCCATAGCCGATAAACAGACTACCCGTACCGAAGAAGTCCAGCAAGGTTGGGAAGGTTAATGAAACGATCAGGTTGGCAGTCCAGTTGACCACGGAACCAAATGAGTTGCCCAGGCCACGAATATTAAGTGGGAACATTTCACCAAACATGACCCACATAACAGGACCCCAAGTACCAGAGAAGAAGGCAATGTAAATCGTCATGGCAACGACACAGATGACCGCCGCAGCCTTTGAACCGCCAGAGAATTTCATCCCGGCACTCATGACAAACAATGAGATCCCCATGCCAAGACCACCATAGATCAGCATCTTTTTACGGTCAACCTTATCCATGATGGAAAGGGCAAATGCCGTAACGATGACATTAAAAGTCCCGATCCCAATGTGAGCCAGCAGCGCAGCGTTAACACCGAAACCAACATCAGTGAAGATCGTTGGTGCGTAGTAGAGCACGGTATTGCAGCCCATGACCTGTTGGAAGACGGCCAGACCGATTGCTGCAATCAAAGCCGGCCGAACCATTGGACCAAACAGTTCTTTTAAGCCGCCATTTTTCATGTGGACTTGCTGTTCAATCTGGGTCATGTCTTTATCAACGACGTCTTTGTCATTGCGGTTCATGTTCATCAAAACAGCCCGTGCGTCGTCTTCACGACCAATCTTAACCAGGTAACGAGGGGATTCTGGCAAGTAAAGGGCACCAAAGAACATGATGGCAGCAGGGATAGCGGCAAAGCCAAGCATCCAGCGCCAACCAGTGTACATGTTTTCAAACGACCAGTTGGTGATGTAGGCAACCAGAATACCAGTCATAACCATTAATTGGAACATACTGGAAACCATGCCCCGCTTGTCGGCTGGCGAAAGCTCGGCTAAGTAGGTAGGAACCATTGAAGATGATGCCCCAACGGCTAAACCTAAAACGATCCGGAAGCAGAGCAGTGACCAGAATCCTTGTGAGAATCCAGAACCAAGTGCACCGACAAAGAAGATAACCGATGACAATAATAGCAGCTTGCGACGGCCATACTTATCAGACGATGGCCCGATAAACAATGAACCTAAGATGGCACCCAGCAGTACCGCGGAAACGATCCAGCCTTGTTCCCAAGTTCCCAGATGCATCTGTTTTTGAATAAACAGAATGGCCCCGGAAATAACACCAGTATCGTAACCGAAGAGCAAACCGCCGAGGGCCCCGAAAAAGTAAATAAAGCCCGCAGATACTTTGCGCATGATTACACAACTCCTTAACTATAAAACACTCCTATTGCTTTAGTTGGTTTAAAACTAAAACCAACCCGCGAATATAATATAACCGCTTTCAAAGATAAAAGCAAGCAAAATTTGCAAAATAGTCGCGTGAATTTTTAGTAAAGAACTAGGCAGCAGCTTTTTTAGAAAATTGCTGCAGACGATAGCGACTTTTTTCTTCATTATATATTTTAAAAGCCGCTACTTAGGATCAACTGATTTTGAATTTTTTTGCTAGAAAGGGTTTACAAAACAGCAGGCATGGTCTATATTAAAAGTCGTAAGTTAGTTGTTTATTCAAACTAATAAATTTCAGGAGGCCCATATTATGAGTGATTTATGGCAAGGTATTGATAAAGTTAAGTATGAAGGTCCACACAAAGGCCTGAACTCACGTCTGGCATTCCAATACTACAACCCAGAAGAAGAAATTCTGGGCAAGAAGATGAAGGATTGGCTGCGGTTCTCAGTTGCCTACTGGCACACGTTTGACCAGCGGCTGGTTGACCCATTTGGTGATGGCACGGCGGTTCGTCCATATGACAAGTACACTGACCCAATGGACAATGCTTTGGCAAAAGTTGACTATGCTTTTGAATTCTATGACAAGCTGGGTGTTGACTACTTCTGTTTCCACGACCGCGACTTGGCTCCAGAAGGCGACACGTTGCGTGAAACCAATCAGAATCTGGACAAGGTCATCGACAAGATCGTTGAATACCAAAAGACGACTGGCATGAAGGTATTGTGGAACACGTCCAACCTGTTTACCAATCCTCGTTTCTTGGCTGGTGCTGGAACGGCTCCATCTGCAAAGATCTACGCATACGCTTGTGCACAGCTGAAGCACAGTCTGGAAGTCGGCAAGCGGGTTGGTGCTGAAAACTACGTCTTCTGGGGCGGCCGTGAAGGTTACGAATCACTCTGGAACACTGAAATGAAGCGCGAACAATCACACATTGCCAAGTTCTTCCACATGGCTAAGGACTACGCAAACGAAATCGGCTTTGATGCTCAAATGCTGCTGGAACCTAAGCCAAAGGAACCAACGACGCACCAATACGACTTTGATGCAGCAACGACGCTGAACTTTATGAAGGAATACGGCTTGGACAAAGACTTCAAGCTGAACCTGGAAGGCAATCATGCTAACCTGGCTGGTCACACTTACCAACATGAAATTCGCGTTGCTCGTGAAGCCGGCATGCTGGGCTCATTGGATGCCAACCAAGGTGACAAGCTGATTGGCTGGGACATCGACGAATTCCCATCCAACCTGTACGAAGCTACGGCAGCTATGTACGAAGTTGTTGAAGCAGGTCAGATTGGCCCTCGTGGTGGTCTGAACTTTGACTCTAAGCCACGTCGGACTTCCTGGAAGCCAGAAGACCTGTTCTACAGCCACATTGTCGGCATGGACACGTTTGCTGCCGGTCTGCGGGTTGCTGCTGCCCTTAAGGAAGACGGCTACCTGGACAAGGTACTCAAGGATCGTTACGCATCATGGGACGAAGGTCTGGGCAAGTCCATCGAAGAAGGCAAGGAAGACTTCAAGTCGATCGAACCAACCGTTTTGGACACGCCACAAAGCGAACTGCGGGCTGCTACGCAATCTGACCACCTTGAACAGGTTAAGGATACGATCAACCACTTTATGATTGAAACGCTGGCTAAGTAATCACTTGAAACTCTAACAATACTAATAGAAAGGATTCGCATCGCCGCAGCTGGCTGCGGATCCTTTTTTCTTGGAGGAAATATTATGAACGAATACGTAATCGGGGTCGATCTGGGAACGAGTGCCGTTAAAGTTTCAGCAATGGATCGTTCTGGCAAGATCGCCGCTCAGCAAAGCTATGACTATCCACTGAGTCAGCCTAAGCCAGGCTACAGTGAGCAGAATCCACAAGACTGGCTTTATGGGACAACAATTGGCATTGACCGGATGATCTTAAAAGATGGGATTAAAAAAGAAGAGATCAAGGGCATATCATTCTCTGGTCAAATGCATGGGCTAGTACTTTTGGATGCGGACAATCAGGTTCTGCGGCCGGCTATTTTATGGAACGACACGCGTACGACCAAGCAGTGCCAAGAAATCATGGATAAGCTGGGTGATCGTTTTGTTGACATCACCGGCAACAAGCCGCTGGAAGGATTTACGCTGCCTAAGCTGCTGTGGGTTAAGGAAAATGAACCGGAGATCTGGGCGAAGGCGAAGACGTTTTTGCTGCCTAAAGACTATGTTCGCTTCTGTATGACCGGCAACCTAGGCATGGACTATTCAGACGCTACAGGGACCGTGCTGTTGGATATTAAGCAGGGGCAATGGAGCCGGGAAATCTGTGAGGTTTTTGATATTCCAATGAGCATGTGCCCACCATTGATGAAATCAGTTGACTATGCTGGCAATGTTTCCGCCAGCTATGCAATGTTTTCGGGCCTTTCGACTGCTACCAAGATCTATGGTGGTGGCGGTGACAATGCCTGTGGCGCGGTTGGAGCCGGCATTCTGCATCCAAATATGGTGATGTCTTCGATTGGGACTTCTGGTGTGGTGCTTAAATATGAAGAAAATGCTGACGTCAACTATCATGGTCAGATTCAATATGAATGCCATGCAATTCCCGACACTTACTACTCAATGGGAGTTACTTTGGCAGCGGGCCATTCGCTGAATTGGTTCAAGCACAAGTTTGATCCGGATGAAGACTTCTCAATGATGGTTGAAAAAGCTTCCCAACGGCCATTGGGTGCGAATGGCTTGATCTTTACGCCATACGTGGTTGGCGAGCGAACGCCATATGCTGATGCTGATATTCGCGGCAGCTTCATTGGCGTTGACAGCATGCAGGATCGCTATGACTTCTGCCGAGCCGTTATGGAAGGAATTACCTTTAGTTTTCGGGATATCTTGAACATCTATGATCAAAACGGTCAAGAGTTTGACACGGTTGTAGCAATCGGCGGTGGGGCCAAGAGCGACTTTTGGCTTCAGATGCAAGCCGATATCTTCAATAAGAAGGTCGTTGCCTTAACCAATGAACAGGGGCCTGGTCTGGGGGCCGCTATGATTGCAGCAGTTGGCCTGGGTTGGTTTGAGTCTTTGCAGGACTGTGCCAAGGAGTTCGTTCACTTTGGCAAGGAGTACCTGCCAAAGCCGGCCAATGTCGCCAAGTACGATGAACTGTATGCAATCTACCACCAAGTCTATGGTCAGACTAAAGACCTGTGCCATGCTTTATTAAACTTCCGTCGTGAAGACTAGCTGGTTGGGCCAATCCTTAAAACTTATTTCATCAATTAACAGCTTAAAAACTCATTTGCATCATTAAAAAGCGCCATGCAGACTGCCATTAGGGCAATTCTGTATGACGCTTTTATGGTATTTGATTTTTTCTACTATTATATAGGATCAAAAAAGCAGACAAACAGCGATCAGCGAATCAAGCCATTTGTCCTTATTAAGATGATCATAATTAAACCGAATTCGTAGACAGGTTAACGGGCCTGTCAAAACCGAGTTAACAGCAAAATTTGTGAAATGAGTTTTGCCCATTGTTAAAAACAATCGGCAAAACGATAATAACCAATATTCTATTTATCAATGAGTATGAGTAGGGAAAAACAGAATTGGAGTGTTTTATAGTCAAAGGCTGATTTCAATAAAGAGAGCTAAGGAAATAGTCAGCCTGACAGCCTAAAGACAGACTGATTCGATATGAATTAAAATCAGCAGTATATTGATTTTCCCTAGCTCATGCTATTATTTTATGTAATCGCTAACACAGTAACTTGAAGATTAGAATCATTTTTTGAATAAAGGACGGATTAGAATGGAAATGGTAACTGAGTATCTAGAGTCACTAGGGGTACCGGCTACAATCTGGGAGTACGATCGTGGCCAGTATAGCCTGCAGTTTCGCCAAGGTAAGCTATTATTGATGGACTATCTAAAAATCCTGCGCCGCTGCCCACATAAAACGCTGCAGTTTTTGCGGCACAGTCAAAATCTTTACAGCTGCCTAATGTGGCATGATCAAACAGTTGTCTTTTTTGGCCCAGTGATTGTCAACGTCAGTCAGCGCTATCAAAATAACAATGCGATCAGCAGTCATGCCGTTATGTATATGCCAAAGCTGCTGAAGACGGTTTATCTGGAAGAAAAACAGTTTTTGCAGCAGATTTTGGTGTTGGGACGGTTATTAGAACTGCCGATCGATTTTGAAACCATTAGTGACGAATTTCATCAAGCACGTATTTCAAGAGACCTTGATGCCCAATTGCTGAAGCTGCGGATGAGCAGTGAGGGAGGTCACGTTAGCTATCTGTATGAGCGAGAAGTCAAAAAAGCAATTGCGCAGGGAAATCTGGCTGCCTTGCCGATTATATTCTCTAAAAATATCAATTCGGGGCGGATCGGCATTTTAGCAGACAATCAAGACGCACTGCGCAACGTTAAAAACTGGGGTATTATCTCGGTTTCCGTAAATCTGCGCGCGCTGTTTCAAGTTGGGCTGGATTATGAACTGGTATATTCGCTGAATGATCAATACGTACGACATATCGAATCGTTGACGTCCTACAATGAAGTGCTGGCGGCAATTGAGGCAGCAGATGTGGATATGGCCACACGCTGCCGTGAGATGGTTGATGCTAAGATGACTGCAGCCGTCAGCAAAGTCTTTTGGCAGCTGATGAGTGATCCGACTACGGACCAAAGTATCGATGAGCTGGCAATGGCGGTGGGATTGTCCAGTCGCTATCTTGGCAGCCAGTTTAAAAAACAGGTTGGAGTCAGTATCAGTCACTTTAAGCGCTTGGTTCAGATTAATCATGCGATTGAAGATCTGATTGGCACCAATCTGTCAATGGCTGAACTCGCTGAACGCTATGATTTTTCTGATCAGGCCCATTTCTCACGCGTTTTTCATGCCTTAACCGGGATAACGCCTAAAGAAGCCCGTACTGATGCCGCTAAAATTGCCGATTGGAATCTTTACGACTATCTATTTTAAAAATAGTATGAAAAATAAATCATATGTATTTTTAAATTTTATTACTAAGTGACCGCGTTTTTGTCAGCGGTCATTTTTTGTTGACGCTATATGAAGAAAAGAGCTCGATTATTTTAGCGAAATTAAAAATTCTAACTCAGGAATGATAAAAAAATTGATTTTTAGGGTAGCGTTTTCAAAAAGGCTATGTTAGATTTTGGTCGTTGGTTGAAAACACAAACTAACGTGCAGCGCTGCACCTGTTTGAATCAAATCTACAAGAGGTGTAAAAACTATGGACAAGCCACAAAACAAGCAAGTCGATGAGTTCGCCAAACTGTCCTGGGGCGAGCGAATTGCATATGGTGCCGGTGACTTGGCACAAAATCTGATTTTTGGGACGATTGGCTCAATGCTGCTGTTTTATCTGACAACGGTTTTTGGAATCTCAGCAGCTGTTGGGGCCACGATTTTTCTGATTGTTCGCTGGGTCAATGTTTTTTGGGATCCTTGGGTTGGAACGGTTGTCGATAAAAGTCACTTTAAGCACGGCGGCAAATACAAGCCATTTTTGATTTATTTTGGAATTCCGCTCACGATCTGCTGTGCCATGCTGTTCTTGCCAATTCCAGCCGTCCGCGGCAATGTTGCCTATGCTTTCTTGATGTACCTGGCAACGGCGCTGATCTACTCATTCGTTAATATTCCTTACGGCTCGCTGAATGCTTCGCTGACGCGGGACAACGATGAGATCTCTACTTTAACGACGGTCCGGATGACGGAAGCAAACATTGGTAATCTTTTGGTCTACACTTTCCTGCCATTATTTGTTCAGATGGCATCTCCTGACAAGCATTTGAAAGATATTGGCATGTTTGGCATTAAGCTCAATCTTGGTAACTATGCCTCACCACATGCTGCTGGTGCCTACTTCCATGTCATGTCAATCTACATGCTGATTGGATTTATTCTGCTGCTCTGCACTTACTTTGGTGTTCATGAACGGGTGCTGCCAACGGAAGAAGAAACGGCTTCCGTTAAGTTTTCTGATCTTTGGAATGAGCTGCGCCGTAACAAGCCGCTGCGGGTATTAGGCTGCTTTTTCCTGGTTGGCTTTACCTTCATGTTCTTTGGCAATACAGTTTGGCCATTCTTTGTTCAGTACAACATTGGTCACTCAGAATGGATGGCTTCAATCAATCTGATTGGTTCGATTCCAGGGATCTTCTTGGTTTTCTTATGGCCAATTATTCGGCGCAAGATCGGCAAAAAGGGATTCTTCCAACTGTTTTTGGGAATGTTTATCGTTGGGACGCTGCTTCTTTGGGTATGGTCATGGCCACAGTTTAAGAACAGCATTGCCCTGGGCTACATTGGCCGCTTTATCATGCAGTGGGGGATTACGGCCGCTACTGGCTACATGTGGTCATTGGTTCCAGAAGTCGTTTCTTACGGTGAATGGAATTCTAAGAAGCGGGTTGCTGGGATTATCAATGCCTTGATGGGACTGTTCTTCAAGATTGGTCTGGCACTTGGCGGGATCATTCCGGGCTACATCAACGCGGCCTGTCATTTTGACGGCACAAAGGCTACCCAATCAGCAACAGCCTTGAATGGGATTACGATTTCAATGATCTGGCTGCCAATTGTTTTGGCAATTGTTGGCATGTGGGTTATCATCCATTGTCTGATGCTGAAGTCGACAAGATTAATCACGAAATTGAAGATCGTCGCCAAACTGAAGAAAAGTAGATGTCTTAAGGCAGAAATGACGGAAAGGATGAAAATTCATGAAAATCTATGTTGATGCGCAGGCGCCATTTGATGGTGATGGAAGCAAGCATCGTCCATTTAAAACGATTCAAGCAGCCGCAGATATCGCAATGCCAGGCGATAAGGTGCGCGTTTTTCCAGGCGTCTATCGTGAAAACGTCAATCCTAAGCATGCGGGTACGGCAGACCAGCGCATTGTCTATGAGTCAGTTGAACCGTTAAAGGCCATCATTACTGGAGCGGAAGTCGTTAAAGACTGGGAAAAGACTGCAGATGGCATTTGGCAGGTAAGAATTCCCAACAGCATGTTTAGTGAGCGCAATCCATACACGACCAAGATTTTTGGCGATTGGTTCGATGCGCGGATTCTGGCTCATACCGGCGAGGTTTACCTAAATGACAAGGCCTTGTATGAAGTTAATACGCTGGCTGAGGTAAAGCAGCCCGTGCGCAATGAAAAATCATGGGATCCTGACTTTACGATCTATACCTGGTACACAGAACAGGATACCGATACAGATGAAACGATTATCTATGCCAACTTCCATGATTTCGATCCCAACCAGGAAAATGTGGAGATCAACGTGCGTCAAAGCTGTTTTTATCCACAGGCAGAAGGAATCGGCTATATTACCTTAAAGGGATTTGGCGTTACCAAAGCGGCGACGCAATGGGCCCCACCAACGGCTTATCAAGAAGGGATGGTTGGTCCGCACTGGTCAAAGGGATGGATCATTGAAGAATGTGAGATTTCGCATTCCAAATGTTCCGGCATCTCGCTTGGCAAGTATCTGCAGCCAAACAATGACAACAAATGGTCCAAGTGGAAATATAAAGATGGTACTCAGACTGAGCGTGACGTGATCTGTCAGGCATCTTATGAAGGCTGGGATAAAGAACATATCGGCTCGCATATTGTTCGTCGCAATCGTATTCATGACTGTGGTCAAACCGGGATTGTTGGTCATTTAGGCGGCGTCTTCTCCTTAATTGAAGAAAACGACATCTACAACATCAATATTCGTCAAAATCTGGTAGGGGCCGAAATTGGCGGAATCAAGATGCATGCTGCCATTGACGTGATCTACCGTCACAACCACATTCACCACTGTACGCGCGGCTTATGGCTGGACTGGCAGGCACAAGGAACACGGGTCACACAAAACGTCTTTGATCACAACTCCTTGCCTGAGCATTTTGAAGTCGACGAAGAAAACGTAGGCGATGTGCTGCAGGGCCTTGGTGAAGACATGTGGGTAGAAGTTTCGCATGGTCCAACGCTGATTGACAACAACCTGTTCCTTTCTGAACGCTCAATTCGGTTTGCCGCGCAGGGAATTGCCATGGTGCATAATCTGATTGCCGGCAGTTTTACCGCGGTCGGCGTTGGTACGGATAATAATTCGGTCAACCTGCCATCTAATCGCTTTACGCCATATCATGAACAGCACGGTACCAAGGTAATGGGCTTTATGACGTTCCAGCATGGCGATAATCGTTTCTACAACAACGTCTTCGTTCAACAAGAGCTGCGGCCGGAAATGCAAAAGCTGGCTGAACTGATGCATGACAAGCCAGATGCCTGGGATACCTATAACTTTAAAGTCGGCACCCAGCCATTTGAAGAATATCCAACGTTTGAGGAATGGAATCGCCAGTTTGATGGCTATTGCGGAATCTACGCACCAAACAGCGATCACTACTACAACCACCTGCCAGTATGGAGCGCGGGCAATGCCTACTTTAACGGTGCCCAGTCATGCAGCAAAGATCAGAACCAATTCGTTGATGATAAGGATCAAGTCGTCCTGGAATTGGAAAAGCGAGCTGATGGCCTGTATCTTAAGACCAATCTGGCTGACTTCCTGCCTCAAAACAACGATGCCAAGATTGCAACCGCTACGCTGGGGATGGCATTTGAACCAGAAGAACGCTATGAAAATCCTGATGGCACGCCAATCGTCTTTGATGCTGACTTCTTTGGCAACCATCGTGACGGTGCCAAGGTAACGGCTGGTCCTTTGGTTAAGTTCCAAGCCGAGCAGCGTGTGTTCTAAAAGCTTGATGCTGGATTAGCCATAATACTGAATCTGAATCAACTAAAAAGCGCTTCGTCATTTTGAAATGGCGAAACGCTTTTATTGGTTGCTTGATCATTGAGCTTAATGAATTTTAACGATTTTACAATAGGAGTTTAGGAATTTTAGAGAGTTGAGATAGTAAACCAACGATCAAGTATAAAAATTATTTAACAGAACGGATCATTTGAATGAAGATGCAGGCCAAAACAGCAAAGGCAATCGCCACTGGGAAGACCAGGTTGTAGCCGGCCATGCCGACCAAAGCGCTGGTAACGATCGGGCCAGCCGTCTGACCAAGCGTCGTAGCGATGTTCAAGATTC
>OGON01001615.1_pt1 | contig 15129 bp, 10 predicted proteins | sample 1552671 | NCBI WGS metagenome assembly OGON01 (sample SAMEA2580136, study PRJEB22360) | human gut metagenome | biome: human gut; feature: human-associated habitat; material: faeces | place: Denmark | collected 2008/2010 | reverse complement strand
TCAGAACGTCGTGAGACAGTTCGGTCCCTATCTGTCGTGGGCGCAGGATATTTGATGGGAGCTGTTCCTAGTACGAGAGGACCGGAGCGGACGTACCTCTGGCGCACCAGTTGTTCTGCCAAGGGCATAGCTGGGCAACTATGTACGGATCGGATAAACGCTGAAAGCATCTAAGCGTGAAGCCGACCCAAAGATAAGATATCCCATTGTTTCAAACAAGTAAGACCCCTTGAAGACTACAAGGTTGATAGGCACGATGTGTAAGTGGAGTGATCCATTCAGCAAGCGTGTACTAATAGGTCGAGGGCTTGACCACAATTCGCTTGAGACTTTTAAGTCAACGAAAAAATGTTAGCAGTGATTATTCAGTTTTGAAGGCACGTCCTTCTAAAAATACTGGACAGGTACACAGAAATGTGTTATACTGATTCAGTCAAATTGGTCGGTGTCGATGACGGTAAGGTTCCACCTGTTCCCATTCCGAACACAGAAGTTAAGCTTACTTGTGCCGAAGATAGTTAGCTGGAAACGGCTTGTGAAAATAGGTAGTCGCCGACTTAACAAAAACGCTTCAGGAGAATTCCTGGAGCGTTTTTTTGAGTGAAAAAGATGAAATATCTACAAATAGAACAAGATATAACTGAAAATTCATATTTTGTTAAAATATTTCGTGGGAATTAGTTGCGACTAAGTGACGCTTATGTTACAATAAAGATATATCAATGTGGTGGAAATGGGATCGGTCGGGGATATATTACAGAACGGAAGGAAGTAGTTGTGGTGAAGGTGGCGATGATCGGGCACAAGGATTTTCCGAGTCGCTCGGGCGGTGTGGAGGTCATGGTTGGCGGGCTGGCCAGAAGTCTGGTGGAACGAGGCTATGACGTTACCGTGTATAACCGCGGCTTGGAAAAGCACCATAATGTGTACGATGTGGACGGCGTTCACGCGCGGCGGGTATTTACCCTGCAAAAGCCTGCACTGAATGCCACGATCTACTCTTTTCTGGCAACTTTTGATGCGCTGTTCCGGGGCTATGATGTGCTCCATTACCACGCCATCGGACCCAGCGTACCGCTGCTGATCGCTAAGATATTCGGCAAGCACACCGTATGTACAGTGCACGGACTAAACTGGAAGGTGGACAAGTGGCGCGGCTTTGCAAGCCGTTATATGAAGCTGGGAGAGCGGATCGCCGCAAAATATGCGGATGATCTGGTGGTGCTTTCGGAGACGGAGTGGAACTATTTTTTGCAGAAATACGACCGTGCATCCATACTGATCCCCAATGCCATCCGCTTTTACGAAAAGCGCGCGTGCAGCCTGATCCGGGAAAAATACGGGCTGGCGAGGGGAGAGTACATCCTGTATGTGGGGCGCATCTCGCCGGAAAAGGGCACGCTGGATCTGGTGGAGGGATACCGCAAGGCCAAGACAGGGAAAAAGCTTGTACTGGTCGGCCCGCTGGATGACAGCGAATATTGCAGAGCAGTACAGCAGCAGGCGCAGAATGACCCTAATATCATCATGACCGACTATGTGGTGGGCGACCCGCTGAAGGAACTTTACAGCAATTGCGGGCTGTTCGTTCTGCCCAGCCACACCGAGGGGCTTTCCTTGTCTTTGCTGGAGGCACTGTCCATCGGGGCACGGTGTCTGGTGAGCGATATCCCCGAGAATACGGTCGTGACCGACATTTACGGCGCGGCCTTCAAACCGGAGGATACGGACGACCTTGCCCGGGCGCTGGAACGGGAATGTGCACAGGAGTACCCGGACGCAATGCGGCAGCAGCAAATCCAGTACATCCATACAAATTTTGAGTATGAGGTGATGTTAGACCGTTACGAGGAGGTCTATCATCATGTGGTGGGCGACCCGTTGAAGGCGATGCCCTCCACGCTGAAAAAGGGAAGAGTGCCGGCAGGCGCAAAAGCATAAGCAAAGAACGCCCCGGAAACGTTTGACAGCGTTTCCGGGGCGTTTTTCGTTTAGATCAGCGGGGCGATGAATTTGAGCATAATGCCCACCAGATGCAGCAGCTTTTTGCCCTGCCAGATGCTCTGGCGGGTGGGTTCCACCGTGCGGCACTGTGCCAGCGTATCCTGAAAATCTGCTTCAATGCGGGGCAGGCAGTCCACGCCGCGCATCCAGACCGCGTTTTCAAAGTGGTGGTACAGGCTGCGGTAATCCAGATTGATGGTGCCCACGACCGCCTCCTGCCCGTCCATGATCATCACCTTGGCGTGGGTGAAGCCGGGGGTCCACTCGCTGATCTTCACACCGGAGGACAGCAGCGGCAGGTAATGCGTTTTAGCCAGCGCATAAGCAAACCACTTGTCCGGCTTTCCGGGTAGGATCAGGTGCACATCCACGCCGCGCTCGGCGGCAAAGCGCAGGGCGGTCTCCAGCTCACCGTCCAGAATGAGGTAGGGCGTGATGATATGTACGCTGTGCCGGGCGCGGTTGAGCAGGTCAATATACACCATCTCGCCCACACGCTCGCCGTCCAGCGGACAGTCCCCGTAGGGGGTGACAAAGCCCTTTGTCTGCGTTTCCGGGAGGGGGCGGGTGAGGAACTGGGCAAACTCCGGCTCCCGCTGGATGCTCCACATCTGCAAAAATAGGGCGGTCATGGTGCGCACGCCCTCGCCCTCCAGCATGACGGCAGCGTCCTTCCAGCGGCCGTATTTTTCAACGTGGTTGATGTACTCATCGGCCAGATTCACGCCGCCGGTAAAGCCCACGCGGCCATCTACGACCAGAATCTTGCGGTGGTCGCGGTAGTTGTAGTGGGTGGAAACAAAGGGCGTGACCGGCGCAAACACCTTGCAGCGGATACCCAGCGCTTCCAGCCGTCTGGGGTAGTCCCGGGGCAGGGTGGAGAACTCGCAGGTGCCGTCATACATCACCCGCACATCCACGCCCTGCGCGGCCTTGCGTGCCAGTATCTCCAGAATACGCCCCCACATCAGCCCTTCGTCAATGATGAAGTATTCCAGAAAAATGTACTGGGTGGCGCTTTCCAGCTGGGGCAGCAGCGCAGCGAACTTGGCTTCTCCGCTGGGGAAATAGGTCACCTGCGTGTTTTCGTACACCGGGAAGCCGCCGCCCCGTCCGCGCAGATACTGCGCCAGAGAGGCCGCGCCGGGGCAGTCCGCGTCCAGCGCCGTGCTCGCCTTTTTGTCCTGCGCCAGCTGGCCGCGGGTCTGCCCCTCCAGCTCCAGCAGGCGCTTTTTGAGCATCCGGTGGCCGACATCCTCCTTGGTGTAGCAGAACAGCAACACGCCCAGCACCGGGGCAAGCGCCGTGACCACCAGCCACGGGATGCGCACGCTGTTGTTCATGTCCTGATTGAGCAGGTAGACCATCATGGCCGCCGTGACCAGCAAGGTGCCGCCCAAGTAGTGGGGCAGCAGGTTACTGAACCAGCGCATCAGGCTGAAGAGCGCCCCGAATTGCAGCACCAGCAGTACCAGCACTAGCCCAAAGCGGCTGAAGATGGCATGGATGAGCCCTTTCTGGCCTTTACGGAGCAGACGGATGCCGCCGTCCTCAAATACCCGGACCTTGCTTCTCATGGTGTGCTGCAATGTTTCTTTTGACATTTTGACCGTCCTTTTTTTGGAATGTGTCGGAGGATAGCCTGCAAGCCCTGTCCAAATGACACATTTTGTGCTATGATAAAGGGGAAGAACTGCTGCCGGGCGGCAACAGAGCATATACAAGTCTATTATAATCCATTCCGGCCGGTTTTTCCACAGAAACCGGCAGATTTTGTACAGAAGGAGTTTGCATCATGAACAATCTGATCATTGGCATTGCGGGCGGCTCGGGCAGCGGCAAGACCACCCTTGCACTGCGGCTGAAGGAGCGCTTTGGGGAGGACGAGGTGCGCTTGATCTCCCACGACAGCTACTACAAGCGTCACGACGAGCTGCCCTTTGAAGAGCGCTGCAAGCTGAACTACGACCACCCGGACGCCTTCGACAACGCATTGCTCATCTACCACTTGCAGGAGTTGAAGGCAGGCCGCGCCATCGACTGCCCGGTGTACGATTACTCCAACCATAACCGCAGCAACGAGGTGCAGCACATCGAGCCCGCCCCGGTGCTGATCGTGGAGGGCATTCTGCCCTTTGTAGAGCCGGAACTGTGCGCCCTGTTCGACTACAAGATCTTCGTGGACACGGACGCGGACGAGCGCATCCTGCGGCGCATTCTGCGGGACGTAAAGGAGCGCGGGCGCAGCTTGGACAGCGTGATAGACCCAGTACCTTACCACGGTCAAGCCGATGCACGAAGCCTTTGTAGAGCCCAGCAAGCGCAACGCGGACATCATTGTGCCCAACGGCGGCGAGAACAGCACCGCTGTGGAGATGCTTGCGCACCACATCCGCACCCTGATCGAGAAAGCGAACCGGGGGTAAGACGATTTAGAATGGCTTCCGCTGCGCTCTAGCCATGTTCAGCGGAAAGAATATTTTTAATTTTGGGGTTCTGAAAAGCCTGCGGGCTTTTCAGAACCCCATTTCCACAGGTGGGGTCGTAGAGGAAAACGGCATTTGCAGCGCCGCTTTCTGTGAAAGCGCGGCGCTGCGGAAAGGTTTCCTGCTGACCTTCAGCGCTGAAGTTTCAGACGCAATAAGAAACTTTCTCACCATACAAAAAAGCTCCCCCTTTCGGGGGAGCTGGCATCGCGCAGCGATGACTGAGAGGGTTTATTCCCCAAACAGTACCACGGCGTAGCGCACGCCGTCCTTTACCACATAAGCAACGCCCAGCTTGGTCTTGCCCTTTGCGGCTTTGGTCATGGTGTCAGTCTTACGACCGTCCGTCGGCAGAACAAAGATGATGTCCGAGGTGCCGTTGGATTCCAGATCTGTATCAATGTAAAAGCCCGGGACAAAGTCATTGTTGCCCATGCCGCCGCCGATGCCCTTACCGATGCCCATGAGATCAAATGTATCAGCGTAACGACCAATTTTCATCTGTGCTTTTGCATCATTGCCGATATTACCCGTCCAGGAAAGCTCCGCTTTTTCCGTATTGACAGAGCAGGATCCTGGGTAGCTGGCGACCCAGTAGGCAACATAGTAAGCCTTTTCGCTCAGATCCTTGCTGTAGGTCATATTATCGAACTGTTTGCACAGCGCCTTTGCGCTTTCGGCGTTCGAGCGCTTGGGGCTCATCGGTGCGCCTACGCTGGCATCGCAGGCGGTGAACACGGTCAGTGCCATCAGGCTGACCAGCAGGCAGGCCAGTAATTTCTTCCAGTTTTTCATAGAACGATGCTCCTTTCTGTTCCGGGGTCGTTGCGGGTCTGCATCCGCACGGACGCAGTTCTTTTCGCTTTCTTCTGCATCCATGATACCTTTTTTTAGCGGGAAATGCAATCGTTTTGGCGCAAAAAAACAGGCTGCCGTGCAAAAAACACGGCAGCCTGCGGAAAAAGCTTTATTTTGCGTACTCCACAGCGCGGCTCTCGCGGATGACGTTGACCTTGATCTGGCCGGGGTAATCCAGCGTATCCTCGATCTTTTTGGCGATAGCGCGTGCCAGCAGGATGACCTGATCATCACTGATGACGTCGGGCTTGACCAGAATGCGCACCTCGCGGCCTGCCTGTACGGCAAAGGCCTGCTCCACGCCCTCGAAGCTGGAGGAGATCTCCTCCAGATTTTCCAGACGCTTGACGTAGCTTTCCACGTTCTCGCGGCGGGCACCCGGGCGGGCGGCGCTGATGGCGTCGGCAGCCTGAATGATGAAGGCCAGCGGGGTCTTGGGCTCCACGTCGCCGTGGTGTGCCTCAATGGCGTGGATGATCTGGGTGTTCTCCTTGTACTTGCGGCAGATGTCCACGCCGATCTGGACGTGGCTGCCCTCGATCTCGTGATCCAGTGCCTTGCCGATATCATGCAGCAGACCGGCGCGGCGTGCCATGGTAACGTTCACGCCCATCTCGCCTGCCAGCAGACCGGCCACCCAAGCCACTTCCATGCTGTGGGTCAGGGCGTTCTGGCCAAAGCTGGTGCGGTACTTCAGCCGACCGATCAGCTTGATCAGGTCGGGGTGCAGGCCGTGGATGCCCAGCTCCATCACCGCACGCTCGCCCTCGCGCTTCATCTGCAGTTCCAGATCGTGGCGGCACTTTTCCACCGTCTCCTCGATGCGGGCGGGGTGGATACGGCCATCGCCGATCAGGCGCTCCAGCGTCATGCGGGCCACCTCGCGGCGGGTCTGGTCGAAGGAGGACAGAGTAATGGCCTCCGGGGTATCGTCGATGATCAGATCCACGCCGGTAGCGGTCTCCAGTGCGCGGATATTGCGGCCCTCGCGGCCGATGATGCGGCCCTTCATCTCATCGCTGGGCAGCGGCACCACGCTGACGGTGGTCTCGCTGCAATGGTCGGCAGCGCAGCGGCTGACGGCCTGTCCGATGAGGTTGCGGGCGATGTTATCGCAGTTTTCCTTCAGGTCGGTCTCGTAGGCGGCAACGCGCACAGCCTTTTCGTGGGTCAGCTCCTCGTCCACCTTATGCAGCAGCACCTCGCGGGCGTCCTCCTGGCTCAAACCGGCCAGCGTTTCCAGACGCTCCATCTCCTTGGCGCGCAGAGCGTCGATCTCTGCCAGACGCTCCTCGGCCTCGGCAGCGCGCTTTTTCAGCTCTTCTTCCTTCTTTTCCAGCGCCTCGGTCTTGCGGTCCAGCGCTGTCTCCTTCTGGTCGATGCGGTTCTCCTGACGGCTGATCTCCGCACGGCGCTGCTTGATCTCCTTGTCGGCCTCTGCCTTCTGGGCATCGACCTCGGCTTTCAGACGGAAAGCCTCGTCCTTTGCTTCCAGAACCGCTTCCTTGCGCTTCTGGTCGGCGGTCTTGATCGCCTCGTTCACCAGCCGGGTAGCCTCGGCCTCGGCGCTGCCGATCTGGGCTTCGGCAGTCTTTTTACGGTTGTTGTAACCAATAAAATAGCCCGCAGCCACGCCGACAACAGCAACGATCAAGGCCACGATCACTCCGATCGCGGTCATTGCGTTCACTCTCCTTTGTTTCAATTCAATGCAAAATTAAAAGCAGGAGACGCTGCGCCGCAGGACACGGGCAATGATATAGAAAGAGCTTTCAATGCAAAAAGTGACACCAAAACCATACGCACCGTCCTAAACCGGCGGCACGGGCAAAAGCATACGGCTTTTCTCTTTACGGTTCCATTTTATATCAAACAGGCACGCTTTGCCTGAAACGGGTACAGGGTCACACTGAAACCTGCGTACAGCGTCTTTGATTCCATACTACTAAATATAGTACGAAACATTTGCCCGCTTGTCAAGAGGAAAACCCTGCCCGCAGAACATTTTGTGCAGAAAAACAAAAATAAGATGGCTGCGGCAGGCACCCCCTCCGTCATCGCTGCGCGATGCCAGCTCCCCCAAACCAAAAGGGCTGCCCCGGAGAACGGAGCAGCCCTTCTGGTTTATGATGAAAAGAAGAAAATGAAAGAGAATAGCTTATTATTTGGCGGCTTTTTCGCCCTCCGGGAAGATGATCTTATTCACAAAGAAGAAGATGACCATGGAGATGCCGCCGTTGAGCACGGTGGTGCCGATGTTGTAAATGAAGTCCGGTACCAGCAGCCCTGCCACCGCCACCCAGATGCAGTTGATGGAGTTGACGATGCAGGTGATGATGCAGAAGGCCAGCACATACCAGCCGATCTGTTTTGCCAGATTGCCCTTGCTACGGAACACAAAATTGCGCTGGATGGGGAAGTTGATGCACTCGCCGATGACCATGGCGATCATGTAGGCGCAGAAGTAGGGCAGACCGCCGTGGGCGGCATCGTAGCCGAGGATGTTCCACTTGAAGGTCTCGCCGAACAGGGTGATGTCAATGCCCGGCCAGCCGAAATCCACCACCGGCAGGCTGGCAAAGGCCTTGGGCAGAAATTGCAGCAGCAGGTACTTGAACACCGTGATGAGGTTGGACACGATGACGAACAAACCGCCCTCGCGCACCCACTTGGCAGCGGCGGGGTGCTTTGCCGCAAAGTTATTCCAGAAATTCATAGCCTGCTTCCTTTCAGCTGTTTTTCAAGCGCTCTTCCATGCGGCTGTTCAGCACGAGGTTCTTCACGGCCTCAAAAATCACCCGCACAAGGCCGATGATCCAGAAGCCCTGCAGCTCCATCACGATGCCGTCCACCATGCCCATGCTGATGGCGCCGTTGGTCATTTTGGCCAGCGCACGCAGAGGCATATTGTACTGGAACAGGATGTTCAGGTCGGGCTTGCCCTTTTTGATGCTGCGGCGCAGCAGGGTGCCCAGCACGGCAGCCGCCAGCCAGCCGATGGGGCTGCGTCCGTGCCCCATCTCGCCCAGCGTCATGTTGCGGTCGATGTGCACCTTGTTCTCCGGGATGGCATGCCCCAGCAGCGCTTCAAACTCCGCGTCCGGCACGTTCTGCACCTGCGCAGTGCGGTAATGCTCCAGATTTTTGCCCGCGTAGGGGTCGGGTGCGCCGGTGCCCGCCACCGTGACAGCGGCAGTCAGGCGGATATCGGCGCTGGAAGCGCCCACCAGCAGCTGATAGCTGCCGCCCTCCACCTCCCAGCGGTCGGTCTTGACGTTCCAGTAGCGGAACGCCTTGTCGTCCAGCGGGATGGTGACGGTCTTGCTCTCTCCGGCTTCCAGCTGCACCTTGGCAAAGCCCTTCAGCTCCTTGGCAGGGCGGAAAACTTTTGCATCCGGCTTGGCCACATACAGCTGCACCACCTCGGCACCGGCACAGCTGCCGGTGTTGGTGACAGTCAGGGTCACGCCGGTCTCGTCTGCTTTCAGGTCACTGTACGCAAAGCTGGTATAGCTCAGGCCGTAGCCGAAGGGGAAAGCGGTGGGCACACCGGCGGTGTCGTAGTAGCGGTAGCCCACATACAGACCCTCGCGGTACTCCACAGTGGGGCCGTCGCCGCCGAAATGCTCCTTTGCGGGGGTGTCGGCGTAGCTGCGCGCCCAAGTCTCCGCCAGTTTACCGCAGGGGTTCTGCGCGCCGGTGAGCACCTCGACCAGTGCGCCCGCACCGGCCTGACCGCCCAAGCAGCCGTAGACCAGTGCCTTGCAGTCCTTGACCCATGCGCTTTCCAGCGAGGAGCCTGCACTCAGCAGCAGCACCACGTTGGGGTTCGCTGCCGCCACAGCGGTCAGCAGTTCCAGCTGGTTTTCTGCCAGCTTCATGTCGGCGCGGTCGATGCCCTCGCTCTCCTTGATCTCGTCCAGACCCATGCACAGCAGCACCACATCGGCGTTCTTTGCCAGCAGCACCGCCTCGGCTTTCAGTGCCTCATCGGGCTTGCCCTGCCGGTCAAAGCCCTTGGCGTAGCCGACGCTGTTCAGGCCGCTCTCGGCAAGGCAATCCAAGAAGGAATCCACCTTGATGGAGTTGACAGCGCTGGAACCTGCCCCCTGATAGCGGGGCGTCTGGGCAAAGTCGCCGATGACCGCCACCTTTTCCCCTTTTGCAAGGGGCAGCAGGCTGTTTTCGTTCTTCAGCAGCACGATGCTCTGGGCAGCAGCCCGGCGTGCCAGCGCGTGGTGGGCGTCGGCATCGAACTTGCCGGGTGCGGCATCCACCGCCGCCTTGGTGGTAAACACCAGCTCCAGCAGTTCCTCCACCCGGGCGTCCACGTCTGCCTCGGTGATCTTGCCGGTCTGCACCGCCTTCATCAGCTCCCGGATGGCGTCCCCGCCGGGGGCGGGCATTTCCAGCGTAGATCCGTTCTTTACGCCAAGGGCGTGGTCGTTGCTGCCGCCCCAGTCGGTGACCACCGCGCCGTCAAAGCCCCAGTCCCTGCGCAGGATATCCATGAGCAGGTGGGCGTTCTCGTTGGCGTAGGTGCCGTTGACAAGGTTATAGGCGGACATGATGGTCTTTGGCTGCGCCTCCTTGACCACCATCTCGAAGCCGGTCAGGTAAATTTCCCGCAGGGTGCGCTCGTCCACGATGGAATCCGAGGCCATGCGGCGCAGCTCCTGACTGTTCACGGCAAAGTGCTTGGGGCAGGCGGCAATGCCGTTTTTCTGGATGCCGCGGACGTAGGCCGCCGCCATCTTACCGGCAAGGTAGGGGTCCTCCGAGAAATACTCGAAGTTGCGGCCGCACAGCGGGCTGCGCTTGATGTTCAGGCCGGGGCCCAGCAGCACCGACACGCCCTGTGCCGCTGCCTCTTCGCCCATGGCTGCGCCCACAGCCTCGCCAAGCTCCGGGTCCCAGCTGTTGGCAACGGTGGCCGAGGTGGGGAAGCAGGTGGCGGGCACACTGGGGTTCAGGCCCAGATGGTCAGCAGCGCCCGCCTGCTTGCGCACGCCGTTGGGGCCGTCCGACAGGGTAATGGCCGGGATGCCCTTGCCCGGCAGCGCCCGGGTGGTGAACACCGTGCCGCCGCTCAGCAGGGCGCATTTTTGTTCCAGGCTCAGGCTGTTGATGATATCTGTGTGTTTCATGGCATTTTCCTCTTTGCCTTTTCAAATCCAGAAAAGGCCCGCTGTTTTTACGCAGCGGGCCTTTGGTCTGGTTTCAGTTCAGGTGCTGCAAACGTTCAGAGCGTCTTGCCCTAGATCAGGCGTTGACTTCCTCTTCCTTGCGCTTTTTGTAGCCCTTGAGGGTCTTGACTTCCAGCGTCACGAACAGCAGAGCCACCAGAACATCGGCACCGATCAGGACGATCTGCCACTTTGCCATACCGGGGTTCAGGTTCTCCTCTGCGTATGCACGGCTGTTGACCACGGTGTAGAGGATGTTCTTTGCGGACTCGCGCAGGGCCTGCTTGCTGCTGTTGGTCAGCACGGTCACGGTGTTGAAGTCGTTGCCGGTGGTGCAGAGCATCAGGTCGTTGCCGTTGCGGACGCACTGGTCAGCAGTCATGTAGCCGGAGACGCCGAAGTAGTCTGTCTCGACGAAGCCCACGAAGCCCCACTCGCCGCGCAGGACGTTCTTCAGCAGCTCCTTGCAGCCGCCAGTCCAGCGGGTGCCGATGTAGTTGAAGGAAGACATGACCGCGTGGCAGTCTGCATCCTTGACGGAGATCTCGAAGGGCTTGAGGTAGATCTCACGGATGGCCTGCTCGTTGGACCAGGTCGCCACCATGGAACCACGGTTGCCTTCCTGATCGTTCAGGGCGAAGTGCTTCATGTAAGCATACACACCGCGATCCTGTGCGCCCTTGATGGCGTTGGAAGCCATCACGCCGGACAGCACGCCGTCCTCGGAGTAGTACTCGAAGTTACGGCCTGCAAAAGCAGTGCGGTGGATGTTCATAGCGGGACCGTACCAGCCGGAGGTATCCATCTCGTCAGCCATCTCGCCGATGCTGTCGCCGAAGGCGTAGGCCAGATCCTTGTCCCAGGTCATGCCGATGAGGGCAGCAGCCGGGAAGCCGACGGAACCGACACCGGTGAAGAAGTTGTTGATGGAAGCCGGGCCGTCGCAGTCACTGGTGCGGACCTTCTCGATGCTGGAGACCGCAGCGGTCTGGTAGCCGCCGAAGCCGATGATCTGCTGCAGATCGTCGATGGACATCTGATCCAGCAGGGCATCCCACTGGGCGTCGTTGTAATCCACGCCGCGCAGGTCGGCCAGCTTCAGGCCGTTCTTGGCACCGGTGGTGATGTCGGCGGCGTTGGCGTCGTCATCCTGCTGATAGCCAGCTTCGACGTAGGTGTGTGCGTTGTCGAAGGCAGCCTTCTGCTCGTCGGTCATCTCATAGGTGGCGGGAGCAGCGGTCGCCTCGGCATAGTTTGCAAAGCCGTCGGCGCGGGACAGATAGGTGATCTCGCCTTCTGCGAAATCGAACTCGTTGGTAGCGGCCACAGCATCGCTGCCGCGCTTGTTGGACTCGTTGTAGACGCTGTCGGATGCAACGGTGTAGACTTCAGAATCGGCAACGGTGTGGGAATCATCGTTCGCGCTGATGACATAGTCGCCAGCTTCCAGCACATAGCAGCCGTTGGTCTGGTAATCATAGGAAGCCAGCTGCTCCACCGGGATGGAGAACTCGATGGTCTCGGATGCGCCGGGTGCCAGCTCAGAGGTCTTGGCGAAGTCCAGCAGGTTTGCGGTAGCCTTCTCGATGCCGCCGTTGGTGTAGGGAGGATTGCTGTAAATTTCTACAACATCCTTGCCCGCCACAGCGCCGGTGTTGGTGACAGTAACGCTGAAGTTCAGGTTGGTGCCGTCGGAGGTGATGCCGCTCATCTCCTTGGTGAAGGTGGTGTAGCTCAGGCCATAGCCGAAGGGGTAGACCACTTCTTTGTCGTAGTCGATGAGACCCTCGGCGGCGGCAGTTTCGTAGAACTTGTAGCCCACGTAGATGCCTTCCACGTAGTTGACGAAGGACGGGGTGGTGCCTTCCGGATCAAAGAAGGTGGAATCGGAATTCAGCTCCTCGGTGTTGGTGTACTTGAAGTCGCCGAAGTTGTTCCACCAGGGCGCATTCTTCAGGTTGGAAACATAGGTATCCACGGTACGGCCGGAGGGGTTGACCTCGCCGGAAACGACCTTGCCGAAGCCCTCAAAGCCGGACTGGCCGGTGCCGGGGCAGAGCAGGACGCCCTTGATCTGGGGGTAATCCTTCAGGAAGTCCATCTGGAAGGCGTTGGCGCCGTTGTAGACCAGAATGACGTTGTCGAAGTTTGCGGTGACCAGGTCGAGCAGGTCTTCCTCACGGTTGGACAGCTGCAGGAAGTGGTCGCCCTTATCCCAGTCGTTACCCTCGTTCAGAGAGTCGTCGTAGGTACCGTTGTAGTAAGTGGTGCCGCGCTCAGCGCCGTAAGCCTGTGCCACGCGGCGGATCCAGCTGCCATCCACAACGGAAGCCATATCGGTGGGCAGATCTGCGCCCTCGCCGCCGACACGGGTGATGACGACCATTGCGGTATCCGAGAATGCTTTTGCGTTCTCCATCATCTCATCGGTGTACAGACTGACATTGGGCTCCGGCAGGGTCCAGTCCTGCGCCGCTATGCTAACGCTGGGGCGGTCTGCCTTGTAGTCGGTGTAGAACTTGCTCAGTTCCTCGTTGGTCTCGATGCCGGCATCGTGCAGGCCGGTCAGCAGATCGGTGACGGGGTAAGTGGCGTTCAGCGCACCGGAACCGGTGCCGCCGTAGCAGGGGTTGGTGGAAGCCCAGCCGAAAACGTTCAGCTTGGAGCCGGAAGCCACCGGCAGGATGCCGTCTTCGTCCTTTGCCAGAACGACACCGTCTGCGGTGATCTCATTCACCAGCTGGGTGGCTTTTGCAGAGGTCTCCTCGCTGATGGTGCCGCTGCCGGACACCAGATCCAGCATGGTGGACATGGGGCCGGTGCAGATCAGGTTGACAACGATGGTCAGTGCCAGCAGAATGGCAAGGCCAGACTGTGCACGGATCATCTTTTTCTTTGCTTTGGGCAGTTTGCGCACCGCGATCATCACAACGACCGCCAGTGCAAGCACTACACCAAACGCGATGAGGTACCCACGAACATTCGTAAGGACCTGCATCACGTCATCCATATTGATGGACAACATAGTTTTCTCCTCCTTGTTTTGTCGAATCGGACAACGGCGGGGACACCCCCGCCAGCTTGGCTTTATGATACCAGAAGCTGACGAGGAATTTTCAATTTGTTCATAATCTGTCGTTTTGAACGCATAATTTGCAAAAGTTACAATAAGGTTTCAAATTTTATTGTGCTAATACACAAATTTTATCCGGCTGTATTTGTGCACCCTGCCAGACAGCAAAAAAACGGCAGGGGATACCTGCCGTAAAAATATTATTGCTTTTGGGGCAGCGGGAACAGGATGCGCAGGGTGCACCAGTTGTTTTCCCAGTGCAGCGTCATGCTGCCGCCGTGCTGCCCGACGGTGGTGCGGACGCTTTTCAGGTCCGACCCCTGCTTCGGCAGACCGTCCGCATCCAGTGCGGGGGCGGCCTCTGTATAGTGCTCGAACCGCAGCATGGCAAAACCGCCCTGACTGTACACCGCCACCTTGATGAGCCGCTTTTCGGGGTCCGGTTCGGCGCGCACGGCGGCAATGGCGTTGTCCAGCGCCACGCCCACGATGGTGCACAGCTCCCGGATGGTGAGAAAGCCCAGCATCCTGCCGTCCGCTACACTGGTGATGGTAATGTTCTCCTGCTGGCATTCCATGGTCTTGGCGGTGAGCAGGGTATCCAGCACCGGGTTGCCGGTCTTGTTCTCGGCCTCGTACTGGCGGATGTTCTGCTCCATGGCAGCAATGGCGGCGTTCTGCTTGGTCTGGTCCTGCTCCTCCCGGATGCGGGCAAGCTGGACTTTCAGTTCATGGTACCGCCGGTTGATGAGGTTGATGCCCTCCTTGCTGCGCTTGTACTGCTCGTACTGGCGGTGCAGCACCTCGTCCATGGCGGCAAGCTCGCTGTGCAAAGCGTTCTCCTGCAGCTGCTCGTGCTGCACAGATAAGATCAGCACGCCGGAAAAATCCACCAGTGTGCGGATGGAAAAAATGCTCATGTTGATCTCGCTGCCGGGCAGAAAGCCCAGATTGCTCACCGCAAAGGCAGTCAGCGCCAACATGACCGCCGTCAGGGCGGCGCTGCCGCCGATCTGTAAGTGCCCGGCGGGCTGGGGACGGCGGTGCTGCAGATAGCACATAATGCCGAACAGCGTCCCATACACCAGCGCCAGCAGCATCAGGGGGATCCAGGATCCGCAGGTGATGGATGCCATTGGGGCGATAAAAGCGGGAAGGACAGTAATCCGCATTGGCATAGGCACCCTGTCCATGCACAAACCGTTCATCATTTCCCACCTGCAAAAGAAACTCTCCGCTTTTCCGCAGATGAGCGGCGTCGTTTCGGTGCAGCATCTCCCTGCTGTCATTTTCATCCTGTACCCGCAGACAGAGATGAAAGCGGGCATTGCTCCAGATCTGGTCATCGATGACCCCTGCCGGTTTTTGTGTGCACAGCAGCAGATGGATGCCCAGACTGCGTCCGATGCGGGCAATGCGCTGCAGGTCGGCCAGAAATTCGCCATGCTCCTGACGCAGCTGTGCAAACTCATCAACGATCAGAAACAGATGTCCCAGCGGCAGATCGCTGTCCTGACGGCAG
>OGON01001609.1_pt1 | contig 15151 bp, 8 predicted proteins | sample 1552671 | NCBI WGS metagenome assembly OGON01 (sample SAMEA2580136, study PRJEB22360) | human gut metagenome | biome: human gut; feature: human-associated habitat; material: faeces | place: Denmark | collected 2008/2010 | reverse complement strand
AACGGAGACTATTCATAGGCGTAGTTTTAATTCAAGATTTGTTGTCCCACCCCTGACGGTCAGGCGGTTACGTTCAGAGTCGTTTTCCCGTCTCTTATCCAAACCGTCATAAAACAAAAAACCTTGTATCCTATTTCTCTCAAACCGGATACAAGGCCGTGCATTTTCTTCTTTGAGCGTATGATGAAAAACCATATCTTTGCACTAAAAAAAAGATCAATATGGACACAAAGTTAAAAGAAATAACAGATCCTCACAAGTTACACGACAAGCTCTTTAAGAAAGAGCAGGTCTCTCCGATAGAAGTTATATACAATAGCTTCAGCAACTTAGGGTACAACGTAGTACGCCGTCCAGCCGGTCAGTGTTTAGGCAATTTGAGATATTTTAATCTATTTTATGACAAACATACTCATCATTTTTATCAGAAAGACAGGAAGTTGAGATATTGTAGCAATTTTCTCATATCTGATTATTGGAAAGATAGAGTGCGATGTTTCATAGTTTGGAACTTTGGTTTTGGAAGATTCTTCCCATACAATGACTTCATAGAGGCTATGGTTTATGACTATCTTCGATATGGAAGAAAGTCAGTTCCTTATCTTAAAAGCGTGCAAGAGGCTGAAGAAAAGTGTGTAAGGTTCTATATCCGGTCTCAGATAGATATGCTTCGTAAGGAAGGATATGCTGCTTATAGGGCTAAGTTCAAGGAAGAACGTCCTCAGTATTTTATTGGAGACGATAGGACGGTGTTTAGATGCCTTGACAGCTCTTTAAAAAGAGAAGAAAAAATCGCTGCATGTGTAGCTCATAAAAGGGCTTTAAAGGAGGGCATTATAACTTCCTTCATCAACCATCTCAAGAAACATCCTACCACTTTATATTCGTGGTTTTCATCAGAGGTAGATAGCGAAGGAAAGAATAGGCTCTGTCTATCTGAAAAGGCTGTTTCGTATTTGAATAAGAGACTGGTTCGCAATGGGTTAAAGGCCCTTTCTGCATCATATCTTTTTAGAACGTTTAGAAAAATGGTGAAGATCTTGTTCGGTTCCAATGTCAGGTCGTTTTTGAATAGCTGTCTGATGTCTGTTTCAACAGAAGAGGTTTTAACCAAATCTATGAAGAAAATAGTTTCCAAGACAGTGCTGTTTTTGTACAAGAGAGCGCTTAAGAACTATCGCCGGGCATGCGGTCTTAAGTACGACCCTGATTCGGGCGGTTTGTCTGCCGTACATGATTGATTTTTAAACGTATCCCATAACGTTGGATTTTCTCGTTCGTTTCTCTTATCTTTGTGAAAAAAGATAGTATGAAATTACGAACCATAAAAAATCGTCCGATATTCGCTCCTGGCGGTAGTGTTCAGGATAAGAAACAGGATATTAATGTATCCTCTACTCAGCCTATTCTTGATTATGGAACACCTGTTAATAAATGGGGTGAATCTGATATTCAGAATATATATATGCCTTCTGATGTGACTTTAGAAACAGAGGAGGGGGAGATAAATCCATTTAGTAGTATGCCTACATCCGATCCGTTTTTTGAAAATAATGATGCAGGATATCTCGCTGATAATAGGGGCATGGTTAAAAACGTAGAGAAATCAGTCGTTGATAATGCAATGAATTTAGGTGGTGTTGATGCTGATTCCTCTAAAGAAAAACGTTCCCAAGATGGTAATCCTCTTGATCCTATGACTACCCCATATTATTCACCTGATCTAACCGGCAGAGCTCAAATGTTCGGTACAAGTCTTGGTCGGATAAGAGCCGGTAATAAGGTCGGTGCTAATGTGGCTCAAGCTGCCTTGTCCGGTGTTAGTTTAGGATTAGGTCTTACTCGTAATATCATGGGAGCTTCATCTGCTGCGTATGCAGCCAGCAGAGACGAGCAGGCGGCGAGGGAAAAGCTCGAAAAAGAGCGCCGGCAGCAGTTTATCCGATGGGAACGTGAAGGCGGTGGTGTTAACCTCGGAAATGGACAGAGAATAGATTCTTCCGATTTGACAGGAGAATACATTTACCCTCTTCCTAAATCTATGGAGGATAATGCTAATGTTGAGATAGAAAAAGGAGAATATGTTTCGACTCCGGATGATGTTGGTCCTATGGAGGCAAAAGGTAACAGGCATGAAGACGGCGGCACTCCCGTTGATTTGCCAGAAGCTCATATTATTTCAGATTACCGTACTATTGATGATGATTTTGCTTCTTACGTAAGGGAAAATTATGGCATTAGAGCTACGGAAAAAGATACATATGCTACGCTTCTTGATAGGTACAAGAAAAAAATAGGATTGTCCGAAAAGTATGATGATCAGGAACGTGTTTTCAAGAGGCTGGAAAAGAATAAGGATGTTAAGGATAAAAATACTTCTGAGTTGAATAAGTCTATTCTTTCCAAGTACGTAAATGATAATCAAAAGGAAATAGACGAACTTGAGGTGCAATTCAGGTCTTTTGCTGATATTGTCTATAACAAACAAGAGGAATCCAAGCGCCAAGAAAAGATAGATGCTTTCTTTAGAGATGGCGGAAAGGTTGATTTAAATGCCGTAAGAAAGCAGGCTAAGGCTCTTAACGTATCTGAATCTGATGCTAAAAATTGGATATACGATGAGTATGTAAAGAGAGTTAGGAAAATGGCTGAAGGCGGCCCTACCAAAGAGCAAATAGAGTGGGGTAAGAAAGTACAGCAGCTTTTAATGAAGCAGTTTGGACGTGCTCTTAATATGTCTATAGTAGATGTTGCAGACAGAGAGCAGATCCTTAATCCTGATTCTGGTGTAAATTCTAATCAAAATCTGCAACACAGAAGCAGTTCCGGTTATGGTAGGGTAAACAACAAAGCTATTTCTAATTTGCTTGATATTAACCGTTGGGCTAATAAATACAATACGGATGGAGATTTTAATACAGAAGGATTCCAGACTGGATACAATAGCCAACTAAACAACCTATGGGCTTTGGCAGAATCAGGTGCTATAGCCAATGCCGAAAAAGCCAAGAAATTTAGAGACGAATACGGATTTTGGGGAGAAGATGCTGGTAAGTACGACCAAGGAAGTAAATCGGCATATAACTCATTTGCCGTAGATGACAAATTTGGGCAAACTACGGCAACCAGATCATTTTATGGATTGGATGTAGTTACTCCTGAACAAAAGAGATTGTTGAACGAAAAAGGGATAAAGAATTATGTTGACTTATTTGGTGATAAATCTGATGCAGCTAAGAAGATTCTGGGTGCCGATTATAATAAGTTTGCTGCTTTAAAAGATAGCGGTTTGATGTTAGAAACAGACTTTGTTTTAAAAGCCGTAAATCCGGCATCAAAACCTATAGAAGCTAAACCTGTAGGAACCGGCGCTAAATCTCCCAACCCAGGTTCTCCAGGCAGGATAGAAGTGAAGAAAGAAAATCCTGTTATTAATACTACTGTAGAAACGGAAGCTGAGGAAGAAGATGATACAAAAGGAAGAAAAGGTGTCAATCCTGCTTTATCAGGTCCTATATTCCCTGAGATGTTGAGGATGCTTGATACCGGATTAGAGATAGAGGGATTGGAAAGGCATCAGGCTCCGAGAATAGATCCTGTTCTGCAATCTGCTGATCAGTATATCAACGAGCTCAACCGCGCGACATCGGCTCAGTTGGACGCAGTAGGTGACGTGCCCGACTCCCAGCGCTCCGCTATTCTGGCTAATATGAACGCCATAGCCGGAAGCAATATAGCCAAGTACATTAACGAAGTAAATTTCAATAACGCAAGGCAAATAAACGAAGCTGATAGATTCAATGAAATGGCTTATGTTCAGACAGACGATAAGAACATAGCGGAAAGGCAACGTTATGAATCTGGATTATTGAAGGCTATGGCTATAAGGGATGAAAATCTTGCTCGTTATTATGATAGTATAAACAGCGAGATACAGAATAAGTTCAATGTTCGTACATCGTTGAATACCATAGCTTCCATAGCTCCAAATATGAGAATGCTTCCAAGTGGTCAAATTATTTACGTTCAAGGTAATCAGGATGTGATGAATATGGGTGATTATTCCACACCTTACTTGAGAAGTTTAAATGAAGAAGATGATGAAATTAAAAGAAGAAGGAGGACCAAATAGTGGCTTCACAGTATAGTATTTTAAGGCAATATGCCCCGTATGTTAGTCCTTACAACATAGATCTTGTTAAGGACGTCATGATGTACAAACAGCAGAAGGTTGATGCTGCTCGTGAAAAGATCTATACCCAGGTAGATTATCTTATGGGTCAAGAGATAGATAAGCCTGAAGCCCGCGCTTATATGGAAGATAAGATGTCAGGTGTGATTGCTAACATCAATCAAAAATTCAAAGGCGTGGATCTTTCTTCTGATGGTGTTACGAGAGCCATACAAGGAGAGATAAGTTCGGTGTTAGATGATACGGTCATTAACGCGATTGCCGGCACAAAAGAAGGCAAGAGGGTTATGAAGGAAATAGAATCTATAAAACAGAATCATCCTGAACTTTATTCTCCTATTAATGAATGGCATGCTTTGGACCCTTATTACAAATGGAGGTCAGATGGTAAAGCAGGATCAAGGTTGGGAGGTCTTCATTATTCTCCTTATGTCGATTATACTAAGGAGATAAATAAGCTGGTCAGTGATTTTAGGAAAAACAACGAAGGCAAGAAGATTCAGACAACAGAATATGATGTTAAAGGTAATCCTACTGGTGGAATCATAGAAGTCAACGTAGATGAGCTTACTGATTCCCAGATAAGGAATTTTGTGTCTGCTAACTTATCTGAAAACATGAGGAATCAGATGAGAATAGAAGCATCATACATGGCAGCTACCAATCCGGTGTTCAGTAATCCGGATTTGGTTAGTCAATACATTGGGTCTTATGTCGAAAGATACGATAGGCACATAGGAGCATTGGAAGCAAAAAAGAAATCAGTAGGGGATAATAAGGATATTATTGATCGTATTGACAGTCAGATACAGGAAGCTAAAAATCAGAAAGCAGAAGCCAAGAGGGAGGCAGATATGATAATAGCTTCATCAGATCCGGTAGCGGCTGCTAATTTTGTTGTTACCAATAATCTTTTCGATAAGATGACTGATGCATGGAGATACGACAATACAAGTTTTGAAAGGAAGAAAGATGATCTTTATTTTGCAAGGTTGGCAGAGGATAGGGCTCAGCAAAAGTTTTTGACTGATAATGCTAAGTCTATGGTTGAAATATCGTTGGCAAAAGAGCAACTTGCACAGGCTAAGATTGAAACCGAATACATGCGTACTTACGGTTCCAAGATGGGCACTGAAAGCTCATCCGGAGGCACAAGAGGAGCAGGCGGTGTAGGAGTGCCGATGGCTCCTATGGACGGGCCTACGGCTATCAATTCTGGAACGGGTAAGATAGGATCTGTTAATTTGGCTAATATCCCTTATGAACAACTCACATCTTATTCCACAGAGCGTAGAGCAAATTTATTGAAATTATATAATTCATTATCTCCTACAGACAGAAGTAATATCGTTGCAGCATCACACGAAGAAGAAAAAACTGACCCAGGATTGTATGCTAATATGACTCCTGAAGAACGGATATATTCTTATTTAAAAAATAATGGAGGTCAGAAAAACGGATATTTTGGACAAGGAAATAACAGATTGTCTGAAGCTTATGATGCTTTACTTCTTTCTGATTCTAAGGCAAATGGAGCTACAAAGGCTATAAATAACATAACTGATTATCAAATAGATAATATAGTTACTAAAAAAAATAAGGATATTATCAGTAAAGTTCGTAATGCTAAGTTTATGAGAGGAAATTCTTTTATAAATCTTACCGATACAGATGATAAGGCTGGAGCCTTCCTGCTCGCCACAGCCATAACAACTGGTGTATCTGATGCCGTAGGGGTCGTGAGTGCCGGCAAGTTGGGGAAAAGCATATTTGATGCTATTACAGGCGAGAATAATGGTTCTTCTACTGGTACATTGGCTCTTATTAATGGAATGAAGAAACTCAACGGCGATCCTGATTTTAATATATCAGATTATATGACCATAGATAAGGATGGTGATATAGATTTAAAAGATTATCAGGAAGGTGAACCATTAACTATTACCCAGCTAAGATATGCTGAGAAAAACAGTAGAGTGTCTGATATGATAGCAGGTCAGATGCAGGATGAGATAAAAATGTCTGTATCTCCTGATCAGATTTCTGATAAGTTATCTCAGTATCATTACCTTGATTCTTACAAAAGATACAATTGGAATGCCGATTCACCGGAAAAGTCTTTGCAGAAGGCTCAGTTTAGAAGATTGTCTGGTTACATGGCAGGAAAGGTAAAAAATCTGGATCCTACTGCTATTAACACCATCAATATGGACGCCGAGATAGATAATGGCACTGTCAGAAGATTCTTGACTGCTCAAGTAGGGTCCGGTAAAAATTCTTATGTTATAGAAAGGGTTGAGATCACGAATGACGAGCTTATTAAGGCGGGTATAGATCCTTCGGTCGAGGAACGTAATTATCCGGTGGATGGTTACAAATCAAGTTTTGGAACTTGTGATTTTGTAGATACCGGAAAGAAGGAAGGCTATTCTTATGATAAGTATCTTATACGCAATGGTCTTCCACGTTTGGCTTCTAAGGCTGATGTCAAGAATGATCTTTATGATATAGTAAAGGTGCATGGCTCTTACCTTAAGCCTGATGAAATGAATGTTGTTAAAACCTTTGTCGATAATTTCATTGATATGTCTGACAACATATCAGTTCAGTTGGAAGGAATGGATGACAGGGGTTCGAGAGAGGTAGCGGTCAATTTCTATGATAAAAGGACTAAAAATTCTAAAAATCCTGCATTGTTGTTCTCGGATTTTGTTCCTTTGGATCCAGGTAATGATGAGTATGCGGATTACTGGAATAGCATTCACCAGAAATGTCCTCAGTACTTCTTTGTAAAATACGTGAAGGAGGCTGTTCAAGAACGTCTTGATCAGATGAGAGATCCGTATATGAGAGGAATAAATATCATGCCCAACATGAATGACAAGTTTAGTAAGTTGAACGATTTTTTGCAGAAAATTTATGGCTGACAATAATATAGATAGATATAATCCTGCTGCTAAAACCACTTACGAAGATGTGGCAAGGCAAAGGAAATTAGCCGAAGAAGAAAATTACACTCCGGCTACATTACCAGAGACGACAACGCCTCTGGTTCCTAATTATATGCCTGGTGAAGGTGTGTATGCCCAACCTAAATTTCCAGATTATGCATCAAGGATAGCTGCTGCCGAATACGAAGAGTCGTATATAGCCAAGGAGATAAGCAACAGTTACTCGGAGGCACTGGCCCGTAACAGCTACAGGGGGGCTACACCTGCCCCGCCGCCTCTTAATTCTTATGGACCGAAGGTAAGTATCCGTGAAAGTCATCAGATGGGTAATGATGGGGTATGGCGTACAAAATATCCCAACTATATTCCGGGTATAAATAATGAGGATTATTATGCCAGGAGACAGAGCGGATGGAGTAAGTTTTGGAATGGTGTAGGTAAATTCGCTTTAAAGTCCGCATTGTACGGTGCGCAAGGAGTTGTGTCATTGCCTGACAAACTTATCAATATGGCATCTGAGGGAAGTTACAAAGCTGCGTTAAATACTAACATGGATAAGTTTTTAGGTGATCTTGACCAGCAAATAGACATGCTTCTTCCTCATTATTACAAGAAAGAGGTAGAAGATTATAATTTCGGTCAGAAGCTTTTTAAGGATACCGGTAATTTATTATGGAATGATGTCCTTGGTAACGGTATGTCTTTTGTCGTAGGAGCCATGATATCAGCGTACATGACCGGAGGACTTGGAGTTGGATTATTGGGTAATATAGGTGCTAAATTAGGTGGAAGAATCGGAGCTAAGTTAGCAGCAAGGCAAGCTGCTAATAGGGGCATAGGAAGCCTTAAAAGCGTGTTTAACGACTATGTGAGAAAAGGAGTTGCTACCGGAAGAAATGTAGGGGAGGCGGCTAAGACCATGACGTTGTTGGCTACCAGTGCTGGATTCGAGTCATCGGTCGAAGCAAATTCTTTTATGAAGCAATCCGAGTCTGATTTCAAGGATTATTATCGTAAGATTTATGGTCGTGATCCCAATGCAGAGGAAATGGCTGTTTTTCGTAATTCTAATGCTGATGTAGGTAGTGCTATATTTGCCGCCAATATGGGTATCGTAGGATTATCTAACTGGCTTCTTTTTGGTAAGTATATAGGGTTAGGAGGCAAGGCTATACCTGGGTTGGAAAAGAAGCTCAACAAGCATTTATTTGGATTAGGGACGGAAGTTGCGAAGCCGGGAGAGATGGCTATTAAAATAACCAATCCCAATATAGGACAGAAGATAGCAGGCAATGTTTTCAATATCATGAAAAGACCGGTATCTGAAGGCTTATGGGAAGAAGGATCTCAAGGTGCTGTCCAGAATACGGCTGAGGAATATGTTAAGTCAAGATATGATAATGTCGCCATGAACGGAGCCGTTGATGTTCTTGATGCTATTTCTGAAGGATTTAAAAAGCAATATACGTCTAAAGAAGGATGGACTGAAATAGGAATCGGTGCTATTATCGGTTCTTTGTTCGGTATGAGGGAAGGCTTCTTTGGGGTGAAAGAGTATAGCAATAGTCAGATCTTGCTGGAAAGGCAAGTAAATGAATATAACAAAGCATCTTCTAATCTTAATACGGCGGCTTTAAATACGTTGAAAAAGTCAATGAGTTTAGGGCCTCAAGTTCGTTCCGATGCTCAGTCTATGACTGGCAAGGAGCTTGATGATGCAATGTTTGAAAAGATGTCGATTGACAACCAAATGGGAACCTTAGAGGATTCGGCTGAAAATTTTAGGCAGATGGTTGATATGATGCCTATTTCGGAAATAGCCGAAGCCAACGGAATGTCTTTGGAAGAGGCAAAGAAATACAAGGATTCAATTATAATAATCGTCTTTCGGATTTCAGATCTGCTCAAGGTTTTGCCGAAGATCTTATAGGTGATGATTCTAAGATTGAGTTTAGAAAATACGTGGCTCGTAATGCTTTTCTTGGTCTTCAATCGGAATCAAGGATGAAAGACATAGCTTCTGTCATAGAAACGCTTTCGGGGCAGCCTCGCGTAGCGGATGCGCTAAGTACGTTTTCCCGGCTGTCGGGGAGGGCGGGGGAGCGGGCAATGGCTATCCGTGGCATACGGTCAAGGATAGAAGAACTTGAATCCGAAATAGAAGATCTTGCTACCCGCCCTCGTAACGTAGAAGGGAAAGACCCACAAGCTGAATCCATACAACGAAAAACCAAAGAATTGGAAAGTCTTAGAACCAATTACAACAATTCGTTGTCTGAGTTATCAACGTTAATAGGAAAAGAGTTTTCGATAGAAGAGTTGGTAAGTAAAACCGAATCTGTTTTATCATCGCCTCTTTCTCCCATAAGTTCACAAGATGTAATAGAAGCCTATGATACGCTTGTGGCTTTTGATGATTATTTTAATGTAAAATCAAGACAGGAAAAGAAGTTTACAGCCAAAGACAAAGCCATGAGATCCTTGGTAAATGAATACCGAAGGAGTTTGATGGACTATAGGAATATGAATAACTTCTTGTCTAAGATGCTTGATAAAAGATTCTTAGCTGAGGAAAACAGGGGATTTTCAAAAGCACTGTCTTCTCTATGGTCTACTCCTTATAAGGGGGATGATAAGGTTCCTGATTTTGCAGAGCCTAATAAAGTTGGTGAATATGACACTGATGAGGTAGTAGATCAAGCTGTGTCAGAAGGTAAGATTTCGGAAGACGAAGCTTGGACTATCAAGGCTTTTATGCATGCTCTTGATAAAGTAAGGGAAGATAGGATGAAGGAAGCAGAAGACGATATAAAAGAGTCACCGCTTACGGAGTCTGTATCGGATGAAGATTATGAGGCTGCTATGGATAATCCTATTATGGTTCCGGTCGTAAGGCAGTCTATAATTGATAAACTATATACAGGGAATGCCGATCTTCTTACTGCGAGAGAAAAAGATGTGTATGATAAATACAAACAAGATTTTGATGATTATGTATCGTCTTTAGGTGACAGTCCCGTTAATCTCATAAAATCATTATCTGAAAAGGCTGATAGGCTTACAAGTCCGAGATCTGTGTATGAGGATAATAAAGCTATTATTGATATGGCTAAATCTAATTTGGAACCAGATCAAAGGAAGGAACTTGATGATGCTATTTCTTTGTATGTTGATATAATGAACAGACGAGATAAAGGGGAGAAAGTTGACGAAGATAAACTTGCAGATTCGGTATTTACCATAGAAGATCTTGGCCAGGTTGGAAATATCACTGACCTCCTTCCTTATATCGAACAAAACAGGATTATTGATAAAGGTCGTATTTCCGAATCTACGTTAAGTAATTTTGGGGAGGATGATGCTAATATAGATTCTCTTGTAAATGAGTTAGATGAATCCGATAATACACCGGGAGCCAATATAGATAGCGCCCAGAATCCAGAGACGTTGATGGTTAGAAGAATATCCAACGATGGCAACGAAAGATATGAAATTGCGGGTCTTAGAGCCGATAAATTTATATCTTCTATAAAATCATTGGTTCCTATTCAAATAAGCTCTGAAACGAACGCTAATGGTACTAAAAGGTATTCTCTTAACATAGGTGGGGAAACGGCTACTATAATTGAACTGCCTTATCATGCGAGATGGTCTATAGACAAAGAATCGGCTCGTGTTCTTAATCGCTACACAGACGTGTCTATTCAGGACGTGGGTAATTCCTATTCTTTGGTTTATAAGCGTCTTGATTCAGATGAATTGGTTCCGTACAGAACGGGTGTCGGATTCGGAGAGAATGAGGTAGATAAAATAGATCAGGAAGCATTATCTTCTTTGAAAAAAGGAGATAAGGTTAATCTCGAAATAGATGTAAATGATACTTATAATCAGTCTCTTTTTGCCGAATACAATGATGCTGTTCAGTCCGGCGATAAAAAAAGAATAGAATCTGCTGAGAATAAACTGGTGTCCAATATGGTTATCAAGGTCATGAGTGGGAACAGATTCGTTTCTGTTGTAAAAGCTGATACAGGAGGCATAGATGGTATAAGTAAAATAAGAAGAACGGCTTTTAACAAGTGGAAGAAGGACGCCGGCCGGTCGGCTACCATCGGCGTCGGCACGCATGTTGTTGCCCAGACCCTTCCCGGAAGACCGGTGTTTAACATGAAGGTGAACGGTCAAGGATATGGCCAGATAGAAAATCTCCCTATTACCGAAAAAGGTGCTGAAAAAGTATCTGATGTTGGATATGTATTAAATGGCAAAGTCGTGCTTAAGAACGGCTCTAAATACACAGGCTTCCCATTTGCTTATTCTATATTAAATGACAAGGGGAATAATTACAAAAATGTAAGAGTTCCGGTAGTTGTCATCAAAGGTAAAAACGGTCTTAATTATCTTTTCCCTGTTAGTCTACGTTCTGTAGAATCAGAGGAAGGAAAGAAATGGATTTCTTTTATAGATATGCTGCTTGAATCCGGTGACTCTGAATTGTTGCAGATGGGTCAAGATGACATACAAGATCTTAATGCGTATCTGACCAAGTTAGGTCTTGATCCGGCTTCGTATCAAGTATCGTATTTGAATCCTATTTCAGGGCTTATAAAAGCTCGTGAGGCTATAGAAAAATTATCTACGGTTCCTGATGTTGTTAAGTGGGTAGAAGATGGAAGTAGGAGCGTTAAAGACATTGTGACATCTGAAGTAGAATCTGGAATAGATTTCGAAGGTGAGATGTTTGTCGCTCCTAAGATCAGGATTCAATTTGGTAAATCATCTTCCAGACCTAAATCGCTTATAGAGGATGATCTTCCTTTCTCTGATGAGGGTAAGACCGTTACTTCTAAGGTAGAAGATGTGGAAGTTTATGAAGAGGAAATGCCAGAGGAAGGGGCTGCCCGGGAGACTCAGCCGGCGCCATTAGCTCAGCCGGCTCCTGCGGCACAAGCTACGCAGTTTTTACCTGGCAAGAAGCGTACCTCCAGGAAAAACTTCTCTCTTATGTTAAACGAAATAGAATCTCATATAGAAAAAGAAGGATTGCCGTCTTATGCTAATATTTTTGATTTTATAGCAAGGAAGATTGTAGGAGGTGATTTGAGGTTTCTTCGTGAGAGAGGTAATCCTAAAAGCCTTAAGGAAGAAATGGGATTAGAACCTAAAGGAACAGTAGGTGATAAAATATCCACTCCTTCCAGTAAAGGTGGTAAGATCTTAGAAGAATACGTTTCTTGGCTTCGTTCTCAAACAGATCAGGTGGTGGTTGATTATGTTGGGCCAAGATCTGACGAACAAATTATATCAGAGTTGAAAAACTTTTTGAAATATATTAATTTTGTTCCAAGCAAGGCTTTGAATTATTCTCTTAGAGTCAATGGCATGGATACCCTAAAAGAATATGGCACAAAAGAGGAAGTAGAAAAAATGGAATCTGATATCAATAGTTTGGTTTCTAAAGTTTTGCCTACGGTGGACAACCAAACTATAGAAGATGTTTCTACTGCAATAAAATCAAACAACTTGCCTGCCATATGGGAGCCCGTGGAAAGCCTTGATATGACAAACGAGGAAAAAATAGAGTTTTTGAATAACGTAGCAGATTTCCTTAGCGGCATACCAGAGTATGATGCTGTCGTGGAGTCTATAGAGTCAGAATCAGATAATATTTTAAATGATGGAAAAGAAGGAAGTGCAGAAGGCGGTGCAGTACGCACTGAGGAAGATGGCGATAAAAAGGGAGATGGAGAAGGCAAAGGACAATCCAGAACAAATGTCGAAGTTAAAGGAAATATCGAATTACCTGGATATGAAGAAGGAAGAGTAGATAACTATAGGAAGAACGGAGATAAGTTCTCTGACATTGCTGAAGTCACTTTATGGCTACTTAGAAGGACTGCCGGCATAACCTCTATCCCGGAAGGAGAAGAGGTTTATGTAGAGGGAGATGAGGTTAATAGTATTATGACCGATATGGAATCAAGGTATGGTATAGACACCATCAATCACTCGCATACGACTAAGGCTATAAGGGATCTTAACGGCGTATCAGGTTATAAAGTAGAATACGGCTTAACCTTTTTGACATACGATCCTTTTATTAGGATATCCAATCCAAGGGAAGAATATAAGGCTGCGAAAGACGAGCCTCGTATATCCGAAGAACCGCTTACTCACATATCAAGGGTGACAACCCCTTATTTCCTGTACGGCGGTGATGAAGCATATACATCTGTTCCGGCTAAGGTAGAACAGATACCTGAGAAGATAATGGGTCGTAATGGCATTAAATTTGGTATGAGTGTAGTCGAGTTAACCAAATTAGGGTACAAAAAAGCTGGTGGAAACTGGATATATAAATTCTATATGAACTCAGGTGTGTATGATTTGTATAATATCAGTACCGGTGAAGCGTTTAGGGCAAAACCGGATCTTGGAGTTAAGATAAGTTCCAGTGCATTCATCCGCTCTTTATCTCAATCTGGTAGAAAAATACAAAATATGATGAGTAATATGAGCCAGGAAGAGATAGATAGGAATAAGAATCTCGTAGAAGGTTCTGATAATTCGGATTCGATAAATGAGTTAAATAAGGAGTGTTGAGTATGAGAAGGAGATTTTTTAATGCTGCGGATGATTTCGTGGGAGGATGTTATAATAAGTTATCCAATGAAGATATAAAAAGGTTTGGAGGAAAAAGACCTTATGTATGTCAGTTTAATAAAATTCATATACATATAGGACCCGTATTAAAAGATCATGATTCTGATGTTAGTTACATAATGTTTAATCGTAATTGGAATTATGGTGGTTATGAATCTATGGTTTATAATCATAGCAATAATGGTATTTTTATATTAGGTGAAAACAAAATTGGTAACAAAGAAGATCATATACAAGATCTAACATATTGGTACGAATATGATCCAAGCATTAATGAAAATTATTGTTATTTTTATTATGAGGCTAATAACAGCGGAAATGCTATCAAGTTGAATGGTGAGTTTGGTGATACCAGTACTGTTTTCAACATTCCCAGCTTGGAAGTCACCACTCTTCGTGATGGCAGTTTGAGTTTTCCGGAGATTTATATAGAAGGAATTTGGGATCCGTCATTGTATAAGTCGGTTTTATAATTAACTTTGCAAAAAAGTTAATTATAATGGGTGTCAAATGTCAGATAGAAAAAAAGGAAAATGAAATAAAACGGGTTAAGGCTCCTAACGGGGAGCCTTCCGTTCTTTACGAAAGTGCTTTAAAAGTATTAGGAAACAGCGAGCGGGCTCTTCAGGTATGGGCTAAGGCTTACACTCCTGGTTTTTTGTCGTATTATGGTCATTGGAATAACCCGGCTCCAGGGGAGATGTTTAATACCGATCCCAATGGTGAACCTCTTTTAGAAGACGTGCTGTCGTATATGAAGCGTCAGACTTATTTTGCTGATCCTTTAACGGCTCAGGACATTAAGGATGTAAGGGATTTCCTTTTGTCTACTCATTATTTTTTCAATGCGTCTTCATTGTCTAATGCTATTCTCTTCGATTTTTATGTAGATGGCAATTTGATACTGAATGAGCAGAAATTAAGGAGATCCGGTTTGTATAATGAAACAGAGATAAGTCGTATTTTATCCGATCCTTCTGTTTTAAATGAGGTTTCGACTTCCATGAGAAAGTTAATAGATTCTTCTATTAACGAACATGATAGGGAAAAAGATAATTATTTTATGTCAAGTAACTTAGATTTTTGATATAGAAGCTAACAAATAACTGATTTTAGGTTGCTTCCTTAATCTTTTCCAAACAAATCTCTAGTATATACTTTTTCCTCCACTTCATGTAAATCATCGGATAATCGATTGGCTATGATTACATCAGATAACATTTTGAACTCTTCAAAGTCATTGATTACTTGGGAATTATAAAATTGTTCTTCATGAAATGCTGGTTCATATACAATGACTTCAATCCCTTTCGCTTTAATCCGTTTCAGCACACCTTGGATGGCG
>OGON01001608.1_pt1 | contig 15153 bp, 10 predicted proteins | sample 1552671 | NCBI WGS metagenome assembly OGON01 (sample SAMEA2580136, study PRJEB22360) | human gut metagenome | biome: human gut; feature: human-associated habitat; material: faeces | place: Denmark | collected 2008/2010 | reverse complement strand
AGGCCAAGGCTCCCGTTTCGGAAGGGGGGTCTTGTGCTCAGCGACAGGCAGCGGCCATGTTATAACCTGCACAACTCGCAGGTGGGTCGTCTCCGGCTGACTTTACTGCTTCCAGCATCCGCCCGCATACGGCAGGCGGGAGGCCTGCAAACCATCTGCCGATCCGACGTCCCGTATAACCAATGTCAGGATAAATAGAACCGCTGCCCATCGCTCAATTTTCCGCCCTGCCTTCGCCGAGCCGCCTTGCTGTACACAAAGTACAGCGGCGGCGTCTCGTCATCGGCAGGACGAAAAATCCTGCTCATTTTTCCAACCCGGTATTCGCCAAACCGGCTCGACGTACAGAAAGTACGCCATCGCCGCTTTGCCATCGGCAGGACGAAAAATCCTGCCGAAGGAGTGGCGTGTATCTTTTTCGCTGCACCGCCGCGCCTCGTCTTGGCGAAAAATCCAGCCATTTTCCGGCGCAGCCGGCGGCGTCTCGCCATCGGCAGGACGAAAAATCCCGTCGAAAGATCACTCGTCCTCGTCGGACAGGATCTGCTCCATGAACAGGTCGTAGACCTTATCCAGCTCCTCGTCGCTGTCTAGGGTGCTCAGCAGCTCCTCGCCGTTTTCCATAACGGACTTCAGGATCACCAGGCCGTACTCCTCGGCGGCTTCCTCGTCGGCATCATCCTCCACCACGGGGAAGAACGCCATGTAGGTCTGGCCGTCCACTTCCAGCGCGTCCACGTATTCCAGTTCAATGTCGTTGCCGTCCTCGTCGGTCAGGGTGATGAAGTTGGGGCCGAATTCCTCGCTCATGGGAGAGTCCTCCTTTGTCTTTATATCCATAGTATACCCGAAAGCTGGAGAAAACGCAAGTGGAAGCATTCGGCAGTTTCTGCCATCTGTCGGACTGAAAATCGGTGGAATGGGGGAAAATAACGGGAATTGAGCAGCCAAACGGGCGGATTTCTGCAAAAAATCCTCTTTTTTGCATTTGACAAGTATGGTAGAATGTTCCTTATAGTGGATTGGTATGTGAATTTTGACCCCGGAACGAAAAGAATACACAGGAACATCAATAAAGAAAGGAAGGTGCCCTGTCTTGAGTGAGAACAAGCGCAGACGGTCGTCGTCCACCGGCTTTTGGGGACGCATCCGGCAGAGCGCCCGGCACATAGAAAACGAGGCAAAGGAGGGTGCGCGCCGGGTAGAGCACAGTGCCGCCGAGGGTGCGCGGCGCGTGCAGCATGACGCGCAGGAGCGTGTGCGGAACATGACCCCTAAGCAGAAGAACGGCTGGAAGAAGGCCGGACGCATCATCGGCACGCTGCTGCTGGTGTTCGTGCTTACGGCGTCCATCTTCGCCGGTATCTTCATGGCGTACATCAACAGCGCCATGCGCGGCAAGGTGGAGGTCTATCTGGACGAATTCGAGACCCAGGTCTCCACCGAGCTGTATTACCAGGACCCCGATACCCAGGAGTGGGTCATGTACCAGACGCTGTACATGGACGAAAACCGCATCTGGGTGGACCTGGAGAACATTCCCAAGTACCTTCAGGATGCAGCGGTGGCCATTGAGGACAAGCGGTTTGAAAAGCACCACGGCGTGGACTGGAAGGGTACCACCCGCGCCATTCTGTACACCCTGTTCGGCAAGAACGTGCAGGGCGGCTCCACCATCACCCAGCAGTTGGTGAAGAACGTCACCGGCGACAATCAGGTGACGGTCAAGCGCAAGATCACGGAGATCTACCGCGCACTGGAGCTGGAAAAGCGCTACGAGAAGGACGAGATCCTTGAAGCCTACCTGAACGAGGTCTACTTCGGCCAGCGCTGCTCCGGCGTGATGACGGCGGCGCGGGTGTATTTTGGCAAGGACGTGTCCGAGCTGTCATTGGCCGAGTGTGCCAGCATGATGGGCATCACCAACAACCCCTCCATGTACGATCCCTTCATCAGCTCCTGGACCCGCGAGAACAACCGGGAGCGCCAGCTGACCATCCTCAGCGAGATGCTCTCTCAGGGCAAGATCGACCAGGAAGAGTATGACGCCGCCGTGGCCGAGGATATCCAGTTCGCCAACGGCTTTACCATCTCCGGCAAGTATGTGGGCAGCGACGGTACCGGCACCGAGCCGGACACGGAGGATACCACCGATACCAGCGACGATACCGACTCCCCGGCGGATGACAGCACCCCCACCATCAAGGGCAGCAACTCCTGGTTCACCGATGCCATGATCACCGATGTGGCCGAGGCACTGGTGGAGAAGCTGGGCATCACCGAAAAGGTCAACAGCGAGGGCAAGAAGATCTCCGCCTACGACCAGGCCATCAACATGGTCTACAGCAAGGGCTACAAGATCTACACCACCCAGAATCCCAAGTATCAGAAGATCGCGGAGGATGTGTGCTATAATCTGGAGAATATCCCCTATACCAGCAGCTATACGAACGCCGCCGGTGAGCAGGTGGAGGATCAGCTGCAGATCGCCCTGACCATCGTGGATCCCACCAACGGCTATGTGGTGGCTATGATCGGCGGTGCCGGCGAAAAGGTGGTGGACCGCGGCTGGAACTGGGCTGTGAACGCCCGGCAGTGCGGTTCTGCCATCAAGCCTGTGTCCACCTACGCCCCGGCACTGGACAACGGCACCATCAACGGCGCGTCGGTCATCGACGACTATCCCATGCTGCTCAACGGCGAGGTTTGGCCCCGCAACGCCAACTGGCGCTATCAGGGCCTGACGGCGCTGCACACCGCTATCGCCCAGTCCCTGAATACCTGTGCCGTGCGGACGAACCTGGCCTACGGCGTCAGCAATTCCTATGACTTCCTGGTGGACAAGCTGGGCTTCGAGAACCTGACCTATACCGACTCCCAGCAGGTGGGCAACATGGCCCTGGGCGGCTTTGAAAAGGGCGTCACCACCGAGGAGATGTCCGCGGCCTACGCCGCCTTCGTCAACGAGGGCGTGTACACCAAGCCCCGTACCTTCATCCGTGTGGAGGACGCCAACGGCAACGTGGTGCTGGAGAACGAGGCCCAGTCCACCGTGGCCATGAAGAACACCACGGCGGCTATCATCAACCATCTGCTGCAGGAGGCCGCCCTGAACGGTACCGGCTACGAGGCACAGTTCAGCGGTATGCACATCGCCGGTAAGACCGGTTCTACCAACAGCAACAAGGACCGTTACTTCGTGGGCTACACGCCCTATTACAGCTGCGCCGTCTGGGCGGGCTACGAGCACAACCAGCGCATCGTGGCCAGCGGCAACCCCTGCTCCGCTGTGTTCCGCAAGGTCATGAGCGCCATCCACGCGGACCTGGCCGATAAGGACTTCTTCTCCTGCTCCGGCCTGACCAGCGTGGCCGTCTGTGCTGACAGCGGAATGCTGGCATCGGAGAACTGTGCCCTGGACGTTCGCGGCAGCCGCGTCTACACGGCCCTGGTGGCGGCGGATAATGCCCCCACCGCCGTCTGCACCATGCACACCGCCCCCACCTACACCGTCAACATGGCGGACAGCGACGGCAACGTGACCACCGTTACCGGCTCCGTGCTGAACTACCAGCGTGAGCTGATCGAGGGCCACGACGAGATCGTGGTGGAGGACGCCTTTATGATGCTGGGCGGCTGGAACGGCTTTTTTGGCGACGAGGCGGACGACGACTTCAATATGCCCGACGGTGATCACGACACTACGGTGGCGGGGCCGCCGGACACCACAGACCAGCCGAGCAACGTGGATGATTTTATCCGCGCAGGATGATAAAAAAGGAGACGCGAAAGCGTCTCCTTTTTTGCCCAGGAGTGGGTGCCATGTCAAGGGCCGCCGCTGGCGGCCTTGTTTTTCGCGCAGCAAAATCGCCGCACCAAAAGAAAAGAGACATCCTTTCGGATGTCTCTTTTCTTTTGTGACTGCCCACATGTTTTGTTGTCTGCACTCCCGCCCACCGCAAGGAAGGGGGAGTGTGAGGGGGGAACCTTTGACGGGTTCCCCCACTCGCGTTCAATCACCCGCCCGCAGGCGACCACTTTTGCGTAGCAAAAGTGGTCGCTCCAAAAAAGAAAGACACCCATGTGGGTGTCTTTCTTTTTTGTGATTGCCCATAGGTTTTGTTGTCAGCTTTCAGTCGTTTTAAATTTAATGCTGAAACTTTCTCCGGTGCCGCCGAGCACAACATCTTCAATGTCCACCCAAGATTTTAATCCTTGCGCTCTTTCATATATTTTTGTAATGGGCCGACACTTGTAGCGAGCCGAAACTGTTATCGCATTATCTGCAAAAGATATGTCAAAAGATTTCCAAATCTGAATTGCGTTCTGTTCTGATGCTTGTGAACCATAGAGCTTATATGGTTCAATTGTGTCGACGATAGCCAAGATAAAAAGCAATGGGTTATCCTGAAAACTGATTTTTTTGAAGCGCTCTCCCACTAACGCACCCAGCCCGCACTCCAAGTATTCTGCCTCTGCTGAGGCATCTGCTTTCCAAACGTTGTGAGAGATGATACAGTCTGCAATATGGGCCAATATAGGAATTTGCTCGATGCAAAAATTCCTTCCGCCCCAATCGAATGCTTCGATATGGGTATACCTCTCGTCATGCTCTAAAAATCTATGCCTGTAAGCGGATGCGTATATTTTCAGGAATCTGTCAAATAGGAGATACCCTCCAATGACTCCATGGTTGTAGGTTGGTGGCTGAAGTCTGCGTATTCCATAGGAAAAATATTTCATGAGAAGGCTTTGGGAATAACGAAAACCGGTGATCTTTGCCCCACAGGCGAACTGTAGTCCATCCTTCAGCGATGGGTTATTACCCAACAGATAATCGATTATTGTCGTCTTATACTGTCTTCCATAAAACCCATTATGGCCGCGTACTCTTTTGCGAAGTATTGGGCTGACCTGCTGGTATGGCGAATACAGAATGCTCAATCTTTGTTCAATCTTTCGCAGTCTGTAGTATCCATCTTTCTCACATACTTTCGTTTCGCGGAGCTGTCCAAAATCTGGTTTCCAGTTTTCTTCTACGATATAGCCATAGTCATGATACAGACATGTCAAAAACCAAAGATATGAAAACGGAAAGATGGTTTCTCGCATGAAAATATCCACACCATGATCTTTTTGTGTCAGACAATCCTCAAGAAATATTCCCAGAAAGAATGCAGATACCGTGTGAATAGCTCGGTATTCAGATAGATGAAGCGGTGCATCGCCGCATATCTCAAATTCATCAAAATTCTTAGACGTACGGAATCTGCTATGTACAATCATGTTGTCGTACTCATCCAATTCGTAGGCATCGCCTTTTCCACCTTGTATGAAGTATTCACGAATGAATTGTGCTGACTGTTCTGGTGCGACAATCGGATCGGTGTAAATATTCGTACCATAATAATTCCACACTGGCTCGTTTTTCACAAATGTATTACGAATAAAATCAAAAAGATTCATCTTTTCATCTCCACGAAAGGACGACGCTGAATACACGCGTACTCTTTTACTTTACGCCTTTAATTCTCTTTTGAATATCCTCCACAGATGGCAATTGGCGTTCCAGCTCTTCCGGCAGGCTGCTGGTGATCTGGTAGGCGCTGACGCCGATGGGCTTGCTCATGTCCTTGAGGGAGTATTCCGCCACAAGATCGTTCTTGCTCTTGCAAAGCAACAAGCCAATAGAAGGATTGTCCTGTTCTTTCTTCAGAATGCCATCCACCGCTGAGAGGTAAAAGTTCAGTTGTCCGGCGTACTCCGGTTTGAACTCACCGGTTTTCAGTTCAATCACCACATAGCAGCGGAGATTGAGGTTGTAAAACAGCAGGTCGATATAGAAATCATCACCGCCTACATTCAGGTGATATTGATTGCCGAGAAAGGCAAAGCCTGTCCCCAACTCCAGTAGAAGCTTCGTCACGTCTTTGACCAACGCCTGTTCAATGTCGCGCTCCACCATGTCCGCCTTGAATGGGATGAAGTCAAAGATGTACGGGTCTTTCATCGTCTGCGCTGCAAGCTCGCTCTGCGGGGAGGGCAATCGCTTTTCAAAGTTGGATACTTTTTCCGCCAGCACCTGCCGCTGATACAGGCCGCTTTCGATTTGATGAACCAGCACGTTGCGAGACCACCCGTTCTCGGCACTTCTCTCTGCATACCATAGGCGTTCCTCGAGACCGGAAAGCTTGTCCAGCAGCACAACATTGTGTCCCCACGGAATTTGTGCAACAGGTCGTTGCACAAATTCGTCGTCAGGATACGCCGCTGCAAATTTCGCCATGTACTTCAAGTTTCTCGCCGAGTAGCCGGTGGCGTCCGGAAAGGAAAGCTTGATGTCGGCGGCAAGATTCTCCACGAATTTGCTGCCCCACGTCTTGTGAGCGTTGATAACCTCGCCGATGGAGTGATAAAGAATCAACAGCTCCCGATTGACGCTGATTGCCGCACGATACTGCGCTGTGCGGATCTCCTGTTTGATTGACTCGACGATATGCAGATATTCGTTGGAATTCATCAGCATGACATTTCTCCTCCTGCCACATACGATCTCAGTCAAGTACTCTTTTTCAGTATATCAGATATTTTTGCTCCCGTCGAGAGAAGAAATACGTCATTCAACTGGTTACAAGCCGTAACCGTTTCATTACCTTGTTTCGCATTTCGAGTGCTTTGCCGTGCAGACTTTTGTACAGCAAAAGGGAAAACCTTGATAAATCAAGACTTTGCAGATAAGAAGAACTCCTCTTTTCAACAAGAATATTTGAAAAACGGAGTTCATTCAACCTTTACAGAGATTGGTTTCTGCTGTATACTACAGATATAGTGTGCCTGAGCAAACCTGTCCCGGAGAGATCAAGATGAGAGAGGATGTGCGTCACATGAATGGCAATATTACTAATATATGCACAAACGACTATGGTAATCAGACCTATGGCTTTATTTTGGGAGAAGACGGTCGAGATTATTTCTTTCATAGGAATAATCTTATCAACTGTTCTATAGTTCGGCTTCAGGAAGGAGACCCTGTTGAGTTCACGCCAGAACTCGACCAGCGCGAGCCGGACAAGTTGTGTGCCACAAATGTTCGCAAACGAACCACATCCTCTCCTACGGTGGTTCAATATGCCAATCCAGGAATACACCGCGATGTGTCGCTAGAAAAATTCAATCATGATGAGCAGACAATTATTCGGATTTTGGCTAAGGCCCTATATATTACCAATGGCGGTAGGGAGCTAACTGTAGGTAGCTGCCATTATCGTTATGTACTAGCCAAACCGACGGAAGACTATGTAGTGAACTTCAACCTCCAGCGTGAAATTCCCGTAATCTTTTCTGACTATGAGTCTCTGGAACCCCGTTGTCTGGATGTGGCCGCCCATGTGGCAAAGGACATCCCTTCTGCCTTGCGGTTGGATCGAAGTTGTCAAATCGTGGTTAGTCGGGACAGCAATGTTGAGGAAAAGCTCGGAGAACTGCTTCGGGACAGCAACCTCAGTTCAGTAGTCATCCCCTTTTCGTACAGGGAGTTTGTATCCGGTGATATGTCTACCGCCCACATTCTCGGCCGGTTTCGCAAGTATTTGTTTGATGCCGACTTATTCACCACTTCGCAGCCTATTGTTAATGATGTCTTTTTCTTCGGACGCCGGGACTACGCTTTAGACGTAGCTACAAAATGCAAGAGTTCGTCCAACCTGTGTGGTATTTTTGGCCTGCGGCGAAGTGGAAAAACCTCCATGCTGTACGCTATTCAACGACAACTAGAGAACGCAGGCTGTTCGGTAGTATTTATCCCTTGTCAAGAAGAAATGGAGACACTGGGCTGGAAGAGTGCCTTGTATCGGGTAACAGAGGATATCAGGCGCGTCCTTGGACTCGATCCCGCCATTTTGGCCTCTGATGCAGAATACGAGGCAGATGGGGCCAATGTCTTCGGAGAAGATATGGATACCATGCTCCAAGGCTGTTCAACCCCTGTTGTGCTAATGTTTGACGAAATTGAAGCCATCACCTTTGGCGTGGGGGAAACGACGAGTCCTTGGTACGATGGCAACAGTTTTATCCACTTTTGGAATATTTTGCGGGGGTACTGCACCCGGCCTGGGTCAAATCTTTCCATTGTCGTGGCGGGTACCAATCCCATGATTAACGAAATGCCTGTCATTGGTAAGGATAGAATCGCAAACCCCATGTTCCAGCAACTTTCAGCGTCTAACCAAGGTAGTTATCTTAAGCCATTTGATATTCCCAGCACTAAAACTATGATTGACACCTTGGGTGGATACATGGGGATCAAATTTAACGACTCTATCCCTAGCAAGCTGGTGGAAGATTGCGGTGGCCACCCCTACCTGATCCGGCTGCTTTGCGGTCAGATTTATAAATATGTCCGCGAAAAAAAGCTCTCAAGGCCTTTTGAAGTGTCCAAGGCGGTATATGAAGCAGCTAGGTGCGAATTTGAGAAGAGCAACGATGCGGAGAGCTTTTATTTAATGATTCTAGAGATTCTCCAGACTTCGTATCCCCGGGAGTACGATACCTTAAAGATTCTGGCTATAGATGGTGATGGACAGCTTTCCCGTGTTTTAGACAATGCCCAGATTGTTCATCTCATCGGTTATGACTCATTGAGAAAAACGGAGAACGTTTCGCCATCCGCTATGATACAATAAAACGGTTCCTGCAGGGCAAGTATATATTCGAGCGGACGGGCCTGAGCTTTAAAGAGCAAGCTTTGGAGATCAACGCTCGGATGAACGACTGTGAACTGCGCCTACGTGCACTGGTGCGACGTACTTTGAACGCACACAAAAAGGTAATCAACCCCAAGCAGGTCTTTTTAGACGCCATGGCCGCCCACCCATCCGTGACCGAGAAACAGAAGAGGATTGCCACAGGTTTGGAATATAAGGATCTGTTTGACCCCACGGTGAATCACGGCTGTTACTTCTTGGTGCTGGTTCTTGTAATCGAGCAAAATTACGATACTATATTTTCGGCTTTATTCGGCCAGGATAAGGACACGGTAATTGAAACGCTGAAGGCTCGCTTCAACCGATACCGTCAGATACCGGCTCACCCCATAGATGAGGACGCAAAAAAATGGAGTGACCATGAGTTCAATCAATTCAGAACTGATATGACCTGGCTGGAGAACATCCTATCCGATAACGAGTAACCGCACTCCAATTTTGCCTTACTCGCATTATAGCAAAAGTGTTCAAAGACAATATACCTCAGAGCAGCCCCCGCTTTTCGAGCTTTTTTATCGAAGAGCGGGGGCTATTTACATAAAGGGTGTGCTTATTTTCAGCGTAAGTAATCAAAGGCTTGTCCTATTTCACGCAACCCCTTCAGCATCCCTTTTGACGTCATCTGCCCCCCCGAAGCGCCGAAACTTTTCATGTTGCTCCGGCGTCGCGTCGCAATCAGTTTCCAGCGTGTGATGCGCAAAAAGGACTCGGTTTTTCGACTAAAATGTTTGAAAAGCCAAATTTATTCAAGGCGTATTCAACTACTTTGCACATCACTTTTAACAAATGACCTCAGCGTGCCAAATCCGCACTCTACTTCTGCAACTTTTCAATTTTCTCGATCCCGCTTTTCAGCCGGACAAGCACCTCATCCTTAGAAAGTATCCTGACCGACTCGACCAACGCACGAATTTGGTATTCGTCCCACTTCGTAATGACTGTACCGGCCTGCTCCAAAGTATCTGCGGCCAACTCCATGTGGCTGGTCAATTCTGCGTCTTCTGCCTGCCGCTGCTCCAGTTCGGCACGTTTGGTCTTCAGCTCCGCTTGCTGGGCAAGGATCGTCTTGAACCGTTCACTATAGTCTTCACTATTGCCGGAGGCCGCAGCTACGAAGGCGGTATCGAACTCCCGTGCCAGAGCTTCTAATTCTCTGTCGATCTCCGCGACGGTAAGTTCTTCACTTCGGCTGGGACGTATCACCACCTGTAGATTTTCCGTGACCTGCCGCACCAGTGCGGGTTTCTCAGACATTGCGCCGTTGATAACCCGCAGGATGGCCTGCTGGAGCTGCTGCTCATCCACGGCGGGCGAATCATGGCAATACTTTTTGCCGTAGTCGAAGCGACTGATGCAGCGCCAGACGATGTGCTTCTTTCCTCTGTTGACCCAGGTGCAGCGGCGGTACAGTGTGCCGCATTCACCGCAGATGACCCGATCTGACAGGGCATATTTCGGCGTGTAGCAGCTTCTGCCGCTGGGAGTGCTTTTCTGTGTATTGCCCTTCAGTGCGTTGCGCCGCGTCAACTCTGTCTGCACTGCGTCGTATGTCTTGCGGTCTATGATCGCTTCATGGTTATTTTGCACAAGATACATGGCACGTTGCCCTGTATTGCGGATGGTCTTACGGCTAATGCAGTCCTGTCGGAAGGTTTTCTGCATCAGGACGTCACCGGCGTATTTCTCGTTGGATAGGATACCTCGTACCGCTGTATGTGTCCATGTTACACCGCCACGGGCGTTTGGAATGTGACGTTCCTCTAAGTCTTTGCGGATCATATTAAGGCTGTCGCCGCGGAGGTACTTCTGGTAGATCTCCCGGACGATCTCTGCCTGTTCTGGAATGGCCCGTGGCTTACCATCCGGTCCTTTCTCATAGGCGTACAGATTGTGGTAGTTAATGGTAGCCTCACCGCGCTGCATGGCGTAGCGCTTGCCCGCCTGGATATTGCCGGAGATGGACTCGCTCTCCGCCTGGGCGAAGGCCCCCATCATGGTCAGCATCAGCTCTGTGGACTCGTCCATGGAGTTGATGTTTTCTTTTTCAAAGTAGACCGCGATGCCCTGCGCCTTCAGCATTCGGACGTAGTTCAGGCAGTCCACCGTGTTGCGGGCGAAGCGGGAGATGGACTTGACCAGGATGCGGTCAATGAGTCCGCGTTCGCTGTCAGCCAGCATCCGCTTGAAATCCTCCCGTTTCTCCACCGAGGTGCCGGTGATGCCCTCGTCGGCATAGATGTCCACCAGCCGCCAATCATCATGCTCGGTGATGTACTGCGTATAGTGGATGTTCTGAGCCGCGAAGGAATTTAGCTGATCCTCCGAGGAGGAGCTGACACGGCAGTAGGCGGCCACTCGCAGCTTTTGGGCATCCCGCTCATGGTTGGCCTCGATCCTAATGACCCGTCGCTCCTTGCCGTTTAGGGCAAGATTCCCATTGATCTTTTTCTCCTCCGTGGCTGTTCACCTCCTCCTTGTAGCAACACAACATACCACAGTCATCTCGTTAAAGCTACTGCTTTTTGCAAAGAAATTCAGAAAGAAATAAGGATCGTTGCGCCGGTCTGCGCCGCGATGCGCGCAGCGACCTGCTCCAGCTCTGCCTTGGGAAAACCGGCTCGTTTCAGCGCGGCCAAAAGATTCAAAATGCCGCAAAAATCAACGTTCTTATCCTGCATAGTTTTCTCCTTATATCCGTTTTCTGATGGCACAAACGCGGGTGCTGCGGTAAGAGGTAATGGGGTATAGGTAGTAGGTATGTGAGGGGGAGGGAAAGTGCAGCACCCGCATTTCTGCCATCAGGCAAAGGTCATGGCGGGGCCGCCCCGGTTTCCCGGAACGGCCCACGCCGTTTCTGTCGTTTGTCCAGTCCTATTCGACACTACTTCCCGGACTGTTGGGCGGTCAACTGGTCTGCGGCTGGCGCCGCACATGGGAATTGCACCCCTCCGAGGATCTCTCCGAGCTGCACCGATTGCTTGTATCTGTCGCTATGCAGAAGTACCATTGTAGGCAGATGAGATCATGGCGAGGCAGCCTGCCGCGGCTGCTTTTGGATGAACGGGTATCGCTGGGCACCTTCCGATCTGGGGCCTGCATTGACACGGGGAATTCCCGTGCAGGTGGTCATGGCGCGTTCTCCGCATCGCCGTCCTCTTTCTTACGGAGGCTCATCTGCTGATGTGATCCAGTTGCCGAATATGGCCGAATGGCGTTTTTCAAGGTACAATAGGCCCTTTGTTTGGCTTGAGTAAATTGTACCTTGAAGGAAAGCCACGGAACAGAAACAGTTTGGAACATTGCATACCCAAAATGGAACATTTTACAGTTTCGCTTGCAATTCAGAGAGGATATCGATTGCCATTCTCAAACACTGCTTTCTGTCCACGCGATAGTTTTCTTTTCCAAGCAAGAGAAAATCCATGGAGACATCGAAGAACATTGCCAGCTCAATGGCAATTTCAATCGGGCCTATCTGTAAGCCGTTCTCAATTTTAACTATGTAGGTTCTACTAACATTTATCTTTTCAGCAAGCTGTTCTTGAGTGAGCTCTCTGCCGGTGCGTAACCGTTTGATTCGCTCCCCGTATGCCATTCGGTCAAAATGCATTTTATTCCCTCCGTTTCGTCATTTGTGAAGAACTCGCAAACGGCAGAAACGGTGGGGCACGGCAATGAAATTGGCATCCGCATAATGAAAAGCGGAGAAAAAGCCAAGGATGGCCGCAAAGGGCCATCCTTGGCTTTTTCTCCGTTTTGTTGTGTTGTCTGGTCGCATGGTTAGGTGGCCTCTCGAATATCTCCAGAGGCCAATGTGTTCCGGGAACTCCGCTTCCTATATCAGCGTTCTCTATATTCTGGCGCCTCCATTATCCTCCCATACCACTGCCGAGATCATAGCCAAGGTCACAGGTATAGCGCCACTCCACGACGTCGCCGTCCTTCACCTGGTAGCGGGAGCAGCCGTAGTTGGGATACCAGCCGTTGACGTTGTACATCCAGCCGGACAAACTGCCCACGTCGAACTCATAGAGGTTATTGATCCCCTCTACATAGGCGCTGTTATATACCGGAGTCCAGTTGGATTCCATGTGGATGGCGTTGTCCCGACATACCCGCTGGAGAACATCGAATACGCTCTCGCCCTCGCTGAACTCCACCTCCGTGGCGGGAAAAACAATGCCGTCCTCCGGCACGAGGAACTTCTTGTTCTCCACGCACTTGTCCATGTTGTCCAGAATGGTCTCGCAAGAGATGGAGAAAGTACAGGTGTGGGTCGTAGTGGTATCCACCGTCGTATCCTGCGGCTCTACCGGCGTAGGTTTGCCCTCCGGCACAGGGTCGGTCATGTACTGATCCTTGTTTTCTGTATCCTCCGGCTGCACAGGAGCAGCGCCGCAGGCGGTACAGAAGAGCAGGAATACCGCCAGCAGCAATGCCGCTGCGCATCTGTGCTTCGTACCCATGTCACTGCTCCCTCTTGATGCGGCGGTAGCGGCGCACCATGGCAAACGCCAGTATGGCCACTACGATAACCGCCAGCAAGATCGCGCCCAGCGGCGTTTCCGTCAGGGCGGCGCCCACCACCTCGAACACGCTGCTGCCCTTGCCGTCGGGGCCGAATGTGCCGTCCTCGGCGGCTTGGAGGTAGGTCAGGGCGGAAACGGCAGCAGAAGCATCCATGACCGGATCGGCGTAGACCGGCAGGCTGCCCAAATCATCCAGCGGCGCTTCCACCTCGAAGCTGGAAAGAAAGCCCACTCCGTCTACATAAAAGGTCTTCATGGCGTCCGCCGCGGTATTTCCGTTTTTCACGAAGCGAGGGTCGTCCAGAGATATTCCCAGCGCTTCCATCATTTCCAGCACGGCGAGCGTTGCCTCGCCGTTTGAAGTACCGGTCATACCCGGAAAGCTGCCATCCGAAAGCTGTACGGAGGACAGGTATTCAATGGCACGGTCTATCGCCTTGGAAATGTACTCCTTGTCCGCGTGGGGAGCAAGGGCGGTGACATTCTCGGCAGTGTACTGCACATAATCCCGGAGTATCGGGGTAACTATCCCGCTATAGCTTGCGTAAGGGTCAAATTGCCCGTCTGCCGTCTGATATTGCAGTATACCGGCGGCGTACTTGTCCACGACCGTATCCGCGTCCACGCCGCGCTTACGCCACATAGACGCATCTACCGAGTCAAAATCCATCAGCGCCTCTCTGTATTCCGCAGTGTCCATGGCAGAGAGATTTGTCAACGGTGCCAAAAAGTCCATGCCGTTTACGTCTGCAGGATCCATATCCAGCGCTTTCATGGCCTGCACCAGAACCGGCGAGTAGGTGTTCGCCTTGCGTCCCATCAGATATTCGCCGCTGGCTCCCGACAGCATCTCAACAAGGCTTTCCAGCTGTGCACGTTGCTCCTCCGGCAGCTTACCGCCGCCGGCTTCGGACATGGATAAGATCTCCTTGGCCAAATGGCTTAGAGCACCCTCGGAAACGATCGTGCTGTTTCCATCCCCGTAATACCCCTCTGCCAGCTTCTGTGCATAATCCGCAGACTGCGCCTGTAAAAGTTCACTGTAATCTATGGCATTGTCTTGACGGTTTCCCTTTTCCGGCGTGCTTGCGGACGGTGTTCCCGCCACAGCCACTGCCGGTCTGACACTACAAAGCCCTATAAGTCCCACTTCGTTTATGTAGGTTCGCCGTTCCACAGCCTTGCCGCGGTCATCCGGGGCATCCGGATCGGACATCAACGATGAGCTGGAGGCGTACCAAGCATCCCCTGATCCGCGGTACCCCCAAAGAATATCATGTCGGTAGAACCCCTGTCCCGGCGCGGGGGCACCGTCAAAATAGCTCTCCTGATACCAGTCCATCATGCCGTCCAGCACGGTGTGGCCGTTCTTTACAAATCGCCCGTCGTCAGGGGAGATATCCAGCGCCGCCAGCATTTCCAACACGGCGGCATCCTCCTCCACGTCCTCCTCGCCGTACCTGAGAAAGCCACCGCTGTCCAGCTGCTGCATCGAGAGATAGCTTACCGCCTTTTCTATGGCGGCCCTGACCTCCGGACGGCTCTGGTAAGGCGCCAGCGCCTGCGCGGACTTTGCCGTCAGCAGGATGTAGTCGAACCGGTCCGGCTCGGCAGCCACGCCCTTTTGCTTCAGCTCGGCAGGCCATGGGGAGGTATAGCGAAACTCGCCGCTGTCCTGCTGCCGTGCCAGCGCCTCGGCGATCAGCGTTTCCCGCAGCGCGTCGAACGCCTCCGTTCTGCCCGCATCGCCTGCCGCGTCCAGATCCAGCAGCATATCCAGCCTGTCCTCGTCCGCCTCCACCATCTCCGGCCGCCGCAGCGGCTCCCGCAGGGCGGGACCGGCGGGAACCCGGGCGGACTCC
>OGON01001604.1_pt1 | contig 15182 bp, 11 predicted proteins | sample 1552671 | NCBI WGS metagenome assembly OGON01 (sample SAMEA2580136, study PRJEB22360) | human gut metagenome | biome: human gut; feature: human-associated habitat; material: faeces | place: Denmark | collected 2008/2010 | reverse complement strand
GCGAAGTGTTCTTCTTCTGTTCAGGCATGCAATCAGAATATGCTTACAGAAACTGCTTTATCCCTGCAGTGCCTGCTTCAGCGCTTTGGCCAGCTGATCCGGGCATGAGGTCGGTCTTGGGCCGCATTTGATACCTTCAAGTCTTGCGATCGCATCTTCTGCTTTCATGCCTTCTACAAGCCTGGCGACACCCTGGGTGTTGCCGGAGCATCCGCCAATAAATTCCACTTTTTTAATGATGTCTCCGTCCAGGTCCAGAATGATCGCCTGGGAACAGACACCGCGTGTTCTGTAGGTTACTGACATTTTACATTCCTCCTTTGTCTTTTTCTGGTGCTTATTTTAGCAGAAGAGGCGGGGGGATGCAAGTCCGTTCCATTTGATCAACGCAAGCCATCTGTGTACTATTTAGCTTAATCCCGAAAGTGAACGCATAACCAGATCTACATCTTTGTTTTCTAATTCCTGTATAATATGCAGATAGGTTTTTTGTGTTGTTGTCATACTGGCATGTCCTAATCGCCGAGCCACACTTGCTATAGAAACACCTGCGAACAAGAGCAAAGAAGCGTGTGTGTGTCTCAATCCGTGGATCGTGATTTCCGGCACCTTTGCACTCCGGCAGTATCTGCTTAATATATCGTTGACTGTTGAATTATATACCTGTTTTTGCACAAATATTGGTTCATCATCGGGCAGGTCTTTGAGTAAGGTAGAAAATTGAATCACTGTCTGCCAGTCAATTTGTATCTTTCTGACAGAAGATTTATTCTTTGTGGGCAAAAAGCCCCCTTCTCCTTTGTAGTCCCAGGTTTTGCTGATTGAAAGCGTCTGATGAGCAAAATCAAAATCTTTTGGTGTCAGAGCCAGCGCTTCTGAAAAACGCATACCGGTCTTTGCCACCAGGAGAATAAACCAGTCCCAACTGACCTCTTCCGTTAAATTTAAGCTGCTCAGTAAAGTATGCAATTCAAACTGGTTAAGATACTTAATCTTTTTTTCAGCAGGTACTTTTCCTTTGATGATTGCTTTTCGTGTCGGGTCACGGCTGATCAGTCCTTCATCAACTGCGTCCAGGATAGACCCCTTGAGCTGATGGTGAAAGTCCATTGTAGTCTGTCTTTCGTGACACTCTGCATAGTCATTGAGTAATTGCTGATATGCGATTCGGTTTAAATCGCAGAGCCTTAAGTCAGGTATAAGCTTCTCCAGCCAATGGTGCGTCATCAGATATTTGTCTAACGTAACCTTCCTTATCGCTCCTTTTTTATAAACCGTAATCCATCTTGAATAATATTCACAGAACAAATCTGTGCTTTGAAATTCACTTGACATGATGTTTTCCTCCCACTTGTTTATCAGGATGGCTTACGTTGTTTCCAGATTTATGGTGAGAGCAGGGGAAATCTATCACATATGTGACTAATCCAATTCAAAACCACCGGAAAGGATAAAGTCTCTAAGGATTTTATCTATTCTAATATTTACTTTTGGCAGACTAAGCGTTGTTTGTTCTTTTGCTTCAAAAAATATTTTTGCCTTGCTCTTATCGACAGATTTTTTTAGTTCATCAAAACGTCCAAATTCATTGATGTTATTTTCAGAAAGACTCAGAGACATCAGATTTCTCAGCTTTCCTTCATCAAGTCCAAAGATATCTGCAAAACGATGAATCCGGTCGTTTTGTGCCCGGTACCGGTACTCTGTGATGTAATCTCTTAATGTTTTTCCTGCTTCTGCCCGGACATCGCCTCTTTGAATATCATGAAGAAAGATATTCGCATATTTCTGTTCTTCCTGTGATAATGCAGCAAAAGTTTTATGAAGTTCATTTAATGCTTCTTCTAAAGATTGCTTTGAGGAGTCTTCCCTTTCCAGTAATTTGAGATACTTTTCAAAACGACTGTTCATATAATTGGCGTCAATCACCCCGGTATCAATTTCTGTAAGATAACCTGCAAGGTCGTAAGGGACATCAAAACCTCCTCTGCCGGCAGTGTTACCGGATAACTCTTTGTATCTCACTGCCAGAATCAGATACGTTGTTTTATTAAATGCAAGTTTTACTAATGATTTTTTTTCACTTTCTTCATCTGCAAATTCATAAATAGACTTATCCCAGTGGAATCCCTGAATTTTAGCTGCTTCGAGGTAGTTGTTCAGCTCTTTGAATAGTGAGGCAAATTTTGCCCGTTCTGTTTTATCTTCGGGGAGGCGTTCAAAATCAGGTACTCCGGCATGAGTAAACAGATTCAAAATGTCATTAAAAACAGCATTCATTTTTTCCAGATTGTATCTGAGCTTTTGCACGAACAGTCCAATGGGCTTATCACCGGAATATAGTTTGACAGCTGCAAGAATGTTACGCTCCATTGTGTGCGGCCTGCGATAATAGCGGATCGTACCAAATGGTTTTTCAGGACCAAATAAACGGTTTGTCCTGGAAAATGCCTGTATAATATTTTCATATTCCAGAATTTTATCCATATAAAGGGTATTTACCCATTTTGAGTCAAAGCCTGTCAGCATCTGATCCACAACAATTAACAGGTCAAGCTGCTTATCCGGACTTTTCTCGATAAACTTATATACCTCTTTATGAGCTAATCGCAGTGCAATATCTTTCTTAAAAGAAGCATGTGATGCAATGGAAAAGTCCTGTCCATAACGTTCATTATAATCCTTTATTATTTCGGCAAGACCATCCTCCTTGAAGATACCACTACCACCATTATCAATATTCGGATCAAAGAGACAGGTGACCCTCAGTTTTGGAATCATTGCTTTGATCAGCCGGTAATACTCGATAGCTTCAGGAATGCTGCTGGTAGCAAAGATTGCATGAAATTTTCCATTATGACTTAAAGTAACCCAGTAATCTCTGATATCACTAACTACCTGGGTTTTATGTTCATTCGTGAGATATTGACTATTGGGAATATAGTCTTCAATTCCTTTCCGGTACTTTCCATATGCCGATAGTCTTCCGACCATTTCGACTTTTGTCTTATCCATAAATTCTATGAAAACTTTCGATTTTTGGGGGTCATTAAGAGCTTCTTCCTCTGTTGTCGCTTTTGCCATCTCCAAGGCCACGACGGTTCGGACATCTTTATCTCTATAGGTCAGGACTTTATAAGGATCGAAACCAAGCACATTTTTATCCCTGATACCATCAGCGATGCTGTATCGGTGCAATTCATCTCCGAAAACGGTTGCTGTGGTATTCATTTTTTTCTGATTTTCCTCGTGGATGGGCGTTCCGGTAAAACCAAAGAAAATGGCGCCTGGAAAAGTGTCCTTGATTGTAATAAGCATATCTCCAAAGGTTGATCTGTGGGCCTCATCAACAATAAAGACGATTCTTTTTCCATTGATTACTTCGATATCGTACGAATGAAGTCCTCCATCTTCATCTTTGATTCGGCTCATTTTCTGGATGGAAGTTACAATCAAAGTATCCAGAGGTGAGGAGCTTTTTAGTTTTGAGATAAGGGCATACGTATTTTCAGTTGCTTTTACGGCAGAGTCCTCATTGCTTATGCCTTTTGTTTCGCCCGCAAACCCTCTATATTCGCCTAAGGACTGGGTGCCAAGTTCAATTCTGTCCATCAGAAAGACTACTTTGTCAGCGTCATTGGAATCCGCTATGAGTTGTGCGGATTTGAAACTTGTCATTGTTTTGCCTGAGCCTGTTGTGTGCCAGACATATCCTCCCAGCCGGTTATTGTCATCCCATTTTGTTTTGGCTACTTTATCCGATATAGCACTTGCGGCATAATACTGATAACTTCTCATTACTTTGAGAACACCGTCAGATTCATCGGCTACTGTATAAAAACCGATGAGCTGGTGTGCCATAGGAATGGACAATAAAGAAGATGCAACATCTTTCCAGTCATTAACAGGCTCATTGTTAAAATCAGCCCAATGAAAATAGTAATCTACATTAAACCTTCCATCAAGTCCCGGATTTGCAAAATAAACGGTTTCGTCAGGGTTCATGGCAACGAAGATCTGAACCAATGAGAACAGACCTGTAAAAATACCTTCGTGTGAGTACTTTTCAATTTGATTATATGCCTGACTGACAGGAATTCCACTTCGCTTCAGTTCGATATGTATAACAGGCATGCCATTGATAAGAAGCATCAGATCTCCGCGGCGATCATTAAGAATTTTGGATTTACTGGAAAATACAGGCTGCTGAGCAATCTGATAGCGGCTTTGTCCGGCAGCAATTTCCCTGCGGTCGTAGATTTTTAGACTGACTTCCCTGCCGAAGTGAAGTGTGTCATCTGGATTATCACGAGTGACAGATATTGTTTTTCCATTGATAAATCCATTGAGCTTTAGTGGAGTGCGAAGGTTTGTGATCTGTTCAATGATCTGCTGCATCTCTCCATTGGTCAATGGACAATTGTTCAGCCTGTCAATCCCACGGTTATTGTCAAAAAGAATATTTGCCCAGTTCTTAATTAAGTCTTTCTCGGTAGGATGTTTCAGGACTTCTTTTTCCCAGCCTTTATTATATAAAATCTTGATCAGAGCTTCTTCAAATTCTGATTCTCGTGTAAATATCATAGTCTTTCTCCTCCGTAAAATCCAATTACAGGTTGCTTCCACAGCAATGGACAGAAATGGTATCAGATGCTTTAAAACGTTGCATTGATAGGGGGCTTATACACTTACGATGATGAAGGGTGATAAGGTGGTCGAGGTGTGTTAAGTACTCTCCGATTTTTCGTTGTTCATCAATATGTGGTATCGGGATAGGCATTTCCAAAAATACGGAGTCCTTAATTGAAAATCTGTCAGACCTTGCCCCTGAGTCACCATTGAAGTTCATAAATGAATGCCAATACTTACTCTTGAAGAAATGTTCAAGATATGTTGTATCAACATCGTGCGGTCTAAATACCGTATAAAGTGGGGACATTACGCCAGTTCTACCTAATTTATTGCGGTTAATCGGTCCGACAGGTGCAGATGTAGAAATTCGAGGATTATAAACAAAGTCCTCATTTCTCACTATATAGTATCCGTCCAAACTACCTATCTTTGCGATGTCGTGGTCAAAATAATCTCGTTGGCTGATTATTCCAAACTCCGCTGAGTTGGTAAAGGTTTCAATATATTGTAGTCCACCATTCTTCTCCGTCACTTTGTCAGCGATATCAAGCAACTTACGCTGTTCCCAAGCGTTCCCTGAGATGTCCGTTTTTTACTACCTGTAATTCGGGAATTTCGTGATTGGTTATTACCCAGGATAGTAACGGGTAGTAAAAATATTTTACTACTTATTTGTAGACTTCCCAGTAGCCGTAGCGCTTACCACCTTTGCGTTCAATATATCCCTGATCCTGCAAACGTTTAAGAGTACGCTGAATGGTACGAAGCGGAACATTAACCTCAAGTGCAAGATTTTTTTGTGTGATTTTTGAATTAGCTTTTAAAATATCGATAATTCTATCTGCCAAACCGCCATCCAAACCGCCATCCAAACCGCCATTTTGGCGGTTTAAGTTTTTGGTCATTTGAAGGGCGGTAAACTTCACAGTGATATCTCCGCCAAGCACTTCAAATTCCGGTTCAGGTATTCCATGTCGTTTACAGGCTTCACAAATTTTCTGAATTCCCCGTCCCCATGTTTCTACATAGCCGGCACGAAAGAAGGTATTAGCAATATCCGGATTATATGGACGTGATTTATGTCTCTGTTTTAATTTTTCTACTGTCCATTCCGATGGCAGGATACAGGCGTTGCTGATGTACATTGCGTCATCCTCAATACGAATCTGAATGGGAATGCTGTCTGCCCAGTTACAATGAATTAACGCATTGTATACCGCCTCGCGGATGGCATCTCGCGGAAAAGGATATGTTTCGATTCTGGTTTCTTTATCATAGGTTATGGTGGCTTTCAGATATTTCAGGTAAATCAGTTCAACCACCCTGTCTGCTATGAGAATCAAGGATCCCCGGACTTCATCCTGATATTGTAAGTCTGCTCCTTCTCCAAATTTTCCGATTTTAACGAAACTTCCTGTAATAAGCCTTTCTGGTTTTGGGTAAAACAGCATGACTGCTGCCCGTTTTAATTTCCCATTTATGACAAGATTAAGGCTGTCCAGCAATTCAGCATTGCTCATCTCAAGGTCTTCCTGAAGCATCCGACCGCTTCGAATGGCTTCTCTGCGAAAGATTTTAAAACTTTCATTATCAAGATCGTCCACATTAATATCATCTACAGGAATTGCATCCCATTTGAATCCTGTTTTAGAAACCAGGAACTCTGTCAACGCTGCTCCCTTCAACTGTTGTTTGGTGCTGCCGCTGCGATAGTGGTATTCGCCCTTGTAGCTGACAGGATACGAGCTTGGACTAACTACAATCTCAATGTATTCTTTGTTGTTTTCAGAAAGTAAATTTACATCAGCGATAATTCCCATTGTTGTCTGGATTTTATTAGGAATATCTTCCATCAGTTTTTTGCTGTTTTTTATTCCCACGACGGTACCATCATCGTTTGTACCAATATATATTTTTCCACCCTGTGCATTAGCAAAACCACAAATCCATTTCAAATATTCATCTCGCCACGATTCTTTCCATTCGACGTTCTGGTTCTCAGTCATCATAGTCCTTTCCTTTCACAAAGCTGTTTTCTGCATAGTAGAAACTGATCAACGACATTGTCTTTAACAAATATCTTATCTCATATTTTCTCATATAAACATCCTGTTTAACAGTGATTCTTTAATATTTTTTAGCTTTTCCAGCTTACGCTGATGAAGTGTGATGAGGTTATCGAGATTTCTAAAATAGTCTCCAATTTGCTTTTGTTCATCATAATTTGGTAAATCAACGATGAATTCTTGCATGTCAGATGCAAGAATATGTTTAATCGTATTACCTGTTGTTATTCCTTCAATTTTCTTTTTACTTTTATTTGTCTGATATTGATAATTCAAAAAATATGGTTCTATTTTTTCCTTTGGATGCCTAAACATTATAAGAGCATGAGCTGCTGAATTGTCCAATTCTTCAGGAATTACGGCAGCATGACCCACATGGCCTGATTGAACCATAACCATATCTCCAGTATGTAACCATTTATCTTTTTGCTTTTCATAGAATTCATCGTTGATGAATACTTCTGAATTATGGTTTATCTGTCCATCTTTAATATTGTTTGATTCTAAATAAAAATGACCTTGCTCAACATAGTATGGTGTAGCAGTTCCAACAAACGCATTTCCAATAGAAGCATATATCTCCGACAACTTACGCTGTTCCCAAGCTTTAGTAAATCCTCTAAAACGGATTTCCGGTACATTGCTGCCATTTTTGGGGAACATTTTTTCTAACATTGCTTTTTTTATATTTTGAAGCTTATCATACTTACGCTGATGAAGGGTGATAAGGTGGTCGAGGTGTGTTAAGTACTCTCCGATTTTTCGTTGTTCATCAATATGTGGTATCGGGATAGGCATTTCCAAAAATACGGAGTCCTTAATTGAAAATCTGTCAGACCTTGCCCCTGAGTCACCATTGAAGTTCATAAATGAATGCCAATACTTACTCTTGAAGAAATGTTCAAGATATGTTGTATCAACATCGTGCGGTCTAAATACCGTATAAAGTGGGGACATTACGCCAGTTCTACCTAATTTATTGCGGTTAATCGGTCCGACAGGTGCAGATGTAGAAATTCGAGGATTATAAACAAAGTCCTCATTTCTCACTATATAGTATCCGTCCAAACTACCTATCTTTGCGATGTCGTGGTCAAAATAATCTCGTTGGCTGATTATTCCAAACTCCGCTGAGTTGGTAAAGGTTTCAATATATTGTAGTCCACCATTCTTCTCCGTCACTTTGTCAGCGATATCAAGCAACTTACGCTGTTCCCAATCATTATCAAATCCTCTAAAGCGAATTGCAGGTTTTTTGTTTTCTTCCATATCATTCACCCCTCAGCAGCCTTTTAAATGCGTCGAGTCCCTTCATGTCGAATTCGTTGCCTTCAAGCTCGTCTATCATCGAACAGAGGACATCTTCAGTTTCTTTGATCTGCTTCTCGATTTCAAAATAAGTAACAGCGTATTTGTCGTGAAGAGACTGGATTTTGTTTATCAGGCTGTCTATGATGCGGTCTGGCAGGTTATCAAGATTGGTTGTGAGGCTTAGAATCCACTTTTTTTCAAGCAATTGGTAAATCTGCTCATCAGAAAGTCTCTCAATGGTATCCTTTGTTAAAGCATGTAAAGCGGCTGCGTCTTTCCTGATCTGTGCTTTCAGCTCTTTTTCTTCCCGCACAAGCTTTTCAACTCTGGCGAGTTTTTCCTTTAATACAGTGGCTTCAGCGGATGGATCAGCTTTCAGTTCTTTTAGCTTCTTTGTAACTTCCTTTGGAACGAAAGCTTCCCCGGCATAGTAATCGCCGTCTTTCTCTTCCTCGGTCAGGGCATCAGCAATCTCCTCGTATTCGGAAGGAATTTCAGAAAGGCGTGCTTCATTGCGCCTTAATTCCCTGCTTTCCTTCTGAAGCAAAGTGTCCTGTACCAGTTCAAAAGGCATAATATGTCCGATCCACCCTTCCTGTACTTCCTGGTCTTTTCCATCCTTTTTCTTAAGCACAATATTCGGGTCAACTTTTTTCGTTGCAGAAAATCCTTCTGTCTGAATCATTTCCAGATCAACCGCAATCTTACACCATTCGTCATCAAGCAGCTGATATGCTTCATACTTATCGATTAACGGAATGGATTTCAAACGCTCAAAAATGTAATCACTTAAAATGGTTTCTTCCTGAGAGACCGCAATCTCGGTCATTTTGTTGATCAGTTCATTTTTCAGATACTCCTTAAAGTCAGAAAAGGCAGCTGTGAAAGCAGCTTTAAATTGAAGAACATCAGGATGCCCTTTAATGGCAGCTTTCAGATCATCAGTGGCAAGCTGCACATACGGGGTATCTGTATCCGTAAATAAAGCATTTCTCAATTCAGGGAATGCGAGCCATTCATCCTTCAACTCATCAAGTTCTGATTTGGGGATGCCTCCAAACATAGAAGCATAGATGTCCCAGGTTTCGGTTCTTTCAGAGGCGTCTACATAACGGGGGATATTGAGGTTGTACTCGTTGCTGCGTATTTCTTCTATTGTAACAACTCTTGAAAATTTTTCTATGCTTTCACGCTTAATAACTGTGTCTGAGATACGCTTTATATCAGAAGCTCTCAGTTTGTTATTTTTTCCTTCTTTGATGAATCCCTTTGATGCATCGATAATCAAAACATCTGTGTTGATTCTCTTTTGCTTCAATACCATTACAATGGTAGGAATGCCTGTTCCAAAGAAAATATTGGCAGGTAAACCGATGATAGCGTCTATGTGGTTATGTTCAATCAGATTCTTTCTGATTTCTCCTTCTTCACCTCCGCGGAACAATACACCGTGAGGAAGCACGATTGTCATAATTCCATCGGGTTTGAGATGATATAAATCGTGCAGAAGAAATGCATAATCAGCTTTTCCTTTTGGTGCCAGACCAAAACGGGCGTAACGGGGATCCTGTTCCTTATTGGAAGGATCCCATGCCTGAGAATATGGTGGATTCGATACGACTGCGTCGACATAGAGAGGATTATATGTATTGACCGGGTCATTTTCATCAAAATACGGCCAGTCCTCCTCCAGAGTATCTCCATTGCGTGTAACAATATTGTCAGGTTTAATGCCGCGCATAACAAGGTTCATACGGGTCAGATTATAGGTGTTCTCTTTCAGTTCCTGCGCATAGTATTTGATATTATCAGTATTGTTTATATATTTTGCGATGCTGTGGCCTATGTTGATCAGTAAAGAGCCTGAACCGCTTGTCGGGTCATATATTTTAATTTCATTCCTTTCTTTCAAATGCTCAGCTACAATCTCCGACATCAGAAGAGAAACTTCATGGGGAGTATAGAATTCTCCTGCTTTTTTTCCTGCATTGGCGGCAAACATACTGATCAGGTATTCATAGATGAAACCAAGTACGTCATAATCCTGCCTGCCATCCATTGGAATATCTTTAATCAGCTGTAAAAGACTGCTGATTGCTTTTGTTCTTGCCCCTGAACTGTCGCCAAGCTTACTCAATCCGGTTTCAAGAGTGCGAAAAACATTTTCAAACACTTTTTTATGGGTAGGGCTGATCAGGCGGCTGAATGCAGATAAGGCATCTGTGACATCAGACACATCAAAGGCTCGCCCCTTTTCGATCCAGGTTGAATAGAGGTTGCTGTAATCGATAAAATACCCTACATTTTTTTGAATGAATTCGACCGTTTCGACATCATCTTCGCTTAATGCTTTAATGTCATCGTCTGAAAAATCATTGTCTTTGAGCCATCTTACTTCTGTATCTGAAAGGTATTTATAAAAGATGAAACCGAGAATGTAATCCTTGTATTCATTTGCTTCAATTTTAGAGCGCATCTTATTGGCTGACTCCCATATTTTGTTGGCGAGCTGTTGCTTGTTCATTGCCAGAGTTCCTCCTGAATTTCATATCTTTCCATGGTTTGATGCTTCCATTTTACCAGAGAGTGATGCCTTTTACCAGAGAAACCACTTGAGTTTTCCGTATCCCCTGTTTCACAATCGTAAAAGATAACAGCAACGGAAAGCAGGTATTTTTTGGATATGAGAAGATAAAGAGTATTACTATTAAGACAAGAAAATAGACAGCAAAGAGTATGGAAGGAGCAGAAAAGCACAGATAACTGAAAATGATAGAGGGGATCTTTCTGCGGTGTGATTACCGCAGAAAGAGATGGATCAGCTTATCATGGATCTTCCGGTAAGGCTGATACCGCATGGGAAGATCCAGCCACAGCTTTTTGTCTACGATACTCTTGTAGTGAGAGAAGGTGTGAAAGCCTTCTTTGCCGTGGTAGGAGCCCATTCCGCTTTCGCCGAAGCCGCCGAAGCCCATTTCGCTGGTGGCCAGGTGTATGATGGTGTCATTGATGCATCCGCCGCCGAAGCCGCACCGGGAAGTGATGTCCCCGGCGGCTTTTTTGTTTTTCGCAAAGATGTAGAGAGCCAGGGGATGGGGAAGGGCATTGATCCTGCAGATGGCTTCCTCCAGGGAGTCATAGGTCAGTACGGGAAGCACAGGACCGAAGATTTCCTCTTGCATGACGGCATCCTCGAAAGTGACATCGTCCATCACGGTGGGTTCGATCCGGAGGCTCTGGCGGTCATGGCGGCCTCCGTGGACGGTCTTGTCCGGATCGATCAGTTTTAAGATCCGTTCAAAATGTTTCTCATTTATGATCTTTCCGTAATCGCTGTTTTTCAGAGGTTCTTCACCGAACTGGCGGATGATTTCCTTTTTAATCTCTGCCACAAGTGCATCCTTAATCTCCCGGTCGCAGTACAGGTAATCGGGAGCCACACAGGTCTGACCGCAGTTCAGATATTTACCAAATACGATCCTTCTGGCGGCAAGCCGGAGATCAGCGCTTTTTTCTGCCAGGCAGGGACTCTTGCCGCCCAGCTCCAGAGTGACGGGGGTTAAGTGGGCGGATGCCTGTTTCATGACTTCCTTTCCCACGGTCTGGCTTCCTGTGAAAAAGATATAGTCAAAATGCTCCTGGAGCAGGCAGGTATTTTCCGCACGGCCTCCGGTGACGACGGAGACGAAGGCCTCATCGAAGCATTCCTTTATGATCCTGCTGATGATCCTGCCGGTGGCGGGAGAATAGGCACTTGGCTTTAAGATGGCGGTATTTCCGGCGGCGATGGCATCCACAAGGGGGTCCATGGTCAGCAGGAACGGATAATTCCAGGGACTCATAATCAGCACCACGCCGTAGGGGGAGGGCTTTTTGTAGCTTCTGGAAGCAAACTGCGCCAGAGGTGTCCGGACGGTTTTTTCCTTTGCCAGAGAACGGATGTGCCTGCGCATATAGCTGATCTCGCTGAGAACAAGTCCTGTCTCACACATATAGCTCTCGAAGCTGCTCTTGCCAAGGTCTTCGTGGATGGCGGCGTTGATTTCTGGTTCGTATTTCTGTATGGCAGCCTTCAGAGTGTCCAGTGCCCGGATACGGGCAGAGACATCCAGTGTGGCTCCGGAATAGAAATATCGGCGCTGTTTTTCCACGAGTTGTGTAATTTCTGCTTCTGTCATGAGTTCTCCTTCCTTTCCGGCACGTCTGTTCCCGGTACTGCCTGTGTGTCTGTGTGCGATACGGTTTCCGGTCCGTGTTCTGTTTTCATCAGCAGATGATAGAATTTCTCCAGCTCTTTGGCATCCATCAGCACCGACACAGGGTAGAGCGGGTTTGCTTCTTTGTCGGCGTAGCGGGCAAGCTTTGGAATGTCCTCTTCCCGGATCTCGCTGATCGTATTTCCGATTCCGGAAGTGTCTTTACACTGTATACAATCTCCGGCTTCCGGTAGGGGAGAAAAGGCAGCGCCAGCTTGAATGCCGTCTGGAAGGTACGGCAGTAGAGTTTTTTTATCTTATTCATAGGAATCTCCTTTGTATATCAGGATACCATGGTTGAGTGTATATTAACCATGGAATTCCATTACTTTGAGTATCAAATGAAAAGAGTATAGCAATGGGAGGAGCATTTGTCAATGTCAGTTACGATTCGAGGTGTAAAGTGCGGATCGTAATCCAATGTCCGCTTTACTGATAATGAAAAATCGGTTATACTTTCTAAAAGAATGTAACAGGTGTTACTGGTCACAGAGCAGGCAGTAACGACCCGATGAAAGGCAGGTGGCAGGATGGGAAGTTATCTGAATCCGGGAAACGAAAAATTTTTTCAGAGTGTAAATTCTGAAATTTTCGGGAACTCTGGCAAAATATGTGGGTTTCACAGAGGATGAAGTGCGTGCATTGTGCGATTCTTATCAGATGGATTTTGAAGAGACGAAAAAGTGGTATGATGGCTATCACCTGGAACATGCAGGCCCTGTATACAATCCACGTTCCGTAGTCAGTGCCATGCGGTTCCACAGTTTTCAATATTACTGGAATCAGACAGAGACCTTTGAGGCTTTGCGTACCTATATTGATATGAATTTTGAGGGGCTGAAAGACGATATTGTGGAGATGATGAATGGAAAGAACCGCATTCTGGTGAACACAGGAAGCTTTTCCAATGATATGGTAACCTTTCATTCGAAAGATGATGTTATGACATTGCTGGTTCATCTGGGATATCTGGGGTATCTCAGTGACACAGGTGAGGTTTTTATACCCAATCATGAGATTTTGAACGAGTACGTGACTGCGGTGAGTAACTCTGACTGGGGAGAGGTGTCAAAGGCGCTAAAGAATTGAGGAATTTTTACACGCTGTATCGGGAACTTCCAACGGGAAAAGGCTTTGCAGACATGGTGTTTTTACCGAAGAAGCAGTACGCTGACCGGCCGGCGCTGGTCATTGAGTTAAAGTGGAATCAGCTATGATAAAAATACAAGGAGACATCATTGTATCATAGAAGAGGAAATGGTTTAAGGTTTTAACCATTCAGCTGGAATGCGGTAAGATATATTTTCCATAGAAACCCCTTGACTTTCCCGCTTTCCCTGCTTTATAATCGGGAAAGACAAAGACAGCGAGAAAGACAGTACATGTATCTCAAAGGCACAGCGAACCGGGGAGGGTGGAAGCCCGGTGCGAGTAGGGTAGATGGAAGATCACTTTTGAGTCTCGGGCTGAAGGAAAGTAGGCTTTGACGGTTCTCCCCCGTTACCGGGAGCGCGTATGATGGTATGTGTAAGAGGTGGTTGCGTAAGCATGGCTTTCGTCCTGTTACAGGGGCGGGAGCTTTTTTATTATTATCATGGGGGCACCTTTTGGCCCCAACATTATTTTTGAGTAAGAATAAAAGAGATGGAGGTATGAAATGTACGAGAAAGTTTCAACGAATCTGAATTTCGTAGAGCGCGAAAAACAGACAGAAAAGTTCTGGAAAGAAAATCACATCTTTGAAAAAAGTATCGAATCCCGCAAGGACTGCGATACTTATACTTTTTACGATGGTCCGCCAACGGCGAATGGAAAGCCGCATATCGGCCATGTGCTGACCCGTGTCATCAAGGATATGATTCCGAGATACCAGACCATGAAGGGAAAGATGGTACCGAGAAAGGCAGGCTGGGATACCCACGGACTTCCGGTAGAGCTGGAAGTAGAGAAGAAACTTGGTCTGGACGGTAAAGAACAGATTGAGGAATATGGTATGGAGCCATTCATCCAGCAGTGTAAAGAGAGTGTCTGGAAATACAAAGGAATGTGGGAAGATTTCTCTTCTACAGTAGGTTTCTGGGCTGATATGGAAAATCCATATGTTACTTATGATAACAACTTTATCGAGTCTGAATGGTGGGCTCTGAAGAAAATCTGGGATAAGGGACTCCTTTACAAAGGATTTAAGATCGTTCCTTACTGCCCGCGTTGTGGAACACCGCTTTCCGCACAGGAAGTTGCACAGGGATACAAGGATGTTAAGGAGCGTTCAGCAATCGTTCGTTTTAAAGTAAAAGATGAAGATGCATATATTCTTGCATGGACAACAACACCTTGGACACTTCCATCCAACCTTGCACTTTGTGTAAATCCGAAAGAAGATTACGCAAAGGTTAAGGCAGCAGACGGACATGTATATTATATGGCTTGCGCACTGCTTGATACAGTTCTTGGAAGACTTGCAGAAGAAGGTAAAGATGCTTACGAAATCCTTGAGACTTACAAGGGAACTGATCTGGAAGGAAAAGAGTATGAGCCGCTGTATCAGTGTGCAGCAGACGAGGCAGCAAAACAGCGCAAGAAAGCATTCTATGTTGTATGTGATGAGTACGTAACTCTGACAGATGGTACAGGAGTTGTTCACATCGCACCTGCATTTGGTGAAGATGATGCGAATGTAGGAAGAAAATATGATCTTCCATTCGTACAGCTTGTAGATGAGAAGGGTGATATGGCAGAATCCACACCGTTCGCCGGTCTGTTTGTAAAGAAAGCTGATCCGGAAGTATTAAAGGATCTGGATGCGAGAGGACTTCTCTTCGATGCACCGAAGTTTGAACACAGCTATCCTCACTGCTGGAGATGCGACACGCCCCTGATCTACTACGCAAGAGAATCCTGGTTCATCCGCATGACG
>OGON01001600.1_pt1 | contig 15210 bp, 8 predicted proteins | sample 1552671 | NCBI WGS metagenome assembly OGON01 (sample SAMEA2580136, study PRJEB22360) | human gut metagenome | biome: human gut; feature: human-associated habitat; material: faeces | place: Denmark | collected 2008/2010 | reverse complement strand
TGTGCTCCGGCACGCGGCTTTCGAACTACATTGACAAGTATGAACAAAACAATACTTTTGTTGCCGGTAACCGTCATTCCTATCTTGTAAAGCTGTCCTCTGTCTTGAACAATGCCGGCTTTTCTCTCTACGACGCTGTCAGTGAGTGTGTCCGCCGCTACGGTTCGGCCGACTTTCCGGCTGCCGAGGTCGAGACAACAGTAAACGACATCTACCGACGCTACAGTGCCTCGCATGGGAGCTGTGCGTTCCGTCCGGACGGGACCAGTTCCGTCCCGAAGTCTGCCAAATCTGCCAAGTCTGCCACCCCCTTTCCCAAAATGGCACAAAAGGATGCAGAATACGGCGAATGTGATGATATAGAGCTGGATAACACCCTTCTTCCTTGCTTTGACGAGAATATCTACGATCACTTACCACCTCTTCTCACGGACATATTGAAATGTGCGTACAGTCGTACGGATCGCGACATTTTGCTGATTTCTTCGCTGACGCTTCTGAGCAGCGTGTCTCCTGGTGTCAAAGGTTCGTTGGGCGAACACGATTACACACCTGCCTTTTATTCGATCATAACCGGCGGTTCTGGAAGTGGGAAAGGGCGTATCGCTGCCCTGCAACGGATGCTCGAACCCTGGCAACAGTATATTTATGACAATTCTCGTCACCAGGTTGAAGAATATGAAGAGTTGCAGGAAGCATACGATAACTACAAGATGCATAAACGTCAGAAACAGACCTCCAAACAGCCGCTCGGTCCGGCTCCGTCAAAGCCGAAGGTGGTGAAACAGAGAAACCTTGCGCTGACGGGTAACGTCACGCAGGCCCGGCTCGTGGAACTGCTCGAAGCCAACTATCCTTACACATCCTGCATGGTCGATACAGAGATGGAGACGGTCTTGAGCATGTTCTCGCAGGATTTTGGCAAATATAACGATGTGCTGAACAAGTCGTATCATCATGAACCTGTAGGCAGCTCGACGAAAAGCAGCGGATCGTTCATGGTCAAACGGCCCAACTTGGCACTACTGCTGAGCGGTACTCCTGCCATGCTTCCCCGCCTGATCCCTTCGACCGAAAACGGTCTCTTCAGCCGTATTCTGATGTACCGCATACCGGGAAGCGGGACCTATCGTCCGTTGACTTCGGCCGACGATAGCCCGGCAGCATCCGAATATTTTGAAAGTTGGGGGCAGCGTGTGCTCGATATCGGAGTTTTTCTCGACAACTCTCCGACCTGGGTCAAATTTAGTGATGCCCAACGTAAACGCCTCGATCGTTTTTTCGAGCGCGAGTACTACAATGTCCGTTCTTTCGGTAACGAAGACATGGAATCGACGGTCCTGCGCTATCGTCTGGCTATTTTTCGCATAGGAATGCAACTGACCGCGTTGCGCAAGGGCGAGAGTGGTTGCTCGGAGCGTGTCTGGACGATCAGCGACGATGATTTCGCCACCGCCTTCCATCTCGGCAAGGTTTGTCTGCAACATGCCTATGTCGTGGCTACATCGTTGCAGAGTGCTTCGTCGGAAGTGCACTTCCGGTTTCCACACCATTTGCGCAACTTGTTTGTCTCCCTTCTTGATTCTTTCAAACGCATTGACGTGGTCAAGGAAGCGAATGTCCGTGAAATTTCAGAATCGACTGTCGATAAATTCCTTCGGAAACTGCAAAAAAATGACCTAATCATCTCAGAAGGAAATGGTTATTACCGGAAGACGGAACGGGGAAAGCAGGTCGTCGAAATTTAAAAAGGCCCCGGCAGACTTGGCGGACTTTGGCAGGTTTTTCACTGAAAATCCGAAAAACTTCAAAAAACAGACCGGTAAGCATCGGGTCAATGACGGACAAGCACCCTTTCGAAACACAGTAGGCATCGGGGTTTTCTCTAAAAAACACCGATTTTTGAACGAAAGTGGTATTAATGAATTTTTAGAATGCTGTTTTTGTAGATAAATCTCTGTGGATGAGCTATTTGGTGGATGTAAAAATGACGAAAAAAAACGATCGTTTCTTTTCGTCATTTTTACACCACAAAAATACATATACTTTTTAAAACCACAACCCTTTTCCTGAAAAAAAATCTTATCTCTATATCCTTTCTTATCAATCAGATAGCAATTTAAGGACAAAAAACCACCTTTTCAACACGAACTCCAAAAAGAGGCGAAAAAAATGACGAAAAAAACGATCGTTTTTGCTATCAAAATACGAAAGTTAACACGTGTACATTATTAACGCGTGTACATATATATAGGACGAACATTTCAATTATTGTATTATTAATATTAAAGTTTAGATTATGAACAAGAAGATTTCTACTCTTTTGACAGCGGGCTTACTGATGGTAGGTGCGTTGCTTGGTTCTGCAAACGCTGCTCCTACAGCGGAAGCCGCAAAAGGTGATCTGCAGAATGGTGCAAAGTTCTACTTAGGTAACACAAATGGTTTCATCAAAGTAGATCAAACTTACAAAGTAAATGGAACGGCTGTTTCCACTTATAATGCTACAGGTGATCTTGCTATCGAAAATGCTACTTTGTTTGAAATTGCTGATTATGCTTACAATGCAATTGGTGACTTTTCTACGTTTACATTGAAAGCTGATGGAAAACCGTTTTATGTGACGAAAGCAAATGGTAATGCGTTAAGTGGTAATGTGACAGATGTTGCAACTGTTACAAACATCTTTACTGTAGAAGGTAAAGGATTGGATTTTACAAAACTGAAAGTTTTGAATTTGGCTGGTCAATTTGAAGTTAATTCAACTGCCGTTACGACATATGATGTAAGTGCTGCGGGAACAGCAGCTACAGCATGGGTTGCTAAAACAGACCTCACTGTCGATGATTTGAACGCCAACCTTTCCGGTCAAGGCTTCAAGTTTGCATTCCCAAATGCAGTTTCTGATCCGGATGTCAATCCGTTTGCAGATCAGATGATTGCTGTAGATGCATCTACTGTAGATGCTGCATTGACTGTAAGTGTAATTTCTACTCCTGCAACATCTGGTATGTATTTTGTTAAAGCTGACGCTGCCGGTAAGAAACTGTTGGTAACAGGCTTTACAAAAGCACAGGTTGAAGCTGCCACATTTATCGTATTGAATCCGGAAAAGAACTTTGGTATCACAGGCTTGGATGCTGCAACTGGTGAAGGCTACGACTTTACAACTGTAAAAGGTAACAAGTTGGCCGATAACAACGTTAAGAAAGATGGTAAAGTTGCAAGCGTGAACGGTGTTTTTGCTGTTTCAGAAGACGATCCTCAGAATGCAGAAGGTGAATATACGATTACATTGGCTTCTGCTAAAGTTGAAGGTAATGACAACACGGCTGCTTCAAACTTGTTTGTAGGTGCTTACTCTTTGACTACAGGTGGTATCAAGACTTATATCACGACTGTTGGTTTCGGTAACGCCGACAAACTGTCTTTGGCTATGACAACAAGCAACACTTGGGCTGCTGCTGCTGACGTATTGAAAGCAGACGATGCTGCTATCTACAACATCTCTTTCTTGGGAACTAAGCCGGCTAACACTACTGCTGCTGCTGCTTCTTTGTATGGCAAATATTTGATCCCGACTTATGGTGCTGCTGCATTCGGCGCAGCCGTAGCAGCTCCGGAAGATGTAGATGTAAATGCTCCGTTGGCTCAGTGGGTTGTTTCTGCTGTTAGTGGACGTAACTTCGAATTCAAAAACCGTGAAACAAACGTGACTTTCACTGTCAGCATGTATAAGACTGACAAGGCTGGCGAATATGCAATCAGTACTGCTGCATTGAGCACAGGTACTGCTGTTACAGGTATTGTTGCAGGTTCTGTGGACTTGACCGATATTAGTAACTGGAAATATCAGATTGTCAAACTGACTCCGACAACTGAAAGCGAAGGTTTCTTGGCATTGACAGATGCACAGTTGAGCCAGCAGACTGAATTGGTATTCAACGGTACTGGTTCGGTAACGGTTGAAAAGCTGTACATGGCTTACAAAGAAGGTACTAGTCCTTACTTTGTTCCTATCAACAATCCGGCTTATAGCGTTCAGTGGATGTTTGAAAAGGCTGAAAGCGTAAAAAATAAGATGAAATATGCTTATCTGGACGGAACAGATGTAAAACAGAAAGACTCTGTTGTAAACGTTGCGACTTCTTATTTGCTGTACAATTTGAAGAACGATAATTCTAAGCAGTATTTTGGTGGTGTTACTAGTGATTATAAAGCTGCAACTGCTAAAGACGATGCCAAACGTGTATTCTTCAAGAAAAATGTAGATGGAACGTATGCTATGATTGAGTTGGGCAAAACTGATATTACAGCTGGAAATGATGAAGTAAATTACAGTGGTCTGATTAAGTATGATGCTAACAAATGGTCTGTAAATACAACAACTGCTGTTTTTGACGCTGCTTCTGCAACTTTGGATGAACTGAATGCTCCTTATTCAGCTGTAACGGTTGACTTTAACGCTCTTTCTGAATCATTGGAAGCTGTAGCACGTCACGCTACATTCAATAGCGAAGAAGGTGCTGTTGCTGTGAAACAGAACAAGAACGGTATCTTGGAAGGTATTATCGGCGAAGGTATGACATTCTGGTTGGATACAGCTGATATCGACAAGGATTTCCATTCTTTCTATATCTCTAAAGGTAATGGTGAAGAAGAAGCAAGAGACTTCTTGTATTTCGCAACGGATTCTATGCTTCATTGGGATGCTAACAAGGCTGATTATGTATATAATGTAAACTATGCTTTGGAAGGTTCTTATACAGAAGTAGATGGACGTGATGGCGATTTGAAAGCAATTTTCCGTCCGGCAACATTGGCTGGTATCGACACAATCTCTACGACTGTAAACGGTGAGTCTGTTTTGGTTGCAGAAGAGGAAGAAGAAGATGTATGCCTGGGTGGTGTTGATAACTTCAAGTTCTACATTATGAAGGCTTCTGAAAGCAGCTATGTAATCAGACCGATTTCTGCTCCGAACTATTATCTGTACAACCTGAATGGTAAGTTAGGCTTTACAAATCAGGTGGAAAAAGCTCTGGTTGTTACATTGGGCAAAGGCGATGCAACAGCTAACGAGGACGTGGAAGTAGCAGCAATTAAGGTTATCGCTGGCGAAGGCAACGTAACAATTGCCGGTGCTGCCGGCAAGAAAGTTGTCATCAGCAACATCTTGGGCCAGGTAGTGGCTAACACGGTTGTTTCTTCTGACAACGCTACAATCGCTGCTCCGCAGGGTATCGTAGTCGTAGCTGTTGAAGGTGAAGAAGCTGTAAAAGCTATCGTTAAATAACGATTGATACTAAAAAACAATACTGTCTATCTTAAGGGCGGAGTAGAACCCTGCCCCTACAGAGACATATGACATTTTATAATCAAATAATTCTAAATATCACCGTGCGGTATTTCCCGGATAGCCGGCCTTGCTGCCATTGCCTGGGAGCGTCCAATTACCCCGCGAGGGGGAACAAACGGTGAATATTAATACTAAAGTTAATGAAATTATAAAAAGTTCTTCTGCCCTTCCCTCTGTGAAGACCGGAGGCAGACAAAAAACAAGCCCCTGCAATCGTTTGGTTGCAAGGGCTTCGTTATATTATTACGTTGCAGTTCATCTTGATCCTTCAAGGCTGTAATTCATTTCAATAGCGCCTCTACCTCTTTTTCCGGCAGTCCCGCAGTTTTGGCGATGGTGGCAAGATCCATGCCTGCTTGCTTCATGTTCAAGATGATTTTGCGCATTCCTTCGGTGATGCCTTTAGCTATTCCTTTTTCCTCCCCCTCCTCAAAACTTGTAGCCATGCAGGCAGCCAGGTCGCGTTCGGCTGCAATGCTTAGTTCGTATGCTAAGCGTTCTTTAGCGCTCATGCGTTGTAGTTCGATAGCGCTTTTGAGTTTTCGCAGGAGTTTGTCGTTTTGTATTGTTTCTTTTGATAACTGTCCCATAATGTCTATGTTGTTCATCGTGTATAAAAATTTTTTGTAAAACGTATCGCATTCCTCAAAGTTCAAGTTGAACTTTGGAAGCTCCAAGTAGATCTCATTCAGTGTTTCGCTGAACGGAATTTTCAGTTCACGGTCCATGCGCACGACATCCCAACGATATTTGTCTGTGTAGCGCGTATCGAGCCGGAAGTCCAAAAAGCAGACTACATACACTTTGTTGATATGATAGTTCCACCGTCTTCTCTCCTCCTCCTTTGCCAACCGGAACTTCTCGCTTTCTATATCAGCCTGCATTTGTATAACAAACGAAGCGTAGTAAAGTACACGGTCGGAGAAGTACTTTTGTCTCTTTTTCTGGATTTCGACAATGAAAAGCTCTCCATCCGATCCTTCACAAAACAAATCGAATACAGCTTTCCTGCTATCAGTATTGTTGCCTTGCATTTCCACGTTGTGGAATATGATATCTTTGATATCCTTGTTAAGCAGGCTGTTCAGGAAGCCGATTGTAAGCTCCTTGTTCGACACAGTGCCGAAAAACCTTTTAAACGCGTAATCCGATTTCGGATCAATAAACATGTCTGATTTCATAGTTTGACAGGTTTTAGGTCGCTATCCAATGCCGGATAGTGTAACAAAGATAATCGTTTATCTGAAAGCCGGAAAGTTTTGTTCGGAAAAAGTAGGGGAGGTGGCATTTCCTTTTGGGATTCGTTATGTATAAACATTCTATCGCATAATGAACGCTTTAGGATGTCGGATCGAATTGTCGATGTCGTTGTAAATGGGGCGATAGACAATATTGATCCCCTTTCCCCAACAAAGCCTCGTCCTCTTTTGTTATATTTATACGAAAGATAAAACTCAAATAGTAAAAGTATGGAAATTGTAAAAGTAGTAGGACGAGAAGTTCTTGATTCACGTGGTAACCCGACTGTTGAAGTAGATGTACATTTGGCTTCCGGCGCTTTTGGCCGTGCAGCTGTTCCCTCTGGTGCCTCTACCGGTGAAAACGAAGCAATCGAGCTTCGTGATGGCGACAAAAAACGCTATGGTGGCAAAGGCGTTCTGAAAGCTGTCGATAATGTAAATAATGTAATTGCTCCCGCTATCCTGGGCATGAGCGCCCTGAACCAGCGTGAGGTCGACCATAAACTGATTGAACTCGACGGTACGAAGACAAAGTCTAATTTAGGCGCCAACGCCATGTTAGGCGTTTCTCTGGCTGTTGCCAAGGCGGCAGCTAACTATTTGGACCTGCCTCTTTACCGTTATATCGGCGGGACGAATGCATATGTATTGCCTGTCCCGATGATGAATATTATCAATGGCGGTTCGCATTCTGATGCCCCGATCGCTTTCCAGGAATTTATGATCCGTCCGGTTGGAGCTTGCTGTTTCCGTGAAGGTTTGCGTATGGGGGCCGAAGTCTTCCATGCTTTGAAGAAGGTGTTGCACGATCGCGGCCTGAGTACGGCTGTCGGTGACGAAGGTGGTTTCGCTCCTGCTTTGGATGGAACGGAAGACGCTTTGAACTCCATCATGGCCGCTATTAAAGCTGCCGGATACGAGCCGGGTAAGGATGTGACGATCGCTATGGACTGTGCTTCTTCCGAATTCTATCATGATGGCGTATACGATTATACGAAATTTGAGGGAGCCAAAGGTGCTAAGCGTACTGCCGAGCAGCAGGTCGCTTATTTGTCCGAATTGGTTGCTAAATACCCGATCGACTCTATCGAGGACGGCATGGACGAAAACGACTGGGCCGGTTGGAAACTGTTGACTGAAGCGTTGGGAAGCAAATGCCAGTTGGTCGGTGACGACCTGTTCGTGACAAACGTAGAATTCCTGAAGAAAGGCATTGAGGAAGGCTGTGCCAATTCTATTCTGATCAAGGTGAACCAGATCGGTACGTTATCCGAAACACTGGATGCAATCGAAATGGCACACCGTAACGGTTATACTTCCGTCACTTCGCATCGTTCGGGTGAGACTGAAGATGCTACGATCGCCGATATCGCTGTTGCTACCAATAGCGGACAGATCAAAACCGGTTCACTGAGCCGTAGCGACCGTATGGCGAAATACAACCAGTTGCTCCGTATTGAAGAAGAGTTGGGTGACTTGGCTGTTTATGGGTATAAGACTTACAAGAAGTAAGAATCTCTGTTAATGATTTAGATGTAAGTGAAGAGGGTTGCGTCAGTTTTTTGCGCAACCCTCTTTTTTTATTTATTTTCTCCATCTTTCGATTAACCGGCCTATCTCTCCGATCCAGAGAACCAGAGAAGTCGAGCCGATAATGGTTCCCCAGTCTTTCCAAGATAACGGGACGACACTGAACATTTCGCCGCCGAACGTGACGATCAGATATTGCCCGGCGATGATAAGCAGGGCCACCGTCAGGAAACTCTTGCTCTCTTTGAGGTTGGCGAATGCCGAGCGGTCTTCCATAAACGCTTTTGCATTGAACATATTCCAGAATTGAAGCATCACGAAGAAACTGAAGAACCAGGATAGGTCGTGCGGCGTCAGTCCATCCTGTGCATGGAAGTGGAGCAACAATCCCATCAAAACGATTACGAATGCGAGACCGACACCGAAAATATTGTAAGCCATCGGGCGGGTAATGATAAAGTCGCCGTCCTTACCGCTTCGGCGGGGTTTGTCTTTCATCACCCGTTCGTTAGGCGGCAGCGAAGCCAGTGCACCGGCGGCAAATGTATCCATAATCAGGTTTACCCAAAGCATCTGGGTGATCGTGAGCGGAGATTCGGTTCCTAACAGGGAGCCCAATAAGACGATCAGACAGGCCGCCACATTGATTGTCAACTGGAACAACAGGAATTTCTGGATGTTCCGGTACAGGGAACGTCCCCACATCACCGCACGGGTAATGCTACTGAACGAGTTGTCTATGATCGTGATGTCGCTTGCCTCTTTTGCCACGGAGGTTCCGTCTCCCATAGATAGTCCGACCTGTGCGGCTTTCAGGGCCGGGGCGTCGTTGGTACCGTCACCTGTGACGGCCACTACGGCTCCTTTTTGTTGCAACAATTGTACCAGGCGTTGTTTGTCAGTCGGGCGGGCGCGGCACATGATCTTCAAGTCGAGCACGCGATCCAGCGCTTCTTTGTCAGTCAAGGCTTCGAAGCCTGGGCCGGTGATGATGTTGCGTTCGGTGTCTCCGGTCTTCCAGGTTCCGATCTGCCGTCCGATCTCTTTAGCCGTTCCCGGAGTGTCGCCGGTCACGATCTTGATGTCGATGCCGGCATCAAGGCAACTTTGGACAGCAGCCGGAACATCAGCACGGACAGGGTCGGAAATAGCGACGATACCTAAATAAGTAAGGTCCGTCTTGTGCAGTCGTCCGTTCACGAAGAATGTGGCATCCTGCCCGTCTTCCAGTATCTGATAGGCGAATCCCAACGTACGCATAGCTTGGTTCTGATAGTCCAGCAGTTGCTTTTCGATACTGGCTTTGCATTCTTCTACCGGTTTGTAGGTCCCGTCGATAGCCACCCGATTGCTGTTCGCCAGTACGATTTCCGGGGCACCTTTGACATACAGCACGCGTTTGCCCAATAAGGATGATTGTACGACTGTTGCCATATATTTCCGTTCGGTGGAGAATGTCAGTTGGTCCAGTATCCGATCATTTTCTCTTATTTCCAGATAATTCTGATGTTGGCTGTTCAACCATAGCAGCAAGGCTGCTTCCGTCGGGTTCCCCAATGTTTTTATCTTTTCTTCGGAGAAATCGAGGAAGGCAGTCGAATTGACTGATATTCCTTCTTTGATTAGCACGCTCAGTTCATCGTCTACCAATTTCTGGTCTTTCAGGTTGTAAAAGTTCGTTTGATATACCTGCATCTGGTTTTGCGTAAGTGTCCCGGTCTTATCGGTACAGATAACCGTGGTAGCCCCCATTGTTTCGCAGGCATGCATTTTACGGACTAGATTGTTTGTTTTCAGCATGCGGTTCATGCTGAGTGCAAGGCTGAGTGTCACGCTCATCGGCAAGCCTTCCGGTACGGAAACGACGATTAACGTGACGGCTACCATAAAGATATTCAGGATGTGCGAAATCAAGTCCATGACCGGCATCCCGGATGAGGACAGCAAGACTTTTGTCAGCAGCGCAATGAAAGTGATGGCAGCAATCGCATAGCCGGCTTTACTGATCACCTTTGCCAACCCTGCCAGCTGCATCTGCAACGGTGTGTCGATATTATTTTCTATCTGCGAGCCTTCATACACTTTCCCGTATCCGGTTTCATCGCCGACTTTCTCCACTGCCATTACACCGTGTCCGTCAACGACGGTCGTTCCGCGCATGACAACATTGGACGGGTAGGTCGCTTCTTCGTCGAAGTCGGCTTCATTTGTCGTCTTGCTGATGATCGGTTCGCCGGTCAGTGTCGATTCGTTAATCTGGAGGGAGATCGCTTCCAATAAATGTCCGTCGGCCGGGACCTCTTCTCCTGTTTCAAGTACGACTATATCGCCGACGACAACCTCTTTTCGCGGAATTTGGCAGATATTCCCTTCACGGATCACCTTCACGAAAATATCATCATTGACCGTGTTTAAAACATTGAATGCCCTGTTTGCTTTGACTTCGAAAAAGAAGCCGACACAAGATGCCAACATGATTGCAAAGAATATGCCGATCGGTTCGAGGAAGGCAGTGAAGCCTTTAGCCTCCGGTCCCCAACAATGTACGCCGGCGATAATCATGGATAAGAACCATGCCACCAATAGGATCTTGATAATCGGGTCATTGAATTTTTCAAGAAATTGGCTCCATAGAGAGGCTTTCTCTGGAGGAGTGAGGATATTTTCGCCGTGAAGGCGCCTGCTTTCTTCTACTTCTTGTTTGGTTAATCCTTGATACTGATGTTTTTTCTCCATAAAATTATTAATCTGTTTCAGAAAATTGAAGGGACAAATAAAGCAAAGTTAAGGGACATATACAAATGCAAGTAGTTAATGTTTGAAATCAGATCGTAATCAAGTCTTTGTTTTTAAGGTAATTTAATGATAAACGAATAAACCTTTCAAGGCTTAGAATTGTCTTATATATACATAGGCAAATAATAGTGTTTAGTTATTTAAGGTTATATGAGAAACATTAGGTTATTCTTTTTTGTAGGGATTGTTCTTTTTTTCGGGGGACAATCCCTTTATTCTCAAAGTAAGAAGGAAAGGGAAGAACAGAAAGCAAAAGAAATGAAGGAAATGATAGAAAACGGCCGGTTTACGATCGAGGTAGATCGGGCGTTACCAATGGGAGGACGTACGGTTCATCTGACGACTCCTTATTCTCTTGAAATGCGCGGTGATTCGGCGATTTCTTATCTGCCTTATTTCGGTAGGGCATATTCTTTACCGTATGGTGGAGGTGACGGGATGCGTTTTGAAGAATCAATTACCGATTATCAATCAACCTTCGATAAGAAGGGGACCGCTCGAATTAAATTCGTAGCCCGTACCAAAGAAGATACTTTCCGTTTCGATGTGCAAGTATTTTCAAATGGTTCCGCGATCATAAGCGTAACGCCGACTAATAGGCAGAATATCACATACCAGGGAGAACTGGCTCCGAAGAAGGAGGATTGAGCAGACGCCCCTGCCGCGCATTTCGTTCTGAAATACGTTTATTTACCTTGGCTGTAAATTCAAAATTCTTAAGCCCCCAATCTGGTGCAATCAGCAACTCTTTAGGGGATTGTGATACGAACCTCTCTACGACAATAGAGGGGTTTAATCGTTCTATGAAGTCAATGACCAAGTCGATGTATTCATCGGCGGTATAGAGATGAAACTGTTCGGGGTGTTCCGCCTGTTCCCTAGCCATGCGCGTGCCTCGGATAAGTTGCAACTGGTGAAGCTTCAGTGTTGTGAGCGGAAGGGCGGACAGGATGTCGGCATGGTGTAATATATCTTCCCTGCTTTCTCCCGGAAGGCCTAAGATCAAGTGGGCTCCCGTGTATATGTTCCGGGCCGCTGTGCGGCGGATGGCCTCTTCCGATTCGGCATGTGTATGTCCCCGGTTGATACGGGTTAAAGTACGGTCCAGCGTGCTCTCCAGGCCATATTCGATCATTACGAACTTCTTTTGGGATAAAGCGGAGAAATAATCCAATAGCGTGTCCGGCATACAGTCCGGGCGTGTACCGACGATCAGTCCGACGACACCCGGACAGGCGAGTGCTTCTTCATATTTAGAAGTCAACGAATCCAGTTCGTCATACGTGTTTGTATAGGCTTGGAAATAGGCCAGATATTTCATCTCCGGATATTTGCGGGAGAAAAAGCGAACGCCCTCTTCCAGTTGTTCCGTTACACTTTTTTCTGTATGGCAATATTCCGGGCTGAACGTCTGATTGTTGCAGTAGGTACAACCGCCGAAACCTTTCGTCCCGTCGCGGTTCGGACAGGTAAAGCCGGCATTGATTGATATCTTTTGCACTTTATAAGGAAATAGTTCCCGCAGGAAATCTCCGAATTCACGATATGGTTTGCTGTTTTCCATAGGGGCAAAGATAATAAATCCGCAAGAATGTAGTAACTTTGCAATCCGTTCTAACTGAAATATTAAGATAAAAATAGAATCATACATGAAACGATTAGGGTTTGGTGCTTTACTTTCGTTCTTGCTGGTTGGGAGCCTGGCAGCCCAGAATGGGAGCAAACGTGTCGATTTAAAAGAAATTACAGACGGTCAGTTCCGCCAGGTTACTAATATTGGAGAAATGCGTTCTATGCCTGATGGCGAGCATTATACGGCGATGAATGATGCTCGCAACATGATTATAAAGTATTCTTATCGTACTGGAAATCCGGTCGATACTTTATTCAATACAGAGAAAGCGCGTGAGTGTACGTTTGACAAGTTCGACGGATACACGATTAGCAGTACCGGACACCATATTCTTGTATGGCGCGATACGGAACCGATCTATCGCCGTTCATTCAAGGCGAATGTGTATGACTACGATGTGCGCCGTAATTATGTGAAACCGATTTCAGATTCGAAAGGCAAGCAGATGATTCCGACATTCTCGCCGGACGGGAGGATGGTCGCTTATGTGAGTGACAATAATATATGGATTCGTAAATTCGATTATGATACAGAGGTCCAGGTGACGAAAGACGGTGAAATGAATAAAATCCTGAATGGCATTACCGATTGGGTCTATGAAGAAGAGTTTGCCGTAACGAACCTGATGGCTTGGTCTCCGAACAGCGAGCAGCTGGCTTTTGTGCGTTTTGACGAATCGGAAGTTCCCGAATATTCGATGCAGATGTTCGGAGAGGGATTATATCCCGGCTATTATAATTATAAATATCCGAAGGCTGGTGAGAAGAATTCGAAAGTTACGTTGCATTCTTATGACGTGACGACGAAGGATACAAAAGAATTGAAAGTTCCGGTAGAAGCGGACAGCTATATTCCGCGGATTGTTTTTACGAATAATGACGATCAGTTGGCTGTGATGACCTTGAACCGTCATCAGAATGTTTTCAATATGTATTATGCGAATCCGAAAAGCGGTGTTTTCCGTTTGATCCTGCGTGATGAAAATAAGGCTTATGTCGATTCGGAATGGTTGAACTCCATCCATTTCTATGCGAACAGTTTCTCATATGTAAACGAACAGGATGGTTATGCGCATATTTATCTGTATTCTCCTACGGGTGTCATGCAGCGCCAGGTGACGAAGGGCAATTGGGATGTGACTGCGTTTCTGGGTTATGATGAAGCGACAAAGACGGTCTATTATGAATCGGCCGAAGAAAGTCCGATCCGGCGTGCTATATATAAAATCGATGCGAAAGGAGTAAAGACGAAACTTTCCACACAGGAAGGAACGAATAATGCCACATTCAGCGATAACTTCGCTTATTATGTAAATCAATATTCAAATGCAAATACGCCGGTTAAAATCACCGTAAACGAGACGAAGTCGAATAAAGTCCTGCGTGTCCTGCAGGATAATGCCCGTTTAGTCGATAAGCTGGCTGGTTATTCATATGCCGAGAAAGAGTTTATCAAAGTGCGTACAGCTTCCGATTATGAACTGAATGCATGGATCGTGAAGCCGGTCGATTTCGACGAGTCGAAAAAATATCCGGTTCTGATGTTCCAGTACAGTGGCCCGAACTCCCAGCAGGTATTGGATAAATATAGCTTTGACTGGGAACAATATCTGGCGGCTAACGGGATCATTACGGTTTGTGTGGACGGACGTGGTACAGGAGCCCGCGGAGAAGCCTTCCGTAAATGTACCTATCTGCGGATGGGTGAACTGGAATCCAAGGACCAGGTGGAAGCGGCACAGGCTTTAGGCAAATTGCCGTTTGTCGACAAGAGCCGCATGGCTATCTGGGGATGGAGCTTCGGCGGTTACAATACGCTGATGGCCATGAGTGTTGGCAATGGAACTTTCAAAGCCGGTATTGCTGTTGCACCTCCTACCGATTGGAAATATTACGATTCTGTCTATACGGAACGTTTCATGCGTACGCCAAAAGAAAATTTTGAAGGGTATGCCGCTACTTCACCGATCCGTCTGGCGAAGGATTTGCAGGGGAAGTTGTTGTTGATTCATGGCACAGCCGACGATAATGTGCATTTCCAGCAGACAATGGATTATGCTGAGAGCTTGGTACAAGCCGGTAAACAGTTTGAAATGCAGGTTTACAAAGACCGTAATCATAGTATTTACGGTGGAAACACCCGCTATCATCTGTATACCAGAATGTCTAACTTTTTATTTGATAATTTGTAACTTATAATGTCAGAACATTTGAGAAAGCCGGATTGGTTAAAAATCCGGCTGGGTGGGAACGAACAGTTCACACGAACAAAAAGCATCGTTGAATCCCACTGCCTGCATACGATCTGCACCAGCGGAAAATGTCCGAATATGGGAGAGTGCTGGAGCAGAGGGACGGCTACCTTTATGATTGCGGGAGATATCTGTACGCGTTCTTGCTGTTTCTGCAATACGTTGACTGGCAAGCCGCTCCCGTTGGACCCGAAGGAGCCTGCGAATGTGGCGGAAAGCATCCGACTGATGAATTTGAAACATGCGGTGATTACTTCTGTCGACCGGGATGATTTGCCTGATTTGGGTGCGCAGCATTGGGTGGATACGATCCGTACGATAAAAGCGGTTAATCCTGAAACGACAGTAGAGATCTTAATCCCCGACTTTCAGGGACGGTTGGAACTGGTGGATAAAGTGG
>OGON01001599.1_pt1 | contig 15211 bp, 7 predicted proteins | sample 1552671 | NCBI WGS metagenome assembly OGON01 (sample SAMEA2580136, study PRJEB22360) | human gut metagenome | biome: human gut; feature: human-associated habitat; material: faeces | place: Denmark | collected 2008/2010 | reverse complement strand
ATGATATGAGGGTCAAAAGGTATTTTGCCCCTCATTTATGATTAATATTGTCCGCCTTTTTACACACTTGTTCTGCGGAAATTTGTCTCCATAAATCTGTTGTAGCCCTGCCACTTTGTATCGTTTTCAGGCACATTTACAAGCAGCTCCCTGAAGGTCTCCATCTTGGCATCTATGTTGTCTGCAAAGCTAAGTGCCAGTGCCTCGACAAGTGCCGGCTTTTTCGGAGAGCCAAACTCAAGCTCGCCGTGGTGGGCAAGTATGCAGTGCTTCAGCTCGTTTGCGAGTACTACCGGGAAGCCGTCGATGCTCTTAATCGCATCGCCTACCCACTCTGCACCAATCATGATATGTCCGAGGAGCTGACCAGCGTCTGTATAGTCATTCTCCGGGAAAGTAGAAAGCTCCTTTAATTTTCCGATATCATGGAAAATAGCTGCTGTAAGAAGCAGGTCACGGTTTAAAACCGGATACATTTTTGCAAAATAATCACAGTTCTTCGTCACACCGAGTGTATGCTCCAAAAGACCTCCTACAAAGCCGTGGTGCACGCTCTTTGCGGCTGAATGGAACTTGAAACGGCGCTCGAACTCCTTATTGTCAAAAAAGCTATGTAAGAGCTGTGACAGGTACTGATTCTTTACAGAGCCGATAAAGCCCATGAGCTCCTTATACATGACCTCGACATCCTTATCGCTGACCGGCAGATAATCCGCAGGGTCATATTCTCCCTCGTTCACCTTTCTCGCACGCTTTATGGAACACTGCAAATTGCCCTGAAAGCTTGTGATATCACCGGTTATGGCTATGTAATCCATTGCATCAAATTCCTCAATGCCTACTGAGCCCACATCCCATATCTTGGCATCCAGCGTGCCTGTCTTATCCTGCAGGATAACATTGTCATAAGGCTTTCCGCTTTTGGTCATGGCTGTCTGCTTGCTCTTGCATAAAAAAATCTCATTGATTCTCTCTCCCTCGCGGAGAGTTGAAATATACTTCATATATCCTCCTATTTCGGCTAATTCATCACTCCGATTTTCACCTGACAGGTAATCTCCGTGTAGCCGTTGCTTCCTTTTCTCTTTACTTTCAGATTGCAGGTATCCTCAGGCTTTTGCTTCATAAGCTGTGTGTTGTACGCGGACACATTCGACACCTCTGTATTGTTTACCGCAACTATCACATCTCCGCTTTGAAGCCCCGAGACAAATGCCGGTGAATCCATGGTAACCTGCTTTATATAAACACCCTTTGGGATGTTATATCTGTTTGCTATTTTTTCTGTAACTGTAGTACAGGTGATGCCTATGTACGGCACATCCGCGCCACTCTCGAGCTTTTCAATGACAGGTGACAGGTCGCTTATGCTGACAGCCGTGAGCGTATTGTTTTCCTCCGCCGGATTAAAATCCTGCAGCGAAAGCCCTATGACCTGACCATCTGTATTAATCAGTATACCGCTCTGCAACTTGTTGCTTGCGATATCTGTGGTGAGCACCGAGTAATTGTTGTCCTGCGCCGACAGCTCGTTGGTTGTTGACGTTACAAGACCTGTGAGAATAGCATAGTTTGCCTCAAGCGCAATGACAGATGCTCCTCTTGAAACGATATTTGAATTACCAAGCTCCGCAACCGCTATAGCCCTTATTGTGGTGTCGTCCAGAAGTGACTTATCCACGGAAATGATTGCTATACCCGTATTGCTGTCATACTTGACCAGCGCAGCATCAGCCATCATGTCGTTTACAAAGGTTACACTAAGCTTATCCGCCTTATCCACTACATTTTTCTCTGTCAGAATGATTAGCTGCTTTCCATTGTCCCTCAGTATCACTCCCACTCCCTGACCCTCGGTCTCATAGGAATTGTTGAAAATATCAGTGGCATCTGTCACACCCGTGACTCCTACTACAAATTTCGAGGCCGAAGCGCCCACGCTGTAGAGCTGGTTCTGCACTGCCTGATAATCTGCGAGTGTAGGCTGATAGGTCTGCAAAGACGGCTCCGAAGAAGTGCCGGACTCTGTGCTTTGTGTACCATTTTCACTATATGCATCATTGCTGTCATCTATGCCAGGCTGCTGTGTGGCTATCTGCACATCATTATTATTTTTTCCATCTGAAGCTTTTTTTGATTGTCTGTTGATAACCGGCAGAAATATAGCAAAAACAATGCTTGCAGCCACTGCAAATGCCACTCCGCAGAGTGCTGCTGTGCCTGCTTTTTTTGCAAGTCTTTTTTTATTCAGCGGTTTATCCTTTATCTTTTCTCTGATAAATTGCTCCATATTGTCACCCTGATTAGATGTCTTTAGTTACTATCTTACATTATATTCTGAATTATATTGCGTTGCAACCATATTTTTTGAGTACGGGCTTGTGGCATGTACCCGCCGGACTGCTGCAAGCCCTTACTTTTTGGCTCGTTTAACAAACTGGTTCGTTATGTATTAAACTTTATGTTATCATCTTGTAATTATCATTTAATACATATTTATTATGGTTTTTTTGAAGATTTTCAGCTATAATATGATAAGCTATACAGTAAATATGAATTTAATATTCAACTACCGAAATATAAGGATATAGAAATGAATAAAAAAGTTTACAAAACATTGGAATATAACAAAATCCTCACCATGCTAAGCAGCTACGCAGCATGTGATGAGACAAAGAAAAGGTGTCTTTCGCTTGAGCCTATCACCGATTTATACGAAATCAGACATCTGCAGACCACCACTGCCGATGCACTAAGCCGCCTGTATAAGGACAGCGGAGTGTCCTTCGTTGGCATACACAATGTACATGCTTCCCTAAAGAGGCTTGATATCGGTGGTGCACTGAATACGACCGAGCTTCTTCGCATCTGCAGTCTTTTGGAGGTTGCAAAGCGCGTGAAGGCCTATGGCAGAAGCGCCATGGATAATGAGAAGCAGGATTCACTCTCCGGTCTGTTTGCAGGGATTGAACCGGTTTCTGCGCTCTGCGATGAGATTAAGAGGTGCATTTTATCTGAGGAAGAGATTGCCGATGATGCGAGTCCTGAGCTTTTTAAGATAAGAAAGAGCATACGCGGCATGAACGACAGAATCCATGCGCAGCTCACCAAGCTCATGAACAACAGCACAACAAGGACATATCTGCAGGATGCGGTTGTGACCATGCGCGACGGCAGATATTGTCTGCCTGTAAAGGCTGAGGCTAAGGGCAATGTACCCGGCATGATGCACGACCAGTCATCTACCGGCTCTACCCTTTTTATCGAGCCGATGGCTGTCGTCAATTTGAATAATGAGCTCAAGGAGCTTTTCATAAAGGAGCAGGAGGAGATTGAAAAAATCCTTGCAGCGCTCAGCGACAAGGTTGCCATGAATGCGGCTGCCTTGGAGCAGGACTATGAGATTCTTTCAGAGCTTGACTTCATTTTTGCAAAGGCAAATCTGGCTAAATCATATAACGGTGTGGCACCGGATTTCAACACCGATGGGCATATCAATATCAGAAAGGGCCGTCATCCGCTTTTGGATGCTAAAAAGGTGGTCCCTATAGATGTACGGCTCGGCGAGGACTATAAGCAGCTCATCATCACCGGACCAAACACCGGCGGTAAGACGGTTTCACTAAAGACTGTCGGACTTTTGACTCTCATGGGTCAGGCAGGTCTTCACATTCCTGCGGCTGACAGGTCAAAGCTCGCCATCTTTGAGGATGTATTTGCGGATATAGGCGATGAGCAGAGTATTGAGCAAAGTCTCAGTACCTTCTCGTCTCACATGACCAATATCGTAAAAATCCTTGAAAAAGCTGACGACAGAAGCCTTTGCCTGTTTGATGAGCTCTGCTCGGGAACCGACCCGACAGAGGGTGCGGCGCTTGCCATCTCAATTTTAAACAGGCTGCACCAGTATGGTGCCATCACCATGGCCACCACACACTACAGTGAGCTGAAGGTATATGCGCTTTCCACAGACGGTGTGGAAAATGCCTGCTGTGAGTTCAATGTGGAGACTTTAAGTCCTACCTACCGCCTGTTAATCGGTATTCCTGGAAAGAGTAACGCATTTGCAATCTCATCAAAGCTTGGTCTGGACGAAAACATCATCGAGGATGCAAAAAGCAGAATTAATGATAACGACCTTGATTTTGAGGATCTGATTGCAAGCCTCGAGTCACAGCGACAAACCATCGAAAAGGAACAGCTTGAAATCAACAGCTACAAGGCCGAGATTGAAAAGCTCAAGAAACAGCTCGAAGAGAAAAACGAGCGAATAGACAAGAGCAAAGACAAGATTTTACGCGAGGCAAATGAGGAAGCCTACAAGATACTGCAGGATGCAAAGGAACTTGCCGACAAAACCATCCGCAATTTCAACAAATACGGACAGGGGCAGGCTCCTATGAGCCAGATGGAAAAGGAGCGCTCTGCCCTTCGTGACAAGATGAATGACAAGGAAAAGAAGCTGTCAGACATCAAGAAAAACACTGCCAAGGCAAATCACAAGGCGCCTAAGAAGCTGCGCATCGGTGATTCTGTGCTTGTGCTCTCCCTCAATCTGAAGGGAACCGTCCACACTCTGCCAAATGCCAAGGGCGATTTGTATGTGCAGATGGGTATACTGCGCTCGCTGGTTAATATTAATGACCTCGTGCTCTTAAACGACGATGTATCTCCTGCCAAGAAGTACGGCGGCAGCGGAAGCAAGATAAAGATGAGCAAATCGCTGTCAGTTTCATCAGAAATCAACCTGATTGGAAAGACTACGGATGAGGCACTTGCTCTCTTAGATAAATACTTGGACGACGCATATATCGCTCATCTTTCATCTGTGCGCATTGTCCACGGAAAAGGCACCGGTGCACTGCGAAAGGCTGTGCATGGACTCCTTAAGAGGACAAAAACTATTGCGGAATACCATCTCGGTGAGTTTGGTGAGGGCGATGCCGGAGTAACCATCGCAACCTTTAAATAACGACAATGTACTTTTACGGAATATAAATAATTTTTAAGAAGGAGATTAGAAATGGCTGTTAAACAGAAAATACTGATAGTAGACGACGACAACAATATAGCAGAGCTTATATCTCTATATCTGACCAAGGAATGCTATGACACCAAAATCGTAAATGATGGTGAGCAGGCTCTTATCGCGTTCGAGCACTACAAGCCAAACATGCTTCTTTTGGACCTCATGCTTCCGGGCATAGACGGCTATCAGGTATGCCGTGAGATACGTGCAAAGTCCGATGTGCCGATTATCATGCTCTCCGCAAAGGGCGAGGTATTTGACAAGGTTTTAGGCCTGGAGCTTGGCGCCGACGACTATATACTCAAGCCCTTTGACTCAAAGGAGCTTGTGGCAAGAGTCAAGGCCGTGCTCAGACGCTTCCAGCCTGCAAAGCCGGAGGCCTATGCTTCCGTAGATATCAAGTGTGTGGAGTACCCGGGGCTTATTGTAAATCTGTCCAACTACTCTGTCACTTATGACGGACAGCAGATTGATATGCCGCCGAAGGAGCTTGAGCTTTTATATTTTCTTGCCTCATCTCCAAATCAGGTGTTTACAAGGGAGCAGCTTCTGGACAACATATGGGGCTATGAATATGTCGGCGACACCCGCACTGTCGATGTGCATGTAAAGCGTCTCCGCGAGAAAATCAAGGACAAGCCAACCTGGCGCATCGCAACTGTCTGGGGCATCGGATACAAGTTTGAGGTAAAATAAATAATGAAGCATACCATCTACACTAAAATGTTAATCAGCTATCTGATTTACGGTGTCATCGCTTTTTTCATTATATGCACATTTACACAGCATCTTACCACAGACTATATTGAAAAGCAGGAGGCATCCAATCTCTACAGGGAAGCCTCCATCATTGCAGGTGATTACGCCGCCGAATACTTTGACTCATCCATGTCGCTTAGCGATTTCCAGAATCACATGAAAATCGTAGCCGACTATATGGATGCCAAGGTATGGGTGGTCAGCCCTGACGGTGAGCTGCTCATGGACTCAGATGATCCGTCAATAGGCATTGATATCCAAAATGACAGTTCTAAGCCTGTAGTGATAAATGGCTTTGATGTCACCGATTTTGGCAGCAACAACTATATGATTGGAAATTTTTACGGCTCCTTCAAGCATAAGATGCTGTCCGTATTTTCCCCGGTAAATGTCTCGTACCAGAATATCGGCTACATAGTCATTCACAAGACAATGAGCCATATCACGGCAGGTGTAAACGGTTTTATGAACATCTCCTTTTACACTGTAGCGCTCATTTTTGCCTTTGCATTTGTTCTGCTTTTCATGATGAGCCGCTCCATTTACCGTCCTATCTCCAAAATCACAAAGACCGCAAAGAAGTATGCAAAGGGCGATTTCACTGCCCAGATTGATGTACATTCCAATGACGAAATCGGCTATCTGGCAAACACACTCAACTACATGGCAACTGAGCTTGATACGCTTGAGGAGGATCAGCGCAAGTTTGTTTCCAACGTGTCACACGACTTCCGCTCCCCTCTTACCTCGATAAAGGGCTACGTGGAGGCTATGCTGGACGGAACCATCCCTGTTGAGATGCAGGATAAGTATTTAAATATCATACTTTTTGAGACGGAGAGGCTTAATAAGCTCACCAAGAGTCTTATTGATCTGAACCAGTTCGGTCATCACGGCATACACCTGGATATTGCTGATTTTGACATCAATACAATGATCCGCACGACAATCCTCACCTTCGAGGGTAAATGCAGTGAAAAGGGCTTAAGCTTTGACCTGCTGCTCACCGGAAAAGAGCTTTTCGTGCGCGGTGATATGGTCAAAATCCAGCAGATTCTTTACAACCTGATAGACAACGCTGTGAAGTTTTCAAATAATGATTCGAGTATCAAGATTGAGACGAGTATCAGAAATGAAAAGGTGTTTATATCAGTAAAGGATCACGGTATCGGTATACCAAAGGACAGCCTTTCAAAGATCTGGGAGCGCTTCTACAAGAGTGATTTATCCCGCGGAAAGGATAAGCGCGGTACGGGACTTGGCCTGTCTATAGTTAAAGAAATTGTGCAGGCGCATGGTGAGAATATAAATGTGATAAGCACTGAGGGTGTGGGAACTGAGTTTATATTTACGCTGCCGCTCAGCAAAAAAGAAGGGTGAGCACAGCTCATCATATGATAGGTGTGGTGGGCGCCTCGCTTTTTAGGTTGTGAGGCTGCCGGCATAGCACACAGTATATTCCTCAGAAAAATGTGAAGTCAGCCGCGGTTCTTTATCCGGACAGGTTACGATTTTATTTATGTTTTCTTTCTTCTTTAATTTATGGAACTCCGCGGCAGTTCACATTTTCCTTCGGAACACACTGTGTACTCTCCGGCTAATTCAGGTTTACGAGCGAGGCGCTTTGCTGCCTTGCATTCTGGCAGTGCCGGACTTATTTCACTGGCGTGAAATTTTGTCCGGCACTTTTTTCTTCTTAAAATTTAAAGCTCATTTCACTTATGCGAAATGAGCTTATTTAATAGTTATATATTGTTTATAAATATTCTGAGCCGCCTTGAAAACACAAGAAAAACTGATTTTAAATAATTACGCTTATATCATATTTACGGTTCATATTTGCTGCCGGCCGGGTCGGTTACTGTGTAGTCGCCGCCGGATATGTCGGCTGTGGTTTCAAAGTCTGTGATGTCCTGATTTACGATACCATCGAACAGGTCATATGTGAAGGTGTAGCCCTGTGCCGATACTGCTTTGACATATATTTTGATATTGCTTGCGGCTGTGACAGGGATTAAGTCTTCGATTTTGACTGTGCCTTCGAGGCTATGGAGCTTACCGTCGTCCTCTTTTGAGGCATCAGAGGTATCATTTTCCGTGTCATTCTTTGAGCCATCTTTTTTGGCATCATCCTTCCGACTTAAGGCGGATGTGATGGAGTCTGTGTCTGCAGAGTCTGCACTGTCTGTGCCGTTTTCTGCCAACAGCTGTCGGATATCGTATGTCTTTAGCTCTGTATCTGAGCTTGCAACTACGAGCTGCACACTGTTAAAGTCAAAGTAATCATTTCCCATGACCGCTACATCTACATCTGTGCCAAGCTTTATGCTGCCATTGTCAAAGGTTGGTTTATCGACAAGTATGCCGGATGCTACATTTTTGAACACTGATGTCACACCTTCAAACTCATCGAGCACCTCTGTGCTTCTCTTATTTCCGTCAACAAACAGAAATGTCACATTGCCTGCATAGTCCTCAGACAGTGGAAGTGTGGCCTCGCCCGTATACTTGATGCCGTTTAGCTCGAGCGGTATCTCGTTTGTACCGAAAAATACACTGGTTTTTGTATCCTCTGTGTACTCCTTTGGCACCACCGAGACAGAGACTGTGTATGTCTTATCGGTAAAGTCTGCACTTTTTAAGGAAATATCCCAGTCTGTTATGAGGCTGGCCTCCTCCTCAAGAGTGGACTTGATATCATCCTGCATGGTCTGCACATCAGAAAGTATCACCGATGTGTTGTCTGAGGTGTATGACATCTGTGTCTCGAGCTTTTTTATCCTGTTATTAAGCAATACTGCCCCCGCAATAAGTGCGGCGAGCAGTATTATGGTAATCGCATTGAAAATATTTTTTTTCAAATTCATATTATAGTGTTATTCCTCATCTTCCTCTGCAGCCACAGCTATTCCAAGCTCCTCAAGCTGCTTTGGATCTACAGTTCCGGGTGCCTCTGACATAAGATCCGAAGCATCCTTTACCTTAGGGAATGCAATAACCTCCTTGATATTGTCTGTATGCAGCATATGCATGCAGATACGGTCAACACCGAAGGCAAGTCCTGCGTGTGGCGGTACACCATATGAGAATGCATCAAGCAGGAATCCAAACTGCTCATGTGCACGCTCCTTTGTGAAGCCAAGCACCTCAAACATCTTCTCCTGGATGTCATCCTGATGGATACGCACTGAACCTCCACCGAGCTCTGTACCATTGAGTACGATATCATATGCCTTTGCACGAACTGCGCCCGGATCTGAGTCTATCTTGTCCCAATCCTCCTCCATAGGCATAGTGAATGGATGATGCATTGCCATAAATCTGTTTTCCTCATCAGACCACTCAAGGAGTGGGAACTCTGTTACCCAGAGGAAATTGTACTTGTTCTCATCAATCAGGCCAAGCTCAGCTCCGAGCATGAGACGAAGCGCTCCAAGTACATTCCATACGATTTTATTCTTGTCTGCTGCGAAAAGGAGTAAATCTCCCGGCTTTCCGTTCATCTTTGCAACAAGTGCATCAAGCTCAGCTTCTGTCATAAACTTGGCAAATGATGACTTGTATGTGCCATCCTCATTGATGCACAGATAAGCAAGTCCCTTTGCTCCACAGCCCTTTGCGTGCTCTACAAGCTTGTCAATCTTCTTACGAGGCATCTTTGCCTGTCCCTCTACATTGATACCGCGGACAGAGCCACCGTTTTCAAGAGCTCCTGTGAATACTCCAAAGCCACAGTCCTTTACCACATCTGAAACATCGCAAAGCTCCATACCAAAGCGTGTATCAGGCTTGTCAGAACCAAATCTGTCCATAGCCTCCTGCCAAGGCATACGCTTAAACGGAATCTCAACATCCACATTTATGACCTCTTTAAAAAGATGCTTTAACAGTCTCTCATTTACCTCGATTACATCATCGATATCTACGAATGAAAGCTCCATATCGGCCTGTGTAAACTCAGGCTGTCTGTCTGCACGCAGATCCTCATCACGGAAGCATCGTGCAATCTGGAAATATCTGTCATAGCCTGAAGCCATCAGAAGCTGCTTAAAGAGCTGTGGTGACTGTGGAAGCGCATAAAAATGTCCGTGGTGTATACGGCTTGGCACGAGATAATCTCTTGCTCCCTCCGGTGTAGACTTGCAAAGGATTGGTGTCTCTATCTCCAAAAAGCCCTCGTTTGCCATAAAGTCACGCATCACACGAAGCACATTGCTTCTGAGCATGAGATTTCTCTGGATATCAGGGCGGCGAAGATCAAGATAACGGTATTTAAGTCTGATGTCCTCGCTGGTCTTTGAATTCTCCTCAATCTGGAATGGAGGTGTCTGTGCCTCTGAAAGCACTCTGATTGATGTAGCGATAACCTCGATATCACCTGTCTTTAAGTTCTCATTGACAGCAGCTGTTCTCTTCTGGACAGTTCCCTCAACTGCAATGACGAACTCACTTCTTAAGGTGCCTGCCTTTTCAAAGCCCTCTGCACCTACATTTTCCTCACCGAATACTATCTGAAGTATTCCGCTTCTGTCTCTTAAATCTACGAAAATGAGACTTCCTAAATTTCTTCTCTTCTGTACCCAGCCCATCACGGTGACCTTCTCACCGATATTGGCATTTGATACCTCTGTACATCTATGGCTTCTATGTAAGCCCTGCATTGATTCTGCCATTTTATACTCCTTATATTTCTACTATATATTTATTCTAATAACTGTTTGGTACCGCTGCTACACAGCTAATCTGCTGCTTATCAGATTCCTATCTGTTAAAGAACTCAACAAACTCCTCGTAGCCCTCTTTCATAAGCTGCTCCTTCTGGAATTTCTTGTTCTTGTTCATGCGCACAACAAGCACCTGCTGTCCGTTTGCTCTTGCGTCTTTTGCCTGGTTCATGACATCAACAAGCTTGTCTGCCGGATATTTCTTCTCAACCAGATAAGCCACCTTCTTTGGACTCTCAGGAATCTTGAAGCCGCTCTCCATGAGAAGCAGGATAATTCTCTCAAAACCGATTGAAAAACCACAGGCAGGTACATCATTTCCGGTGAACTTTCCAATCATCTTGTCATATCGTCCGCCACCGCCACAGGCTGCGCCAAGCTCAGGCATTGATATCTCAAAAATAGTTCCTGTGTAGTAGCTCATTCCACGAACAAGTGTAGGGTCAAATACGAGCTCAAACTTTGCTCCCTTTGTGGCATTAACAGCCGTAGCTATCTCTGTCATATTTGTAACCACTTCTTCGTCTAAATATTCACCGAGCTTTTCTGAAAGTATATTTACACCCTCAGTGACATCCCTTGTCTGCTCCAAAAGCTTGAACAAATCAAGATATTTGTCTATATTTTCCTGTGGGTAGCCATCCTGTGCAAGCTCACTTGCAACACCTTCCACTCCTATCTTGTCCATCTTATCGAGTGTGATAAATACGCTGTCGTAGTCCTCCTCAGCGAAACCACTGTAAGCAGCCATTGCCTTTAGGATTCTTCTCTCGTTGATTCTTATCTCAAAGTTCTCGAAACCGAGTCTTCCGATTGTGGTAGTGGTTGCTGTAATCAGCTCTATCTCTGCCAGATTGCTTGGCTCTCCGAGTATATCTATATCACACTGTGTAAACTGTCTGTAGCGGCCTCTCTGAGGTCTGTCTGCTCTCCACACACTGCCCATCTGAAGTGCCTTAAACGGCGATGGCAGGTTGTTGGCATTGTTTGAATAATATCTTGAAAGTGGCACTGTAAGGTCATAGCGCATTCCAAAGTCTACTACATCCGATTCTTCCTTTGCTGTCTCCAGATTCAGCTTCTCGCCTCTCTTCATTACCTTGAAGATCAGCTTCTCATTTTCTCCGCCCTGCTTGCTTGTGAGATTTGCTATATTCTCCATGCATGGTGTCTCTATCGGTGTAAATCCGAAGCTTCTGTATGTATCCTTGATCACACTTGTCACATAATCACGGATTTCCATCTCTGCAGGTAGTATATCCTTCATGCCGTTGACCGGCTTTTTGCTCAGTGCCATTTGGTTTCCTCCATCTATATTAAAATATTGAATTCATTAGCTATTCTATTATACTTTTCGGTTTTGCAATCGTCAAGGGTTACAGGGGATTTTGCTGTATGTGCTACAGGACGGACTGTAAGCCACGGCACCGCCAGGGCACACACATATGCTTTGCTTTCGCTACGCTTTGCCGCTAAGATACTGTACGGATTATGCTTTTTATTCTTCTATGCTTGACGAAACCGTCGAAACGCGCCTTCCATGGCGCGGTTCTCCTTGACTTGCCCTCCATGGCAAGTCATTTCTGTGCTTCAAGTGCATAATCCTACAGTATCTAAGCGGCTTCGCTATCCGCTCAATCAAATGCATATGCGTGCGCCCTGGCGGTGCCGTGACTTGCAGCCCTTACTCTGTGACAGTATTTTCATATACCTGGTTACTTTCAAGTTACTTCAATAAACCTTGTGAACTGCAGAAATAACGTACATCTGCCGTGAAAGGTTACAAATGCTAATGCACATCTACTGCGGCGGATTGCAGATGCCACACGGAGACAAGCCCATGGATTTTGCTTCATCAAGCGTTACCTCTGTGTCACTCTTTTTCAAAGTCCGACAGCCCGCACGGTGATATTTCTTGCCGGTTGCAGTGATATGAACCATCGTCTCGCTGTTTGAGGAATCAGCAGCGCTATTTTCTGTTGCTGAGCTGTCTGAGCCTGATGATGCACTTCCTGTTGTACTGCCTGAAGAGCCGGATTCTCCTGCCCCGCTTCCAGCGCTGCTCTGCGAGCCTTCATTCTGCGGTGTATCCGTCTGAGCGCTCTGCTGCGGAGTGGCGCCATCCAGCCAGCTGTCACCATTCTCATAGTTTATTCCGACTCCGGGCTGCACATTATAGCAATAGACATTAAAAAGTATGCCGCCACCGTTATCCTCAACCGACTTTGCCTCTATGAGAACGCCGTTTGCAACTAGATTGCTGCCCGAGAACATCGGAGTCACTCTGTATAGTACATGATTTCCTGTATTGTTTACATAATCCGCTACCAGATTCTCAAACGGAAGCATGCCCTCCACATTCAGGTATCTCGTACCGGTAATAAGATTCTTCGGATTGGCATTTTCGCCGGCAAGCTGATAACCAATAAGATGACAGCGATTATATAAATACCTGTCCTTTATCACATCATACTTCACCGTATGCCAGCCTGATGGCTTTATCATTCCTATCTTGCCACGCTCCTCAGTCGGCATGATATCCTTGCAGATATTGGCATAAGCCACACCGCATCTGCCAAGTGAATCCAAATCACTGTAATTTTCAAAAGCAGTGGTAGTCATATCGCTGTCCGTAAAAAAAGGCTCATTATTGTTGACAGCCACGTATGCCCTGCCATCATATGCCGGAATCGCATCGAGGGAAACGTAGGAATTGTTGTTTACAAGATCCTCCTGTGGTCCATCCGCTTTATTCTTGCTTCCTAAAGCACCGGAAGAATCCTCACCTGCCACTACAGCTCCTGCGGCATGCCCGGCACCTTCCGTGCCGGATAAATCAGTGGAGGCACAGCCTGTAAAAATTGTAGCAATTGCAAGTAACTCACATAGTGCAATTACAGCTGTTTTCCTTAACTTTAGCAATATGTTCATATAAAATCACGCTTTCTATCAATCGATTGATATTGGATTTTCCCTAATTACAATAAATTAAATGAATACTTAAATTACTAAACCTAATATACTTTTATTTCCTCGCTTCATTTATTATAGCAAACGTTTGTTTGTTTTTCAACCCTTGCTGTAAAGCTATACATTTCCGTGTGCACCACGACCGGGCAGAGCTTACGGCCCGAACTCAAAAAAGCCACCCCAGGCATAACACCCGGTGTGGCTTTTAATCATGTATTATGAAATTATTTGAATCACCTAATGTGAATCAGCACTGCTATATTGCAGAACAAATCTACTCGCAAAGCTTAGAAAACTCATCCGCAACAAACTGAACCTTGGTTCCGATAATAACCTGAACAGAATTCTTGCCAGGCTTCATAACGCCTGCAACACCTGCAGATTTAATCTTCTTGTCATCAACCTGAGTGATATCCTTAACCTCAAGTCTAAGTCTTGTGATGCAGTTATCAATGCTTGCAATATTGTCTTTGCCACCGCAGCCCTCAAGAATAGTCTTTGCAACTGCTGTGTAGTCATTGTTAGTAAGCACTGCCTTCTTCTCTGCCTCGACATCATCGTCCTCTCTACCAGGGGTCTTAAGATTCCATTTCTTGATAGCGAAATAGAATACAATGTAGAATACGATAAAAGCTGCGATTCCAAGAGGAATGATGAGCCATGTCCTTGCTGCAGCCGGAAGTGAAGATGAGAATAATAAATCCATCGCGCCGGCTGAGAATGAGAAGCCTGCTCTAAATCCAAGAGCTACTGTAATCATTGTGAAAATACCATAAAGTAAAGCATAAATCACATAGAGAACAGGAGCAAGGAACATAAATGCAAACTCGAAAGGCTCTGTAACACCACAGATGAATGCACAGATAGCTGCAGAAGCAAGGATACCGATGGCAGCCTTTTTCTTAGCAGGCTTTGCACACTTAACCATGGCAAGTGCTGCACCAGGAATACCAAACATCATACATGGGAAGAAACCTGACATGTACATTCCGAGGCTCCATGAAACATCCTTTGATGTCTCGCCTGCCCAGAAATGAGAGAGGTCTCCAAGTCCGATAGTATCGAACCAGAATACGTTGTTTAATGCGTGGTGTAATCCTGTAGGAATTAACAGACGGTTCAGGAATGCATAGATACCTGCTCCCACAACATCCATACCTACAATTGCCTTTCCAAGTGATACAAGTCCACCGAAAAGTAACGGCCATACAAATAATAATACTGCAGATACAACAATGGAAACTACTCCGGCAATAATTGCTACACAACGTTTACCACTGAAGAATGATAACCAGTCCGGAAGCTTTGTATCCTTAAACTTGTTATAACACATTGATCCGATCACACCGGCAAGAATTCCAATAAATGGATTCTCAATCTTATCAAATGCAAGTGTCTTTGTTGCGCTTTCAGCGATGGATGGCATGATTGTCGTAACAAAACCTGTTGAAAGAAGTGTTGTAAGCATCAGCCATGATGCAAGAGCTGCTATTCCGCCGGTTCCGTCATTCTTCTCTGACATACCGACACCAACACCAACTGCAAAAAGAATTGCCATATGATCAATCAGCGCTGCTCCTGCTTTTACCAAAAACAGACCAATCAGATTCGCTGCACCCTGGATATCTCCGCCCTGCATAGTTGCCGGACATAACCAATATCCAATACCCATAAGGATACCACAGATTGGCAGCACCGCTACAGGAAGCATTAATGCCTTCCCAAGTTT